>Ga0082212_10000302_pt1 | contig 71397 bp, 64 predicted proteins | sample TergutNt197P3_FD_71548 | JGI IMG/M metagenome (GOLD analysis project Ga0082212, IMG submission 71548) | Neocapritermes taracua P3 segment gut microbial communities from Petit-Saut dam, French Guiana - Nt197 P3 | ecosystem: Host-associated > Arthropoda: Insects > Digestive system > Gut ...
GAAACAGAGGGAGGACGGGAGTGTCGACTACAGAGAGCTGGGGCTGATCAAAAACGTCTACGAAGGCGAGGTGCTGTGCAACATCGTGCTCCCGAAAGCAGGGCTGGACGGAACCAACGTTTTCGGCGGCGCCATACCAGCAAAGCAGGGGAAGCCTGCCGCAGTTGAACCCGGAAACAACGTTGTGATTACGGACGACAAGACGGAACTTCGGGCGGGGACTGACGGGTGCGTATATTTCAAAGGCGGCAAAGTGTACATCGAAGAAGCGTACAGCGTGAAGTCGGACGTCTGCCTGAAAACCGGGAACATACAGTTCAACGGGAGCGTCCATATAGCCGAGAGCGTGCGGCAGGGTTTCAAAGTGACGGCACAGAAAGACATTTACGTCAAAGGGCTGGTAGAAGGCGCCGAACTTTCTGCAGGAGGGAACATTGCCATCGTTGGCGGCATTACGGGCATGAACACAGCAAAAATTGAGGCAGGCGGCGACATAACAGTTAAATTCATTGAAAACGCGCATGTGGAGTGCGGAGGCAACATTACATGCGACATCATCCTCATGTCGGACGTAAAAGCGGAGAAATCGATAGTCATGAAAGGCGAAAGGGCCGCCATCATAGGCGGCAGGGTGCTGGCTGGCGAAACGATAACCGCAAAAGCGCTGGGGTCGAACAAGCACCCCAAACAGGAAGTGTCGGTGCGCAGGAACTGGAACGTTGAAGGCGACAACGCAGAGAAGGAACAAATGAAGGACAGGGAAAAAAAGGCGGCACTGAAGAAAAAGCTGGCAGCAGCAGAAAAGATGGTTGAGGAATACAGCGCAAGGATAAAAGCGGAGAACGCCTTGGGGCCGAAAAAGAGCATTGCCGCAATGAAGGAGTGCATGGTCAAGAAATCAGAGTTTGCAGCAGTGGCAGCATCGCTGAAGAACATGATTGAGAATTACATAGAGCACGACTTTGTATCCAGCATCTCCTGTACGGGGTTTGTCTACCCAGGCGTCAGAATCCGAATCGACCATTGCCAGATGGACGTCACAACGCCGCTTCAGAACCAGAAGTTTTACGTGAGCGAAGGCGAAATCGTAGCCGGGACGGTGCTCCCCGGGGAAAGGAACGCATAAAGGAGAAACCATGGTAGCAAGTTACGAAGATCTGAACGAGTTGCAGCTGGACGCAATCCGGGAGGTAGCAAGCATAGGTGCGGGGAACGCAGCAACAGCCCTTTCAAGCCTCCTGAGCCAGCAGGTCAAAATCGACGTCCCCAATGTGTCCCTTATGGAATACAGCAGCGCTATTGAGATACTGGGCGGGCCTGAAACCATAGCCTGCGGAATAATGGTGAGGCTGTCCGGCGACATGAACGGGGTTATCCTGTACCTGCAGGAGCTGGACTTCATCAACGTCGTGCTGAAAAGCGTATTCGGCAAGACAGCCAGCGGCTACGAAGAGCTCGGAGAGATGGAGACTTCAGCGCTAATTGAAATAGGGAACATAGGCATATCCTCATACATAAACTCGCTTGCGGCCTTTGCAAGGATGGACGTGCAGCTTTCCGTGCCGGCGTTTTGCATCAACATGGCGGGCGCGATGATAACGGTGCCCATGACGGAAATCGGATACGAGTCGAACAAGATTATGCTGCTCGACGGCAATTTCAAGTGCGGAGGGCAGAAAGTGTCAAGCAAGCTGCTTTTGGTGCCGGACGTGAAGTCTCTGTCCGAGCTGTTGGGGAGGTTGGGAGTAAACAAGTGAGTTCACTGTTAGTGGTAGGGATATCAGATGTTAAAATGACCAAAGCACCCGGCGTACTGATAACTTACGCTCTGGGGTCCTGCATCGGCGTGTGCTTTTACGACTCTGCAATCCGGCTGGGGGCGCTTTTGCACATCATGCTCCCGGATGCCCCAAGCAAGATCGACAACGTGTTCAAGTACGCAGACACTGGGATAGCAGAAACACTCAGGAAAATGGAGTCGATGGGGGGGAGCAGGAGCAGGATCACCGCGAAAATCGCGGGCGGCGCACAGATGTTCCACGTCCCCGGCGACAACCACCTCGGGAACATCGGCAAGAGAAACAGCGACAGCGTCAGGATGACGCTGCTGAAACAGCGCGTCCGCATGCTTGGCGCCGACGTAGGGGGGACTTTTGCAAGGACAGTTGAATTCGACACGGCGACCGGGGTAGCGAAGGTAAGAACCTACGGCCACCCGGACAAAGACCTATGAGTGGCTTGGAGATTTGCTGACTTTGGCGCACGCCTCGGCCAGCTTGGAATATATGTCGGTTCTGTACTGCATTCCGTAGGAAGTGATTTTTGCAAAGAGCGACCCTTTCAGGCTCACGACGTATTTCGAAGGTATGTTGTTCAGCGTGACGGCGATCACATCGTTGGTGCACCTCTCGCAGCAGCACATGCCGTAGCCGGACATGATTTTAGGGGCTTCCAACCGGACCACTTCTTCGAGGATGTTTGTCAGGACGAAGCCGTCCATAGCCTTCCCGCTGTCAACGAACTCACGGCTGCTTTTTTCTCTTTCTTCTGCGGGCTCTGGTTCAAAGCTTGCTGGTTCAAAGCTATCAGGGCCAAAGCTTTCAGGGTCAAAAGCCTCGACTTTCGCGCTCTGCGCCCTGTCGTGCTTGATGGCAACGACTGTGTGGTTGTCGTAGCCGGACAGCCTTTCTTCGATCATTTTCGCTCTCTCCCGAATTTTCAATCTCACGGCTGTTGCCCTTGCTTCCAAATCAAGAGCTTCAACTCTCTCAAGGTTGATGCGTATCTGCTCGGAAATGTCTTCAGCAGCGTTCTTTGGCAAACCCTCTTCCGTTTGTCTGCCGTTCGGGCTTTCCGGCTGAGGCTTTGGGATGCTGTCTTCAATCTCGTCCGGGGTAAGGCCGGTCCTGTTGGTTATCATGTTTAACACATGGGAAGTCTTATTGCTTTTTTTCGGCATGGTCAAAACCCTTTCCTGCTACAGGTTGTTGCATATTTCCTTCACCAGGTCATTGTAGTCGGAAGCTGCGTTTGACTTCGGAGCATAGGATATAATGCTTTGCCCGTGAGCAGGGGCTTCGGCGACAGCGACGTTGTTCCTGATTTTTACATTGAAGATGGTTGTTTCAAGCTGCAGTGCTATGGCTGCGGCAAGTTCCTCGACCTCTTTGACGAGGTTGAGGTGCCGGTTGTATTTTGTGAGCAGCACACCCGATATCTTCAATCCGGAGTTGTAGAATTTCTTGACTATTTCAATGGTGTCCTTCAGCTGGCTGATCCCGAGCAGGCTGAGCACCTCCGGCACCATGGGTATAATGAGGGAATCAGACGTGACATACGCGTTTACGGTGAGAAGGTTGAGGGCAGGCGGCGTGTCGATTATTATAAAATCGTAGTCCTTCCTTATCGGTTCAATGGCGCTGCTCAGGATGAACTCCCGCCCGGAACGGTTGAACTCCAGCTCTGCCGAGCTCAGGAGGATGTTTGACGGCAGCACGTCGCCGCAGCCAGTGCTTTGGATCGCCTCCCTTGCTGATGCAGCACCCTTCAGGACATCGTAGGCGGTAAGGCCGTTTTCGATGTCGATGCCAAGGCAGAACCCAAGGTTCCCCTGAGGGTCTAGGTCTATCCCGAGAACCTTGTACCCACTTAAATACAAGCCGTTTACAAGAGAACAGCAGGTTGTCGTCTTACCGACTCCGCCTTTCTGGTTGGTGACTGTGATGATGTACGCCAAGTCGCGCCCCTCCATGATAAAAAAATTATTATTAACTAATTTTAACATATGACGATATAAAAGTATAGTCTTATTGTTCAAAAAAGTATATTATGAACGGGGCAGAAGGAGGTAATCCCTATGGTAAGCAGCATTTATTCGACGTCGATGTCTTCCATGTACTCTACAGCAGCGAGAAAAGGCATCGCGGGCCTCGCGTCCGGCATAAACACCGAGGAGCTGATTGAGGCAATGACTGCGGCGACAAGGGGCAGGATAGCGAAATTACTGCAAAAACAAACGATGGCGGGATGGAAGACAGATGCGTACCAATCCGTCACTTCAATGCTTCTTGACTTCAAGAGCAAATACATGTCGGCAATGTCGCTGGCAAACATGAGGAGCGCCAGCTTTTACCAGAGCGCAACCATCACTCCGGGAGGGCCAAACGCAGGGGCTGTCAGCGTGACAGGCCCTGCTTCTGCGACTTTGGGCAACTTCTCAATAAAATCGATAGAAAACCTTGCAACCACAGCCGCGTTCACGTCGACAAAAAATGCTTCGCAGAATGAAATCAGGTCAAGGGACATCGGTGCGCTAATAGACAGCGGCTATTATTCCAGCAAGCTTGAGGGAGGCACGATCAACCTGAAGTTCAACGGTGTGAGCTACAACATTGAGCTGAATGACATTGAAACGGACGCGAACCCTACACAGAACGCTCAAAAAATCGTTGAGGCTGTTAACCGGGGGATAGAAGCCGCAGGGCTCAAAGGCAAGGTCGGGGCTTCGCTCAACGCTTCGGACAAAGTGCAGCTGAACGTGCTTACGTCGAACGGGGACGGAATTGAGATTGCGGCGATCAGCAGCAACGTCAGGAACGCTCTGGGCATCTATGCCGGCGAAACGGGGAATCAAGGCAACCCGATAATCGGCGGAGTAGACATTGTGACTGATGCAGACGACACGGTCACGCATAAAACGTTTCAGGAGGCGCTGGACGGCAAATCCATCACTTTCAATTTGGATGGCGTGAACAAGACGATCACGTTTAGCGAGGCAGAATTCGGCACCTACAATGACCTTGCCGATGCAAGCGACGTTGCAGCCTACATCAACGGCAAACTTGCCGGCGCTTTCGGTGCAAAAGTTGCGGTTTCTATTGAGAACGAATGCCTTGTGTTTAAAACAAACGACCCGACAGCCGTACTGTCATTGGCAGGCGGAGCAGCGGGGGTCACGGACCTCAACGGTGTACTGGGCATCGACCTTGGGGCAGCGAACAGGCTGCTGCTGAACCAGCCGCTGGCCAAAACCAACTTGAACAGCGACGCTGCAGCATTTTTTCAAGACCCTGGCTTTTTAGACGGCAGCACGTCTTATGAAATAGACGTAAACGGAACCAAGTTCAATATATACAGCGACAAGATAATCGTGAACGACGGCGCGTCAGGGCCGAAAACCTATAAATTTGACAATGGCACGGCGATGCGCGATGTGGTGAACACGATCAACAATTCCGGCGCCGGCGCCAGGATCCAGTACAACAGCACCACAGACAATTTTATCGTTACCGCAACGGAGCCCGGCAGCATGGGCAAGGTGGAGGTGACCGGCGCATTGGCAGACGCCATCTTTGGAAATCCGGTGCCGACAGATGGCGTGGACGCCAAACTGACCGTCAGTTTCGACGGGGTGAACGAGGTTCAGATTACGAGGAGCTCCAACAACTTCAACTTGAACGGCTTGAACATTACTCTTAACAGCATCTTTGCGGCTGATACGGGTGACATAACCTTTACGGCAAAGGCGAACACCGATGCAATCATGAGCGCCATAAAAGACATGGTTTCGGCCTACAACGACATAATAGCAAAAGTCAACAAAGAACTTAACACCAAGCCGGACAGAAAATTCCAGCCACTAACTTGGGATCAACGGAACCAGCTGAGCCAGGGCGAAATCGACGTGTGGGAGGCAAAAACCAAGGAAGGGCTGCTGTTTGCGGACTCTATCTTGGCTTCCCTTGCTACAGACCTCCGGTTCGCGTTTTCGATGCCCATAGGCGAGTCGTCTTTGAGCCAGATAGGGATCAGATCCTCATCGGCCTGGCAGGACAACGGAAAGCTGATAATAGACGAAGAAAAGCTCCGCCAAGCGATTGAAAGCGATCCGGAAAAAGTAGCCGACCTCTTTACAATGGCAGCAGCGTCAGGCAGCACCACGCCCGCTTCGCAAAATGCCGGGGTCATGGCAAGGCTGGACGCCGTAATGAGCAAATACACCAACACCCTGGGGACGCAGAAAGGCTTGCTCATCGAAAGGGCGGGGCACGAGAGCTCGCCCCTTTCCACAACGAGCAGTGCCATGTACAAGGAGATGGCGGCTTACGACAGGGAACTCCAGACTCTTCAGGACAGGCTTGCAACGGAGGAGGCCCGCTACGCGAAGCAGTTCGTCAGCCTTGAAAAGTACATAAGCCAGATGAACCAGCAAAGCAGCTGGCTTACCCAGATGTTTACCAACAACCAACAGTAGCGGCGTCAGTTAAATCTCAGTTTGCGAGAGAGGAAAAATATATGACGGCATACAGTATAGGATTACAGGAGTACAAGGAGCAAGCGATCAATACTATGACACCCGGCGAAATGCTGATACTGCTTTATGACGAGATAGTTAAGCGGTTGAAGAAAGCCGAGATGCTGGCGAACAAGTCAGACTTTGAGAATTTTGAAAACGAAATCAAGCGGGCGCAGGACGTAGTGACGTACCTGAACAACGCTTTGGACAGGAGGATAGAGATAAGCAAGAACCTTGCCCAGCTGTACAGCTTCTTCAACTACCAGATGGCAAGGATAACGGCAGGCAGGAACCTTCACCTGATCGACGAGCTGATCCCGCTGGTGGAGGACCTCCGGGACACCTACAAGCAGGCTGACAGGTTGAGTAAGATAACATGTCAGCGATGAACCTAGTATTGTCCGGCCTCCAGAGCAGGCACAAGCAGATGGACAACCTGATGGCGCTGACGAAAGAGATGGGGAAGGCGATTGAGCTGAACGACTTGGAATCCCTCGGGGCGGTGCTGTCGATGCGCCAGGAGACGATGGGAAGGATCGACGACATCAACACGGAGGTCATGAACAGGATATCGGGCTTGGACCAGCCCGGCAGGGACAAAATGAAGCGCGTGCTGAAGCAGGAGGCAGGGCCGGAAGACTTGGATAACCCGCTTGAAGCAGGCATTTTCGACACGAACAGGATGACAATGCTGCTTTTACAGAAGATAATAGACCTTGACGGGGCAATAAACGACAAGATATCAAAAAGAGGAGGCTGAGCCTCCTTTTTGAATGCCATGCTTCCTAGGCTAAATGTCCTGCAAAAAAGAATCCACGTCTTCCTCGGCAGAGCCCCATGAGGTCACGAGCCTGATGCAGATGTTGTTTTCGTCGATGGGCTTCCACCTGTAGAAGAAGTACTTTTCCTCAAGCTTTTCGACCAGTTTTATTGGCAGAATGGGGAAAATCTGGTTTGTAGGCGAATCAACCAGGAAACCGTGCCCTTTGGCCGCGATGCCGTCGCGGAGCTTGTTCGCCAGTCTGTTCGAATGCTCGGCGAGCCGGAAATACAGCCCGTCCTTGAGCAGAGCCTCGAACTGTACGCCCAGCAGCCTGCCCTTTGCCAGCAGCCCGCACTGCTGCTTGGTGACGTACCTGAATTCAGGCTGAAGCTCCGGGTTCACGATCACTAGGGCTTCGCCGAACAAAGCCCCATTCTTCGTGCCGCCAATGTAAAAGGCGTCGGTGAGGGCGGCAAGGTCAGGAAGGGTCAGGTCGTTTCCCTGTGCGGTAAGCGCACAGCCAAGCCGAGCCCCGTCAAGGTAGAGGTACATGCTGTTTTCCCTGCAGACTTCGCTCAACGCGGTCAGCTCCGCCTTTGTGTATATGGTGCCGATTTCCGTAGAGTCGGAGACGTAGACGAGCTTTGGCTTCACCATGTGTTCGTCTTCGTGTTCAATCAGGGCCTCTTTGACGTGAGCCGGGCAGAGCTTCCCGTCAGGAGTGTCAAACGCCACCACTTTGTGCCCCCTCGCTTCCACGGATCCTGTTTCGTGCATGTAGATATGGGCAGAACGCGAGGCAAGCACCGCCTCGTGGGGGCGCAGGAAAGCCGAAATTGAAGTGTAGTTCGCTGGAGTGCCGCCAATCATGAAATGCACTTCGGCGCCAGAGTTTTCAATCAAGCCTTTAATTGTGTCCGCAGCGCCGAAACAGTGGTCGTCAAGCCCGTAGCCGTCCCAGTGCTCATAGTTTGTGTTCGCCAAGGCTTCCAAAACCTGCGGGTGCCCCCCCAGGCTGTAATCGCTTCTGAAAAAAATCATATGAATCGTCCCTTTCTGTTTTTCATTCATTCATTCATTCATTCATTTTATTAGGTGGAGTTGTAATTTTATTTAGAAATTCTTCGGGATTTAGTACGTTTATTGTACTGTCTGTGAAGTCTTTTGTGTTGCGTGTCACAATATAATCAGCCAATATGTTTTTTCCAACAACAAATTGAATGGAATCCTCAAAATCATCCCATTGCAATTTTAACGCTTCATAAATATTGTCCTCCGATACAGTTGCAACGCTAATAGTCTGCAAGAGGTTCATTATTAGCTCAGTTGCAGCATTTTTGTTTTTCAGTTCTTTTTTGGTGATATAGAAAATGTCTGTAATAGCAGAAGCTGAAACAAATCCGTGCAATTCACCCCTTTCTGATAAGAAGATAATTCTTGCTGAATCCTCAAAAAACGGCACCCGACGCAATAATACGTCTATAATCACATTTGTGTCAATCAAAACGTTCATGATTGCCAAGCCTTTCCATTCGATAATCCTCAAGGGTTTTGCCATGATCCGGCACAGCACCTATTAATGTTTCTGTAATTGTTCCCATCAGCATCGAGTCAATGTCATTTCTTGAAAGAGAGAGCTTTTCAGTCGCAACTTTCATAGGAACAATAATGATTTCAACTTTAGTATTTTGGTAATACCGCGGCAACGTGATAATACCGCTCAATAATCTTCCGTCAACAATCTGTCTTATTGCTTCCATTCCGTATCCTCCTAATTTCAAGTTCTGTCACACTTTTATAGCCATCTTATATTGTATACCAATGCGGTGCTAAACGCAATTAAAATAATCGCAGCTTTTGTAACCGTGGTGTAACAGCCGTGAAGTATAATATTCATTACATACCGAAAACAAATTAGGGAGGGGTTATTAATGGAGAGAAGGAAAATGAGAGCATGGTCCATCCTGCTCGCGCTGGTGCTGACACTGACGATTGCGCCGCTGCCGGCAGGGCTGGCGCATGCTGCCATAGAAGGCGGGGAAAGCTCGCCGGAAAAGCCGATGCAGTCTGAAACTGAATTCGTTGTGGCGCTTGACGTGGGGTTTGCAGAAGAGGTGTTGTCCGGCAAAGCTGAGCTTTTTATGACAAACGGCGAAGCGGGCGAGACGCCAAGCCAAGGAAAAAACAAGGCACACAAGAAGATTCCACCCGGGCTGCTGAAAAAAGGATTCGACGCCAAGGATACTCACATAAGGAACTTGGAACGCTACATAGCAAAGCATTTAGGGGATGCTCCTGCGCTGATCACGGTCGAAGTCGAAGACAAAGGTAAAATGGAAGAAGCGAGGGCAGCGGTAGAGGCGTGCGAAGGCGTGCTGTATACAGATCCCCTCACTTATTACTACGCGGACGGATTCAACGATCCGCTGATGCCCGACCAGTGGGCGCTCAATGTCATCGACGCGTTTGACGCTTGGGACAGCAATACGAACCTGCCCTCTGTAGTTATAGCGGTTTTGGACACCGGGGTGAGGCTTACCCACGAAGACTTGGCGGAGAGCATAATTCCGGGTTACGACTTTGTTGACCTCGACGCTGACCCAACAGACATGCACGGGCACGGTACGCACGTAGCCGGCATTGCTGCCGCGATCAACAACAACGGCAAAGGCATAGCAAGCCCTGCGGGCGGTGCAAAAATACTGCCGGTTCGCGTTCTCGGCGCAGACGGCCGGGGCAACAGCCTGCAGGTTGCTGACGGTATTTACTACGCTGCAGAAAAAGGCGCCGATATTATCAACATGAGCCTTGGAAGCAACGCTTACTCGAGCGTGATTGACGCTGCTGTCCGTTATGCGCAAGGCAAAGGCTGTTTGGTGATTGCAGCGTCAGGAAACGACTACTATAAGAACTTGGTTAGCTACCCGGCAGCGCATGACGGGGTTATTATCGCGGCTTCACTCACGGAAAACGCCGACCACATCGCAATCGAATCTGATTTCTCGAACTACAGAGCAGCATACGCAAACCGCACGATACATGCGCCAGGCGACAAAATCATCAGTACAGACTATTCAAGCAACAGCTCTTACTCCCAAAAAAGCGGAACTTCCATGGCTGCACCGTATGTTTCAGGCATGGCGGCTGCGCTTCTGGCGCGAGGCGGGTTTTCGGGCAGCCTCTTCGACAAATTGCTCAATGAAACAGTATCATTGCCAAGGTATTACAAAAGCGGCACTGGTGTCAGGCCTGACCCGAGCGGCGCTGCCATGAAAGTGCTGAACGACAACGGCAACATGGACGCGTACAAGAACCAAGTTTTCAAGGTCACGTTCGGCGGAAGCGGATATCCGATGCCGGAAGCGCAATATGTTAGATTTGGTGACAAGGTGGCAGAGCCTGAAGCAACTCCGGTTCTTGCCGGCTATAGTTTTCTCGGCTGGAAAAGAAGCGGAGATAGCCAGTTTTACAACTTCTCAAACCCCGTGTATTCGAATTTAACCATCAATTCGACATGGGAAATCATTCAAAAATACAAGGTGAGCATTCAAAGCGACGGCAACGGCTACGCCTTTGCAAACGTGCTCGAAGCCTTGGCAGGCACGGAAATAACAGCAATTGCGACGCCAAACAGCGGGTATCGTTTCAAGGAATGGAACGTCGTGAGAGGAACCCCTGATTTTTCAAGCTTGTCGGCAAACCCCACTACTTTTACCATGCCGAAAGGCAGTGTGACCGTAAAGGCTGTCTTTGAACCTGTTGCGGATATGGGCAAAAGCATGGAGCTGCAATTTGCCCCTGTTGCCGTTGCAGCAAACGACGACAAGTCTGTTGTTTATTTGTCGGACAAAGACGGAAAAAAAGTATACAGCATAAACACGGAGACCTTCGAGCAAGAATCGATATCGTTCTCTTTGATGCCCGAGTCAATGTATTACAAAGACGGCAAGCTGTACGTGTCGCTTTGTGAACGGCAGCACAGCTACTATTGGTGGGCGGCTGACCAAATCGGCGCGTATGCAATTGTCGACTGCGAGTCTTTTACAGTTGATGCACAGCATGACATCGACATTGACCCCTACAGCATCGTTGTTTCAAACGACGATATTGTTTATATTTCATCGGGATCCGGTCAAGGAACCTATATATGCGGTTATGACAAAAATGGGGATGTCGTTGCCAAAGGCCAAATTCGCAACATGTCACCGATAAAGTACAATTCGTCTCTGAACAAGATTTACGCCATTAATACGGATTTGTCCCCCCGGGGCATGTCTGCATATGTCATACAAGACGACGGCACGTTTTACGACAATGGCGGCAATGGTGGGACATATTTCAGATGGCCATACCACGGCACCTTTTCGTCAGCGGCCAATTTCGCAATTACGCCGGACGATAAATACATTTTCAACGGCGCGGGCTATGTCATTGAATGCAAAGCAGCGCAGACAGAGGACATGATAAAGATACGCGACCTTGACAGGAGCTATGTTGACGTTGCCTTCGACTTGCCAGGAAATTCGTTCTACATTTCGATGACAAACAAAAATATCCACAGTTTCAACTACGATACATTTAAGCAGCAAAAAAGCTATTCTGCCATAAGCGGGGTTCCGGAACGGATTTTTCTCACTGACAGTGACATAATTGCGATCACAAAGGAATCAAGCAACAAATATTTCATCGAGCAGATTTCAAAGAGCAATTTGCCAATCGGGATGTACAGCATAGGCGTCGACTCCCAAGGCAACGGGGCTGCCGCAGCGAACGCATCGGCAGCAGAAGCGGGCGAGGTGATAACGATCGCAGCTATGCCGGACGACGGCAGCGCTTTCAAGGAATGGCAAGTCGACAGCGGCAGCGTGACTCTCTCCAATGCGGGGGATACCTTGGCAACTTTCACAATGCCGAGGGAAAACGTATCAATCACAGCTGTTTTTGAACAAATTGAAACTCCGCAAGGACATGGCGCAGTTCTGTCGTTCGCCCCGGCAGACGCAGTGTCAGACGACGACGGGGCGTTCATATATTTGTCGGACAAAGCGCGGAAAAGGGTATACAGGGTGAACACTGCCACATTTGAACAGAATTACATATCGTTCAGCCTCATGCCAGAGTCCATGTATTATAAAGGCGGCAAGCTTTATGTGTCCCTATGCGAGCAGGAGCACAGTTCGTTCTGGTGGAACGAAAACCAGCGCGGCGCATATGCAGTCATTGACTGCGCGTCGTTCACTGTCGCTTCGCAATGCAGCATAGATTTTGACCCGTATGACATCGTTGTTTCTGACGACGGCATTGTTTACATAGGGTCAGGTTCTGGCCAGTGGACCTACATATACGGCTTTGACCATAACGGGAGCAATGTCGCCAAAGGCCAAATACGCCAGCAGTCGCCCATAGAGTACAATTCTGCTTTGAACAAGATTTATGCCATAACGACGGATTTGTCCCCTAGGAACATGTCTGCTTTTGTTATCCAAGGCGACGGTTCGTTTTTTGACGAGGGCGGCAACGGGGGGACATATTACAACTGGCCATATCACGGTGCATTTTCATCAGCGGCAAATTTTAAAGTTTCGCCTGACGGGAAGCACATCTTCAACGGCATAGGGTATGTCCTTGATTGTTCGTCTGTTCGGTCCGCTGACATGGTAAAAACAAAAGACCTGGGCAACAGCTTCAAGGACATAGCATTTGACCTGGCGGCAAACAAGTATTATATTGCACCGAACAACAATAAACGCGAAATCCAGAGTTTCAGATACGACACTTGTGCGCCATCAGACCTCTTTTACTTGGTAAACGGAAACCCTGAACGCGTTTTCATAGCGAAAGATGGCATTTTGGCGCTCGCCAAGACAGACAATGACTTATACTGCATTGAGTGGGCAAGTTCGGATTCCGCCGTTCACGCACTGGGCGGCGCAGTGTCGATAATAGGCGAAGCGAAGTTCGGGCAGAAGCTGACAGTGGACATCACCAGTTTGACTTCATATCCGGGTGCTGAAATCGGATCGTTCACGTATCAATGGAAGCGTACAGGCGAGGTTATAGCCGGGGCAACCGGCGCGCCGTACACGCCCGTTCTGGCAGACATCGGACAGACTTTGACCGCTACTGTTGCTGCAAACGGCTTGCCAGGCAATATGACATCAGGGAATACATTGACAGTTGCGAAAGCAGACGGGCCTGCTGAGCCTGCACCGCCCACAATGGCGAGCAAAACGTCTGATAGCATAACGCTGAACGCAATGCCCGGCGCGGAGTACATGCGAGTAAAAAGCGACGAATGGGGAGAATCAGGCGGCACGTGGCAGGATTCGCCTACTTTCAGCGGGCTTGCCCCCAACACGTCATATGTATTCTTCGCGCGCATCAAAGAAACTGCAACCCATGGGGCATCGCCAATAAGCTTGTTCAGCGAGCCGATTGCAACCGACATGGCTGACGAAGCCCTACAAGAGCAGACTGTAACTTTTGATGCCCCCGGAACCGTGACAAGGACATACGGCGACGCAGCTTTCACAAACGTAGCGAAATCATCAGGCAGCGGCACGATTTACTATTCGAGCAGCGACGCGTCGGTAGCGGCGGTGAACTCCACTTCAGGGCAGGTAACCATCTACAAGTCAGGCACCACCACCATCGTGGCAACTGCCGCCGCAACCAGCAACTGCAATGAAGGGGCTGCGTCGTACACTTTGACGGTTCGAAAGGCCGGTTTGACGATCAAGCCAAAGGACATGAACATCAGCGCAAACGCTGCGATTCCGGCGCCGACAGTCGAATATTCAGGTTTGAAATACAATGACATAGGCGCAACCGCAGCGGCACTGGCAAGCGGCACACTTGACATGGAATTCCGCAACGCTGCAAATACCGGCGCATTGGCGAGCACGTCTGCCGCAGGGACATACAAAATCGTTTTTACCGGCAGCCCTGTGTTCGCGTCAGACAATTACGTTGTCACCGTTGGAGACGGTGCACTCACCATCACAGCAGCCGAAAGCGGTGCCGTTGAGGACGTCGGCGGTGGCGGTGGCGGTGGCGTCGGCGGTGGCGGCAGTGCTGGCGGCGAGGAACCAAAAGAGATAAGCGTCGAAGCAAGCGCACCGCAAGCAGCTATGGACTCTTTCCCGACGTTCATACAGGGTTTCGAAGACGGCACCTTCAGGGGCGACTTGCTTATTACCAGAGAGCAGTTCGTCACCATCCTGGCCAGGCTGAAGAACGGCGGCGATGTGCCGGCAGCTGACAAAACGAGCCTGTCGTTTAGCGACGTAGCCGCTGGGAGGTGGTCATACGACGCCATTGAATGGAGCGTAGTCGCAGGCATAGCAGAGGCTGACGCAGACGGCAATTTCCGGCCTGCGCAGCCGCTCACAAGGGCAGACATGGCAACCATGCTGGTTAAGGCAGACAATTTAACCCGGATGGCGGAGAACACGTTCAGCGACATAGACGGGCACCCTGCAGCTGACTACATACTTAAAGCCACAGCGGCAAAGATATTCACCGGCTACCCTGACGGCACGTTCAAGCCGGACGGCAACACAAAGAGGGACGAAGCTGTAGCCGCAATTGCAAGGTACCTGCTCGGCGGCGAGCCGGAAGACAGCATGTGGAAGGGCATCGCCCTGACGTTTACTGACTTGAAAGACACCAATTGGGCTTACAAATACATAGCTTTAGCAGTGGAAGGCTGGGCTGCTGTTCCCAAAAAGTAAACAGTATAACAGATAAACACAGGGGGCTGTGCTAAACCGAAAGTTTGGCGCAGCCTACTTTTTTGTTGAAAACTACAGAAAATTGTAGTAAAATAGTAGTGTAATTTTATAGCAGTTGTATAAAATCTTGCACATGCAAGGTCCAAACTTATCAAAGGAGGGCGAAAGTTGAAGACGAAACAATTAACGAATGACTTATACTGGGTAGGTTGCCTTGACCCTGGGCTACGGGTGTTCGACATCATCATGTTCACTGAATTCGGCACTACTTACAATTCCTATGTGCTGAAAGGGTCCGAAAAGACTGCGTTGTTTGAGACTTCAAAGGCGAAATGTTTTGACGAATACGTTAAAAAAATTGAAGAAATCACTCCTGTAGAAAAGATAGACTACATAGTGCTGGACCACACTGAGCCCGACCACGCGGGGTCTGTCGAAAGGCTGCTGGAACTGAACCCGAAAATCAAGCTTGTGGGCTCTGCGACAGCGATAGGCTTCATGAAAGAAATCTGCAACAGGGATTTCAACGCCGTGCCGGTAAAGGAAGGGGACGTGATATCCCTAGGGAACAAAACCCTGCGCTTCATAGCGGCACCGAACCTACACTGGCCAGATAGCATATACACATACATAGCAGAAGAAAAAACCTTGTTGACATGCGATTCCTTCGGCTCGCATTATTCCTGCGAAGGCGTTACGAACGACAGGATTGAAAACCAGGAAAACTACATGAAAGCGCTCAGATACTATTTCGACTGCATAATAGGGCCGTTCAAGTCATACATGCTCAAGGCAATCAGCAAGATAAGCGATCTGGACGTTGAAATCATATGCCCCGGCCACGGGCCCGTCTTGACAGAAGACCCATGGAAAATAGTCGAAATATGCAAAGGATGGTCAACGCCCCAAATCACCAACACGAAAAAAACGGTGGTGATCCCTTACGTTTCGGCATATGGTTATACGGAAACGCTGGCAAGCAGGATAGCGGACGGGATAAAAGAAGCAGGCGACGTTGACGTGAAGCTTCACGACATGGTGACGGCTGATGCAGGCCTTGTCTTGGAAGATATTGCCTATGCCGATGGTGTCTTGTTTGGCACTCCCACCATTATAGGCGAGGCCTTGAAGCCGATATGGGATTTGACAACGTCCATGTTCGCCGGCGTGCACGGCGGGAAAATCGCCTCTGCCTTCGGCTCCTACGGTTGGAGCGGCGAAGGCGTGCCCCACATCATGAAGAGGCTTGGGCAGCTGCGACTGAAGCTGTACGGGGAAGGGTTGAGGGTAAGGTTCAAGCCGAGCAAAGCCCAGCTTGCAGAGGCATTTGACTTCGGCTACGGTTTCGGCTGTTCCGTGCTTGCCGGGGAAATCGTGGTGCCGGAGAAAACAGGCGGCGACTTAGTGTGGAAATGCCTCGTATGCGGCGAAATGATAAGCGGGGCCAACCCTCCGGGCGTGTGCCCGGTCTGCAGCGTAGGGCCGGAACAATTTGTCAAAGTACTCGTCCCGGAGCTGACGTTCAGGAGGGACACTACGGAAAAATTTGTGATAATCGGGAACGGGGCTGCCGGTACCTCCGCCTGCGAAGAGATAAGGGCGAGAAACGCCACTTGCAGCATAGAGATGATATCAAGGGAAAACGTCATCGGGTACAACAGGCCGATGCTGACAAAGGGTATACTTTCAGAAGTCGACATGCTCAACCTGTTTATCAAACCTTACGGCTGGTACAAGGAAAACGGGGTGGAGTTGACCCTTGGCGTCGGCGTCGAAGAAATTGTCGAGGGCTCAAAGACGCTGAAATTGTCTGACGGTTCCGAAAGGGCATACGACAAGCTGATCATAGCTACCGGCGCCGAATCCTTTGTGCCACCCTTCAAAGGCGTTGAAAAAGAAGGCGTCTTCGCTATAAGGACGCTTGAAACCATAAACAAAATCAGGGAATACATGAATGGAAACGTCAAAAACGCAGTCGTGATTGGCGGCGGCGTCCTCGGACTTGAAGCCGCTTGGGAGCTCAAAAAAACCGGCATTGGGGTCACCGTTGTCGAAGCAGGACCCGTTATAATGGGCAGACAGCTTGACGAGAGGGCAGGCAAATTCCTCTTGGAGGCTTTCGAAAGGACGGGCGTCAAATACGCCGTCGGAAGCGGAATCGAGGAAATCGCAGGCGAGGGGCGAGCGACGGGCGTGAAGCTGGCAGACGGCGCTACGGTTCCGGCAGACATTGTGATCATATCAACCGGAGTGAGGCAAAACATAACTTTGGCTCAAGGGATCGGAATCGAAACCAAGCGGTCGATAGTGGTTAACGAGCGGATGGAGACGGGGAAAGAAGGCATTTATGCGTGCGGGGACTGTGCCGAGTTCGAAGGGACGAACTACGCGATATGGCCCCAGGCCGTAGACATGGGAAAAATCGCGGGCGCAAATGCTGCCGGAGATGAGGCTGTCTACAAAAAAACCACCCCGGCAGTCACCTTCAGCGGCATGAACACCTCTATTTTCTCTCTTGGCGACATTGGCAAATCCGAGGGCAAAAAATACAAAACCAAGGAATACTGCGACGAGGAGAACCTGATCTACGAGAAGCTCTACTTTTTGAACAGCCGATTCTGCGGCGGCATACTGATGGGCGACATCAGCAAGTCGGGCACCCTGCTTGCGGCGTTCGAGGAAAAGGCGCACATATCCAAGATGTAGAGGTGCGGTGTAAAATACGGGGCTGTTGAGCGTTTCAGCAGCCCCTTGACAATTTGGAGCATTGGGGTATAATTAAATCAATAACCATTTATTTGAGGGATAGAGTCATGAAGAAGAAATTGTGGTTGATGGTTGCCCTTGCTCTTGCGTTGGCGGTTGCAAATGCAAGCCCGGCGCTTGGTGTCGAAACGTCGGATGGGACGGGGAACCAGCACAATAAGCCGACGCAGTCAGAAACCGAATTTGTCGTAGCCATTGATCCTGAGTTCGCCGACAAGGTGGTTTCCGGGCAAGCGGAACTTTTTGCTTACGAAGACAAAACGGCAGCCTTGCCTAGTGGTCAAAAAGATGAGAAGAAGCTAAAGAAGCTGCCGCCTGGGCTGCTCAAAAAAGGGCTTGACGGTAAAGAGGAGCATGCAAGGAACCTTGAACGATACATGAAAAAGCACATGGGCAGCGGACCAGTGCTCATGACGGTCGAAGTCGAAGACAAAGGCATGATAGAGGAAGCAAGGGCTGCCGTCGAGAAATGCGAAGGCGTCCTATATACAGACCCGCAGGTATATTATTATGCGAGCGGGTTCAACGACCCTCGCTCCGCTGAACAGTGGGGGCTTGAAGTGATTTCCGCGTACAACGCTTGGAATGGCAACACCAATTTGCCAAAAATTACCATTGCAATCCTCGACTCGGGCGTGCGCCTGACCCACGAGGATCTTGCGGCGAGCATATCCGAAAAAAAGTGGGATTTTATTGACGACGATTCCAACCCGTCAGATTTGCACGGCCACGGTACGCATGTCGCAGGAATTGCCGCAGCAATATGCGACAACAGCAGGGGTATAGCGTCTCCAGCAGGCGGCGCGAAAATCATGCCGGTGCGTGTGCTGGACGCAGGCGGCGAGGGAAGCCTCATTGGCGTCGCTTCAGGAATCCGCTATGCGGCAGACAACGGTGCCGACGTAATCAACATGAGCTTGGGAAGCTACATGGATGTCCAAACGATGCGCGATGCGGTCAACTACGCCCTGGCAAAGGGCTGCCTTGTGGTCGCGTCTGCCGGGAACGACGGCTTGTCAGCTGTGGAGTACCCCGCTCGCTACGACGGTGTGATCATAGCTGCGTCGCTGAATGTGTCGTCTGTGCCGGGATTTCCCTATGCAGAATCACGCAATTCAAACTATGACAGGCAGTATGCTTACCGTACTGTGCATGCGCCCGGTCAATTGATTCTGAGCACCTACGCCGGCAGCAACACGTCATACAACTATATGAGCGGCACGTCGATGGCATCTGCGTACGTCAGTGGGGTCGCGGCGGCTATCAAGGCGCGGGGCGGCTACACCGGCTCGCTTTTCAACGCTGTGCTCAGCGCGACATACACAGTGCCTAGGGGCAAGATGGATATACTGGGGGGCGTTAGCGTCTCGGGAACGATGAAAATTCTTGATTACGACAAAAAGTCTTCAACGCCTGAATACGTTACTGTGGCTTTTGAGCCGAACGGCGGCGGGCCCGCGCCCGCCCCGCAATCCGTGCCCGTCGGTGGGCTGGCGGCGGCGCCAACGCAGATCAGCAGGGATGGGTACCTTTTCATAGGCTGGTACGCAGAACCGGGGTTTTCAGGAGAACCCTTCAATTTCATGTCACCTGTGGGATACCCTACGGTTCTTTACGCAAAATGGGAACCGGCTCCGAGGGGTTTCCGCGTTGGGCAGGAAACCTATGGCGGCTTGAACGCGGCTCTTGCCGCAGCAGAAAACGGAGGTGAAATAACGTTGCTGGCAGACATGCAGCACACGGGTGCGATTGAGATTGTAAACAAGATAATAACGTTCAATTTGGCGGGCCACAGCCTTAACGTGTTCTGTTTCAGTGACGACGCAGGCCTGTACGTGGAAGGAGGCGAGGTTCGCATAGCGGGCGGGGGCGCATTCAACATAAACTGCGCTGCCGAATGCACGTATGGCATCAATGCGGTGGACTCGGTTGTTGAAGCCACCAACGTCAGCGTCGGCATGCAGTCCTGCGCAATAAGGGCAGAGGGCGAAAGCAGCGTAACTGCCTATGGGAACGTTATATCCGGCCTTGCCGGAGTTGAAATAACATCTATCGGCAATTCCACCGTCACGATAGACGGCAAGTTAAATGCACCTGAGTTCGCAGCGCTACAAGGTGCAGCAGTAAACCAAAAGGACTGTCTGGGCCCGTCTACAAGGGCAGGGTATGTTACATACTACCGGGAAAACGATGAGGGCGCTGCCACGCTTTGGGTCAGGCAGACAGATGCGGGCTACTCGAAATACGACCTGAACAAGGACAACAAAGTGGGTGCCCTTGACCTTGGCATCATGCTGCTGTACTGCGGCTTTGACAAGGATGCCCCCGATTGGGGCGACGTTATTAAAGTCAACGATTCGAGAGGCGCCGGCGTTTGCGCCGGCATGTGCGACGTCAACGGGGACGGCCTGATTGACATGCTTGACCTGCTCGACCTTTTCATCCACTATACGAAATGACATTGGATGGCTGACCACAACCGATGGCAGCCGTATGCAGGCAACCGCCATGCTTGCTGGTTTTCGGCGGTTGTTTTCAGCTGGAACTTTTTCGAGGTGAAGATTGTCTAAAAAAGAAAAGAGAGGTGGGATTTACTATGCAAAAAATCAAAAACAAAGCAGTTCAATTCATCAATGCCATTAAAAGCAAGCCGGCTGTCGCCATTGCGTCCTCCGCTGCAGCGGTTGTTGTTGTCCTAGTCATTTGCTTCGCACTGCTTGGCGGCTACGAGCCACTGCCCGAGTCGTTTGCCGGCGAGATCAGCATAGTGCCGGTTTACGATTCAGAGTACGGTGTCGGAGCGGCGCAAGGGTTCATCATCACATCAGCGGAACCGTTGACGGATGAGCTCGTTGTTAGCTCCCTGGTGCTGTCGCCTCCTTTCGAATACACGCTGAAAAGGGAGGACGAAGGCAAATCCTACACAATCAAGCCCAAAACTCCGCTTCTCGCGAACACGGTCTATCAAATGGGGCTGGATCCTGAGCGGGCTTTGGCAGACAGGGCACCAAGGGCTTCAAACACTTGGGCCTTCCAGATTGAGGCAGAGTTCGAGCTTCTCGGCTCTATCCCGACTGACAAGGGGACGGATGTCCCCGTAAACACGGTTTTGCGGTTTACGTTCACTCAGGCGGTAGACGCTCAGATCGCCGGCGGATATATAAACGTGAGCCCTGAAATCGGCGGAATATGGGAAAGCAAAGGGGAACAGCTAACATTTATCCCTCAGAGCGACCTCAGCTTGAACACTGTATATACCATTAGCGTCAGGGAGGGCTTGCCAAACCTTGCTGGCGACGGGAAGCTTTCTGAAAGCCGTGAGATCCAATTTCAGACAGCACTTAGGGAAGATAGCAGCAACAGGACATGGTTCAACATTGAAAACGACAACAATTGCTTCCGGACTGACGAGATTCCGGCTTTTCGATACTACAACGGGTGGAACGGGGATACTATCGGAGCCTTCAATGTAGAGGTGTTTAGTTTTAGCGACGAAAGCAGTTACATAGAAGCGCTGAAATCACGCCAGCCGGCATATTACTGGTGTTACGCAGAAACAGAGGAAGCCGTCGATACAGGCAGCTTGACGGAGGTGTACAGCTTCGAAGTCAAAAATCTGGAAGCCAAAGTACTGCGCTGCCCTGAAACACTAAGCGCCGGCTATTACCTTGCTGACATTAAAGCTGACGGGGAAAGAAGGCAGAGCTTGTTTCAGGTTACCGACATCTCCGGTTACTTTGCTGCAGGGGAAAAAGATTCCCTTGTCTGGATAAACGACCTGGCAACAGGGCAGCCGATCAGCGGTGCGACGGTTTCCCTTGTGGGCTCGGCAAAGTCGGCTGTAACAGACGATATGGGCATTGCCGTTATTGACGGCACGAATGAAAGAAACCCGATAATTAGCATATCCGGCAGGGGCGACCGTTTGGTTATGAACAGCTTTAACTATTACGCCGGGCAAGAGGAGCCGGCAATCAATTCCTACGACTACTGGTACTGCGTTTCAACCGACCGGCAGATATACCGCCCCGGCGATACGGTGAACTATTTTGGGATCATGGCGCCGAGGAGCGAGAAGGGCAGGCATTTTGCAGAGGCTGAGCTGGTGCTGAGAGGCGGAGCGTATTGGAGAGATTCTGCAATCCGGCAGAAAGTGGAAATCGAGGATGGCGTCATCAGCGGTTCATGGGAACTGCCGATGCTGAACACGGGTTGGTACTCCGTCAGCATTGAAATCGACGGCCAAAGCTTCGGGTACGCCGGGTTTGAGGTGGCGTATTACGAGAAACCGGCCTATCAGTTTTCCTTGAAAAGCGGCAAAAAGGCCGTGTTCGCAGGCGAACAGGTGACGTGGAGCATACATGCGGGTTATTTCGAGGGTACCCCTGTGGCAGGCCTTGAAATTAACACAAGGCATGACGGAAAAGAAGAAAAGACAACAACAGACGGGGAAGGGGAGACGCTTGTAACAGGCACTGCGCGTCAAACAGACAGCAGTTATTTGACGGGCAGCACATACCTATCCGTATCGGCTGTCATGCCGGAACTGGGGGACGTGTCAGCTTACAGCGACGTAGCTGTATTCAACAGCGACATCGACATTGAAGGGAAGGTGAAGCGAGACGGGGGCTCTTTCAAGCTGCATCTTGACGGCTATGACGTGAACTTGGACAAAATAAACGAAGGGGCTCAGATTTGGCGCAGCGAGTACAGAGAGCCCATTTCAGGAGCCGTAAGCTTGAGCGCTGACTTGGTGCGGATCGAATACGACAAAATACAGAATGGGCCCTTTTACAACGAGTACACCCTCCAGACCTACTACACCTATGACTACAATCAGCGCGAAGTGCATGAAAACAGCTTCGAGCTGTCGCTTATGTGGGGGGGCCTTGATTTCACCGCTGACTTGGAAACAGGCAATTCCTATAGGCTGGTCATTTTTGGAAAGGACCACAAAGGCCGGGATTTCACACGCTCGTACTATATCCCGGAAGAATCGCGGAATGCAACAATTCCAAACATTTCAGGAGGGGAAGATTTCTGGGAGAACTTCGAGTGGGGCCAATACAGGTACTTCTACATATCAGAGACAAACAGCGGCAATTACGAGCATGCCGTTGGCGACGAACTGGCATTTGCCATCTGGTGCTGGGGCGTGCAAGTTCCAAAACCTGAAAGAGGCAATATCCTCTATTTCAGGAGCCAAGAAACGGTCCGCGACTATGTGCTCTCCAGAGACGGCACATACGAAATGAAGTTTGAAGAAACAGACATACCCAACATTAACTTGGCGGCTGTCTGTTTTGACGGGAAATACTACGCTGAAAGCGAATGCCGCTACGTTTCCCTCAATCCGGCTGACAAGGCTGCCAAGGTGAGCGTCACAACTGACAAAAAACGCTACGCACCGGGGGAAACGGTTGAAATGTCCCTCTCAATGACCGACAAGGACGGCAAGCCGCTTGCAGGGAGCATAAACGTAAGCATAGTCGACGAGGCACTGTTCGCAGTGGCGGAAAACTACGTGGACATTGGCAACGCGGTGTTTGGCAACAAGTACTACTATAGCTACAGAGGCGCTGTCAGCCACCTTCCCGTTGAAGCAAGCCCAGGAGGCGCCGAGATGGGCGACGGCGGAGGCGAACGCGAGGATTTCAGGGACACAGCTTTTTTCAAAACAATCAAGGCAGATTCGAAAGGGCGGGCTTCGCTCAGCTTCGAGCTTCCGGACAACATCACGTCTTGGCGAGTGACATGGCAGGCGTATTCCCCGGGTATACATGTCGGGAAAGGCAGCATCAACATAGACGCGTCGCTGGACTTCTTCTTGGATTACCGCTTGGCAAGGACGTTCCTTAAAGGCGACGAGCCGAAGGCAGGGCTGCGGTCTGCCGGGTTGGGGATAGATCCTTTAAAAAGCCTATCATCGTACACGGTGGAAATCACCCAGGCGGGATTTAGCAAAACAGCAAGCGGACAGGCAAACACGTGGCAGGAGATATCGCTCCCACAGCTAACAGAAGACAAGATCAGGGTGAAAATCAGCGCACAGAACGGGGAGTACAAAGACGCGGTGAACATGGACATTTCAACAGTGGACAGCTTCGCGAGCCACTGGTTCTGCGAAGAATCCAAGCTTGCGGCAGGCTTGCGCCCGGCAGGGTCGAAAACTTATCCGACGACGATTGTCTTCAGCGACAAAGCATACGCTGCAGAGCTTTCCAGCCTCTACAACTTGGCGTGGCGCAGCGGCATAAGGCTCGAACAAAAACTCGTCTCCCAAATTGCTTCCGACATTTTATTTCATGACATGGGGGTCGAGAGGTACTCCGTCAGCGAAGACGAAGAACGCACAGCAAGGGAAGACATCATCAAATACCAGCGAGGGAACGGTGGGGTGTCTTCGTTCACGTACTCTGACGCAGACGTTGAAACCAGCGCACTGGCAGCGTCCATCGGCGGCGAGTATTTCGACAAAGATGCGCTGGCTGCGTATTTCTATAATTCCCTTGGGAGAGAGGATGCTGGGCTTTTGGACAAGACCCTCTGCCTGTGGGGGCTTGCGGCACTGAGGGCGCCGGTGCTTCTTGATATCACAAAAACCCTTGAGGACCCTTACTTGGACGGTGAATGCAAACTAAATCTGACTATGGCGCTGTATTTCGCAGGCGACGGGGCTAGGGCAAAAACCCTTGCAAAGGAAGTCATAGCGGAATTTACGGAAGACCTCGGCACAGAGGTTCGGTCGAAGATAGGCATAAGCGACCAGCTTTACGGAAGGATCCGGCACGAGGCTGCCGAGCAGACGAAAGCCACTGCGCGGCTGGCGTTGCTTGCTAGCGCATTCGACTTGCCGCAAGCAGAAGGGCTTGCCCAGTACATGAGTAACAACGCCTACGAGGGCGACTATTACCTGATGGAGAAAATGGGCATAGCGCAGAACAACCTGTCGCGGCTTCCAGAGGGGGACACCAAGTTTGCATACGCCCTTGAGGGTAAATCAAATACCGTCGATCTTCGCAAGAAAACCGTTTATTCTCTGCTCGTATTGCCTGAGCAGCTTGACAGGATCAGTTTTAGCGAAATCGAAGGTGACATCACAGTGCTCTCCTGCTATCTGAAAGAAGGGCAGCCGCCGGATGGGGAAGCTGCAGCCGGGCAGCTTACGATTGATAGGGCCATAAACGGGAGCAGAGGCGGAGCCGTTTCTGTCCCGCAGGGGAAGCCTGTCCGCATAACCATTGATTTCTGGATAGCGGCAGATGCGCCAAACGGCTGCTACACCATCACGGACATGCTGCCGGCAGGGCTGCGCTTCGGAAACAATGAAACCTCAAGCGACTGCTACGCTTGGCCCGGCGGCAATGAGAATAAAGAGGTAACGGCCGGCATATATAAAACGGACTACAGTTTTTATTCGTGGTGGAAGCCTTCGTACTACATGCCTGACGGGAGCCTGAAAGGAAAACTGGTTTACACCGCTTACCCTGCAATGACAGGCAGCTTTACAGCGGAGGCGCCGCGTTTTGGGCACAGCATCAACGACGGAATCATGATCCACGCACCGGAAACGAGGGTTACGATAGAGTGAACGGGCGGCTGAAGACGAACATAAAGAAAGCCGTCGCATGCAAGGCGTGCATTGCCGCCCTCGCCGTGCAGGCTGCCTTGTCAGCCTGCACAGGCACGGCTGGCGTTGCCTCAGACTGGGAAGCGGCTGCGCTTGAGCAGGACGGCAAGGTGGCGTTTACCCAGACCCAGGCTATCGACGCGAGGCCGTTCCTCAGCGAGAGCGAGCTTCTGAAGAGCGTGTCCGAAGAGTGCTGGGAGGCATTTGGGCTGGGCAAGCCTGACGGTTTGGCAAGCGTAGGCGAAAAACCGATAAGAGGGGTCGTTGTGCCCCACCACGCGGCAGCAGCAGCACTTTCGGCATACCTTATAAGCAGGCTGGCTGAAAGCCAGCCGCCTGCGGTGATAATACTTGCGCCGAACCACTACAACACAGGTGCTGAGGCAATTACAGCCGCCTCGGACTTTATGTGCCACAGCAAAAGGGTTTCAGCAGGCACAGAGGCGGCTGAGCGGCTCGGCAGGGCAGGGCTTGTCAGCATAAGCGACGAGCCTTTCAAGAGGGAGCACAGCATCGGCATGCTGTTGCCGATCATCGCTTGGTACTTGCCTGACGCGGAGGTTATTCCTGTCATTTTTCACCACGGCGCGGATGAGGGTAGAATACTTGCCGTCCTCCATGCGCTTTCGCCTGAAATTGAGGCAGGGGCGGTTGTCGTTGCTTCGATCGACTTTTCCCATTACCTGACTTGGGCTGAGGCTGTTGAAAAAGACCGGGAAACGAGAGGGTACTTGGAAAATGGCGACGCTGCAGCAATCTCCAAGCTGGACAGCAGCTACGTAGACTCGCCCACTGTCATGGCGGCGATGCTCATGCATTTCGGAACGGAAGGCATGGAGATCGTTGCGAATACCAATTCCGGCATCCTTATGAACAACCCTGTCTCCCCCTGTACAAGCTATTTTGCGATTCAATTCCGATGAAAAAACTCCGAAAAACTCTGTGATTATCATCTGAAAATTTAGTGTTGCTTTTTTCTTAGGATACTGTTATAATATAGCAGCCGAAATGTTCATTTTTTCAGGTGGGCGTTTTAGCGCGTTTTAACTACTTTTTTACATTATAATGGAGGAGTTTATATGAAAAAGTTTTTAACAATTCTAGTAGTTTGCATGCTCGTGCTGACGATGTTCGCGGGCTGCACCGGCACAGCTACGCCACCAGATGATGATGGTCAGGGTACGGAACCCCCGCCCCCAGTAGAAGACAACGATCTTCCGGTAGTGAGGATCGGCGTGTACGAGCCCCAGTCAGGAGACAACGGCGCCGGCGGGAAGCAAGAGATACTGGGCATGCAGTATGCCAACTATGAGACCCCGACGGTGGTGATCGCCGGCACAACATACGAGGTTGAACTCGTTTACGCCGACAACCAGTCTGCCAACGACAAGGCGGTGTCAGCAGCGCAGACGCTCATAGCAGCAGGCTGCCCCATCGTGCTTGGATCGTACGGTTCCGGCGTGTCAATCGCCGCTTCCGACACCTTTGGCGACGTGCCCATCCCGGTTATCGGCGTCACCTGCACGAACCCGGCAGTAACCTTGGGCAACGACCATTACTTCCGCATCTGCTTCCTCGACCCGTTCCAAGGGCCTGTTTTGGCGCAATTCGCAAAAGACAAGTTCAGTGCCAGCAAAGCTTATTGCCTCTCGAAGCTGGGCGACGACTACTCAGTCGGCCTCTGCAACTTCTTCGCAGAAGCTTTCGGCAAAGAAAACTGCCGCATGGAATCCTTCCCTGAAGGCACATCCGACTACAGCACCTATGTTGCTAACGCAAAGGCTTATGGGGCCGATGTGTTCTTCTCGCCGGTTTCAACCGAAGCTGCCGCGCTGATCATCGACCAAGTTGACGCACAGGGGCTCGGGACACCGCTTCTGGCAGGGGACACATGGGACTCCAACGTCATCCTCAATGCAGCGAAAGGCAAAGACATTGAGCTGTTTGTAACGACGTTCTACCAAGAAGGTGGTGCGCCCGCATTTGACAACGGGATCAAAGCTTGGATCAACAGCAACCCCACAGCCAAGCAGAACAATGGCGGCGACGACATGATTGCTGCTGTTTCGGCCATGGGCTACGACGCATACTATACAGCGCTTGAGGCTTTCAAGGTAGCCGGCTCGGTTGAAGCGGGGGATATACTTGCCATACTGCCCGCGTTGACGTACAAAGGGGTTTCTGGAAACATCGCATTCGACGACGTAGGCGATGCGAAACGCGACACGGCATTCGTGAAGGTCTGCAACACAGCGACCGGCGAATGGGATTTCGTCAAAGAGCAAGGCATCGATTAATAGGCAGCGACGTTTCCCGCAACGATATAATTCACAACAAGTCTGGCGAGGGCTTAGGCCTTCGCCAGTGCCATTATTATTATCTTTATTTTATTAAGATACAGCAAGGAGACGAGGTTTCTTGGATTTTTTTAACACTACCCTGCCGTACATGTTGTCAGGAATATCGGTAGGAGGACAGTATGCACTCATTGCAATAGGTTACACCATGGTTTATGGCATTTTGAGGTTGATCAACTTTGCGCATGCGGACGTTTTCATGGTCAGCGCCCTGCTGATGGTCTATGCTGTGTCAACGTATTCTGTAATGCTCTTCTTGGCGATCCCATTGGTTGTTACGCTCACGGTGCTCCTAGGGTTCACAATAGAGAGGGTCGCATACAAGCCGTTGCGCAACGCCCCGCGCATGTCGGTCATGGTCTCAGCCATCGGTGTGAGCTACCTGCTGCAAAACCTAGCGCTGTACATCACAGGCGGGCTAAACAAAAATTACCCTACAATACCGTGGTTGTCCGATTCAATTACGGTTTTTGGGGCAATGACGAAACGGGTGACGGTGGTCACGCCCTTCCTTACCATTGCCTTGGTCATCGTCTTGGTAATGCTCATCCAGCGCACCAAGATCGGCACAGCCATGCGGGCTGTAGCCAAAGACTTTGAAACGAGCCAGCTGATGGGCATCAAGATCAATTCCGTCATTTCGATGACATTCATTATCGGTACGTTCTTGGCTGGGATCGGATCGATACTCTATTTTACCAACTATCCGGGCGTGACGCCGCAAGCCGGTGCCATGCCGGGGCTGAAAGCCTTTGTGGCGGCAGTTTTTGGCGGCATCGGCTCAGTCCCCGGGGCAGTCTTGGGAGGGTTCACCATTGGGATCTGCGAAAGCCTCATCAAAGGCATGGATTCTATTTTGGTCAGCGTTGGCATACTGAAGGAACCTCTTGAGCTTGCCACCTTCTCCGACGCGTTCACTTTCGTTCTTTTGATAGTGATTCTGGTCTTCAAGCCGACAGGGCTTCTGGGCGAGAAGATATCAGACAAGGTTTAGGGAGGTGCGCTGATGGAAAACAAGAAGACACAGAATATTACTACAGTGGTAGGCATAGTATTTTTGTTGCTGCTGGTCATCGTCCTTGAGCAGATTATCAGCCCTACGAGCACTATGGCGATGCTCCTCACGGTCACGAAAAAGAGCGCGATTTACGCGGTGGTGGCGGTTTCAATGAACCTTCTGAACGGCTTTACGGGGTTGTTTTCCCTGGGGCAGGCGGGGTTCATGCTTATGGGCGCGTACACCTATGCGATTTTTACCATTCCGCGGGCAGAGCGGGACGCGGTTTACTACTACTACGACCAGGCGATGGAGCTGTCCTTTCCCGAAGTGTTTGGAAACGCTTTGGGAAGCGTTGGCTTCCTGCTTGGCGTGCTTCTGGCGATCATCCTTGGAGGCCTGGTGGCAGCTGCAGTGGCGTATGTCATCGGGTTCCCGGTGCTTAGGCTCAAAAGCGACTATCTTGCGATAGCAACCTTGGGTTTTGCCGAGATAATACGCGCACTGTTCCAGTGGACCAAACTGGGCCCGATTACGAACGGCGCAAACCCCCTGAAAAATTACGTTAGGCTCAATTCGTTCAAAATTGAGATGGGGGACACCACGATCGGCTTGAGCACTTTTACGACATTGCTTTTTGCAACCATTTGCATTGGCATCATGGTGATGCTCATCAATTCTTCTTACGGAAGGGCCTTCAAGGCCATCAGGGAAGACGAGGTGGCGGCTGAAGCCATGGGGATCAACCTTTACAAGCACAAGCAGATTGCATTCTGCATCAGCTGCTTCTTTGCCGGCGTTGGCGGCGCGATGCTTGCGATGTTTGCCAACACTGTGCAGGCCAACAACTTCAAGTCAAACATGACTTTCGAGATACTGCTCATCGTAGTTCTTGGCGGCATAGGTTCTGTCTCGGGCAGCTGCATCGGCGCGGTGCTTTTCGTATTCGCAGCAGAGTGGTGGCTCAGGGGCCTAGACTCAGGGAAATGGTTGTTTATCAACGCCCCAGGCGTATTGCGCAACGGGTTCCGCCTAGTAGTGTTCTCCGTTGGCATCATGATAGTCATCCTGTTCTTCCGCAGGGGGATCATGGGAGACAAGGAATTGCCGTACTACGCCAAGCGGATAAGGGACAGGTTCATTATTAACAAACCGAAGGCAGGTGAGAAGGAAAATGGCTGAAAACGTATTGCGTCTTGAAGACATCACCATGCAGTTCGGCGGTGTAGTTGCGGTGGACAATTTCTCGATGGAAGTGAACAAGGGTGAAATAGTGGCGCTGATCGGGCCCAACGGGGCAGGCAAGACCACGGCTTTCAACTGCATCACAGGGGTTTACGAGCCAACGAACGGCCGAGTAACCCTTCACGGGGAAGTAATCGTGGAGAACCATCCACAGGGAAAGATGAAAGACCTGTACAAAGGGGAAAACAACGGCAAATACACCAACGTTGTGAGCCATACGCCAGACAAGATAACATACCGGGAGATAGCCCGGACTTTTCAGAACATACGCCTGTTTAAAGCGCTTACAGTCTTTGACAACGTACTCATAGCGAAGCACATGCGGGCAAAGCACAATGTGTTCTCGTCAACGTTCAGGTTCAGCGCAAAAGAGGAAAGGCGCATGAGGGATGAGGCATTGAGCCTGCTGGAAGAGCAAAACTTGCTCCACCTGAAGGACAGCATTGCTTCAAGCCTGCCCTACGGGCTCCAAAGGAGGCTGGAGATCGCCAGGGCGCTGGCTACCGAGCCTTCCATAATACTTTTGGACGAGCCGGCTGCGGGCATGAACCCACAAGAGACTTTTGAACTGACCAGCTTCATAAGGCAGATCAGGGAGGAGTACAAACTCACAGTGTTCATGATCGAGCACCACATGGATCTTGTCATGAAGATATCCGACAGGATTTACGTCCTCGACTTCGGCAAGATGATATCTCACGGAACCCCGACAGAGGTTCAAAACGACCAAAAGGTCATAGACGCGTACTTGGGGGTGGTAGAAGATGCTGAAGATTGAGGACTTGAGAGTCAACTACGGAGGGATTGAGGCTGTAAAGGGCATTTCGATAGATGTACCGGAAAAGGAAATAGTCACGCTGATCGGGGCAAACGGAGCGGGGAAATCCACCACGCTCAGGACCGTTGCGGGGCTGGTGAAGCCTGCGTCCGGCCGCATATCCTTTTTCGATGAAGACATTACCGCTCTGCCTTCGCACAGCATCGTCGCAAAAGGCATCACCATGGTTCCTGAAGGCCGCCGGGTCTTTCCGGACTTGACTGTGCTGGAAAACCTGAAAATGGGAGCGTACCTGCGCAAGGACAGTTTGAAGGACGACATCCAGTGGGTCTATGACTTGTTCCCGCGCCTGAAAGAGCGGTCGTGGCAGCTCGCGGGCACATTGTCCGGGGGCGAGCAGCAGATGCTTGCCGTCGGGCGAGCACTGATGAGCCGTCCAAAACTGATGATGATGGATGAACCTTCCCTCGGGCTGGCGCCGATTATTGTCAGGGGCATATTCGAGATCATCAAGGAAATCAACCGTCAGGGCGTGACAATCCTGCTCATTGAGCAAAACGCCAACATAGCCCTGCACACGGCCAACACAGCCTACGTGCTGGAAACCGGCCGCTTGACGATGAAGGGCATCGGCAAGGAGCTTCTGAACAACGAAGCGGTGAAAAAGGCGTACCTTGGCTGATTGAAAGATAAGGAGGGCATGTATGGGATTTGCGGACGAGGTGGGGATCGATCTCGGTACAGCTAACGTACTCGTTTACATAAAAGGGAAAGGCGTCGTTTTGAGCGAGCCTACAGTGGTAGCTATCAACAAGGACGACAACCAGATAAAGGCTATCGGGGAAGACGCAAGGCAGATGCTGGGGAGGACTCCGGCCAACATTGTTGCGGTCAGGCCTCTTCGCGACGGCGTCATATCCGACTACGACATAACAGAGCGGATGCTCAAATACTTTATCCGCAAAGTCTGCAAGAGCAGCAAGTTCTTCAAGCCCCGCATCATGGTGTGCGTGCCAAGCGGGGTCACCGAAGTGGAAAAAAGGGCAGTGAGGGAAGCTGCTATGCAAGCGGGGGGCAAGGCTGTTTTTCTCATGGAAGAGCCTATTGCTGCGGCAATGGGTGCAGGCATCGACATATTGAGGCCGGACGGCGTCATGGTGATAGACGTGGGCGGCGGCACAACTGACATCGCCGTGATTTCCCTTGGAGGGATCGTTGCAAATGCGTCGGTCAAAGTCGCAGGGGACAGATTCGACGAAGCCATAGTGAAATACATGCGTAGAGAGCATAAGCTCTACATAGGCGAGCGCACTTCTGAAGAGGTCAAAATAAACATAGGCACAGCGTATCCAAGGCAAGAACTGATAAGAATGGAGTGCAGGGGGAGGGATCTTGTTACGGGGCTTCCAAAATCCATCGAGGTAACGTCGAAAGAGATAATGGAGGCGCTGGACGAGCCACTTACCACCATTTGCGAGGCTGTGCACGGGGTGCTTGAGAGGACGCCGCCGGAGCTTGCTGCAGACATCAGCAATTCCGGGATTGTCATTACAGGCGGCGGGGCGCTTTTGAACGGCATTGATTTAAGAATTGAAGAACGCACGGGGATCAAAGTCACCATTGCAGAAGACCCAAAATCCTGCGTTGCGACAGGAACCGGCAAAGCACTGGATTCAATTGACATAATTGAAAGAAGCCAGATGAACAAGAGGAAGCCTTACACATAATGAAATTGGAACTGATAGCGACTGCCACTTTCGGTCTGGAAGCCGTCGTCAAGCGCGAAGTCGAAGCCCTAGGGTACAAGGTGCTGAAATCTGAAGATGCGAAAATAACGTTTTGCGGCGACGAGCGGGCAATCGCCAAGGCAAACCTCTGGTTGCGTTGCGCAGACAGGGTGCATGTCAAGATGGGAGAGTTCACCGCTTGCGAGTTCGAGGAGCTTTTTCAGCAAACGAAAGCCCTGCCTTGGGAGGAGTGGATACCGGTAGACGGAAGGTTCACTGTTTCGGGCACTTCCGTCAAGTCAAAGCTCCACAGCGTTCCCTCATGCCAAAGCATCGTAAAAAAGGCAATAGTGGAAAGGCTTAGCGAGACGTACTGCATCAGCCAGTTCCCGGAATCGGGAGACGAGTACCCTGTCAAGGTTTCCGTTTTGAAGGACAGGGCGACGTTGACAATCGACACAAGCGGAGCAGGGCTGCACAAGAGGGGGTACAGGGTTCGCGATGTTAGTGCGCCCATTAAAGAAACGCTGGCTGCTTCGATGGTGGCTCTTTCGTTTTGGAAAAAGGGCAGGGAGCTTTTCGACCCGTGCTGCGGCTCGGGGACCATACCCATAGAAGCAGCCCTGATAGGCAGAAACATCGCACCCGGGTTGAACCGGAAATTCATAAGCGAGGATTGGGACGCACTCCCCAGCGGCATCTGGAAAGAGGAAAGGAAGCACGCTTTCAATGCGATCGACCATGAAGCCGACTTGAAAATATTCGCATCGGATGTTTCGCGGTCTGCCATATCCGCAGCAAGGGAAAACGCAATCGAAGCGGGCGTGGACGACTGCATCCGCTTCAGGGCAATGGACGTATCCGGCTTAAAACCCGAGAGGAGAAACGGGATAGTCGTAACCAACCCGCCCTACGGCAGCCGGATAGGAGAAAAAAAAGAAATAGAAAGAATATACGCTTCATTGAGGGGGCTTTCGCTGGAAGACCCCACGTGGTCGTTTTTTGTGATCACATCCGACAAAAATTTTGAAAATTCCGCCTTCGGAAAGCCGGCAGACAGGAGAAGGAAGCTTTACAACGGGCGCATAGAGGCGTGCTACTATCAGTACCACGGACGATTTGAACGGTCGGCTGACCCTCCGCTTCATACAAGGAGTTAATCATATACCTATTATTTAAAAAATGTAAAGGAGATGGAAAAATGGCTGTTAATTTGAAAGGTAGAAGTTTTTTAACACTGATGGATTTTACTCCGGAAGAAATAAGGTACCTTCTGGACCTTTCCCACGACCTGAAGGCAAAAAAAAGAGCCGGGATTTTCAATTACCTCCTGCATGGGAAGAACATCGTGCTCTTGTTCGAAAAATCCTCAACGAGGACTAGGTGCGCTTTTGAGGTCGCGTGCCTTGAAGAGGGCGGGCACGTCACCTTCCTCGATTCGGGGAGCTCGCAAATGGGCAAGAAGGAGTCCCTTGAAGATACGGCTAAGGTGCTGGGGAGGTTTTATGACGGGATTGAGTACAGGGGGTTTGAGCAGGGCGTCGTTGAAGACCTTGCTAAATTCTCAGGAGTGCCCGTGTGGAACGGCTTGACTGACGTGGACCACCCAACGCAGATACTGGCCGACCTGCTCACCATGGAGGAGCATGTGGCCAAGCCGCTGAACAAGGTGAAAGTGGTGTTCTGCGGCGACGTCAGGAACAACATGAGCTACGCGTGGATGTACGGGTGCGCCAAAATGGGCATGCACTACGTAGCCTACGGCCCGGATGAGCTTATCAACGGCATAGATTCCGGTGTGCTTGAAAGGGTCAAAGCTGTAGCATGCGAAACCGGGGCGGTCATTGAAACCTGCAGCGGCCCGGAATGCTTGGAAGGCGCAGACGTGCTCTACACAGACGTGTGGGCGTCTATGGGCGAAGAAGCCCAGATACCGGACAGGGTTAGGCTGTTGACCCCGTACAAGGTCACCATGGACATGATAAAAGCCACCGGCAACGGGGATGTAGTCTTCCTGCACTGCCTGCCGTCCTTCCACGATTTCGAAACCACCATGGCAAAAACCCAGATGGACCTTGGGCACGACATCAGGGAAGTGACAGACGACGTGTTCAGGAGCAGGCATTCCAAGGTGTTTGACGAAGCGGAAAACAGGATGCACACGATTAAGGCAGTTATAGTTGCAACTATCGCATAATTATTGCAGAAGGAGTTTGAGGGACGATGAAAGGAATCCATAATTTCTCTGAGATAGGGAAATTGAACAAAGTGTTGCTGCACAAGATTGGCAACGAAATCGAGGCTCTTGTGCCCGACAATTTTGAGAGGTTGTTGTTTGACGACATACCGTACCTGAAGATAGCAAGGCAGGAATATGACAAATTCGCGGAGCTTCTGACAAGCAACGGCGTCGAAGTCGTTTACTACATCGACGAAACGGCAAAAGCGCTGAAAGACCCGGCTGTCAGGAGCGAGTTTACGAACAGGTTCATAGACGAGAGTGATATAAGCTCACCCCGCGTCAAGGAAGCCATCAAGGACTACCTTGACAGGATGGACGTGCGGGACATGGTTGAAACTGTGATTTCCGGGGTGAAAAAGGACGAAGTGGGCAGCCCGGACCCCAATTCCCTAGCCGACTACATTTCCCGGGCATACCCCTATTACACGGACCCCATGCCCAACATGTATTTTACCAGGGACCCTGGCGCATGCATTGGGAACGGCATGAGCATACACCACATGAGCACAAAGGCAAGAAGGCGCGAGGCGCTGCTGCTCCACTACATATTCACCGACAACAAGGAATTTGCTCCTGATGGCTCGCAGATGTGGTACGACTACGATCATGAGTATTCCGTTGAGGGTGGCGACGTGCTGGTGCTTTCAAAGGACGTTGTCGCCATAGGCCTGTCGCAGAGGACAACGGCAGCCGGCATCGAGAGGTTTGCGGAAAACATCCTCGGCAAATCGACTTTCAGGAAGGTGCTGGTGTTTGATATACCAAAATGCAGGGCTTTCATGCACCTTGACACGGTGTTTACGATGGTGGACTACGACAAATTCACGATCCATCCCGAGATAGAAGGTCCGCTCCAGATGTTCGAGATCACCCTTGACAAAAATGGCAAGGCTAGGTTCCAGAGCAGGCAGGAGGAACTTGTGAACATTTTGAGCTCAGAGCTCAAAATGACCGCCATTGAACTGATAAGATGCGGCGGCGACGATCGGATGGCTGCCCAGAGGGAGCAGTGGAACGACGGCTCAAACACTCTTGCCATTGCGCCGGGCGTTGTCGTCACGTACGAGAGGAATTACGTAACCAACGACTTGCTGGCAAAGCGGGGGGTAAAGGTTCTCACAATGCCAAGCTCTGAGCTTTCACGGGGGAGAGGCGGCCCCAGGTGCATGAGCTGCCCGGTTAACAGGGACGACATATAAAGCAAAAGATTGTTTAAGGAGGGGACTAAAGATGGAAAAGCTGGTCATTGCGCTTGGAGGGAACGCTCTTCAATCAGGAAACGGCCCGGCGACTGCCGAAGCTCAACTCGAGGTGGTGAAGTCCACTTGCGACTATATTGCCCAGATAAGCAAAGAGGGCTATGAAATGGCGATAGTTCACGGGAACGGCCCGCAGGTTGGAAGGATTTTGCTTGCTTCCGAGACGGCAAAGGACGTGACCCCGGTGATGCCGTTTGACGTCTGCGGGGCAATGTCGCAGGGATACATAGGCTACCACTTGCAGCAAAGCTTGAAACACTCTTTGAAATTGAAGGGGCTGGACATCCCGGTTGTCACGGTTGCCACTCAGGTAGTAGTAGATGAAAACGACCCGGGGTTTGCAAACCCGACAAAGCCTATCGGCGCTTTTTACTCGAAGGAAGAGGCAGAAGAGCTCGCTGCGAAGAACGGCTACGTGATGAAAGAAGACGCAGGCAGGGGTTTCAGGAGAGTGGTCGCATCCCCCATGCCCAAGGAGATAGTCGAGCTTGATTCTGTTTTGAAGCTTTGGGACACAACGATAGTCGTCACCTGCGGAGGCGGAGGCATCCCCGTGGTAAAAAAAGAAGACGGACGGCTTGAAGGGACCGCCGCAGTCATCGACAAAGACTTTGCGGCTGAACTGCTGGCTGAGAGCATCGGCGCCGACTTGCTTGTAATACTGACAGAAGTGGAGAAAGTCGCGATCAACTTCAACAAACCCGACCAAAAGGACTTGCCCAGGGCGACATATGCTGAATGTGAAAAATACATATCAGAAAACCAGTTTGCCCCAGGCAGCATGCTGCCAAAAGTGCAGGCAGCGATGAAGTTCGTCAAGGCGAACCCGTCAAAAAAAGCGATAATCAGCTCACTCGGCAAGGCTGTGGACGCCATAGCCGGCAAGACCGGAACGGAAATCGTATTCGAATAATTACAGCTATTTTGTCATGCTGTCAATGAGTGAAACAAGCTTGACGATTTCGGGCTTTGAAATCTGCGCGTCGGCGCCGACTTCAAGGCCTTTTTTCTTCATTTCGTCATTGATCAGCGAAGAGAACAGTATGACCGGGATGCCTTTGAGCATAAGATCGTCCTTAATGAGCTTGGTGAGGTGGTGGCCGTCCATAAGGGGCATCTCTATGTCGGAAACCAAGCAGGAAACGGTGTTCTCAATAGGGTGGCCTTTTGTTTTAAGGTCGGACAGGAAATCCCACGCTTCTTGGCCGTTGTCGAATTTCAGCGTGTTAACGTACCCTGCCTTTTGCAGGGAATTAATGATCAGCTTGGAGAGGAGGTTCGAGTCCTCGACCACAAAAATCGGCTTGTCGCTTCTCGGCCTTTCGCCGAGCTTGTCCAAGTCGGAGGCTTGGATGCTGGTCTGTGGGCTTATTTCGGCTATGATTTTCTCAAAATCCAGAATCGTTATCAGCCGGTCCTCGTATTCCGCGATGCCTGTCGCTACGCCTTCCTCCCCGCCGTATATAATGGTATCCGGTTTTTGAATCTTGGTCCATGAAATGCGGTCAATGCCAACCACTGAGTGGACATGGAAAGCGAACATCAGGTTGTTGAAGTTCGTTATCACAAAAATGTCCTTGTTTCCTTCTTCGGAAGGAGGCAGCTTGAGGTGTTTTGCCAAATCGACAACTGTTATGACGTCTGTCCTCGGCTTGAAAATCCCCTCTATGTCAGGGTGGGATTTCTGCATTGGGGTGACCGGGCAGGCCATCATGATCTCACGGACTTTCGCAACGTTGATTCCAAACAAGCTGCCCGCAACGGTAAACTCCATAATTTCAAATTCATTGGTTCCAGATTCAAGCAGGATGTCGGTTTGATTTGAATGCGCAGAAGACATAAACGCTACCTCCTAAAAGAAATTCAGATTCGCAAGACGAAATGACCTTTCATCGTTTAATTATACCATATTTGAAAAATATAGCAAGGATAAAAATAAGTATTGACTAGAGAGGCATTTTAAAGTAAGCTATTATAGGAAACCAGAGTTGGGGGCATAGCTCAGTTGGTTAGAGCGCTTGCTCGACAAGCAAGAGGTCATAGGTTCGAATCCCATTGTCCCCACCATATTTTTTACCTTGTGTGTTAGAATAATATATCAAATATCAATGCATTTCAGAACTGTACTATAATAATCAATAACTGCCGTTTTGACTTTTTTTATTTTTAATGTGGCAATTTTCAACGGCTAGTGGTATAATATGTATTATTTATTTATCTATTACGATCTATAAAATGTCAAAACTCGTATTGAGGGGAGGAAGACTTAAATGTCGTTTCTAAGGGCCCTGAACATAAGCGGATCAGCCTTGACTGCACAGCGAGCGAGGCTGGACATCGTATCGGAAAACATTTCCAACATTGATACCACAAGAACGGAAAACGGAGGTCCTTACAGAAGAAAGGTTGTACAGTTCCAGGCAGTAGGGGACAAGAATTTCAAGACTGCGTTGGGAAATGCGCTCCTGCGCGACGGCGAGCACCGTGCCGGACACGTCAACCATGTTCATCTCCGCCACAGGCACGTCCTGCAGGCGGGTCAAGGGGGCGCCGGCGTGATAGTCTCGGACATTATTGAGGACGAATCCCCGTTCAAGACCATTTACGACCCAACGCACCCAGACGCAGACGAGTACGGGTACGTAATGATGCCCAATGTTGAACTGATCAAAGAGGTTGTAGACGCCATGTCCGCAAGCCGTTCATACGAGGCGAACGTCACTGCTGTTAACGCTGTCAAACTGATGGCAAGCAAAGCTTTGGAGGTTGGAAGGTAAAATGTTCATAACACCAATGTCGCCGCTTGGAGAGATTAGCGGATTTCACGCCGAGCAGCCAAACCCGCAAGCCGGGCCAGCAGGGCTGCCTTTTAAAGAGATATTTAGCACGGCTATTCAAAACATGAAAGAAACCGAAATCATATCGAACAACGACACCGCCCTCCTTGCGCTTGGCGACATCGACGACCTGCATACTCTGGGGATCGACGCCACTAAGGCATATCTTGCGGAAAAGCTCGTAATTGAGCTTCGGAACCGTGCGATGGAAGCGTACTCGGAAATCATGCGGATAAACCTCTAACAGCGACGGAAATGCAACTTGAAAAATCGTGATGGTGTGGGCGCAGCCCACGTTTTAACAGTGAGGAAATAACGTTGCGGGACAAACTGGAACAACTGTTGGCAAAGGCAAGAGAAACAAACGACAAGTTGAGTAAACGTAATCGAATCCTTCTAATATCGTGCGCCGCCGCCGTTTTAGTAATTGCAGTGGGCGGGGCGCTGTTGTTGAACGCAAACAAAAGCTCCACGCCTTTGCTGGTCAACCTTTCGCAGACGGAAGCGACGGAAATCATAGGAAAGCTTCAGGACATGGGCGTGAACGCGACCTACAGCAAGGGGACTATCTCAGTCCCTTCAAACCAGGAAGACACGCTTAGGGCGCAGCTTGTGCTGTTGGGTTACCCAAAACAAGGGATGACTTACGATGTCTTCAAAGACAACGTCGGCATGATGGCGACGGATTTTGAAAAGGAGACGTTCAAGCTTTACGACCTGCAGGATCGGATAGCAGGCACTATTCGGCATTTTGAAGGCGTTGAGGACGCTGTGGTCTTCATTTCCACGGGAAACAACGGCAAGTATGTGCTGGAAAAGGACAAGGAAGAGCCCAGTGTGGGCGTGACAGTGTTCATGAGGGGCAGAGGATCCCCCAGCCCTGACCAAGTGAAAGGCATTCAGCGGCTGGTGACCCATGCAATCCCGGGGATGAAGACCGAAAACGTGGCGGTTGTTGACGGCAACGGTAATGACGTGACAGACGGCCCGAAGATGGAAGAGTCAGGGGTGTCGAGGCTGAAGAGGACGCTGGAGAGCGAGATAGAGGAAAGCGTCAGGTCAAAGGTTGAATACCTAATTGAGGCCATATTCGGACCGGACAAGGTCAGGGTCTCGGTTAGCTGCAGCGTTGACGTCAAAAAGAAAATTCAGGAAAGGATTGACTACTACCCAGTTGAGGGCACCGACCACGGGGTGACTGAGCACATGGAGACCATTGTCGAAGCCGTCGGGCAAGGGAGCGTTGTAGGCGGCGTCCCCGGCACTGAGCTGAACGCCAACATCCCGATCTATCCAAACATCACGTCGGACGGGTCTGACATTTACTATACTGACGAAAAGGCGTTTGATTACCTTGTCAGTCAGATGAAGGAGCAGATTCAGGACGACGGGGGGGACATCCTGGACTTGTCCGTGGGCATTGCCGTCGATGAAGAAAGGCTCACCCGCACCCAAAAAGAAGACCTGAGACAGATGGTGGCAAATGCGGCAGGGATAAGCGTTGCCGATGCAGACCAAAAGGTCTCCGTAGTGAACTATCCCTTTGCAAGGGATACGACAGAGACTGTTGTCGGCCCTATCGCTAAGTATTTTGAGGACAACCCCCTCATGAAATGGGTGCTGATCGGCGCACTGGGGTTGCTGCTTTTGCTCATCGTCCTGTTCATTTTGGTCTGGAGGAAGGTTATGGCCAAAAAGAGGCGCAAACAGGAAGAGAAGGATCTGCAGGCGATGGAGGAAGCGGCGGCTGCGGCAGCGTCAGCGGCGGCTGCGGCAGGAGTTGCAGAGGAAGAGGTAGACATACTGAACATACCGCTCGACCAAGTGAAGAAAACCCGTGAAATGGAGCTCAAGGCGCAAATCGGCGAATTTGCCGACTTGAACCCTGAGATAGCTGCACAGCTGATAAAGACATGGTTGAAGGGGGGGACAGGCAATGAGCAGTGAGCTGTCGCTGGGCCAGAAAGCGGCTACGGTCATAATTTCGCTTGGGACTGAGACGGCATCAAAGCTGTACAAATTCCTGAGCGAAGACGAGCTCGAAGCCCTTACCTTGGAAGTCGCCAAGATGGAAAACATTTCGCCGGAAGTGACGGAGAGCGCCTTGGACGATTTCTACAAGCTGTGCCTTACCCAAAAAGTCATAACCGACGGTGGGCTCGAATACGCCAAGACCGTCTTGGAAAAAGCTTTCGGCCTTCAAGTGGCTACGTCATTGCTGGAGCGGGTGACAAAATCACTGAAAGTCAGGTCGTTCGAGTTTATCAGGAAAACCGACAGCAAGAACCTGTTTGCAGTCATCCAGCATGAGAGGCCGCAGACCTTGGCGTTGATCCTGTCATATGCCAGAGCAGACCAAGCGTCTGCCGTAATACAGGAACTGCCCAAGAGCAAGAGGATCCAAGTCGTCGAGTGCATCGCGAAGATGGACAGCACGTCGCCGGAGACGATAAAAATAGTGGAAAACGTGCTCGAAAAGCGGTTCGCTTCGGTACTTTCCCTTGACTTTGCGCAGATTGGCGGCATCGACTACATCGCGGATGTTTTGAACAACATGGACAGGGGCAACGAGAAGTTCATATTCGACGAGCTCAGCAAAAAAGACGCGAAGCTGGCTGACGAGATCAGGAAGAAGATGTTTGTGTTCGAAGACATTACTATTATCGACAACAGGGGCATCCAGAAAATACTCACCCAAGTCGACGCCCACGACTTGGTGTACGCGCTCAAAGGGGCGAACAAGGAAGTTATGGACCTCATATTCGCGAACATGTCTACCCGTATGGCGGAAACCATCAAATCCGACTTGGAATACACGTACAACGTCCGCGTAAGGGATGTGGAAGAGGCGCAGCAGCGCATTGTAGCCGTGATCAGGCGCTTGGAAGAAGAAGGCGAACTGGTGATAGCAAAGGGTGGGCAGGATGAAATCATTGCTTAGTGATGCATGCAGTAAAATATTCAAATTCAGTGACTTCGCAGAAGAAGAGCCCGTACCTGAAACAAACTGCGGCCTTTTTTCGACAGAGGCGCCGTACATAATATTCACGGACGACGACCTGTTGGCCAATGACAAGGCACCGGAAGAAGACGAGGAAGCAGGCGGCGATGACGAAGTCGCCTTGGAAAGCCCTGGTGAGACAGCGGCAGCCGAAGAGGCGCAGGAAAGCGCGGCAGCGTCTTTTGCAGAAATGATGATCGAAAAAGCGGAGCAGGAGGCAAAAAGCATCATCGAAGAAGCGCGGGACAAGGCTGAATCAGCACTGGCTGAGGCTGAGCAAAAGGCCGGGGAGGTTTTTTCGGCAGCAAAAAAAGAAGGTTATGAAAAAGGATACGAGGCAGGGTTTGCTGAAGGCAGTGAAGAAGGCGCAAACCGTGCGTTGAACACGACGAAGGACAAATACAGGAAGTTGATTGAAGCGGTTGACGAGGCTTGTTGGGACATCGACGCCCAGAAAACCGAGATGCTAAAGCAGAACATCGAAGACCTTACTGAACTGGCTCTTTCGATTGCGGAAAAGGTTGTCTGCGTGTCCCTTGAATCAAGCGGGGAAGTCATAAAAAGGATGATACTGGCTGCAGCAGCTCCAGCCGGTGAGGAGCAGTGGGCAAAAGTGGTCATATCCTCATCGGACGCCAAGCTGACAGAAGAAGACGGGATAGACTTGATAGCGGAACTTGCTGCCATATCTGACAAAATCGACTTGGTAGTGATGGACGGCGCAGCACAGGGGACCTGCCTTGTGGAGTTCCCGGACCACGTGACGGACGCAAGCGCAGGAATCCAGCTGCAGAACATCAAGGACTTGGTGCGCGGGGCAGACAGAGAGTAGGAGGCGAATTTTGTATTATAGAAAGCTGGCTGACATCGTCAAAAAAACGGAATTTGCCAATCGGCTCGGCAAAATCGAAAACGTGATAGGAATGACCATTGAAGCCTCCGGCGTCAAGGGCGGCATCGGTGACCTGTGCATCATCAGCGACATGGGCAAGTTTCCGGTGCTGGCGGAAATCGTCGGGTTCAAGGACGACAGGGTGCTGCTTATGCCCTATGATGAAATAAGGGGCATCTCAGTGGGGAACTACGTCAAAAACACAAAGCGCAAGCTGGGGGTGCCGGTGGGGGGCTTCCTGCTGGGAAGGATAATAAACGCCATAGGAGAGCCCATCGACGAAGGTGCGCCGTTTGTGAAGAAGCCAGGGCATTTTTCCGGAAGCGGATACACTAACCCGCTGAGCAGGCCTCCAATATCTGAAAGGCTTGATTTTGGGGTCAAGGCCATAGACGGGCTGCTAACCATAGGGAAAGGGCAGAGGATAGGAATATTTTCGGGAAGCGGCGTAGGGAAGAGCACTTTGATGGGTATGGTTGCGAGGAAAGCCTATGCGGACATAAACGTCATCGCTCTAGTTGGCGAGAGGGGCAGGGAAGTTCTGGAATTCATCCAGCGCGACTTGGGCGAAGAAGGGCTGAAAAAATCGATCGTCGTCGTCGCCACGTCGGATCAGCCGGCAATGATGAGGGCAAGGTGCCCGCTTACCGCCACGCTGGTGGCTGAGCATTTCAGAGAGCAGGGCTTGGATGTGCTTCTTATGATGGACTCGCTTACCAGGTTCGCCATGGCTCAGCGGGAGATAGGGCTCGCCATAGGCGAGCCGCCCATAGCGAGGGGGTACACGCCGTCGATCTATGCGGAACTCCCGAAGCTCCTCGAGCGCAGCGGGAATTTCTCTACAGGTTCGATTACTGGGATTTACACTGTTTTGGTGGAAGGGGACGACACCAACGAGCCAATTTCGGACACCGTAAGGGGGATACTGGACGGGCATATTGTTCTGTCGAGAAAGCTGGCGCACAGGCGCCATTTCCCAGCGATCGACGTAAGCGCAAGCATTTCCCGGCTGATGATATCGATTGTTTCTGACGAGCACATAAACACAGCTGCCAAAATAAGAAGCATACTGAGCATATACGAGCAAAACGAAGACTTGGTAGCCATTGGGGCGTACAAAGCAGGCTCGAACCCAGAGCTGGATGCCGCCATCGGCAAAATAGGCAGCATCAACAGCTTCTTGACACAGGACATAGACGAAGCGTTTACATATAACGACATTTTGCAGAAGATGAAGCATATAGCGAGTTAACGGGAACGAATAAGGAGCGATGAATGAAAAAGTTTACGTTTTCTCTAAGCACGGTAAAAGGCTACAAGGACAAGCTGCTTGGCAATTTAAAAATAGAACATGCCGCGATACTGGCAAAGATGTCGAAGCAAAAGGAATTGATCAAAGGCATGGAAGAGTCCGAGAGGCTGGTCAACAGCGAGTTGAATGAAAGAAACAGCAAGGGGATAGCCCCCCACGAGCTGGTGAATTACCAGCGCTACCTGAGAGTGCTGCAAAACGACATAAAAGTTGAATACGAGAACCTTGCGAAACTTCAGAAGGCTGAAGAGGAAAAGCGGGAAGAGCTTTTGGAGATGAAGAAGGAAACAGCCTCCTTTGAGAAATTGGAAGAGAAAAAACTGGAAGAATACAACGTTCTAGCCCGAAAAGAGGGTGAATTGTTCATAGAAGAGTTTGTGAGCAACAAAAAGTATGCAAAACAAGAAAGGAGGTGATGAAAATTGCAAGCAGTAAACGCGGAGTACGGCAAGCCTTTTGACGCTGTGCCTTTGTGGGCAGATGGAAAGCCAAGGGCGCCTGCCAAAGAAGGAAGCTCGTTTTTGGACATTGTGGGCAAGGCGCTGAGCGAGAAGGATGCGAGCTGCAGTTCAGATGATTTGCAGATGGGTGTCTTGATAGCAATGCTGGCAGAGGCAGACGTGACGGTGCAACCTATTGATGTCATAGGCCAGGTGCGGGCGCGGCAAGGGCATGGGCAGGAAATGCAGCAAAAAGCCCAAGCAGCACCGGAAGCGCAGCATGAAGCCGCAGCGGGCATTCAGGAGAGCGCTGTGAAGCAAGAAGGCGTAGCCGAAGCAGCGGCAAGCACTGTGACGCCGGCAAGGGAGGCAAATCAAGCGAAGCCGGAGACAGCCAAACCGGAACCAGCGGTTGCAAAGGCGGCACAGCAAAATGCCCAAACAAGCAACGAGAAAAGCGAGCAAACGCAAGTCGAGAAGCAGGCGCCGGCGAAGAGCGAAGCCAACTCAACCAAACCTGCTGACATCAGGCAAGAAACGGCTAAGGGCGTCAAGCAGGAAGCAGCAAAGGACTTTAAGCAAGAAATAGCCGGGCCGGCTAGGCAGGAAACCCAGATCGACACAGAAAAGACCTACATCAGAGTCGGCGACGGGGACAAGATCGGCTCTGAAAAGTTCGCTTCCGAGGTGTCGGACAAGATACTCGCGAAGATGACGGAAGGGAAGCAGCAATTCGAGGTCGAGCTTATGCCCAGAGAACTGGGGAAAATCATCATCAAGCTAGTCATGCAGAACGGCAAAGCAGAAATCATAATGCAGTGCCTAAACCCCAAGACCCAGCAGCTTGTCATGATGAACATGGAATCAATTAGGGCCATAGTCGAGGAAAGGACCGGGATGCAGACGGCTGTGACGGTAAAGGAGGACGCCGAAGCGAGAAGCGACATGGATGGCAAAGGCCAAGGCAAGCAAAGCGGGCAGGATGGCCAGCAGGAGAAGAAATGGGCCGAAGCCGAGGCAGACATCTTTTTGCAGCAGCTAAGGCTGGGGCTTGCGGAATTGTCGGATACTTGAGGAAAGGAGTGACAAATATGTCAGACCCGATAAACGGGGCAAACAGCATAGCAAACAACCACTACGTCGACATGCAGATACAGTCGGCGGTGCAAAGGGCGGCATCAACTACGGAAGCCGGCCTCGGCATGAACGATTTCATCAGGCTGCTTGTAGCGCAGCTTCAAAACCAAGACATGCTGAACCCCATGGACAACACCGAATTCATAGCCCAGATGGCCACATTTTCAACGCTGACCGCAATAAACAGCATGGCAGAGCAGAGCATGACCTCATATGCAGTGTCGCTTCTTGGGAAGGAAGTAACCGCAGCGGCCTTCAATACCGCAGGGAACCTGGAAAAAACAACAGGGGTCGTCACCGGGGTCTCGCTCTTTGAAGGCAGCCCAAAGGTCTACATTGGCGACAAGGCGTTTGACCTTCAAAGCGTCATGACCGTGGGCAAACTGCCCGAGCCTGAGAGCCAGAACGAGCCGGAGGACCGGAGCGAGCCGGAGGTTGATGAACATGACTGATGTAAGCAGAGCAAACGCACAAAACAGAATCAGCCAAGTGGTGGGGAACACTGCGGCAACCGAAGCCCTGAGAAGGGGAACCGTGCCGGGCACTGCTTTCAAGACGCTGTTGGACGAGCAGCTCTCAAAGAACAGCCCGCTCCTGTTTTCGAAGCACGCCCGCGAAAGGGTTGACCAGAGGGGCATAGAGCTTACTGACACACTGCTCAAAAGCCTCGGCGACGCCGTTTCGATGGCGAGGGACAAAGGGGCGAAGGATGTGGTCGTCATCGACGCCAAGCAGGCATTCATAGTGAACATCCCCAACAACGTTGTCATAACAACGATGACCGGCAGCGAGATGAAGGAAAACGTATTTACAAATATTGACAGTGCTGTGATCATATGACCGGACCATTTATGGAAGTCATGGAAGCTTGTCCGAATGACGGGCTTCAAAACGGCTCTTTCAAATTTGAAAGGAGACTAAATAATGGTTAAATCAATGTATGCTGCCGTGGCTGGGCTGCGGACGCATCAGGCCAAAATGGACGTTATCGGGAACAACATAGCGAACGTGAACACTTACGGTTTCAAAAAAGCGAGAGCTACGTTCAGGGATCAGTTTTACGCCACGATGAAAGGTTCCAGCGAAGCCAACGACGTTTACGGCGGCGGCAACCCGTCCCAAGTGGGGTACGGGGTGGCGCTAAGCTCGGTGGACATAGATTTCGGCACGGGCGCCGGTGCGCCTACAGGCAACGGCATGGACGTGATGATCAGCGGCAACGGCTTTTTCATGGTTGGCGGCTTTGCAAAGAGCGGCTACGCCACCATATCAAACAACACGGACATGCTCAACATCTCTTCGCTTTATTACACTAGGGTAGGCATATTCAACATCGACGGGCAGGGCAATTTTGTGGATTCTTGCAGGAACTACGTATACGGGTTCATGCAGGACTCGCCGATTGTTGCCGCAGCCACCGCTGACGACCCTGAAATTGTCGAGGTGCTGCAGGTTCCCTGGTGCTACTACACTGCAGACGGGAAGCCTGTCACGGGCGCAGACGGCAAGGCTGTCCGAGTAGAATGGAAAGCAGACCCAGGGCCGCCCCCTAACTATGAGCTGGACGCAAACGGGTTCAAGGTGCGCGACGACGGAGCCGATCCGGGCAGTTGGGATGACACGGCAGGGGACTATATTGCGCCGATGAAGCTCACCAACATAAGCATCGGTGCCGACGGCGTCATAACGGGGACGAACCGCGACACCGAGGAGAACATAACAATAGGGCAGATAGCCGTTGCTGACGTCCCGAACGCCAACGCATTGGAAAACATCAGCGAGGGCTATTACAAGGCAAAAAAGAACACCGGCGTCATTACGGCAGAACTCCCCGGAAAAGGGAGCACAGGCTCCCTTGAGCCGGGCAAATTGGAGATGTCAAACGTGGACCTTGCCCAAGAGTTCACTGACATGATCACGACACAGAGGGGCTTTCAAGCCAACGGCAGGATAATCACCGTCACCGACGAGATGCTTGCCGAGCTTGTGAACCTGAAGAGATAGGTTTTAACTGTGCATGGCGGGTCTGCCGGCAGGCAGGCCCGCCAAACGCGAGACACGGAGGGGCCATGATATTTCTGACAAAGCTGAACGGTGAGGAATTTGTAGTAAACTGCGAGCAGATTCAGATGATTGAACTCATACCGGAATCAAAAGTCGTCCTGATGAACAAGGAGTTCTTCATAGTGCGCGAGACTGCAAAGGAAATCATTGACAAATCGGTCGATTACGGCGCAACCATAATTAACAGGGCCAGGGCGGGCGCAATCGACCTTTAGAGGAGGGCGGCAGGCATATGGATCCTAGCATGGCCGTCGGCATAGCAGCCGGCATAGGGCTAATAATGTATGGCATCGGCTTTGGAAATTTGGACGCGTTCGCGAGTTTTCAGAGCGCGGTCATTGTAATTGGCGGAACCTTTGCCGCACTTGTGGCGTCTTTCCCGTCGAGGATGCTTTCGAAAGTACCGCAGCAGGTTGTGATTGCAGTAAAGGGGCATCTGCCGGAACCCGGCCTGTTCATTGAGCAGATAGCATACTTCGCCGAAGTGGCAAGGAGGTACGGGCTCCTTGCGCTTGAAGAGCACGCAGTGGTACAGGAGGACGAATTCATGAGAGACAGCCTGCTCCTCATCGTGGACGCGGTTGATTCGGACAAAGCCCGTGCTATGCTTGAAGCCGACTTGGTTTACCTTGACGACAGGCACAAGGAAGCAAATTCGTTTTTTGAAAGGGGCGCAGCCTTTTCTCCGGCATTCGGCATGATCGGCACCTTGATAGGGCTGATCCTGATGCTGGCAAACCTGCAGCTGGACGCAGTGGACGGAACCACAGTGCTGACCCACGGAATGGCCATAGCGCTGATAACCACGTTTTACGGCAGCCTGCTCGCCAACTTGTTTTTCATACCTGTATCCAGCAAGCTGCAGGCCAAGCACGAAAGGGAGATGCTGTGCAAGCAGATCATCATAGAGGGCATACTGTCGATACAAGCCGGCGAGAACCCCAAATTTATCCGCGACAAGCTCATTTCGTTCCTGCCCTATAAGGAAAGGCTCAACCTGAAAAAATAAGCGGCAGAAGGGACGAGGAAGGCCATAATGCAATGTTGAAAAGACCGAACCAGCCAATCAAAAAGGATTTGTGGATGACAACGTACAGCGACATGACGACGCTGCTTTTATGCTTCTTCGTTTTGCTGTTCGCGGCTTCCACAGTCGACAACGCAAAATGGCAAATATTGGTAAGAAGCCTGAACCCGAACGCGTCAGTGGTGTCGCAGATCGTAAACGAGATGTCAGAGGGCGAGTACACTGAAATGGTCGATACTGAAGGGGAAGCGCTGCTGACAGACGCTAAGTCTTTCGACCAGCTGTATTGGCAGATGAGGAGGTACGTGGAAGAAAACAGCATGGCTGCCGACGTGGAAGTGGCCGGCGGCGACGGGTACACGTTCATTACTTTCAAAAATAACATATTGTTTGACGGGGACAAGTACAATTTAAGGCCAGACGGAATGGCGGTGCTGGATTTCCTTTGCCGCGGGGTGTCGGAGATAGGCAGCGCCGTAAAGGAAATGAGGATACTGGGCCATACAAACCAAGCCGACCCAAACAACCCAAACGATGTGAGGGGCGACAGGTTCCTTGCCTCGAACAGGGCGGCAGAGGTGCTGGTGTACATTCAGGAAAAGAACATCATGGAACCCCAAAAACTGGTCAGCATAGGCTACGGGCAGTTTTACCCGGTAAGGCCCTTTGTGGAGGAAGAAGACAGGCTTCAAAACAGGAGGGTCGAGATACTGATAACCGAAGCGGATGCCGTAGACGTATCGCTTGAGCAGGTTTATGCGCAGATAAGCGCAGACTGACGATGAAAACACTTTTGACTTAGGTCGATTAAAATATACAATTCGTAAGGAGACAATGCAGTAATATGGGTGACGTACTTACACAAAGCCAAATAGACGCCCTTTTAAATTCGGTGCAGCAAAGCGGGAATTTTGACGCCCCTGCCGACAAGGGCGGCGCTGCTGACGCAGGTGCGGGCGCAGGCGCCACGGCAATTGCTGCTGAACAGGACAAAGACAAGAAATACAGGAAATACAATTTTCACACTCCAAAGAAATTCACCAAGGACAGGCTGAAGCTGCTTAGGAGCGTCTATGAAAACTATGCCCGGCTGATATCATCGCACTTGACGAGTTTTCTTAGGATTGGCTGTGAAATCGAGCTTTTTGAAATAGAGGAACAGCGGTATTACGAATTCAACAACGCGCTTGGTGAAGAAAGCCTCCTCGCTTTTATCAACGTGGACATTGAGGAAGACGGGGTCGAGGAAGACCCTGTACTGCTGGTCATGTCCAATTCCGTCATGTACACGATGCTTGACAGGATGCTGGGGGGGACAGGGGAACCGGACGGGGAAAGCGACGGTACAGACCAAGGCGGCTATACGGATATAGAAGTGGCGGTTTACGAAACGGTTTTGGAGCATATCGCCCCCATCATGTCCGACGTGTGGCAGAATTATTTGGGCATTGCGTTCAAATTCCACAAACTGGAACCAAACCCAAACCTCATACAGGTCATTTCAATTGACGAAATCGTGGTGATAATAACGTTCAACGTCGCGGTAAGAGACACGCAAGGGCAGATGAGCATTTGCCTGCCTGGAAGCATATTGGACAAAGTGTTCAAACATTTCGAACAGACCAGCATCGCGGGCAGCCGCAAGAAAGACAGCCAGACGAACAATGAAAAGCAGAACATCATCAAAGGTATTGAGAATTCGGTTTTGGAGGTTAAGGCAGAATTTGACAAATCAAACATATTGCTTGAGGAACTGTACTCTATGAACGTGGGGGACGTTTTGAACTTGAACTTGCCGAAAGGCTCGGAAATCAACGTCAATATAGGAAACAAGCCATGGTTCAAGGGAAAACTGGGTATTTACAAGGACAATGTCGCTGTCCGGCTGACCGGGCTGCACAATGAACAATGAATCAAGAACGCGGGAGGATAAGACGATGAGCGAAGATTACAGCAAACTTTTCAGTACGATGGAGATAGACGCGATTGGCGAGATTTTAAACATAAGTTTAGGGTCTTCAGCCACGGCGGCATCGACTATGCTGGACAGGCGGATTGAAATAACGACGCCAAACGTAAAGGTTATGAGTTTTCGGGAATTCGAGTTTTCTTCACTGGAACCTGCCATAGTCGTAGAGATTACGTATGTTGCCGGCTTGGAAGGGAACAATGTAATGATACTCAAACGCCATGATATAAAAATCATCTTGGAAATACTCATGGGGGCCGCTTACTCAGATGAAGAGTTCCAGCTTGACGAAATAGCCATCAGCGCAGTAAGCGAGCTGATGAACCAGATGATGGGTGCATCGGCAACAGCGCTTTCCGAGTTCTTGGGGGAATCAATAAACATTTCCACCCCTCGCACGTTTGAAATACAAAACGCCGAAGAGTTCAAGGAAGCTTATTTCAATCAGACAGAACCTATCGTAGCGGTCATGTTCAACCTGACCATCGGGGATCAAGTAACAAGCGAATTCATGTCTGTCCTTACTATACCTCTTGCCAAGGAGATCATAAAGTCATTTGGGCTGTCAGAGGACAGTTACGAGCCGGTAGAAGACACCGGGCACCACATTGAGCCTCAGACAGCGCCTGCCCCTGTACCGGTTGCGCATGAACCAGCTCCGGCGCCGGCACCGCCGCCTCCTCCAGCGCCGGCACCGGCACCGGCGCCTGTTTCCGCGCCGGCATATGCGCCGCCGCCGGAATATGCACAGCCGGCATACGCCCCGGCGCCAAAAGTGATAAACGTCGAGCCTCAGCGGACCGGCTACAAACCGGGCCGGGAGTTCACTGAAAGCGAGCCGGCAAACCTTGGCCTCATCATGTCGGTCCCCCTTCAGGTTTCGGTTGAAATTGGCAGGACAAAGAAACAGGTGAAAGAGATAATGGACTTCGCACAAGGGACATTGATCATACTGGACAAGCTGGCGGGGGACCAAGTGGACATTTACGTGAACGGGCAGAAGTTCGCCAAAGGCGACGTTGTCGTTATTGACGATTCCTTTGGCGTCAAAATCACCGAAATCATGGAGTCAGTGGGGCCGCTGCTGTAAAGGAGAAGATATTTTGAACGGCATAATTCCTTTGATAGTGGCGCTTTTCGCAGTAGGGGTTGTTTTGTATCTGAGCTACCTGTTCAGTCGCTATCTTGCGGTGGGCGCAGCCAAAATCAGCAAATCCAAGTACATAAAGATCATAGACAGGGTCGTCCTCGGACAGGATAGGCTGCTTTTGATTGCAATGATCGGAGACAAGCATTATTTAATAGGCTCATCGGCGCAATCCATTCAGATTCTAACGGAAATCGAGGGCACAGACATGTTCGAGCATTCAAAGAGGTGATATTTTTTTATGACTGACGCGCTTATTAACATTAACGGCGGAGACGTGACGACCCTTGAAATCATTTTTTTGCTCACGATGATTTCGCTCATTCCATCCCTGCTTATAATGGTGACTTCCTTCACTAGGATAATCATCGTCCTTTCCATTTTCAGGAACGCCCTTGGCCTGCAGCAGACGCCGCCAAACATGGTGCTCATCAGCATCGCGATATTCCTTTCGATACTCATAATGGGACCTGTCATCGACGACATAAACCAGGATGCGTACCAGCCCTACAGGGATCAGCTGATTTCTCAGGAAGAGGCCCTTGCAGCTGCAGCTGTCCCCGTCAAGGAATTCATGCTGAAGCAGACGAAGCCGGATTCGCTGAACTTGTTTTTGGAATTCGCGGAAGTGGCGCCTCCGGAAACGCAAGAAGAGCTGATCAACCTGCCGCTTCGGATAGTGATCCCTTCGTTCATGGCAAGCGAGCTTGCCCGCGCTTTCATTATGGGCTTTTTGCTGTACATACCATTTCTGGTCATAGACGTGATTGTGGCCAGTACGCTCATGTCCATGGGCATGATTATGCTGCCGCCCGTTATGATTTCACTGCCGTTCAAGGTGCTTTTGTTCGTTGTGGTGAACGGGTGGGACCTGCTGTTCATGACAATAGTGAAGAGCTTCAACTGAAAGGGGCTGATCTGCCATGATGTCAACAGAAACCCTTGAGATAATGGGCCAAGCTATTTCAATAGCGATAAGGCTTGCAGCCCCGCTGCTCCTTGTCAGCATGGCGGTAGGGTTATTGATTGCAATACTGCAGGCAGCAACGCAGATACACGAGCAGACGATCACCTTTGTGCCAAAGCTGCTGCTGATAGGCCTGATACTGCTTGCGGCAGGCCCCTGGATGCTCAACACGCTTATGGATTTCCTCGTCAGGATTTTCGACGTTATGATAAGGTAGGCGCAAAATGCTGGACGTGACCCAGATGACCGGGCTGGCGTGCGTATTCATGCGGATGACCGGCTGCATACTGTTCAATCCGATATTCGGCAGGCGGAACTTCCCCGTCATGTTCCAGATCGGAGTCACGCTGGCGCTGACTGTGATGGTTTTCACGTATTCTGAATTGGCAGTCGACCTCAGCGGCTCTACATTTGCTGAAACCTTCGTAATCTTGATAAAAGAGCTTTTCGTCGGGTTTGCCATGGGGACCGTAGTGTCGCTTTTCGTATACGTGGTCCTGCTTGGAGGGGAATTCATCGACTTGCAGATGGGCCTTTCCATGTCGAGGCTGTACGACCCCCAGAGCGGCGTGCAGATGTCCGTCAACGCAACGTTCTTCAACCTGATGTTCGTGTTCATGTTTTTTGGGCTGAACGGCCATCTGACACTGATACACATGTTCATCAACTCAGCGGAGTTGATCCCATACGGGCAGATAGTGTTTTCAAACCCGGCATTGTCCGTGAAAATTTTGGACGTTTTCTGCCAGTGCACAATCATGGGCATAAAGATGGCGATGCCCATCCTAGGCATGGAGTTCCTGCTCGAAATGGGGGTGGGGATACTGATGAAGACCATCCCTCAGATCAACGTCTTCGTCATCAACCTTCAGGTAAAGATTTTGACGGGGCTCGTTATGCTGGCTGCGATTTTCACACCGCTGAGCAATTACATAGAGCAAGTGATAGGCGGTTTGTTCAAGACCATGGGGGAGGTAATGGTACTGATAGGCGGATAAGGCTGGCGTTTACGGCAGCTGAAGGGGGGGAGAAATTTGGCAGACGGCGGAACCGGAGAAAAAACCGAAAAAGCAACCCCTAAAAAGAGAAAAGACGAACGGAAGAAGGGCAACGTGTTCTCCAGCAGGGACATAGTAACAGTTGCTTCGATTTTGGTGATGTTTTTTGCCATAAGGCTGTGGTTCCCGACTATGCGCGAACACATGGACTCCTTCCTTAGAAGGTTCATCGACTACGCAGCGACGAAAGACAGCCTTTCTGTCACGCTGGTCAGCGACTTTTACATCGAGGCAGCCATCACGGTGTGTGTGGTGGCGCTTCCGCTGCTTTTTTTGTCGCTTCTCGTGAGCGTTGTCGCAACCGGCGCCCAAACGAAATTCCTGTTTGCCCAAGAAGCCCTCAAACCCAAGTTCAGCAGGATAAACCCGGTCGAGGGCTTTAAGCGCATGTTTTCGCTAAGGAGCTTCGTCGAATTGATTAAAGGGCTGCTGAAGATAGTCATCTTGGTTGTCATAGTCTACAGGTTTTTGGTAGGCAGGGCCATGCCCCTTGCGAAAACTTTGTTTATGAATCTCGAACAATCGACGACATATATATTAAGCTCAGTCATAACCCTAGTGGTGCAGATATGCATCGTCTTTGTGTGCGTGGCCGCCCTTGACTTTGTTTATCAGCGCTGGGACTACGAGCGCAGGATCAAGATGTCCAAGCACGAAGTGAAAGAGGAGTACAAGCAGCTTGAGGGCGATCCGCAGGTGAAACGCAGGATAAGGGACGTGCAGATGAAATTCGCCATGTCGCGTATGATGCAAGCTGTCCCCACCGCCGACGTGGTCATTAAAAACCCGACACACTATGCGGTCGCCTTGAAGTATGACATGGAACAGGACATGGCGCCGGTCCTCGTGGCAAAGGGACAGGACGAAATGGCGCTGATGATAATAAAAGTTGCAGAGGAGCACAATGTATTCATAACTGAGAACAAGCCCCTTGCTCAGGCGCTCTATGCTTCAATTGACTTGAACAGAGAGATCAGCGCTGAATTTTACGACACGGTGGCAGAAATACTGGCGCTCCTCTACAGGATGAACAACAGGAAAATGTAGAAGCAGGCCGCAGTACGCCGGCCTTGGAAGGAATGCTTTATGGCAAACGTTTTAAATGTGACGCAGCCCGCAACGGGGCAGGAAAACGTGAACAGGATAAGGCCCCAGTCGGCAGGCGAGCCCCTGAGCCAAGTCCACCAGGTTGTCGACCCCACGCGGGTGATAAAGGCGCAGGATCAGACCGTATACCAAGACAGGCAGACGAACCAGTACCAGCCAAACATGGATTCGAACTTCGACAAATTCCTGTCGGCGCTTAGAAACACCCCCACGCTGACGCAAACATATACCGAGCTGTTTTTTTCTAAGATGGGCAACCTTGTCAATTCGGGCATTGGGGAAAATTTCACCCGTGAGATTTCCAAATTCATGGAACTGATCAAAATGAGCGACACCCAGCTCCTCGAAATGCTCCAAGGCCAGCAGGGCCAGAACCTGAAGTTCTCAGGGCAGTTCTTTGACGCGCTCAGGGAGCTGGTCAATTCCAACGTGTCATACGACCTAAAAGTGGCAATCCTAGACTTCCTGCGGAAATACGACAGCCTGACGTCCAGCGGACACATCCATAAGAACATCATGGCAAATTTGAGAAACATCTCATCCAGCCTGCCTGCCCAAGCGGCAGAGAAGCTCACCGCTATGATGGAAAAGCTGTCTTCAAGGGAAACGATGGGGAACAACCCGCAGAACCTTGGAGTGCTCAAGAACGAAGTCATGCCTTTTCTTGCAAAGTACGTCGCCACCACAAAGGACTTGGGCACGGTAAGGAACCTCATCGCGGCTCTGACGCTGAACATTGCAAGGTACGAGGCGGGAACGAAGGAGTCCTACATGCAGGCGCTGCGGGAGCTTGCTTCATACAGCGAGCTCGGCAAAGCCATGAAAGGCGTCAGTGTGGACGAGATGGCGCTGCGCCTTGCCAGGGCGGGTCAAAACGAGGGCAACAGCCTAGTCGACAAGCTGATAACTATCATCACAAAGGGGATGAGCGGAGACGCAGGGCTCCAGAGCAAGGCTGTGTTCCAGAACATGGTGTCCTCAATACTTATCAACGAGAGCGTGTACATGCCGCTGCTGCATTTCATGCTGCCCGCATACGTGAACGGGGGGATGTTCTTTTCGGAGCTATGGGTCGACCCAAACGCTGAAAAAATGGCGGATGGCGAGGAAGAAGGCAGAGCGGTGAAACTGCTGGTGAAATTTGATATAAGGGACGTCGGGTTCTTTGAGACCGTCATACTGGCGCAGAACAAGAAAGTTGACATGGAGCTGTACTACCCGGAAAGATACATGGATCGCGAAATCGATATGAAAGACGCCATGGTAGGGATTGTGGCAAAAAGCGGCATGACTTTCAGGTCGCTGTTCCTTGCCAAGGTTGAGACACCCAAGATCATATCGGAAGTGTTCCCCAAAATCTACGAAAGGAGGAACGCTGTCAATGTCATCGTCTAAACACAAAAACAAAAGGACAGCAGTCGCACTCAAATACGACGAGCATAGCAACATCGCTCCCGTGGTCGTGGCGTCCGGTGCCGGCTACATGGCAGAGAAAATCATCGAAGTAGCGGCTGAAAACAACGTTCCAGTGTTTGAAGACAGCTCCCTCTCCACAATCCTGTCGCAGCTCGACCTCGGTGCCGAAGTGCCAAACGAGCTGTACCAAGTAGTAGTGGACATCTACGTGTATTTTTTAAACTACCTGCGGAAATAAACTCGGGCGTATCGCGACAATTTGCTTGTCGCGATGTCGGGATTATCTTGACAAAAAAGGTTGACATTGCCCTTGAATTGCCCCTTGAATTCCTTCCTTTTTTGTGAAATAATATACCCAAGCCGGGGCATTACATCTTCTGCAGCAACTATTTGGTGCCTTAACGGCGATTATTTGTAAAGATAGTATTAAAAAGGAGACAATTGTGATGAAATTAAGAAAAGCAGTATCTGTTGTTGTTCTGGCAGCGATTTGCGTACTGCCGCACCAAGCGGCTGTATTGGCAGCCGACAACTATGCGGCGTGGGCTGCCCCATACGTTCATCAAGCTGATGAATTGGGTTTGCTAACGGAAAAAGCGAAAAAGGACTATGTAAAAGCTTTGACAAGGGAAGAGTTTTGCGAGCTGGTAGTCACCATGTATGAAAAACGCACAGGCAACCAAGTTGCCGTCACAAGCAGACCGTTCACAGACACAACCAACCAGCTTGTGCTGAAAGCGTATTCGCTAGGCATTGTCAACGGCACCTCGGCGACAACGTTTTCACCAAACAACCCTGTAACGCGCGAACAGGCGGCGGTCATGCTGGTAAATGCAGTGAGAAAAATCGAACAAGCTCAGGGTGTGAAAATTTATACGCAATACGCGGATACCCTGCCGTTTCAAGACAGCGGCAGCATATCCACTTGGGCGCTTGAGGCTATGAAGGTGGCGTATGCCAACGGACTGATGCAGGGTGATGGCACAAACGTGCGCCCGTTGGCCAACATAAGCTGCCAAGAATGCATTATCCTTATTATCAACGCCTATAACAAAGAGGATGCAGCGCCGCAGGATTTGGGCGGTTTGGCACCGGGGACGACAACAGGGCCTGTACCTAATGTGCCGCCTGGCCAGCAAGCGGTAACGCCACCGGCAACAGACACGACAACCACTACTACGACGTCAACATCGGCAGGTCCTTTGTCCGTTGTTGTTGACGGAGGCAACATTCCGCTTAAGGTGAATGAAACGACGCAGTTGTCATACAGCCTTACTGGCGAAGCCGAAATTTCAGGCATAAGCTGGAGCAGCAGTGCACCCAGCGTGGCAACTATAGATCAAAACGGCAATGTCAAAGCAATAGGCAAGGGCAACACAAAAATCACCTTGACAGTGACAACAAATGTTAAAACCATTACCGGCACAAAAACCATTTACGTGGATCCGCCTCTGGTGGCATTGAACTCCGTTGCCATAACTCAGCCTGTCAGAACCATAAAGTATGGCGACACTTCAACATTCAATGTGCAGCTCTCCCCGTCAACGGCTTCGGTGGACAGCGTAACATGGTCATCGTCAAATACAGGAGTGGCTACTATCGACTCCAAAGGCAAAGCCACCAGCGTTGCAGCCGGCACTACGACGATAAAGGTAGCGGTAAAAGCCAAGGATGGCACTATCAAAGAGGCTACGGCAACCCTTACCGTTACCGCACCAATAGCAATCAATTCGATTAAATTCGGCTCGAGCAGCTCAGATCCGATGTTTGTCGGCACAACGAGAACAGTCAGCGCCACGATAGGTCCAACAGGCTCTATCGCAACTACCAAGACGTGGAGCAGCAGCAGCACTTCCGTAGCTGTAGTGGATAAAAACGGCAAAATATCAGCAATTGCGGCAGGAACAACCATCATCAAACTGGAAACCACCGACCGTACTGGCTCAAAATTCTCCAACAGTTTTTCGTTGACAGTCAAAGACAACTACACTTCCAGTTTTACTCTGGGCAAAAGCTCGTACACTCTCGGCATCGGCGAAACCATCTACCCTGAATTGAATACTTCGCCAGCCACAGCCGTCATTAAAACCGTAAGCTTTTCCTTTAGCCCGAGTGGTGCTGCCTCAGTCAACAGCACTTCCCGTTCGATAACAGGCAAAAAGGAAGGCTCGGGCGTACTTACTGTCAAGGTGACATTTGAAGACAAGACCTCGCACACGGCACAAGCTAACATTACAGTTCAGCCGATGCCTGTTGACACGGTAAGCTTCACCGCAAGCAAAACTGTTCTAAAGGTTAACGGCAAATCAACAGAGGGCTATGTCAATGCCTCTTATAGAATAACTCCGAGCAATGCTTCATACGAATCAATTACATTTAGCAGCAGCAACACTTCAGTGGCTACTGTCGCAAATACCAGCTCAAACAGCGCTTCAGGCAGCCGCAAGATCGAAGCCATCAGCCCAGGCAATTGTACTATCACTATGACGATTAAGTTCAGCAATGGAGCCACAAGGACGGAGAGTTTATCCATTACGGTCATTGAGTGAATACTCGCATGGAAACGATAATAGCAGCCTCGCAAAACAGGGGCAAGATAATGGAGATGGAAGCCATAACGAAAGAGTTCGGAATGCACATTCTATCCAGAGGCGAAGCAGGGGTGGCAGACGTCGAAATAATCGAAGACGGGGCGACATTCGAAGAAAACTCTTTGAAAAAAGCAAGGGAAATAATGAAGCTTTGCGGCAAGGCGACCATAGCCGACGATTCAGGCGTAATGGTCGACGCCCTGAACGGTGGGCCGGGAATTTTTTCAGCAAGGTATGCAGGCGCTGAGTGCGACGACAAAAAAAACAGGGTTAAGCTGCTGAGAGAGATGGAAGGCGTACCCTACGAAAAGAGGACAGCAAAGTTTGTGTCGGTGATAAGCATGGTGTACCCTTGCGGGAAGGAAATAGTCGCAAGGGGCGTATGCGAGGGGCACATTGCATTTGAGGAGAGGGGGACGGGCGGTTTTGGCTACGATTCGCTGTTCGTCCCGCTGGGGTATGAAAAAACCTTTGCAGAGCTGGCTCCTTCAGTGAAGAACGCAGTTAGCCACAGGGCCAACGCGCTCAAACAGCTGAAAGTCAAACTGGAGAAGGGAAATGACTAAAAAGAGGCTGATGCAAATAGTACTGCTGATGATCAGGCAGTTCAAGGATCCATACTACCAAGGGTTTGCGGCGCAGATGGCATTTTACTTCATTTTGTCCATTGTGCCAATAATGATAGTGCTGTCCCAGATACTCGGGCTTGTTTCTATTTCCCTAAACGTGCTCGACGATCTGGTGACACAGTACGTTTCGGAGGAAGTAGCAGAGCTCCTTGAAAATTTCTTGACTTACGTGCCGACGGGGAAAATGAACATAGCTTTCATAATAGTTGCCCTGTGGTCTGCCTCAAAGGCGCAGTTTGCCATGATGCGGATGGCAAATTACACTATGACGGAAGGACAGTCAACAGGAAAAGGGTTTTTCCGGGACAGGCTGCGGGCGCTCAGAACTATCACATTCACGCTTTTCACCGTAGCTTTCGCGCTGATTATCCTTGTCTATGGAGAACTTATCTTCAAACTGCTGGTCAGCACCGTGATAAACACACCCGGCGCAGAGTACGAAATCCACAGGCTCTGGCTGAACCTGAGGTGGCCGGTGTCGCTGGCGCTGTATTTCTTCATGGTGAGTTACAATTATTATGCGCTCTCCTATGTGAAAGTTAAATTCAAGGAAGTGATGCCGGGCAGCATTTTTGCCTCGGTAGGCATGTTGGTGGTAACGTTCTTCTATTCGGCTTACACGAAGTACGTAGGCAATTTTGACATAATATACGGTTCGCTCGCTTCCTCGGTTGCCCTCATGTTCTGGTTCTTTTTCCTTGCTTGGACACTGGGCCTTGGGGTTGTGTTCAATAAAGTTTATGCAGACACGAGGGTAATATAGCGCCGCTCTAAGAAAAACTTTTACAAGAGAGGATTTTTGTGGTACTCTGTTCATGTACCTTTAAAAAGCTAAGGCCATTTCCCATTTGAAACGGCAAAGAAAGGAATGATTTATTATGACAAACGACAAAGGCAAGTACTACATCAGCACTCCCATCTACTATCCAAGCTCAAACCTTCACATCGGCCACACGTACTGCACTGTGATGGCTGACGCCATGGCTAGGTTCAAACGGCTTTGCGGCTACGACGTGTGGTTTTTGACCGGGACTGACGAGCATGGCCAGAAGATACAGAAAGCGGCAGAGGAGAACGGGCTGACTCCACAGGAATACGTAGACAGGATAGTCGAAGGCATTAAGGAACTGTGGAAGACCATGGAAATTTCATATGACGATTTTATTAGGACTACGGAAGAAAGGCACGTCAAGCGTGTCCAAGCCATATTCATGAAAATATATGAGAACGGGGACATCTACAAAGGCGAGTACGAAGGCCTTTACTGCACACCTTGCGAATCCTTTTGGACAGAGAGCCAGCTGGTCGACGGCTGCTGCCCCGACTGTGGGAGGCCGGTTGAAAAAGCCAGCGAGGAAGCGTACTTTTTCAAATTGTCGAAGTATCAGGACAGGTTGATAGAATTGTTTGAAGGGACGCCAGAGTTTTTACAGCCAGAAACCCGAAGGAACGAAATGCTGGCCTTTGTCAAGCGGGGGCTCGACGACCTTTGCATCTCGCGGTCCTCTTTCAACTGGGGGATACCAGTCCCCATCAACGAAAAGCATGTCATATATGTCTGGCTCGACGCGCTTTCAAATTATATCACAGCCTTGGGGTTTGACGACGAACCAGAGCTGTACGACAAATACTGGCCTTGCGACGTCCATCTGGTAGGAAAAGAAATAGTCAGGTTCCACAGCATCATCTGGCCTGCAATGCTGATGGCTATGAACGAGCCGGTTCCCAAGCAAGTGCTTGGCCATGGCTGGCTCCTACTAGAAGGCGGCAAGATGTCAAAATCCAGAGGGAACGTGATTGATCCGGTGAAGCTGATAGAAAGGTACGGCATTGACGCGCTCAAATATTTCCTGCTGAGGGAGTACACATTCGGGCAGGATGGCATTTTTACGAACGAGGTCATGCTGAACAGGATGAATTCGGATCTTGCAAATGATTTGGGCAACCTTGTGCTGAGGACAGTCACCATGATCGGCAAGTACTGCGGCGGCATCATCCCAGGGAGCATTTTGCCCGGGGAGCACGACGACGAGCTAAAGGCTCTTGCCACAGGCGCAGCTGCAAAAGTCGAAGGGTTCATGGACAAGTTCGCATTCAACCTTGCCCTTGAAGAGATATGGGCATTGGTCAGGAGGATAAACAAATACATTGACGAAACAATGCCTTGGGTGCTGGCGAGGGACGTTGCAAACAAGGACAGGCTAGACACGGTCATGCACAATCTAGCCGACTCGCTCAGGATCATTTCAATACTGATATACCCTTTCATGCACACCACGTCGAAAGAAATAAGGAAGCAGCTGGGAATGTGGTATGCGGACGTGGCATGGGAAGACGCCTTTGTCTTTGACATGGCGAACGGAGAGCAGGTGAAGAGAGGCGATGCAATATTCCCTAGGCTGGACATAGAAAAAGAGCTTGAAGCCCTTGAGCAGCTGCAGGAAAGCTCGCAGAGCGTCCCACTTGAGTTGAAACCAGAAATCGAATACGACGATTTTGACAAGCTAGACTTCAGGGTCGGACTCATCCTTGAGGCGAAGAAGCACCCGAAAGCAGACAAGCTGCTGGTGTTCAAAGTGAAGATGGGAACCGAAATCAGGCAGGTGCTTTCAGGGGTTGCAGACGACTACACGCCTGAAGAAATGATAGGGATGAAGGTCGTCGTCGTGGCAAACTTGAAACCTAGGATGCTCAGGGGCCTTGAATCCAAAGGCATGCTCCTGTTCGGGGAGAATGGCGACAGATGGGACGTTGTGACGACCACAGCGCCGGACGGGGCATCGGTGAGCTAGATGCTGTTTGATTCGCACATGCACTTGAACAATGAAGACATTACAGATGGCCAAAGGGAAGAACTTGTAAGGGAAATAGAAGCGTCGGAAGTCAGCTATGCCGTTGACATCGGGTTCAATCTTGAAAGCTCGGCTTTGGCTGCAAAACACGCTGAGGAGTATTCGTGGTGCTACGCTGCAGTAGGTTTCCACCCACATGATGCAAAGGAAATGGACGATTTGGGCCTCATGATGATAAAAGCTCTTTCACGAAAGCCTAAAGTCGTGGCGATAGGGGAAATAGGGCTTGATTTTCATTACGACCATTCGCCGAGGGACGTTCAAAGGGATTGCTTCAGGAAGCAGATACGCCTTGCGAACGAACTTCAAATGCCAATAGTCGTGCATTCTAGGGAAGCAGACGAAGAAGTGCTCTCAATTCTCAGGAAAGAACAGGCTTTTTCGAACAAACGCACAAGCCGATTTCCTAAAATCGAAGGAACGGTGGATGCCCGCGTATTGCTTCATTGCTTTTCCGGTAGTGCTGAACTAGCTAGGCAGTACGTCAAGCTGGGCGGGACGATTTCGATCGCCGGCCCGGTAACATACAAAAATGCGCGAGTAAGCGCAGAAGTCGTAAAAGCGGTTCCATTAGAGCGCCTGCTTGTCGAAACAGATGCACCGTACCTGGCGCCGGAGCCCATGAGGGGGAAACGCAACAAAGCCCCTTTCGTGGAGTACACGGCGAGGAAGGTAGCCGAATTGAAGGGGCTTTCTTACGAGGAAGTTGCAAAAGCCACTTGCGAAAACGCAATACGGTTTTACGGCATATGAAACACGGAAGAAGGGGGCAATCAGTTTGCCCCTTCAACGTATATGTACCCTTCCCGGCCGTCTATTTTTGCATAGTACACTTTCACTGCACCGTTGTAGCCGGCATAGACAGGGTAGTCGGCAGAGGCAGAATACGGGTTTGTGAGTTCGTCAAAGATAGGCGCAACAATCAGTTTGCCGTTTGAATGTATCCCGAATTTTCCGGTGTTTTCGTCCACGCAGATAGTGTTCCCTCGCCAAAAGTTAATGCCCCTGTGCGCGATGTCTCCTTCAGGTACGATATTGCCGTCCAAGTCGAGGTAAATAGTTTTGATGCGGCTTCCAAGGCCGCCTCCAGCTTCAAACAGGTCGACCATTACGTATTCCCCGCCAACGACGTAAACCCATGCGTGGAATTTCCCTGTTTCGTTTAGCATGTCTCTTGTTATCTCGAGGACTGTTTCCCCGGTTGTGTCTATCACTGAATACCTTCCGGTAAACCACACGTCGGGATCAGTTGAATCATAGTCGTCGAAAAAGAACTGATAAGCTTGCATGTCCTCTCTCGACACGACTGCCAACCCATTTTTGAATCCTTCGCCATATCCCCAAGAGGGAGGGATTGCAATGTTCCCAACATAGTCTGCGTACCCTAGGCGATAGAGGAGAGGCTGTGCGCCCGCATCTGCGTCATCGTCTGCGTTCTGATGCATGTTTGGGTATGTTTGAAGAGGGAGCCATACCGGCATCAGGCCTTCCTCGCTCATCTGGGCGTCCACCGAAATCAGGTCGCCTTCCCATTCAAGCGGGCAGACGTAGTCCCCGAATTTGTCTATTAATCCGTAGCTGCCTTCAAAATGAAGCGAATCCGTAATGAGGATTTCACCTATTCCGACGGTAGCGACCTCGAAACGGTTGAATTCAAAAGCTATGTCCCATGTATAGTCCTTTATAAAATTGCCATTCTTGTCGATGTACGTGTACTTGCATTTCAGCAGGTCCTCATAGTAGACTTCGGATTCTTCCAATATGGATTTTCTATCCATTGCAAACTCGCCTACCCGCGCCAACCCTTGGTTGAACGGGTACGCTTCATCGAATTCCGCTTCCACCACTATGTTGCCAAACAAATCCGCAAAACCGCATTTTTGAGTGTCTGCATCGCGGTACACCACCAATTCATAATCTTCGTAATCTGCCAATGCCCTTTTGCCATTGTCTTCGACCCACGAATATGCTGGAGAACCACCGTTTTCAGCCGGGCCGGTTTGGTGTCCGCAGCCTGCTGTCAGTGCCAAGCAGGCGACGAGTAGAAAAATTATTTTTTTCTGCATAATATTAATCTCCTATCAATACTCCTTTTTTATCAATTTGTCCACCCGTTTTAACTGCGTAGCGGTCAATATCCCTTTTCTTTTGCTCAGAACCTCTAGGAACGCATCTTTATTGTTTCTGCTGATGCACACTGCCGCCCTCTCGGCATGCTGGGGCAGCTCTTTAGGCCTGCAAGTCTTGAGATGTTCAATTATCACGGGAAAGACGACTTTTTCATAATCCCTGCTTGCTTTGCAGATGCCGGCGAACACGCTGATGCTGTTGTCCCTTGTGATCACGCTTCCTTTTTCGTAGGCAGTTTTTATCGCTTCGAATTTTTCAAACAGAAAGTCGGCTGAAAGTTCAGCAATAGTACCCAGTGCGATCATCCCACCCCATACCAGCCTGTTGTTCTTTGAAGCAAGCAGTGAGACAAAATCCCCCGCGTAGCCGGCAATGAGATGCGGTTTCCGGTAGCCGATCTCATACAGAACCTTTATGCAGTCGTTTGAAACTGCCATGTCACTACCCATCAGACCGTCTACGATCTCTTTTACCCCAATTGTATTTTCGCTGCGGCAGAGTTCAAAGGCAAGCTCAATGTTTGGCTGCTCGTCGCTGCGTCCGAGCGCACATGCTAATTTCTCCAGCATATTGTCACCTTTCTCAATGGTTTTCGTTATTCTGCAAACACTTCCTGCGCATTTATCGAGCAGCCAAGCAACACGTGAACCGGCACCATGCCGGTCTTGCCATACTCGCTTGTGGTGTATCTTCCGTTTTCGAGCACATGGGCAGAAATAGTTTTGCTGTCGGGATCCACAATCCAGTACTCACGGACGCCTGTCTGCTGGTATTTTTTGAACTTCAATACTTTGTCACGGCGCATGCTGGATTGAGACAATACCTCAATGACCATGTCGGGAACGCCTTTACAGCCCTTGTCGTCGAGTTTTGACTTGTCGCAGACCACAACAATGTCAGGCTGCACCACCGTATTGTCATATTTGTTCGCATTGAGGCGCACATCAAAAGGTGAAACAAATACTTCGCAAGGCTTACCGTTCAGATAATTGAACAACTGATTGAACAATCGCCCAACAACGGTTTGATGCAACCTTGTCGGTCCGGGTGCCATCATGTACGGCACCCCGTCTATCAGTTCGTACCGGTCTTCGGTGTCCCAGCTTGCATAGTCTGTGTAAGTGTATTTGTGGGCAGCTTCAAGGACAAACATGGCAAAGCTCCTTTCTATTTGGTGAGCTACTCTCATTATACTGTCTCAGTGAAACGACGTCAAGAGGAAAAACGAACATTAGTTCATTTTCTTCGCAATATGTCACAAGACACATAAGGAAAGAGGGCTGCGCACACGTTCTGCAAAACGCATGAGCCGCCCCCTTGTCGAGGAAGTATTATTATCAGAGTTCGAGCAGCCTGTACAGCACCACAGCTATTTCTGCCCGCGAGGTGTAGCCCAGAGGACTGATGCCGTTGCTGTCACCCTTGATTATTCCAGATTGCACAAGTTTGGCAACCGAGTCCTTGGCATAGCCGGAAATGAGCGTACTGTCAGGGAACGGCGCCAAAACTGGCTGGCTTGCGTCAGGCAGCGGCTTGGGCAGTAGCGTATTCATCCGATGGTGACATATGGATACTGCGAGCATTCGGTAGGGTAGGCGTTTCGTCAGCAAATACAGCTGTTACGGTTCGCTCCTTGCTTTTAGCATTAGTATCGTCTTCACCATTGGGCATAGACATGTGTTGGGCATTGATGTAGGGGGATGGCGCGTCTGACGCATGTACTGTTTGTGCGGATATTGCCGTATGCGTGAATACCATGGCAACGGCAATAAAGAGGGGCAGTGATTTTCTAATCGTTTTCAAAGCAATTCCTCCTTGGAGTAGAATTTATATTTATATAATAAATACCTGTATTTGTTGAAATCGGTTCACACCCCCGTAACCGCTTTCCCGGCAAACGGTGAATACCTGCGAATTGCACTGTTGCCGGGTTTACGGCTGGGGTTATATCTAGGAGGTATCAATAGATGATTGCTTCGTCAAGCCCGCTAATGTTGCGGCTTTAATCATTATATACACATTACAAAAATAATAAAAGTGACAAATGTCACTATTTTATATGACAAATGTCACTATTTTTCATCGTTAGCTTGATTTTTTTTTTACAACCCTGCTTTTATCCCAAAGATTACCAAGTCGCGGCTGCTTTTGCACCCCAGTTTTGACAGCATGCTGCTGACATAGTTTCTGACAGTGCCTTCGGAAAGAAAAAGTTCTGCGGCAATCTCCGAGTTTGTCTTCCCGCTCACGACCAATCTTAGGATTTTCACCTCATTGTTAGTAAGGGTGCCAAGCTCGGGGTTATTAGTAATCGTCCCAAATGCCAGTTTGCTTTGTTTTTCGTATATTGTCCGGTCCAGCGTAACAAAGCCGCTCGCTGCGTTTTTAATGGCGTTTGCCAGTTTGCTGAAAGCCAAGCCTTTAAGCAGGTACCCGTCAACACCGTATTCTTGCGACTTCAGTACGAAATCATCGTCGTAAAAGGTCGATAGCATTAGTATTTTGATTTCCTTCCCCTTATCGCAGTTTAAGGCTTTGACGCGCTTTGCAGCTTCAAGCCCGTCGATACCAGGCATCTTAATGTCCATCAGCATTATGTCAGGCAGAAGAGCCCTTGCCAGCTTAACAGCCTCCAATCCGTCATCCGCTTCACCAACGACACTAATGTCTGGGTCAGTTTCCAAAATGTTTATTAGCGACAGCCGCACATCCTTGTCGTCCTCAGCAATAACGACTCTTATCATCCCTGTCCATCTCCTTTAGCCGGAACCTCGGCATGTATGCCAAACCCGCCGGATGATGGCGATCCAAATCTGATTTTCCCACCCAGCGAAACGGCGCGGCTCTCCATAGCAGCAAGGCCGTTGTTCTTTTGTATTTTTTCGCAACCTCGTCCGTTGTCTACTATGTCCATCGTAAGAACGTCGCTGCACCCCAGTTTGACAACGATATTTTCGGCCCTGCCATGAATGACCGAGTTGGTCAATGCTTCTTGGCAGGAATTATAAACAAATTCTTTTAATGTTGCGTGCAGTTTTTCTATGTCACCGGAAATTTGCAGGTCGGTAATGACTCCAGAAGCTGAAATCCGGTTGATGACTGATTCAAGCAAAGGGACAAGGTGCGTCTCGCAAAAATCAACAGGGGCAAGGCCCTCAACGGTCTTTCTGAGCATCATCAGCGAAGAGGCGGTGGAAGTTGCCACGAGGTCAAGCAACGGCTTCGCTTCTTCAAGGTTTGGCTTCAGCAGCGCCAGATTCAAGTTGTTGATCGAGGCAACGAGCCGGTTGCCCATATTGTCGTGCATGACGGAGGCAATCCGTGCCCGTTCTTTAGCCAAGGCAAGTTTTTTGGCTTCAGACACGTCGTTGATGGTCATTAGCTGGCCTAGGACTTTTTTCCTCCTGTCAAGCATGTTGCTTATGGATATTTCATAGAAAAAGCCGTCTTTCTCTATTTCAAGGCCAGCAATGTTGCGCTGCTCGCGGAAATACAAGCTCAGTTCAGGATGGAGGCTGTCCACAAACGCCATGAAATCGCTTTCCCTGAAACCAAATACGTCGATAAACGTTTTGTTCAAATTGACTGAGCCATCTGCATCCAATACGGCCATGCTTTCTTTGGTCTCGTTGAAAATATTCCAAATCAACGAAGGCAATGCATTGAAGAATTGCCGTTTTTCAGCAAGGTAAATCGTTACGATTCCCATAAGCGAAAAGGCTAGCGGAGTGACGTCGTAGGATACGCCGTTGAAGGAATCATAGTAATGGAGGGTGATTGGCAAGCACAGAGCGATAAGCATCGCCGTTTTTTCTATACGTCTTATCGAATAGTTTTTTTGAAACCAGCTAAAAAGGAAAAAGAATATTACAAGCGTACAGCACAAAGCGGCGAGGCCTGTAGCCTTCTCGAAAGGCCCCCATAATTCGTGCAGAACGCGTGGTGGATCCAAATAAATTTCTTTTATGTAAAGCTTGAATACTTCTGAGGATGGAGGCGTCAAGAGCGGTATGCAAAGTATCGACGGGACTGCCAGAATTGCTGGTATTAGCCAGTAATTCTGGCGAGGCAGCCTTTCAGTATAGAAAAGTATCGTGATCAGCCACAAGGAAGCGACGAAGTTTATACAGATCAGGCTGCACCTCACGTTGAATAAAATCTCAGGAAACGTAGGGAGAATCTTCTCGTTTAATGCGAAAAACAGCCAAAACAACGTAACAATCTGCGTAATAGCGAACATCGTCCTGAAATGGGACGGTCTTATCTTTGTAACAAGGTAAAATAGCGCGTACAAGCAGAACAACATAGATATCAGGTAAGTCACGACTGTCAGCTGAACATGCGAATCCAAATATCGAATAGCCTCCATAGCAGTGCAAAACCTCCACGCTTAATATAATTACTACCTGAATAATGATGATATCATGTTTTCAACACTAATTCAACACATATTACACTAAAAATGTACATATTAAATATCTACCCTTGATTTTACCACTCAACTTTTTTATAATAATGATATTCACATCAAACGTAAAGGAAGAAAAGGGAATGAAATTGTTGGATGACAGCGATGTTCAAGCGCTGAGCAAAGTTTTAAAAAAGAATGCCGCAGCTGAAAAATACTTGGTATCTGACATCGTTTTGCAACAAAACGGGAGGACGCTCCAATTTGTTGACTTGGTTATGGAAGGCGGCGGTACGCTAGTGGTAGCCCTTGCAGGGTACATCTATGCCCTCGAACAGGCAAACATACGCTTCCTCAGCATTGGAGGAAGCTCGGCAGGGGCAATCGTCGCCCTGCTCCTCTCCTGCCTGGACAGGAGGGCGGAAGAAAAAGGCGCCGTACTGGCTGAGATCATTTCAGGCATGGACATGGGTGCTTTTATTGACGGCAACATCTTTTCCAATGCGCTTAGCAGGCTGATAGGAAGCAGGAAAGCAGCAGGGAAAAGACTGCAGTTTGCGCTCCTCGCGATTCTGGCCAGCGGCACCTTCATAAAAAAACTGGGGCTCAACCCGGGAGAAAAATTTCTTGATTGGTTAAAATCCTACCTTGCGGAAGCGGGTATCCACACGATGGAAGATGCGAACAAAATCATTGCACACATGCCTGAAGGACTGTCTCACCGCAACTGCCGCCCCGGCTTTTCCAAACCAGGCGCATCGCTCAAGCTCGTGGTTGCAGACCTCACCACAAGCGCTAAAGTCATTTTTCCGGAAATGGCACCCCTTTACTGGAAAGACCCGGATTCACTAAATCCGGCGTACATGGCCAGGGCGTCAATGTCGATCCCAGGGTTCTTTCAGCCAATGGAAGTGCGCGGCGTGTCGGAAATCATAGGCATATCGGAAAAATGGAAGGACCTCTGTTCATTCGATGGGAAAATCCCGGACAAGATCACTTTTTCAGATGGCGGCCTTCTGTCCAACTTCCCCATATCATTGTTTCACGAGAAGGGTGTACCGGACGCGCCCACGTTTGGCGCTAGGTTGGGATCCTATTCGCGGGTGGTAAGCGAAATCTCCACAGTCGAAAGCTATACAGAGAAAATGCTCCATGCACTCAGGCATTACAGCGATTTCGAGTTCATTTACAAAAACCCGGATTACAGCAGGCTGATTGCTTACATTCCAACAGCAGGCTACAACTGGCTGAATTTTCACATGCACGAAGAGGAAAAGCTCGACTTGTTTAAGAAGGGGATGGTTTCCGCATACGAATTCCTTGAAAGGTTCGATTGGTTGACCTACAAGGAGATCCGGCGCAAGCAGTGCGAAGCTGACATCTCCTTGTACCGCTTGACAAACGCCGGTCCGGCTGTGGCCGAGACACTCAATCATCCTCTTCAAAAGCAATGATAACTGAAACAGTTTCAAGGACTTTTTCAAGCATGTCTTTTGGAAGGCTCTCCACAACCTTGCATTTTCGTGCCAGCAAGTCAATCACCCGAACTTGTTCGCAAACAATGTCGCCTTTCGTATGCGTTCTGGCGTCCAGCAAAACGCGGAAGCGCAAATCCTTAGTGCTGCTTGTTATGGGGCATATGATAGCAAGGTCGCGCTTTTGGTTGTATTTTGTCTGGCTAATAACCACGGCGGGGCGGTATCCCGCTTGTTCCCGGCCCTTTGTCGGGTCGAAATCAACTAAAATGATGTCCCCTTGCTTCACAGCAGCTCACGCCCTTTCGGTTCGTCCGAGTCTCCCCAGTCATATCTGTCGAGTTCATTGTCATAGCCTTCGAGATACCAGTCAAGCGTCTTTTTAGCAATTGGCTTGATAATGAGCATGTTGCCTCGAGACATGACTTCAACCTTGTCGTTGAGCCCAATCTCCGCATTCAGCAACAGCTTTTTTGATATTCTCACGCCCTGTGAATTTCCCCATTTTGATACTTGCGATAGCACAAACAACCACTCCTTCACTAAAATGTTAATACAAGTATATACCAATAAAGTCTGATAGTCAACTCTGCCAAGCTTTGTCAAGTGCAAAAAATGTTTCCCAACAGCTTAGGGCGCAGGAGTTTTCACAGGCAGAACGCCGCATAGAGCGGTACGGACTTTTTACCGTCCTCAAAACCGAAGTTTTTTGTTGACAGCTTCACTGCGTAGTCGGGTTTGTACATGCCCATATACACAGCTAGGCTCTTCGCTTTTGTGTTTTCTGCTGATTTGACTTCAATGGGTATGATGCTGCCATTGCGCTTGATAAGAAAATCTACCTCTGCGCCGCGCCCGCTCATCCAGTAGTAGCAGCGGTACCCGTTCGCGACAAGCTGCCCGCAAACGTAGTTTTCCACCATGCCGCCCTTGAAGTCTGCCAAAATGCCCAGCTGGTACAGCACGTCTGCCGCATCGACGTCTTTTTTCGCGCAGAGAAGCCCCATGTCCGACACGTAAATTTTAAATGAATCTATGTCCCGATAGTTTTCGAGTGGATTCGTCGGGTGTTCCACTTGGTGGACACGGGTCACTATCCCTGATAGGGCAAGCCATTCGATCGCGTTTTCGAACTCGGCGGCGCGG
>Ga0082212_10000303_pt1 | contig 71340 bp, 65 predicted proteins | sample TergutNt197P3_FD_71548 | JGI IMG/M metagenome (GOLD analysis project Ga0082212, IMG submission 71548) | Neocapritermes taracua P3 segment gut microbial communities from Petit-Saut dam, French Guiana - Nt197 P3 | ecosystem: Host-associated > Arthropoda: Insects > Digestive system > Gut ...
CAACGATTGGACAACCCACACCAGCGCAGAAGAAGGCCTATGGACAAGAAAAGGATGGGCAGGACGATCAAACACCTAGCCGACACGCCCACCAACAGACACACATTTTGTCCTATACCCCCAAAACCCCGCACCCTATGGGCGACGAGGTTGGTGCGAAATTAACACGGCGACCATAACCCGTCCCCAATGGGACGGGGGGTCGCCGTGGTGAAAACTCTACCACTAAATTCTTCGTATTCGAACGATTTTGTCCTATACCCCCAATTCGAAGAAATCCATCTTAAAGAAAGATGACGAGACTCTGGCCCGGCTCTTGTGACTATTATTTCAAGCCAGTCGGGGTGATCGCCTCGTCATCTTTACTGTAGCACAGTTTTCGCCTTTTCTGTGGCGTCGTGACAGGAATACCACCTTGCCCGAAGGGTTATGAAGGGGGACATAACGCACGTTATCGGGCTTGCTGCCACCTCAGCATCAAACACTTGCGGTGAATCAGTAGCAGTGCCAGTATCCACAGATGGGCTGGCTTGTGATGTGACCTCCGGGGTCGTGGTTTCGGACATAGTTTTCCCTCCAGGGGTAGTTGGATATAACAAACCCACGCATCAAGCGTGGGAAACTTTTTGTTTTTCTGCAAAAGTTGGCGGCGATGAAGCGAGCGTTGGCTGCTATCTCTGATTGGTCGGAGCGCACGGCTGTTGAGGGGCATCCTGATCGCTGGGTGAAGCCCCATACGCGCAGTGGCCGCCCTATTCGTGGGCATTTCCGAAAACCGAGGAATTGAGACTATGACCACCACAGCAGAAGACAAGCTCAACCAGATCGCAGCACTGATCCGGCCAGTGCTCACACCGCATTTCGAGACCAATGACACCGAGGGTGGCGAGAGCAGAGAGTCATACTTGGGTTGCTACGGTATGGGGGAACATCACCATCTTGGGCTTGGTCGCGCCTGGGTGCTTGGTAGCGATTCGTATTGCCGTCCATACGCGGGTGGGTTTTGTGAATATTGCGACCCACCACTGGATACACAGGCCGTGCGGGAAATTATGGCTGGTTGACAGGCTGCACGCGCACCACTAGACTGTTAGATATATCTAACACAGAAGGAGGTGAGCGCAATGAGCCTCATCAGGCAAGAAAGGGTCAGTCAAGGTCTGACCCAGACAGAACTCGCTCGAAGACTGGGCGTGACACCATCGGCGGTAGTGCAAATGGAGAAAGCTGAGACAACTGGCGCTCTTTCTATCAAGAACCTCAGCAGGGCGTTAGAAGCCATGGGAAAGGCCATGGCATTTCTGGCTTTCGAGGCGAAGCCCATTCGCAAAGCGACGTGGGATCACAGCATAGTTTCCGCTGTTGAACCTGATCCTTTTGGCAGTAAGAAAGTCATTCTTGATGCTCGTTTCGGTGCAAGAACAGCAACTATCGCAGGCGAATGTGTTGCACTGGGAATTGCAATGAGCGTTGAAGACCTCTGGCTGGTCATTGAAGGCGTAAGCGTCGATTGCCCACTGGATATTTACAACCAGGTTCGATCTGTTGCTTCGAGTTACGACTTGCTCGTGAAGTCTGTTGCCAGCAACCGCTGGGTTCCAGACGCGAGAACCGACGTGGGGCAACCTATTCCTGCTCCAGACAATCCGACCTTAGTGTCAAGTCTTGATTGGATGTTCACCGCAATACGCAACAGCTCCTCTTGGCACAGGGCGTACCGACAATCATCGGCACTCCTACTCCAGCAAGGGTATCGCTGGCCCTGGCTGCCACGAACACAGCAGTTCCGGCAAGACTGGGAGAGTGCCATTGGAGTGCTTCGTTCTGTAGGAAAAGCAGACAAAGTAGCGACGCTAATGTTGCATGGATTAAGTAAGGAGTTGCGATGAGTAAAACCGGCGGTGGACCAGGAACAAACCAGTACGGCATCAAAGGTGTTGGAAAATCACCACAATCAAGTTTGCCTAGGGCTAGTGTTGATGACCTCGAATTATCCAACGCCCTATCAAGAAATGACTACGAAAGTGAAGTTTTTGCTGTTAGGTCGCCAGGACTAGACGCATCAGCTCTAGCGCTAGCGGTCAAGGATATTCACCCGCGCAGCGTTGAAAGAGGATTGGCCCGATTCAAGGCCCGCTTGTCGGAGTTAGTGTGGAACGACTCGACTCTTGAAGGAAGGAACTTTACACTGCCAGAAGTGTCAACACTCCTTGACGGTGGTGCTGTGAAGGGCCACAGTGAGTTCGATATTGACCAGCTACTCGATCTTTCCCAGGCTGCTGACATCGTTGTTTTTAGTGCTGGTTCTGGTGAGCAAAATGTTTCCGATCAACTCTCTTCGAGCCTCAATGCCGCCATTACCGAGCACGAGATTATTGAGCCTGGTGTTCTACGTGGAGAGGGAAACGTTGGTGGTGAGGGAGTTGTCGGAGTCCAGGAGGTAGCTTTTGTCGCGTTCCCAACAATCACTGGTGGCGAGGAATTGCGAAGCATCTTTAATGAGTCTATGGAGCGGGCTAATGCTTTGGATCATCCTGTTGCGCGGGGGTGTGCTTGGGCTGGGTTCGGAGCCTACCACCAGTTCTACAGCAACGGGAATAAGCGCACTTCACGGTATGTCATGAACACAGTCCTGCTTTCTCACGGATACGACTCTATTGTGACTCCCGCCTCGTTGAAGCCTCAATACAATGCGGCTCTGCGAAAGATGTTCCTCTCTGGTGATGTGACAGAGTACGCTTTGTTTCTTGCCAGTCTCTACAATGACGATTGAACCTGATTTCAGTGGTCACTCAAGTCCGCGTTTGAGAATCATCTGTACCCTTGCCCTGGTGAGGCCAAGACGATCAGCGATCTGAGCCAAAGATTGACCCTGTTTTCTTAATTCGGCAACAGCGTCGCGCCGGTCAATAGGCGCTTGGCGGGCTCGCTGTTGAGCCTTCCCGGACGCTACCCTCAACAAGCGCTAGCGTCAATGGAAAGTCTTGGTGGCACCTGTGTGGAGAAAACCTAGCGGACACTTACGTCACCATATGGACAGTTGGGACACTAGTTGGCACCATTGGCGTATGACAGCAATGACAGAACTGATTGACCTTGCTTCTCCTCCTGTTTCGATGGAGGCAGTGGAGGCGGTGACTAGCGCCCTCGCAACACCAGGCGACAAAAACGTGAACTTTGCTCTTGATGTTCCACGTTCCTGCGCCAAGTTGATTCTTGAAGTGCTAACCCAGGAAAGAAATCAAGGAGCACTGGTTATTCCCGCCAAGCACGAGTTTAGCCCAGCAGAAGTGGCGACAATCCTGGGTGTCTCTCGACAAACGGTGGTCCGCTCTATCGCTGATGGCGAAATCCCTGCGCGTAGGGTCGGCACACACTGGCGAATCGCAGCTAGCGATATAACTTTGGCGCTGAAGGAGCAAAAACGCAAACGGCATGAAGCTGTGGTTCGACTCGCCAAAATGACAGCCGACTGGTGATGGTTACTAGCGGACCAATCCACATCCTCGTTCTGGATGTGAACGTGTTAGGGGACATAACGCACGTTATCGGGCTTGCTGCCACCCGAGCTTGACAAGGGGAAATGATCCCTTACAAATACAATGTTAGCAATTCAGGGTGTTGAGCAGGGATGCCAGCCATTCCATCAACATACAGCATAGAACGCGAGTAGACCTTTTCGGTGACCTCGAAAGCAACGACCACTCCATCTGACGGCAGATGCCCACGTACCCGCGCTACCTCCTGAGAAGCAGACCAGCGATCCGGGAGAAAACGAGTTAAAAACCGTGGAGTGAATGCGATGGAAGCCCTTGCTCACCAACCAATTGACAAAGACCTTGGCGATCCGCCGTTGCACCTTAGATCGAGAAGGAAGGTCGAAGCTGACCACCAACCACAGACCGAAGAAGCGCCCTCAAACACGAGTCTTGACGCATCCGGACATTTTGACGTGAGTCAAAGAATGCCGATACGCGGACATTTAAGATGAGTCAACTCGCCCGCCCAAAATCCATGAAAACCCTCTGGTATTGACCCTCCACGGGATTTCATTTCGTACATAGGCGACAATCTGGGATAAAACCAAGGAAATCCCTGTCACGGCTAACACACAGCCAGTACGCTCGTACACCTCAGGTGACCAATCAACCTCGCCCTCGCGAGAAAACTCAGGATGACACTCAGCCAATTGTCACGCGAGTTGATCCCATGGGATCGTCCTGAATGATAACTCGCTTTCCGTTGGTGAGATTGATTGTGGCTTTCGTAGAATTATGGCCGACGGTCACGGTCATAGACTTGCCTGTTCGTGTCACAATGTCCTGCAATTCTTCTGTCCGCAGATGATCGAAATCTATTCCAGCAATGACTTCGCTACTCATATAGCTGACAAGCAACTGGTCAAAGGACGACGATGCGATCTCACCTGTTGGCTCATTGTTGCTCACGTAGTACCAACCGCCGTTTGACCATAATGTGTCTGTGTCGCACAGAATATGAATGTTGAAATCGTCACAAATGAGTGTGTTTTCGTTCGGCTGTTGTGGCGACGTACCGAATCTAGAGCCCTCTTCGAGATCATAGAAAGTATTTTCGCCAGCTTCATGCCAAGCTATGTAGGATCCCAGTTGTTTCCATTGTTCTTCGCGGGCGATCGGGTGAGCAGAAAGAATTTCATCAATGACGTAGAACGGATCATCGTTGTCGCATGGTAGCTTCAAGTGTGCCTCTTCCAAAACATAGAAACCTAAATCCTGTGCATCAAATCCCTATCGAACGAAGATGTCATACACCTGACGGGCAACCCGAATTGCATCATCCTACCGCCCCTGTTACACCGTCTTGGTGAGGATTGGGATACCACCGCTGGGTTGGAAACCCATGTCGATATTGATGGCTAGCATGTGAGCATTCTCGTGGGCATTCGAGGTGGTGACCCTGAGCATATCCGGGCGGTGGGTCATCATCGCCTCCAGGTTGATGAGCTTCATCCACATCCCCAAACGGTGACCCCGGTGAGCCTTCGTCACAATTGTGATCCACTGCTCAGCACTGTGAGTCAGTGGGTCACCTCCACGCCAGAGCAACTGGGCGCAACCCGCCAATTCACCAGTCTCGATGTGTTCGGCCACCGTGGTGAGAACCTCGAAACCCATGTCCAACTCCTCAGCTAGGGTACGCCGTACCCGCTCGGCATCCCACTGCTCCTCCTCAACATCAATCTCCCCGCTCGGGGCATCCGTACTGAAAACTCGACGCAACTGCGCCAAAGGTTCCACCCACTCCTTGGGGATTGTCGAGAACCATGTGTGCGTACGGTAACCCGAGGTGAAATCAACAGTGGAAGCCAACAACGTACTCGCCAGTCCAGGGTCAAGCGGAAGATCCAGCGCAGAACGCTTCTCAATTTGGGCAAGCTCAAACCCCCGATGGGTGAAGAACGAAACCGCCGACGAATTCCTGGGGGCTTGTCCACCAGCTGCGGCTGAAATCCGTGGAGGAACATCCTCGTATTCACCAAAGAAACCAAACACAATCATCTGGGTTCTCCGCGCCGAAGCAACCACACTCTCAGCCCACGTCAACAGCTGGGACCCAATCCCCTGCTTGCGATAGTTCGGATGAACCCACAGGGCAACCTCCGCATTGCTCAGGTTGTCATTGCGGGGCATATCCGCCATGGCATACCCCACCACAGAATCCACTCCGTGGGAGTCATCGCGTACTGCTATCACCCACTGATGCTCATAGTCAGACTCGGCTGCCCGCATGGCCCGCAACCCCTGAGCCTTGTACGACTCGTCACTGTCGCCGAACATCTCCTCCCAGGACGCGGAGGCTACTGCTTCCATGCCCCCATACATCCACCCATAATCGGAGTCCTGAAGGTCCTTGATAGGCGGTACATTCAACAGCTCCATGGGTTCCACTATGCCACAATGGATGCCATGAGTTCCGATGCTTCTCCCGACTCTCCACCAACAGATGATCCGTTTGATCCTGCGGGGGTGCTGTGGCGTCCACTCAGCCGAAAACTCATCACCGTACGACTACTTGGGTGGGGTATTCAAGCGTTCTTCATGATACTACTTGGCCTGATTGTGTGCTTCGTCTGGCCGACCCTGTGGGTGTTCATGGGTTGTGGGGTTGTTGGGCTGTGGCTGATCTGGTCGGCAATCCGGATACCGCGCTGGGTGAACAGGGCCTCGTACGCTGTTCGCGATCGTGACCTGTTCTACCGCCATGGATTGCTCACCCGCCGCATGGTTATCATTCCTTTCGTAAGGATCCAGTACGTGGACATCAACGTCGGACCTATTGAGCGCCAATTCAATCTCGCCAGTGTGTCAGTGAGTACGGCCACCCCCGCTGTGGCTGCCACCATTCCCGGGCTCACCCCCGAGATCGCCACCCAACTGCGCGACATCCTCACCCACCGAGAAAACCTCACCGGTGTGCCGGTGGACCCATCCGTACCGCGTGACAACCCGCAGGTAGTTGACTATGCCCCGCAACATCAGTTCGCACCCAGCCCATCGCCCTATGCAGCAAACCCGACCCCGTCACCCTGCGCGTCAGTCGCAGGGTCCAGAAACCCCAGCAGTACGACTGCGGAGTCTGGATTCTGCGACTTCGCGCAGAATGACGGGGAAGGATACGCGCAGAATGACGGGGAAGGATACGCGCAGAATGACGGGGAAGGATACGCGCAGAATGACGGGGATGAAGAAGCGCAGAGAAACAGGGTCGGGGAGACGCCGACTGAGTCAGTGGGAACAGTACTGGGTGACCCATCCGTAAGTGGGCCACCTCATACCTCTCCCACAGACCTACCCGCTACGACTGAGGGGAACCCGTCGTGACCAGCGACTGGCAACGACTTCATCCGCTGACACCGTGGTTGCGCGGGTGGGCGGTCACGGTGATCATCATCGGGTACATTCTCAACTCGCTTCGCTCCAGTTATGAAGAAACCATGGAACTGGGGCAGTTAACCGGAATCTGGGGTGCTGTGATTCTCGTGGTGGTCATCATCGCCCTCGCCACCACATACAACCTCATCTGGTGGAGGATGGCCTGCTACCGGATCGGAACAGAATCCGTTGATCTCACCACCGGTATCCTCTCGCGGCGCCACCGCAGTCTGCGTCTCGACCAGCTTGAAGCCATCGACATCGTACGCCCCCTCATTGCGCGCATCTTCGGGCTCGCCGAGCTCAAACTCGAATCCGCTGGCGGGGTCGATTCCCACCTGTCACTGGTGTACCTGACACACACCCATGCCGAGGATGTGCGCGCCGAAATTCAGGGCAGACGAGCAACACAGGAAGATAGAGCTGCCTCGTCACCCTGCGCAGCGGAGCGACTCGCAGGGTCCAGGCTCCACAGTAGTTCGACTGTGGAGTCTGGATTCTGCGACTTCGCGCAGAATGACGGGGATAAGGATGCGCAGAATGACGGGGATAAGGATGCGCAGAAAAACGGGGTTGAAAAGACACAGAAAGACAAACCACCACCGTCTCCCTGCGCGCCAGTCGCAGGGTCCAGAATCCACAGCGGGACAATGGGGGACGGTACTGTTTTGTCCCAGGAGTGTGACAAAACAGTACCGTCCCCATGTGTCCCACTTTTGGAGTCAACACCTGACCCACTGTTTCGCGTACCCGCGTCATGGACGATCCGGGCGTACCTGCGAACCTGGGAACCGTGGGGGTCACTGATTGCAACACTCATCCTGGTGGGGGGAACACTCTATTTCGAAACCTTCACGGGGTTGTTTGCGATCCTGCCCTTCCTCTATGGAATGTTTCGCGGGTTCTGGCGGCACATCATCACCGAAATGTGGTTCTCCGGATATGCCCAAGACGACGGGATTCAACTGCGCCACGGGCTCACCACCCAAGTCAAACAGTCCGTCCCGGCATCACGCATCCAAGCGATCCGCCTCACCCAACGGTTGTGGTGGAGGAAACCCAACTGGTGGAGGGTGGACATCAATATTGCCGGCTATGGGTTCTCAGCCAACAAAACCCCACGGACCCTACTCATCCCTGTCGCCGACTCCGCACTCGCCAAGCTCGCCATCACTAGTGTCATGGAACAAGCCACCAGGGAGGAAACTTGGGCACTCATCAGCCAAGCCATGGATGCCGAGCACCGTACCCTCCCCTTCATCGGCTCCCCCAGGTCGGCTCGGCTTTTCGATCCGCTTGCCTGGAATATCCAAGGATACGCCCGCAGTGACTTCGCACTAATCATCCGTACGGGCAGGTTCACCCGCAGGGTCACCGTCATCCCCCACGACCGCATCCAAGGAATCAGCGTGTCCACCGGCCCGCTCGACCGTGCCCGCAACCTCGCCAACGTGTACGTCAACTCCACCCCCGGACCAGTCATCGGCATCCTTCCCCACCTGGATGGGCCCACCACTGATGACTTTCTCACCACCCAAATACCCCTCATCACCGAAATAGGTGCTCGCGTCCACAGTTAACGGTCGTGACGACCGTTTTCTGTGGGTACGAAGCGATTTTAGTCGCTTTGCTCACGGGAAGAGCCGATGGGGCCCATACCTAGTCCGCGGAGGATGCGCAAAACAAGGACGAAGGTGGCTGCGACAATAGAGACACCCGCAGCGATCATGGAACCCCATTCGAGAGTCATGATCGACCATGTTAACCAGGTTCCCTGGGTGAGCACCTGCAGGACCCAGGCCATCGTTGACACACCAGTCACCTCGGGGGCTTTCATGAGCATGACCCCTTGGCGTACCATCGCATAAGCTTGAGGTACGACAATCGCCATCCCGTAGGCCTGCGTACCAATCAAATAGTCGAGACCCACAAACACTGCTGCTATCGCCACACCACCAAGAACCGGAAGCCACGAGGTCAGCACCCGATTACGACGAAGGAAAAACAGAATCGTTACTGCCACCACAAACGCCCATGCGTTCGGCCAAATCATGTGCACCTCGGGAATCTTGATCCCATGGTTAAACCAGCCAATCGCGACAGCCATATTCAGCACCCACGTCAGCGGTGCCAAACCTTTGGTGTCCTTCGTACGTACGACCAACAGGAACTGTGGGAACGCAACACCCGCGACGAGGATAGCCCCCGCCAAAGCGAAATAGTCAGGAAGAGTCATCGGGCGTTCAACGATTCCACTTCGATGGTGGGGCAATCCTTCCAGAGGCGATCCAAGGCGTACACGCTGCGTGTTTCCTGATGCTGGATATGGATGATCGTATCGAAAGCGTCCAGCAAAACCCAGGGGGCATCCCGTTCGCCCTCCCTGCGCAGGGGTGTGATCCCAGCAAAGTGGAACTGTTTCTCAATCTCGTCAACAATGGCACCCACTTGGCGCTCATTGCTGGCAGACACGATCACAAACACATCAGCGATGCCGAGCTTCTCCGAAACATCAACAACGAGAACATCCTTGCCCAGTTTTTCCTCAGCAGCCTGAACAGCCACTCCAGCGATCCGCAAGGACTGGTCACTAGCTACCATCAACTTTCCTCAGTTTCCTGGTAGAGCCCACGTTTTTGAATATATTGTACGATCCCATCGGGAACGAGGTACCAGATTGGCAAACCATCACGTACCCTCTCCCGACACGCTGTCGACGATATCGCCAACGCTGGCACCTCCATCAACGTGACCCTATCCTTGGGCAGATGGGCGATCGTACTTTGATCAAAGGGGGAACCCGGACGTGACACCCCCACAAAATTCGCATAGTCGAAAATGTCTTCCGCGCCACGCCAACTCAAGATATTCGATAGGGCATCCGCGCCGGTGATGAAAAACAGATCCACATTCGCCCCACGGACCTTGCGCATGTCTTTGAGCGTGTCGATCGTGTACGTGTCCCCGCCACGATCCACATCCACACGCGACACTGAGAACCGTGGATTGGACGCGGTCGCGATCACTGTCATCAGGTAGCGATCCTCAGGTGCGGACACCAACTGGTCGGCTTTCTGCCACGAGTGACCCGTGGGTACGAAAGCCACCTCGTGAAGCCCGAAACGGGCAGCAACCTCCGAGGCTGCCACCAAGTGACCATGATGAATCGGATCAAAGGTCCCACCCATCACCCCCAGACGGATTCTCTCCACATCCGAGGCATGACTGAGTCCCTCATCCTTCTTCGGTGATGCATCGTTCACGTGCCACCCCTTTCTAGTCCCATTCTACGCATAGTAAGGCTGCGCGCAGTCGCGGGGCCTCCTGCCGTTTGCGCTCCCTCTTCTCCGTCTTTCTGCGCGAACTTCTCCGTCTGCGCGAACTTCTCCGTCTTTCTGCGCGAAGTCGCAGAATCCAGACTCCACAGTCAGACAACTAGGTAGTCTGGGCCCTGCGACTTCGCGCAGGGTGACGGGGAACCGGCAGTGATCGCAGTTTGAGGGCCAGCTCCGCCTTGGTGGGTTCGACATAGAACACTCCATCAGGGAACACGATCACGGGGATGTGTTTCTGACCAGAGATAGCTTCGGCGCGTACGGCTGCACTCTTGTCGGCCAACAGATCAACATAGTCATAGTCCACACCCTCAGCGTCGAGAACACGTTTGGCCATGCGACAGTCCCCACACCAATCCGCGCCAAACATCACCACCCGATCGGTGAACTCTTCAGTCGTGCCAGTTAATGAAGCCACTATTCCTCCTGCTCATCGAGACCGGTGAGTGCTAGAGAGACCGCTTGGGCTGCTTCCTTTTCGGCGTGGTAGGCGGCGTCCTTAACCCGGCGACGCGCGGCAGCGGGGCGTACCTCATCCAAGCGATTATCCTCACCGCGGGCAGACAGCAACTCCGCGCCGATATCGATCTGGGGGGCAAAATCAAAAACCACAGGGTTGTCACCGGAACCGATTGCCACCGCGTCACCGGGTTCAGCGCCGAGCTCCAACAACTCGTCCTCGATACCGAGCTTGTTGAAACGGTCAGCGAGATAACCCACCGCCTCAGCATTATTGAAATCAGTCTGGCGTACCCAGCGCTCCGGTTTCACCCCGCGAACCCGCCACACAAAACCACCAGCATCATCGGATTGACGCGCAATCGTGAACTGTGGACCAGTGTCCTTGGTGGGTTTCAGTACGACCGGTACGGCCACAATCTCGGGGGTACGCTCACGAATCTCCGACACGATCTTCGCCATCGCATGAATCCACTGGGTCAGCCCCTGACCGGTCTTCGCCGACACCTCAAAAACCGCCAGCCCCCGTTCGGTGAGCTGATCGACCACCATGGATGCCATTTCTGCCCCATCAGGAATATCGACCTTGTTGAGTACGATCATCCGTGGCCGATCCTCCAAACCACCGTATGCCGCCAACTCAACCTCAATGGCATCCAGGTCTGACACCGGATCACGGCCCGGCTCATAGGTCGCGCAGTCGATCACATGAACCAAAACCTGGCAGCGCTCAATGTGGCGCAAGAAATCCAGCCCCAAACCTTTGCCCTGGGCAGCCCCCGGGATCAAACCAGGAACATCAGCGACCGTGAAGGTGGTCGGCCCAGCCACCACAACCCCCAGATGCGGTACGAGGGTGGTGAACGGATAATCAGCCACCTCCGGGGTTGCCCTCGAAATCGCACCAATCAGGGATGACTTGCCAGCGCTGGGGAAACCCACGAGCCCCACATCAGCAACCACCTTCAACTCGAGAATAATCTCCCGATCATCCCCATCCTCACCCAACAGAGCAAACCCTGGGGCCTTGCGAGCTTTCGTCGCCAAAGCAGCATTACCCAAACCACCATGACCCCCCTGAGCGATCACCACCTCGCTCACCGAACCCACCATGTCGGCGATCACCTCACCAGAATCAGCTTGGCGCACTACCGTCCCCATCGGTACACGAAGAATAATGTCCTCGCCATGGGACCCATGGTGGTGCCCTCCACGACCGGGTTGCCCATTGTCGGCCTGGCGATGAGAGTGGCGGTGATACTCCACCAGCGTGGTGACCTGGGGATCAACGCGTAGAATCACCGACCCGCCGTGACCACCATTACCCCCATCGGGACCACCCAGCGGTTTGAATTTTTCACGATGGACAGAGGTGCACCCTCCACCACCGGCACCAGCAGTCACACGAAGGCGTACCTGATCCACGAAGGAAGGAATCGCCACGATCCGCTACCCCGGTTTCAGCTAATAATGGAAATGATCTTACGACCGCGGCGTACCCCGAACTCCACTGAGCCGGGGCACAAAGCAAACAGCGTGTCGTCGCCACCGCGACCAACATTGTCACCCGGATGGAAATGGGTTCCGCGCTGGCGAACAATGATCTCACCAGCTTTGACAACCTCACCGCCGTACCTCTTCACACCGAGATACTGGGGGGAAGAATCGCGACCGTTACGCGAGGAGGAAGCTCCCTTTTTATGTGCCATGACTCGACCTCACTTTATTCCGGTGATCTTCACCTGGGTGTAGCGCTGACGGTGACCCATCCGACGCTTGTACCCGGTCTTGTTCTTGTATTTAACGATCTTGATCTTGGGGCCCTTGACCTCATCGAGGATCTCCGCTGTGACCTTCACCTTCGCCAATTTGGCTGCATCAGAGGTCACCTTGTCACCATCCACCAGCAGTACGGCAGGAAGGTCAATGGTGTCACCGACTTTGGCATCAACCAGGTCAATCTCCAGCACGTCACCGGTCGACACCTTGTGCTGTCTGCTTCCACCACGCACGATTGCGTACATGACTTGCCTACTCTCTGTTGGTTCCCAAACGGGGACACTGTGTCCACTGTGGACACCGACGTTCTATCTTAGTTGATCAGATCAAGTCAATCAAACCCACGCCAAGTCATTCTGCGCAGTACACTCCCCAAGTCATTCTGCGGAGCGAAGTAACTCGCAGAATCCAGACTCCACAGTTACTCCTTGGTCATTCCGTGCGAAGTCACGGAATCCAGAATCCACAGTTACTCCTTGGTCATTCCGTGCGAAGTCACGGAATCCAGAATCCACAGTTACTCATTGGCCATTCCGTGCGAAGTCACGGAATCCAGACTCAACAGTTACTCCTTGGTCATTCCGTGCGAAGTCACGGAATCCAGACTCCACAGTAACTCCTTGGTCATTCCGTGCGAAGTCACGGAATCCAGACTCCACAGACGTAGAAATGTGATTTCTGGACCCTGCGAGTCGGTTCGCTCCGCAGGGTGACGAGAGGCACGGAGCGTGATGGAGGGTGGGCTGAGTGACAGCGGTCAGGATTCACGGAACAAGGTCATCTTTCTTCAGCAGTACGCGTGCTTGGCCCGCGAGTACGACGGAACCGCCGATGAGAATCCCGGAGCCAGCACCTGCTTCATCAGTTAAGGCAACAGCCATGTCGATAGCATCAGCTACATCCGGGCACACCCGTACTCGATCATCACCGAAGAACTCACGTGCCCGTGCACCCAAATCCTCGGCCGACAAAGCACGCGGCGTATCCGCCTCGGTGGCAATCAACACCGCCACACGCGGTTCGAGCAGGGCCAGCACCTGGTCAACATCCTTGTCGGCCATCATCGACCAGATGGCGAATTGTGGGGAGAAAGCAAAAGCCTCATCCACTGTGTTCAAGGTGGAAGCCACGGCTGCCGGGTTGTGGCAGGTGTCGATCACAATCGGTGGAGCGCTGTGGACTTTTTCGCTGCGTGCAGGAGCTTCCACCTCGTTGAAACCATCCTCGATGACTGATGGGTCGAGTCCACGCATCCCATCGAGGGCTTCGACCGCTGCCACGGCCAGCACGGCATTGCGTGCCATCTCTTGACCAAACAGTGGCAGGAAGAGTGACCCGACCGGCCCACCAGCCGACTCAAGTCGTACCACCTGTCCACCCACAGCCATGGCTCGCTCGAGGAGGGAAAACTCCACCCCCTCCTTGGATGTGGGAACCCCGAGCTTGGCACATCGAGCCAACAGGACCTTGGCGACTCGTGGGTCTTGACCGGCCAACACCACCGTGGAGTTGTCTTTGATGATCCCAGCTTTCTCTGTTGCGATCTCTTCGAGGGTGTCCCCCAAGTAGTTGCGATGATCGAGGGATATCTCAGTGAACACTGCCACCGAAGCATTCGCCACATTCGTAGCATCCCAGGTGCCACCCATACCAACCTCGATCACCATCACGTCCACCGGTGCATCAGCGAAACAGGCGTATGCCAACCCTGTCATGACCTCAAAGAAGGTCATCGGGATTCCACCTACTTCTTGGGCATCAACGATCCCGACGAGCGGTTCGATTTCTGCCCAGATCCGATCAAAATCCTCGGGGCTGATTGGTTGCCCATCGACACAGATTCGCTCCGCGGGATCAACCAGATGTGGTGAGGTGAATCGTCCGGTCCGCAACCCTTGAGCTCGAAGAAGACCATCAACAATGATCGCAGTCGAGCCTTTCCCATTCGTACCAGTGATCTGTATCACCGGAGCCGAATGTTGGGGGTCACCCATCAGGTCCATGAGCATGGCGATACGATCCAAAGACGGGCCGATCTGATGTTCCCCGGTACGCCGCATCAACTCGGCAAGCACAGTTGAATGGCTCACGAGTTAGAAGGTCTTCCCAGCGGAACGCAACTGCTGGGCAGCCTCCACTACACGCTGAGCCATTCCCGCTTCAGCGGACTTGCCCCAGGCGCGAGGATCGTACTGCTTCTTGTTGCCGACCTCGCCGTCGATCTTGAGTACGCCGTCGTAGCCTTTGAACACATAATCCACCACAGGGCGGGTGAAAGCGTACTGGGTGTCGGTGTCGATGTTCATCTTGATGACCCCATAATCCACAGCATCGGAGATTTCTTGGGCTGAGGAACCCGACCCACCATGGAACACAAGGTTGAACGGCTTATCCACACCATACTTCGCACCTACAGCGTCCTGGATTTCTTTCAACACCTCGGGGCGAAGTTTCACTGCGCCCGGCTTGTACACCCCGTGGACGTTGCCGAAGGTGAGCGCGGTAATGTACGCACCCTTCTCACCAAGACCAAGGGCCTCGATCGTGGCCATGCCGTCATCGATATTGGAATAGAGCTTGTCGTTGATTTCGTTGGCAACACCATCTTCTTCACCACCAACAACCCCAACCTCGATCTCCAGTATCTGCTTGTTGGCTGTTGACAGGGCGAGCAACTCCTCAGCGATTTTCAGGTTCTCATCGCGCGGTACGGCAGAGCCATCCCACATGTGGGAGCCAAAGAGAGGATCCTGACCGGCTTTCACCCTTTCTGCGGAGATTGCCAGCAGTGGGCGTACGTAGGTGTCGAGTTTGTCTTTGGGGCAATGGTCAGTGTGCAACACAATGTTCACTGGATAGTTTTTGGCAACCACATGGGCGTACTCAGCTAAAGCAACAGCACCAGTCACCATGTGTTTGATGGTGGGCCCAGAAGCGTACTCCCCTCCACCGGTGGATACCTGAATAATCCCATCAGACCCTGCTTCAGCGAACCCTGCGAGGGCAGCATTGATGGTTTGGGAACTCGTAATATTGATGGCTGGGTAGGCGTAGGCGCCGTCCTTGGCGCGCTTGATCATTTCCGCATAAACCTCGGGGGTAGCGATAGGCATGATGTCTCCTGACGAATCTCGGGGTCGCACAGCGTGACCCTGCTCCACAGTCTAGTACGGTGGCGCGGGTTCCGGCAGGGGCGGGAATATGTCGAACAGGAACCGTCGCGGGCGTTCGACACTTCGCTCCCGCACCACGGCCGTCTCCCTGCGCAACGTCGCAGGGTCCATCAGTTAATGACCCAGTGAAGTCGTGTCAACATAGTGTGCACCAGCTGAGTAGGCGCGTACTGCTGCATCGATTGTGCCGGCCATCACATCGACATCATCGAGTTGGAGACTGGCCACCTGTCCATCGATGCGGGTGACCTGGAAGGTGGGGGCTCGCCCGAAGTTTCCGCGCGTGACACGCAGGGCAGTCACATCGGCCCAGGCCATTCCTGTTCCGCGAACCCAGACGCCTTGACGGTCGACTGCAGCAGCGATTCCTTGTGGAAGCTTGGCAAGATACTTTTTGGCGCCTATCCAGGCAAAGATGCTCTGCAGAAGCATGAGCAGGGAGATGCCAATGCTGAGTCCAAACAGTAGACCAGCAAAAAGTGGGGTGAACATTTCTTTGCGCAAATAGTAGAGCACCCCACTGATCAGTGCAGCAAAGATCACCCAAACGACCCGCATCGGGATCCGCGAGCGTGCCATAGCCACACGCGCTTGAGCAGTTGAGGGGTCGAATCCAACCAAGAGTTGTTCAGGCACGAGTCCCATTCTAGTGGGTCCCGCGTGACAGGGGGAGGGTGGGACTTTGGGGACGGTACTGTTTTGTCACGTTCCTGGGACAAAACAGTACCGTCCCCAAAGTCCCGCGATAGACTCACATCACCGACGTCAAGGAGGTTTCTATGGCGACCTATTCCCAGCCACACATTGAACCGGCACTTCGTTTTGATGTGACCATCGAGATTCCTAAGGGAACAAAAAACAAGTACGAAATGGATCACCACACCGGGCGCATCCGACTGGACCGTACCTTGTTCACCTCGACCCAGTATCCCAACGACTACGGCTTCATTGAGGGTACGCTCGGGCAGGACAATGATCCCCTCGATGCGATGGTCATCCTCCAGGAACCCACCTTCCCTGGTGCACTGATCGAATGCCGGGCGATCGGAATGTTCCGCATGACCGATGAGCAGGGCGGTGACGACAAGGTGCTCTGTATTGCCTCCGCTGATCTTCGTTCAGCAGGAATCAAGGAACTCACTGATCTGTCGGATCTGACCCTGCTGGAGATCGAGCATTTCTTCTCGGTCTACAAGGACCTGGAGCCAGGAAAGTCAGTGGAGGGCGCCTACTGGGTGGGCCGCGCTGATGCCGAACGTGAAATCCATGAATCCTGGGCACGCGCCCGGGGAACCTCCCACGAAAACGAGTTCACCCCCACGGCCCCCAAGAAGGAAAAGAAGAAGGACCCTGCCTAACACCAGCACCTGCCGGGGACTGCACTGCTGACCCACTGGCGGGACACACCTATGGAGGACTGCGCCGAGTCACACCTGACAGCAGAGGACGGACTCCCCCACGTCATCCTGCGCCCTCGCTGCGTCACCCTGCACCCCCAAACCCGTCACCCTGCGCGAAGTCGCAGGGCCCAGACTACCCAGCTGTTCGACTGTGGATTCTGGATTCCGCGACTTCGCACGGAATGACCAAGGAGCAACTGTGGATTCTGGATTCCGCGACTTCGCACGGAATGACCAAGGAGTAACTGTGGATTCTGGATTCCGCGACTTCGCACGGAATGACCAAGGAGCAACTGTGGATTCTGGATTCCGCGACTTCGCGCAGAATGACGGGAAGTGACAGTAAGACCAGGAAGTGCAGGGAAAGACGGGAGTGAGTGTCATCTACTGGACAAGCAATTCGATTCGGGCGGGCACACCATCAATCAGGAGTTCCGTTTGGGCATCGAGCGAAGAGTCAACAAGCCCTAGCCCTATGGGGCCCAGCAGGTGGTGGTACGCCACCGTACCCATAAACCCAATGGTTACACTCGGGTCATGGGCAAGTACGGCAGGCAGTGGCTGGTGAGGAAGCCCTCGAGTGGATTGCTCCCCTGGAACGAATCTCTCTTCTGACCCATCGAGATGGAACCTGGCCAGTCGCCTGGGGCAGGAGCCTTGGAGGGAAATCCGCGCAACTGCCTCCTGACCGGGATAACATCCTTTGGTCCGTGACACATATTCCAGTGGCAAACCCAGTTCGTGAGGAAGAGTCGACTCGTCAGTGTCCACGCCGTACTGGGGAATCCCTTGGGCGATCCGGTAAGCAGTGAAAGCCCCCAAACTAACCGACTGACCTCGAAGAGACTCCTCTCGTAGATGGAAAACCTCATACCCGCCTAGACAACCTGTCGTACCCGAGCGCTGAAGATAACCCTCACATGGCGAGGGGCTCCAGGACACCTGCATCTCAGGGAGAATCTCCATCTCAACATCCCAACGAAACCTCACACCCATCACGTGATCCACCAGCGACTCACCCATGCCCTGCTCCACCCAACCAAGAACAGCACCTTCCACACCCAACAATGCCAAAGGGAACAGGATCTCTCCATGTGGGTTCAAGAGATAGGTAGAAGTCGTCTCACCAGCACTCAACCTTTCAAGGTCTTGGGTGCCCAGTGCATGAAGAAGCCGGCAATAATCTTTCCCCGTGAATCGAACAACCTCACGTGGTGACAGATCAACAACACCTTCACCTCGCTCAAGCAGGCGTTGGTCAGCGAGAGGATCCATCAGGCTCTCTTCAGCCGACCCCACAGATGGGGATGCAGATCGGTGCTGGTCGTACCGCGATCATAGGAGAACATCAGATCAGACTCCACATTGCCAAAGAGACGGTGCCCACCGGTAACCTCTACTTCTGAGGTGGTGGTACGGGCGACCACATCGGTGGTCAACTCGATTTTGGCACCTTCGATCTTGCCCACATAGACCTCGGCGACGCCGTGGGGATGGACGATAACCACTTCGATGTCACCAGTGGGTTTCGGTCGGAAGAACCCTGTTTCGACGCCGAGTGAATGAATAGGACTCCCCTGATCGTCCACTTCAAAGAGTTGCATGATGTAGTGGAGGTAGTTTCCTCCGTTCTCAGTGAAATCAATGTTGACCCCGAAAGCGTGCTCACGCTCACCCGCAAACTCCCCATGCCCGGTCCCCTCCCAGTGACCTATCATCCAGGCCACACCCAGCAGATTGGTATCCAGTTTGTCATCAATCTCAAACATCAGTGTTGTCCTTCCGAAGATATCGTACGAGCCCTGTCCCCAACCACACGACGATGCCCACCCCAAGCGCCACCATCAAACCAATTAATACCCAGAAACTCACTAGACCCATACGCCCATTCTAGGGGACTACGGTAGTGACATAAGGGGACGGGGCGTTTGTCACATGCCCCCTCTCCCCAACGGTCAACTTACACTTGAGGATTTCTACCTGCGACTCGCTGAAAAAGAACCCTATTCCAGGTTTTTGCTCCAGGCAGGGGGTTGTCCGCTATCATCGAAGTGACGAAATGCCCCTTCGCGAGGCTTGGGAGAGGAAGGATGGGCCCCGATGGACAGATCCCAGCGGTCGCCGCGCTCATCTCGGCGCCCTTCCCCGCGCCCACAGTCGTCTTCCCTGGCAGCTGAGTTCCTCGAATTGAGGGGAATGTCTGGCATGCAGGCTCTTCCCACTGAGGAGCAGATCGACCAGCTCTTGGCCATGCTGGATGATTCACAAACACCAGCGGACCCGTGGGAAGACGATGATCCGGATTCCTACCAGCCCCAACCTCCGCGACGTCCACCTAGAGAATCGTCTGGCTCCCATTCGCGTCCACGGCCATCATCACCCCAGAGGCCTCAACCGCGTTCTTCTTCGTCGAGACGCGACGCAACCACCGGACGTGATTCTTCCCTGTGGCAACATCCTGTGTCACGCCATGATTCTTCTTCGAGGTACGATCCACCCCCTCGATACGCTGACCCACTGCCAAGGTTTTCACCTCCAGCTCGCTACGACACGGTTGATCCTTTGGATACTTTCGAATTCCCTGTGATCCGTGAATCTGATTGGCTTCGGGCAGGGAAACCATCACGGAAATCCTCTCGCTCACCTGGGCGTTCCGCTCCTCAGGATCCACATGGATCATCTTCTTCTGGTTTCTTCGCCGAGGATCCACCTCCACAGGTTCGCCCTTCTCGACCTTCCCTTCCAGAGCACAGCCCCCAGCGTTCCGGTGGTAGTCTCTTTCCACCAACGACGCGTTCCACTCATTTTTCAACTAGCGAAGGTACCAAGCCCATGGATGATTCACCCACTGGCACACCCAGCCCTCGTCAACCTCGTCGCGCCGAGGATCTTTTCAGGTTGGATCACACCTCAACTGGTGAGGACAATTCTGGTCTGCCACTGTCTGACCGCATCCTTGCTTCACTGACCCACAACACCCCTGCACTCAAACTCGATTCTGGCACCTCACCGACTGGCGCTTCACAACTTCCACCTCCGCAGGCTAATCCGCATCCGGCGCCTTCCACGCTCGCAACCTCAAGCTCACCTGCTTCCCCTGTCGCCTATCCTGCGATGCCTGCTGACTTTACTTTGACAGAGGAGGAGGCTCCCTTGATGTCCGCTGATGATATTCCGCAGATCCCTGACCTGAACACCGCACCACCATCTGGTGAGGATCAACCGTCTCCCCCGCCTGACTTGGTGATCCCTGAGGTTGTCATGCCTCATCCTTCTATTCCTCTTGCTTATCCGCCAGCCGACACCACTCCTCTTCCGATACCGGAGGCCCCTGCACCGGCCCAGGACCCCAGTGGTCTCCCCTCGGATCGCTATCTGGATCGTGAGCTGAGTTGGTTGTCGTTCAACCAGCGCGTTTTGGAGCTCGCGAAGGATCGACCGCGGGTTCCTCTGCTGGAAAGAGCAAGGTTCCTGGCGATTTTCTCGTCCAACTTGGATGAGTTTTTTATGGTACGCGTGGCAGGGCTCAGGCGTCGCATGGAGGCCGGGCTTGCTCAACCTGGCAGCTCGGGGCTTCTTCCGCGTGACCTTCATGAGGCGATCATCGCAACGGTTGTTGACCTGGTGGAGGAGCAGTCACGAATCTATAATCAGGAGATCGTTCCCGAGCTCGCCGCTAAAGGTATCTTTATTTTGAGGTGGCCGGATCTGTCACAGGAGGAGCGTGAGAAACTCTCGGAGCTTTTCAAGGAGCGTATCTATCCTGTGCTCACTCCTCAAGCGGTGGATCCTTCTCACCCTTTCCCCTATATTTCTGGTCTGAGCCTCAATTTGGCGATCCAGTTGCGCAACCCTCAAACAAAGAGACACCTGTTTGCTCGTATCAAGGTTCCGAATGTTCTTCCTCGTTTCCTTCAGGTATCTGAGGGTCGTTTCATTCCTCTCGATGATGTGATCTGCCACAATTTGGACATGATTTTCACGGGCATGGAGGTCATTAATTCCACCATGTTCCGGGTGACCCGCAATGAGGACGTTGAGGTTGAAGAGGATGATGCGGAAAACATCCTAACCGCACTTGAGAAGGAACTGATGGGTCGCAAACTCGGTCAGCCTCCTGTGCGTCTCGAAGTGGAGACCACTATTGAATGTGAGATGCTGGATCTTCTCACCTCCCAATTGGGCATCAGCCGTGATGAGGTAATTCCTGTAGGTACGCCACTGGATCTCACTGGCCTCTTCCTTATCGCTGACATGGATCGCCAGGATTTGAAGTATCCTGCTTTCCTTCCGAAGACTCCCCCGAACCTCTCGGAGGTGGAGACTTCTCGCCCAGCTGACTTGTTTGGCGCTTTGAAGAAACGTGATGTTCTTCTCCATCACCCTTATGATCCTTTCGCCACTACCGTGCAAAGGTTCATTGAGCAGGCTGCTGCTGATCCTCAGGTGTTGGCGATCAAGCAAACCCTCTATCGTACGAGTGGGGATTCTCCGATTATCGATGCGCTGATCGAAGCTGCCCGCAGTGGCAAACAGGTGTTGGCGTTGGTGGAGATTAAGGCCCGTTTCGATGAGGAGGCCAATATTGCGTGGGCCCGTAAGCTGGAGAAAGCCGGGGTTCATGTGGTCTATGGTTTGGTGGGCTTGAAGACTCACTGCAAGCTTTCTTTGGTGATCCGTGATGAGGGTGGTGTGGTCAGGCGCTATTGCCATATTGGTACGGGCAACTACAACCCGAAGACTGCCCGTCTCTACGAGGATATGGGGTTGCTGACGTCTAATCCGATTATCGCTGAGGATGTGGCTCGACTGTTCAACCACTTGTCGGGGATGACTGCCGAATCTAATTATCGTCGCCTGTTGGTGGCACCTCATGGGATTCGTTCTGGGCTGATGGCCATGATTGAACACGAGATTGAGCTTCAGAAGAAGGGCACCCCCGGTCGTATCCGCATCAAGGTGAATTCGATTGTCGACGAGGAGATCATGGATGCCCTCTACCGCGCTTCTGCAGCTGGGGTTCGGGTGGATCTGTGGGTTCGTGGCATCTGTGCCCTGAAGGGTTCTGTTCCTGGTTTGAGCGACAATATCCGGGTCCGCTCGATTCTGGGTCGCTTCTTGGAGCATTCTCGGTTGTATTGGTTCGAGAATGGTGGTTCCCCTCGTGTGGGTATCGGATCAGCCGATTTGATGCATCGCAACCTTGATCGTCGCGTGGAAGCTATTGTCCATCTCACCAGTGAGGACCATGTCGCCCAGGTTGGTTCGCTTTTCGATCTGGCTTTTGATGATCGTACGGCCTCATGGTGGCTGACAGATAAGGGCTGGGAGCAGCGTACTGCCGATGTTCAGGGTAATCCTCTGCTTGATCTTCAAGACCATCTCATTCAGGCAACTAAGAAACGTCGTAGTACCAGCTAGTGCGAATCATTGCGCACCCCCGTCTTTCTGCGCGACTCTTCTCCCGTCTTTCTGCGCGACTCTTCTCCCGTCTGCGCGAAGTCGCAGAATCCAGAATCCATAGTTGCTCCTTGGTCATTCCGTGCGAAGTCACGGAATCCAGACTCCACAGTTGTTCAAATGTGATGTCTGGACCCTGCGACTCCGCGCAGGGAGACGGGGTGGGGGGTCAATCCGTGTGAACCCTCACCGTGTCTTTCTGCGCAAAGTCGCAGAATCCAAGCCCCATGTGTAGGGTGGTGATGTGGGCATCGAGACGGAACCGATCTGGGCAGCGGGGGCTGTCCCTGTGCGTGGTGAAGCTAAGGATTATGAGGTGATGCTCATTCACCGTCCCAGCTACGACGATTGGACCTTGCCAAAGGGCAAACCAAAAACCCAGGAATTTCTCACATCAACGGCAGTACGCGAGGTTGCCGAGGAGACCGGCGTCACGATTCGTCTAGGTGCGCCACTTGCATCAACGCGTTACCCTGTGGGCCAGTCGATGAAGTTCACCCACTGGTGGGTGGGGGTTCCGGTGAAGTCGAGGAAGCATAAGCCTAATTCTGAGGTTGATCAGGCGGTGTGGATGAGCGCGAAGAAGGCAAGGAAAATACTGTCCTACGCCGATGAGCGGGAGGTTCTTGAAGAGGCCCTCTTTCTTCCTCCCACGACTCCGCTGATTCTTTTGCGACATGCCAAAGCTGTGCGGCGTTTCGAGTGGAGGAAGGCTGACAGTCTGCGTCCTTTGGCGAAGAAGGGCCAGGCCCAGTTGCCGTACCTTTCCCAGATTCTGCAACCTTTCGGTGTGAGGACCTTGGTCTCTTCGAGTGCGCTACGTTGCGTACAGACCCTAGAAAAGTACGCGCAAGATCATCAACTGTCTGTGACCGCCACGGATGCTCTCAGTGAAGAAACCGCCACTGATCGGGAAGCGACAGCCTATATCTCTCGTCTGGCATCCCAGGTGGCGACAACCCAAGTCCCAGCGGTGGCCTGTGGTCATGCTCCGCTGTTGGCAGCCATGATGGCGAGTGTTGGTGTTCCGGTGAGACCACTGTCCACAGCTTCCTGTGTGGTGGTCCACCTGGATACCCAGGGCACAACGATCCGCAGTGAATGGCATGACACGTTGAGAACCAAACGCTAGGCCCTCAAGCAGATTCTCTTTCTAGGTTCCTTGCTGGAGTGCCGTGGCTGGTTCGAGTCGAGCCGCTCGAATGGCCGGCATGAGCCCGGAGACTGTCCCAATGATGACCCCTAGCATCACTGCGATCCCCACTAAACGAAGATCAAGCACGGGAGTCCACTGATTGATTGCAGGAAACCTACCCCTGGGGTCGGGAGTAGTTGTTGGGGATCAACGCCACTGCATCAAGAGCCTCTTTGACGAGTTTGGTGATCCCGGAGAAGGCACAGGAGTCGATGAGAGCCTGGGGGGTCATCCAGGTTCCGCTGACTGCGGGAACACAATCCATGGTCAAGTATTCGGCGAGATTCTTTTGTTTGACCCCACCGGTGGGGATAAAGCTGGTGGTGGTGAAAGGGGCCGACAGGGCTGAGATTGCTCGTGAGCCACCGAAGAGATCCACAGGGAACACTGCGACAGTATCCAGGCCGAGGGCTTGGGCTGCCATGATTTCACCGGGGGTTCCGATACCAGGGAAGATGGGTTTGCCGGCCAATTGTGCTTCGCGAATGATGTCTGCGCGTACCCCTGGGCTCATGAGGAACTGGGCCCCGGCTTCCACAGCGAGTTCAACCTGGGCTGGTTCGAGAACGGTTCCCGCACCAACAACCATGCCCTCCACCTCGCTCATGATGGCGATCGACTCAGCAGCTGCTTCGGTACGGAAAGTGACCTCAGCAATGGGAAGACCAGCCTCCACCAGCGTTGTCGCCAAGGCATAGGCATCCTCAGCATTGTTGATTACCACAATAGGGATGAGTCTCTTATTGAAGAGTTCCATCTGGCCTCCTTGAATAAATCCTGAATTATTCTAGCTGAGAGATATGTCACCCAGTAATTCGTGGACCGGGAACATGGCAGGCACACAGGTGAGTACGTTGCCCGTCGCGATGTTCCCTCAGTTCAGGGAGCACTTCGCTGCACGCGGTAAACGCTGAATCACCGAGCTCACCTTGGGCTTTCAGTTTCCAACACCTCGTATGGAATCGACACCCCGCAGGGGGATTCGCCGGTGAGGGTACGTCCCCGGTCAACACAATCTGGTTGGATGAGTCTTTCAGTGTCGGATCAGGTACGGGCACAGCTGAGAGCAGAGCTTGGGTGTACGGATGGGTGGGGCGATCATAGATTTCTTCTTCGTTACCCATCTCGGCGATCCGACCCAGATACATCACCGCCACCCGGTCACAGATATGGCGGACCACCGCCAGATCATGGGCAATAAACACGTACGCCAACCCCAACTCGGCCTGGAGTTTCTCCAATAGGTTGACCACCTGGGCTTGAACCGACACATCCAAGGCAGAGACCGGCTCATCAAGGATGAGCACCTTCGGGTTCAAAGCGATACCGCGAGCCACACCAATACGCTGGCGCTGGCCACCAGAAAACTGGTGGGGGTAACGCGAAATATGCTCAGGGTTGAGACCCACCATGTCGAGTAGTTCTTGAACCTTGGCCCGCCTGGATCCTTTCGGTGCCACCTCAGGATGAATCTTGAAGGGCTCCCCCACAATATCCCCCACCGTCATGCGAGGATTGAGAGAGGTGTAGGGGTCCTGGAAAACAATCTGAATATTGCGTCGAAGTTTCTTCATCGCTGCACCATTCAGCGGTTGTCTATACATTTCCACACCATCGAAGAACACTGACCCTGAGGTGGGTTCCTCCAACCTCATCAGCAGACGACCCAGCGTGGATTTCCCACAGCCAGATTCGCCAACAACACCGAGGGTTTCGCCCGGGTGAAGATCAAAGGAAACCCCATCGACAGCGCGAACAAACCCAGTGGTGTGACGGATGACACCGGTCTTGATCGGATAGTGCTTGACCAGGTCACGGGCTTGGAGTAAAACAGAATTAGTGTCTATCGTCTTCTTCATCGCTGACCTCCCGCCGTACTCATATCGGTGAGCTGATCAACCTGCCAGCAGGCGGCATATCTCTGCTCAGCAGAAGCGAGTTGGGTCAACGGGGGTGGCTCCCCCACCCGACATCCGTCCACAGCAAACTTGCACCGTGGGTTGAATGGACAACCTTCAGGCATCGCCAGCAGATTCGGTGGCAAACCACCAATAGCGGGTAGGGTTTCTTGGCGCGCCACATCCATGCGGGGAACAGATTCCAACAATCCAATGGTGTACGGGTGGCGTGGATCAGCATAAACCTCATGGACTCCAGCAGTCTCCACCAAACGACCGGCATACATCACAGCGATCCGATCCGCCACATTAGCTACGACCCCCAGATCATGGGTGATCAGAATCAATCCCATACCTGATTCGGCTTGGAGTTCTTTGAGCAAATCCATGATCTGCGCTTGAACGGTCACATCCAAGGCGGTGGTGGGTTCATCAGCGATGAGAATCGCCGGATCCAAGGCAATAGCCATAGCGATCATGATTCTCTGGCGCATCCCACCAGAGAACTGGTGTGGATAAGCTTTGACCCTCTCACGGGCTGCCGGGATATTGACTCTCTCCATGAGCCTGATCGAGGCTTCTAGCGCCTTAGATTTGCTCAACCCACGATGGATACGAAACATCTCAGCAATCTGCCAGCCCACGGGGAAACATGGGTTCAGCGACGACAATGCATCCTGGAAGATCATGGAAATATGAGCACCCCGTACTCTGCGCCGTTCACGCTCAGACAGCCTGAGCAGATCAACCCCGCAGTATTCCACTTGACCACCAGTGACATATCCAGGAGGGGTGTCCAAGATCCCCATGATCGCTTGGGCTGTCACCGATTTGCCTGACCCAGATTCACCCAAGATAGCCAAGGTTTCGTGTCGGTCGAGGGAGAAACTCACCCCATTAATCGCGTGGGCGACCCCTTCGCGGGTACGGAATTCGACGAAGAGATCACTGACATCCAAGAGTCGATTATTGGTGGGTTCAAAAATGCTCATCACTCACCTCAACTTCGGATCGAGAGCATCACGAACAACTTCGCCCAGCATAATGAAACTCAACACTGTCAAACACAGGAAAGCAGCCGGGAACATGAGCATGTGCGGGGCTTGACGGATATACCCTAAAGCAGAGGCATGAGAGATAGCGATCCCCCACGAGATCGTGGGCGCCTGGAGCCCGATACCCAAGAAACTTAGGGTCGCCTCGGCAGCAATGTACCCACCCAAATCGATGGTGGACACCACAATGACTGGCGCCATCGAATTTGGAAGAATATGGGAGCCCACCACATGCAGGGGACTCGACCCAAGAGCGCGTGCTGCCTGAACGTAATCATTGGGTTTGGTTTGGAGAACCGAAGATCTCATCAGACGGAAGATCGCCGGCCACCCGAGGATCGACAAAGCAAACACTACTTTGAACACAACAAAGAGGTACGGCGAATCGGGGGCTGTGGGAATCGAATACATGATGATGATTCCGCCGAGTAGTAGCGGAATAGCGAAGAACACATCGGCTATACGGGAGATGAGCATGTCCACCCATCCACCAAAGTACGCAGCTAGGGTCCCCAGGATCGACCCAAAGATAGCTGTCACTGTCGCTGTTAGTGTTCCCACCAGGATAGAGGCCCGTGCACCATAGATGGTTCGTGCATAGATATCGCATCCCTGGAAGTCATATCCGAAGATCGCGCCCCAACTTGGTGGTTGCCGGGAATTGATCAAGAAACATGATCGTGGATCCTTGGAGGTGAAAAGCTGTGGGAAAGCAGCCATCACCACAAACAGAAGCATCAGAGCTAAAGCAATCCAAAACAGGGGACGGGACCGCATGATATCCCAGGCGTCGCCCCACAAGGATCGAGCCTTAGGCGCAGTGTCTTTGACACGCAATGTCGGATAGGGAACACCAACACTCTCAGGATGAGGCGGAGGTACGGGCGCAGGAATAGTGGTGGGTGTCTCAGTCATGGCTAATCCTTGGGTCCAAGACACCGTAGAGGATGTCAACAATGAGATTGACCACCAGATAGACGATCACCAAACAGACCACCGCCCCCACCACAGAGACCCCATCACGCTGCGAGATGGACCTCCAGATGAAGTTGCCGATGCCGTTGACGTTGAAGATTCTCTCGGTGACAATCGCTCCGCCCATGAGAACCCCGAAGCTGGCCCCGATATAGGTCACCACCGGTAACAGGGAGTTCCGCAAAGTATGTATCCCGACAGTTCTCGCTGTGGACAGCCCCTTAGCTTTAGCTGTACGCACATAGTCGGCGCGCAAATTCTCCACCAGTGAGGTACGAGTGAGCCTTGCCGCGTACGCAACCGACAGGGAACCCAAGACAAGCCCAGGCAAGAGCAACTGTTCGAGAGACCCATCGCCAGAAGTGACCGGGAACCATCCAAGTTTCAGCCCGAAGAGGTATTGGGAGACACCACCAACGACGAACACTGGAATAGAGATGAAGATCAAGGTGGAGACAATCACCAGGTTGTCAATGAACTTTCCTTTGCGTATCCCAGCGAGAATTCCAGCCAAGACACCGACCACGGCTTCGAAAGTAATCGCAATCACAGCTAGTTTCACTGTGGTGGGATAGCGTATCGCTAATTCGTGGGCAACAGATTTTCCATAAAAGTTGGTGCCCAAGTCTCCATGTAGAAGCTTTCCTAGGTAGCGAACGTACTGGACGATAAAGGGCTGGTCGAGATTATATTCTGCACGGAACGCAGCCTCATAGGCAGGAGAACAGGGGCGGTCCCCACAGCGTCCTGCTAGTGGATCACCGGGTAAAGAAAAGTTGAGAAAGTAGATCAGGAGGGTTGCACCCAAGATGACCGGAATCATCATGAGCAACCGCCGGAGGATGTACTTTCCCATGGGGGAACTTTACAGGGCAAAAGCGGTGGAAACAAAGAAAAGTGGTGGTCGATTTCTCGACCACCACTTTCCTTGAAAAGAGTGTTGCTTAGGAAGCAAGCTCCACTGTGGAGAAGTCAAACGTCGAGAACGGCGTCATCTTGATTGACTTGACCTTGGTGGAGTAACCAAACTGGCTCTCCTGTGTCCACATGGGCATGACAGGGAAATCCTTGTTCAACAGGTCTTGGGCCTGCTGATACAGGAGGTTTGCCTGCTCATTGGTGGAAGCTGCAGCAGCGTCACGCATGAGGCGATCGAACTCAGGATTCGAGTAGTCACCATCATTGGCGGAAGCGCCAGTGGCATACAGAGGAGTCATGAAGTTCTCGATGGAGGGATAATCCATCTGCCATCCAGCCCTCATGATGCCCTTGAGTTCGCGAGCGCCAATGCGATCACGCAGGGTCTTGAAGTCTGGTGTGGTCTGAACAACGCACTCAAGATCAAGGTTGTTCTTGATCTGGTTGCAGACAGCTTCTGACCATGCTTCGTGGCCACCGTCACCATTGACCCACAGTTCGAGGGGACCAGGGTATCCACCAGCGGCGTCATAGAGTTCCTTGGCCTTTTCCTTGTCAAACACGCAATTGGTGCACTGACCGGGCTTGTAGCCATCAACCACTGGGGAACCCCAGGAGTCAGCAGCCTTACGAGCGTTGTTGAAGACAACGTCAACGATTTCGTCGCGGTCGATAGCCATCGAGATGGCCTGGCGAATACGAACGTCAGCCATACCAGGATCAGTGGTTTCCGGAGAGAAAGTCATACCCTGGAAGATGCCAGTGGCCTTGGTGCCCCAACGAGGTGAACCATCATCAGCAACCAGGTCGGTCTTCCACACATCACCCACGAGGGAGTCAGCGGGAACAAGATCGGTGACATCGAGGTTGTTGGCCACAACATCGGTGTAGGCAGCGTTGGCATCGTTGTAGATCTTGAAGACAATGCGGTCGACGGAACCAGCATATGCGCCGGAGTAGTCAGCGAACTTCTCGATCACAATAGCTGTGTCAGACACGGAGGTGATCTGATAGGGGCCAGCAGCGATAGGAGCCTGAGCGAATTCGACCTTACCAGCGGAGGTATCGGCGAAGAAGGCATCAGGCTGGGGAGCGAAGACGGTGTAACCCAAGCGAACAAGCAGGTTCGAGGTGGGCTCATAGGTCTTGATGGTGAAGGTGTAGTCGTCAACGACAGCCAAACCACTCATGGTCTCGGCAGCGGTCTCACAGGCATCGTCCTCGCAGTCAGGATCGGTGAACTTCACATCGTTGTAGCCTTCGATCATTTCAAAGAAGAACTCATTCATCTGTGCATTGTTATCATTGGCAGCCCAGTTCCAGGTGTCGACAAAGTTGTGGGCCTTGATCTCGGTTCCATCTTGATACATGTAGCCCTGCTTGAGCTTCACCGTCCAGTTGATGGCATCAGGGGACTCAATGGACTCGGCAACGTCGAGCTCAGGGGCAGCGTTGTCAGCATTGTAGTGAACGAGTTTAGCTTCGGAGGCGTCAAGGATGTTACCGCCACACACCTCATTGGTGTTGGAAGCGATCATGGGATTCTGAGGCGTGCAGCCACGAACCGTGATTTCTGTTTGACCCTCTTCCAGGGGAGGAAGTGGCTCTTCGGTTGTACAAGCGGTTGTGCCCAAGGCCATGAGGGCCACGGCAACCAGAGCTGTACCAATCCGTAAAGGAGTGCGCATTATGTGCTCCATTTCGTGAAATAAAGCAGCGACTCCAACAGACTCGCTGCATGAACTTCAACATCGTAACACGGGCATTGTCGACAAACCTAAGGAACTGGTAACGGTCAGATAACGTTCGATCAACGATGTTATAACGCTCACAGAGCCTTGATGATATCTTCTACTCTGTCTTTGGCATCCCCGAAGAGCATCATGGTGTTTTCTTTGAAGAAAAGTGGGTTCTGAACACCGGCATATCCAGCGTTCATCGACCTCTTAAACACGATCACGCTCAAAGCATTCCAGACCTCCAACACCGGCATCCCAGCAATAGGACTCGTGGGATCATCCAGTGCCGCAGGGTTAACCGTGTCGTTAGCGCCAATGACCAAAACCACATCCGTACTCGGGAAGTCATCGTTGATCTCGTCCATCTCCAAGACCACGTCATAGGGCACCTTCGCCTCAGCCAGAAGTACGTTCATGTGTCCAGGTAAGCGACCAGCCACCGGGTGGATACCGAAGCGTACCTCCACACCTTGGGCGCGTAACTTACTGGTCAAATCGGCAACCGCTGCTTGGGCTTGAGCCACCGCCATGCCGTACCCAGGGGTGATGATGACCGATGACGCGTTCGTCAGCAAAGAGGCCACCTCCCCGGCTGAAGTCTCGCGGTGTTCGCCATAATCCTTGTCGCCAGCGGTGATCTCACCATCGGAACCAAAACCACCAGCGATCACAGAAATGAAGGAACGGTTCATAGCCTTACACATGATGTACGACAGGTAGGCACCCGAGGACCCCACCAACGCGCCAGTGATAATCAGCAGGTCATTGTTGAGAGTGAAACCAGCTGCAGCAGCCGCCCACCCTGAATAGGAGTTCAGCATCGACACCACCACCGGCATGTCCCCTCCACCGATCGAGGTGACCAAGTGAACACCCAAGGCCAGTGAAACAACCGTGATGAGAACAAGCTGCCACAGGTGAGGATCAACAACAAACCACGCGGTCATCCCAATGATGACCACCAGGGCTGCGAGATTGACCACATTATGTTGAGGAAGCATGATCGGCTTGGAGCGCATCTTCGCTGAGAGTTTCAAATAGGCAATGATCGAGCCAGTGAATGTCACTGCTCCAATGAAAATCCCTACAGAGAGCTCACCCAAGGAGAGTCGAGAGATATCCGCCAGCGGGTGTTCCAGGAAGGCATTCCAGCCCACCAAAACAGCAGTCAAACCCACAAAAGAATGCAACAAAGCAATCAGCTCAGGCATACCGGTCATCTCCACGCGTAATGCTAAGAACAGGCCAATGATGGCCCCCAACCCCATGGCGATGGCGATAGCCAAGATAGACCAGGAGGGCCCCCCTGCTTCGATCCCACTATGGCGTCCCGCCACTGTGAGGACCGTACCCAAGACAGTGAAAATCAAGGCAATAGACATACCCACCATGCCGAAGAGGTTGCCCCTCTTCGAGGTTTCATGCTTGGAGAGCCCAGCCAGCGCAAGAATAAAACAGAGTCCAGCAAAAATGTAGGAGCCAGTAATCAGTGATTGAGTCATGTCATGCCTTCCTGAACATCTTGAGCATTCGCTGGGTCACCAGGAATCCACCAAAGATATTGATCGATGCCAACAGGATTCCTGTAATGGATAGAATGGCGACCACCATGGGTACGGTGGTGGCACTTAACCCGATCAGGGCACCCACGATGATAATCCCGGAGATAGCGTTGGTTACGCTCATGAGCGGGGTGTGCAAAGAATGGTTGACATTGCCAATGACGTAGTAACCAATCACCACCGACAACATGAACACCATGAAATGTCCGAGTAAATCCGGGGGAGATTTCCAGAACACCGCCAACAAAGCAAGCACACACAACCCCATCATTGCCCAGGTCACCATCGGCGAGCGCTTCTTCGTTTCCTTTGTTGCCACTACTGGGGCTTGGGCAGGAGCTGCAGGGGTCGCAGAAACAGCCACCTGCGGGGGTGGCCACATGACCTCACCATCACCAACCACAGTCATCGCGCGCTGCACCACATCACTCATGTCGAGAGTGAGTACCCCATCCTTTTCGGGGGTGAGTAGTTTCATCAGGTTAACAATGTTGGTGGCATACAGTTGGGAAGCTTGGGTGGGCAGGCGGCCAGCCAAATCGGTGTAGCCGATAATCTTGACACCGCCCGTGGTGATGACCATCTTGTCGGCCACCGACCCGGCGACATTACCACCCGACCCAGCGGCCATGTCCACGATGACCGAACCCGGCTTCATCGACGCCACCATATCCTCGGTGATCAGTCGGGGAGCTGGTTTCCCAGGGATCAAAGCCGTCGTAATAATGATGTCGGACACCTTCGCCTGTTCGGCATACATCACCTCAGCGGCCGATGCATACGCGGCGGAGGCCTCCTTGGCGTAACCATCAGCGGAGGTCTGTTCTTCATCGACTGTGACCGCGACAAAAGAAGCACCCATGGATTCAACCTGCTCAGCCACCTCAGGGCGGATATCGGTGGCATGAACCACCGCGCCTAAAGAATTAGCCGTACCAATGGCAGCCAAACCAGCCACACCCGCACCCGAGACAAACACCCGTGCCGGTGGTACCTTCCCAGCGGCCGTGACCTGACCAGTAAAAAAAGAACCAAACTCATGGGCCGCTTCAATCACCGCACGATAACCACCAATGTTGGCCATCGATGACAAAACATCCAAAGACTGGGCCCGAGAAATACGAGGAACGCTGTCCATGGCCAGTACGGTCAAACCGCGCTTGGCTAAGTCATCAAGCATATCCGGGGAACGAGGCGCCTCCACCATCGCGACCAACGTGGCCCCCTCCCGCATGGCATCAAGTTCTGCGGGAATCGGTGTATTGATCTTGCACACGACGTCAGCAGCCCAAGCCACAGCCCGACCCACAATGTCAGCACCCTGCTCGGCGTACTGGGAATCAGGATAAGAGGCCTTCGCCCCCGCACCTTCCTCAACGACCACCTCGTACCCCAGCTTGATGAGCTGACCAACGGTCTTAGGTGTGGCTGCTACTCGTGACTCCGCCGGTGCGGACTCCATCGGGAAACCAATCCTCATGCGTGCCTTCCTTCAAAAGTGAATTGCGAATAAAACCCTGCGAAAAGGAAGTTTACCTTGTCTGGGTTCCTGGTTCGTCACCTGGTCTTGTGGTGATACGTCGAGTGGCTGGCCCATGCCCTGATGAAGTCATCCAGCTTCAGTTACCCAACTGAAGAGCATCACGGACGATCGTGACCACATTGTCGGCGGTGATCCCATAATCCTGATAGAGCCTTGCCCCTGATGCGCAAGCACCAAACTGGTCGACTCCTATCCTGATCCCGTCGCTACCCACGATCTCAGACCACCCAGAGGTTGACCCCGCCTCTATGGATACTTTGAGAGCACCCGGGGGAAGAACCATCCGGCGGTAATCCTCCTCCTGTTCAGCAAACCATTCCAAACAAGGAGCAGAAACCACTGAGGTCCCTATCCCCTGATCTTGGAGAGACTCCCGGGCTTTCATAGCGATCTCAACCTCGGAACCAGTAGCCACCAGAACAACCTGTGGTTCATCAGTCATCGAATGGATGAGAGTGTAGGCTCCAAAAATCATGTCCGATGCTGGCGCGAACCCGCGACAAGGAGCCCTCGAAATGACCTCCACATCCTGGCGAGACAAAATCAGGGCACTCGGGCGATCAACATTGTCGATCATGAGCTTCCAGGCTTCCACCACCTCGTTGGCATCGCCAGGGCGGATCACATCCAGGTTCGGGATGAGCCGAAGCGAGGCAATATGTTCAATCGGTTGATGGGTGGGACCATCCTCCCCCACACCAATCGAATCATGGGTGAACACAAAGATTGAAGGAATCTTCGACAGCGCCGCCAGACGAACAGCACCACGCATGTAGTCAGAGAAAACCAGGAAGGTTCCCCCGTACGCCCTGGTCAACCCAGAGTTGATGGCATTGAGGATTCCACCCATGGCGTGTTCACGGATCCCAAAGTGGAGAACCCGCCCATTCGGGTCACTGATCCAGTCTTTGCTGGCTCTGCTCGCTGGAAGGAAGGAGGGTTTTCCTGACATTGTGGTGTTATTCGAACCAGCCAAATCAGCCGAGCCACCCCATAATTCAGGGACTTTGTCAGCCAGCGCAGTGAGAACCTCCCCTGAGGCAGCCCGCGTCGACTTTTTCGTCTCAGCCACGTACTCCTCGATTATCCCCTCCAGGTCAGGGACGTGGCGCTCGAGGATGCGATCCAGAAGGTTTTTCTGTTCGAGATGAACCGACGCCCAGGTGGCGTACTTCTTATCCCACACCGAACGTACCTCGGAAGAACGCTCAGCTGCGCCTGAGCGCGTGTGGTGCAGAACCTCATCAGCCACCTCGAAGCTTTGGGCTGGATCGAAACCCAACAGAGTTTTCAGACTGGCTATCTCCTGCGCGCCGATCTTCGACCCATGGATTCCAGCGGTGCCAGCCTTCGTGGGCAAAGGCCAACCAATCACAGTGGAAACCTTGATGAAGCTCGGTTTATTGGTCACTGATTTTGCCTGTTCAATGGCATCATAAAGCTCCTGGACCTTCTCTTCATAGGCTGCACCACCCTGGGTGAAATCAATGCTGTGAGTATCCCAGCCATAAGCCTGGTGGCGCTGGACAACATCCTCGGTGAAAGCAATCGACGTGTCACCCTCAATAGAGATGCGATTGTCGTCATAGATCACGATGAGGTTGCCGAGTTCCTGGGTTCCAGCCAACGAGGCTGCTTCTGAGGCAATACCCTCCTGCATGTCCCCATCACCTGCAATGCAATACACAAAGTGGTCAAAGATGGATTCCCCCGGGGTCGCAGTGGGGTCAAACAGGGCTTGTTCTTTGCGAGCGGCCATCGCAAAACCCACGGCGTTGGCTACACCCGCACCCAGTGGACCTGTCGTACATTCCACTCCAGCAGTGTGCCCAAATTCGGGGTGCCCGGGCGTGAGAGACCCGTGTGTACGGAACGCTTTCAGGTCATCGAGTTCTAGACCACATCCGGCGAGGAAAAGTTGGGCGTACTGGGTGATCGAGGAGTGCCCTATCGACAGGACAAACCGGTCTCGTCCCAACCATGTCGGATCACTCGGATCATAGTTCATTATTTTCTGATAAAGCAGGTACGCGATCGGCGCAATCGAAATCGCTGTTCCCGGATGGCCGTTGCCGACTTTCTCCACAGCATCAGCTGCCAGGATTCGTGCAGTATCCACCGCTCGTTGATCTAATTCCGTCCAGTTCAATGATGCCATCACAGGTACCTCGCCATCGAAAAAATCCCTAGGTGCCCCACCCAAGGAGTAACAACTCCCAGCCTATCGGATGGCGGGATAGTCTATTTCAAGCCAGTAGCCAGCGACTGTTTTCAGGAATTATCACCAAAAGTGTAACGTTTTGTTGCCTACGCAGTCTAATAAGGTGAAGGAGGTGAGATGGATTTCGAGGAAGTATTCGCCAACCATGTTGATGATGTCTTACGCTACGTCAGGTCCCTGTGCGATGACCCAGATCTCGCTGAAGATATCACCAGTGAAACCTTCATGAAAGCGATTCGCTTCAGTGAGGGTTTCCGTGGCGATAGTTCAGTGTCTACCTGGTTATGCCAGATCGCGAAAAACACCTACCTCACTTGGGCGAAACGACACCACCACACCACACCCTTAGAGGAGGACACACCCAGTGAGGACCAAACCGAACAGAAGGTACTGTCCAAGCAGCAGTGGCTCGACATCCATCACATCCTTCACACCCTTGGCGAACCCCACAAAGAGGTTTTCTCTTTGCGGGTTTTCTCGGAGCTGTCCTTCACAGAAATTGGGGCCATCTTCGAGAAAACGCCAACCTGGGCGCGAGTGACCTTTCACCGTGCCAAGAATTCCATTAAAGACAAACTAGAAGGAAGTAATGACCATGGCTAAGAAACCACCGACATCATGCAGTGTGATCACAGACCTGATGAAACCCTATGTTGGCGACACCGCAAGCAACGACACTCGTCAACTCGTTGACGACCATCTCACCACCTGTGAAGATTGTGAGACAACACTGGCCGATCTGCGAAGCAAGCTCGACAAAGAATTAGGAAAAGCCGACGCGTCGCACATTAACATACTGAAGAAAACCAAGAAGAAAATCCGAGGGCGCAACTTCATCATTCTTGCAGTAGCTGCCACTAGCGCTTTTGCACTAGGTCTGGGCGGATTCTGGTTCATCTTCCATCACGACACTCCTTTGGCCTATTCCGAAAAGCTACTGAATGTGAGCGCAGATAGAGTCGATATCACCTTAGACAGCCAGGAAGTAGCCACCCAGACACTAGTGAAACTAAGTGCGACAAAGAACTACTACGGGCAATACTCGACCAGCAGGTTACTCATGGTTGACTCAGTACCAACCGAAGTCATCTACCTCTATGTCACTGAAACTTGGTCGACGAGGTGGCAGACTCAACCTCCCCAGGATCCGATACTGCTCTTACCTTGGATCCACCAGCCAACAACGACCATGGACACCACCACCGATATACAAATCAGTGATGGTGAGATCACCATCACTCAGTCAGGTGAGACCAGTGACGACCAGGATGGTGTTGTCAGCGCTGAGGTGGGAGGGGGAGACCCACAACCCAGTGCTGAACGTGTAGAAATCTACTACCTCATCGCCGAGTTCAACCAGTTGTTCGACCTTGAGGATGCTGAGTTCTATGAGCTGAGTCGCGGCGGAGACCTTCTGTGGAGTGGAGACCTCGCCTAGCGTGCAAGGCCACCAGTGCCCTGGGATTGCCACCCCTTATTTATCAAAAGTCTCTGCTATGAAAAGGTGTGGTCTTTCTCAGGGTTCTCCCGAGTTGGTTTAGTTGCCTGAGTGCCTGAGGGGTTCGGATTTGAGGTTGTGAAGTAGTCTCCCGACACGCGCGCAATATGCAGCAGACATAGCAGTACGCACCGGTCAAACTAGTGAGTAGCAACGCGACAATCACAGATTGTCACTGTTGATCGGTAGCGGTGGTTGCACTCCGACTGGAAACCCCCACAACAATAACCGCGCACACGGACATGCCCAACAACCGTCACCCTGTCATCCCATCTCCGTCACCCTGTCATCCCATCTCCGTCACCCTGCGCGAAGTCGCAGGGCCCAGACTACCTAGTTGTCCAACTGTGGAGTCTGGATTCTGCGAGTCGCTTCGCTCCGCAGAATGACTAGGTGGGGTGAGTCAGTTCCTCGTAGCGGTTTATACCTCCTCAGGGGGCTGATTATTCTGCCTGTCAGCAAGAAGAGTCTCGCCCCTGTCCACGGTGGTGCAGAGTCAGCCTCTGCGGGTAGTCCATAGCGTGCGAACTCCAGTTGATCACGCAGTACGGTGAGATCCTCGCTCAGTTGAGGTGTCAATCCATTCAGTCGCGCAGTGACCTGGCGTACGGTCATCCCCGAGGTGAGAACCCCTGACCTCACACCGCGACGCATGATTCTTCGCCAAGCCCTCTCCAGGTGGTATGTGCGAATCCAGACCAACAAACCCACAACGCCGGCTAAGCCAGCAAACGCCACACCTACACCCCACAACCCAGCAGTGCCCTGAGGTGAATCAGTGTCCACAGGCAACCGGTGTGTAGGCGAGGATGAGGGTTCAGCCGTGGTGGCGGAGGGATCGGGGGCAGGCAACGATTGCTCGTTGGTGGGCAAGGGAACAGGAATAACAACCGGTTCACGTCTCTCATCGGGCAACGGAGCCGCGGGGGTCGGCTCATATCGTACCCAACCCACCTCAGGATAATAGGCCTCCGGCCACAGGTGAGCCTGATTCCCATAGACACCACTCCACAAGCCATCAGAAGACTGGCGAATAAGGAAACCAGCCGATACCCGCATAGGTATCCCCACCGACTCCGCCATGATCGCCATGGCTGTAGCAAAATGGACACAATAACCCTGACCAGTAGTGAGGAACCCCCACACAGGATCATTGGAGCGCCAAGAAGGATAGAGACTATAGGAAAAATTGGGGCCACGAAGATACCCCTGGATGGCTTGCAGCATCTCATCTTGGGTGGAAGCCTCACCAACAATCTGCTCGGTGAGACTGCGAATCTGAGTGATATGAGCGAAGTCAGCCTGGTTGCCCTGCGGGTCTCGGGACGAATGAATCTCTCTGAACAACTCCGGCGACGGTTGAACACCCACCACCACTGAACGCTCCAGTTCGCTAAACCCCACACTATAGGTATCCCCCACACGCAGATCCCTGTGGGCGAAGAAACCATCAGAACCCGTCTCGTACTGCATGAACATGTCTGAGGTTGACACCACTGAACGAGGTCCAGGCGCCGTGGGTATCGTACGTCCGGTCAAGGTCCTATTGATGATCGACAGTTCTCCCTGCTTCACCCATCCACTGGCAACATCGGATCGACGGTGACGAAAAGCATCACTCCACACATCATCACCCAGACGGTAACCATAAAGCCCCGAATGTTGGGCCCTCCACATATGTCCATCAAATATCTCGAAGGACATCATCGGCAACACGCCGCCGTAGTCCCCCCGGATCGAGATGACCAACGCCGTGGACTGAGTTCTCAACTGGTCGGTGACCTGGATGGGACCTTCCACTGTCACTGAGGCACGATCACTGCCCACACCAACCAGGGATGGGAAACCACCACCCCAGCCGGGAATACTGCGAACCACACTTGGCATAGCTAGCGAACAGATCAGTGCTACCGCCACCACCGGGATCGCCACCCATGGGAAACCCGCCGGGGTGTGATTTATTCGAGGTGCCACCGAGATCAACCCCATGAAACTGACGCAGGTGAGCAGAACCCAGATCATCGGTGTGGACGACTCCATGGACACCAGGATGATCCATGCAATCAGCGCTGGAACACCCACCCAAACAGGCCGGGAAATATACAGGGCCATCACCAAACTAAGGATCACCATGACAGCGACAGCTACCAGGATCAGCGGGTCAACGTACACCCATGTAGGAAGGGGAAGGCTTTCATGGATCACCTGCTGCCAGGAGTTGCCCAACACCTCCACCAGCACCTGCAGATTCGCTCGGCTCGGAACAGCGCTGGTCCACTTCCCACCGGCATATCCACTGAGGTAACACACTGCCACGAATATCGCTCCAGTCATCCCAGCTAAACTCGCCCAGAACCGGTGTGAGCGACCAAGGAGCAACCATGCAACCCACATCACAACAGTAAGCAAGCAAGCCACAATCACCACGTGAGGCAACCATGACCCGTGGGGAACAAAGGCAGTGACACCCAAACATGTAGCGACCATGGTGCCCGTGGTGTAAATCCCAATCATTGCCTTATTCATGTCTGAGCCCTCATCGCATCAGCAAACCGTGACATCTGCGCAATCCCCTGATCAAGGGTGCTTGATGGTTCAAGACGAAGGACACTCCATCCCGCCTCACGCCACAGGTGGTGATCTGTGGCATCTCCTGACAGAAAGACGGCCAAAGCCGAGGTGAACCCGTGGACCCCACCAGGGGGAGTTGGAACGATGTCATCATGGTGACCAGCAAGAATCATCATCGTCATCCCCTCCACACCCTGGAAACTGACCGGTCGAGAAACCTCCTCATCACTGAGCAAGGCCAGCCGGGTGAGATGCTTTTCTCGTGAGGCGCGACGGGCTTGTCCCCCACACGACAGATCAATAGTGAAACCTATGTGGGCAACCTCAACAATCCAGGAAGCAGCCAAACAGATCGCCAACTCCCGTACCTGAGAAGGCACCTGCTCACCGACGGTCAACCCCACCCAGGCGCGATCAGCATCAGTGGGTTCCTCAGCGCGAGTCATCAATTCATCGTGGCGTGCCGAGGAACGCCAATGCACCCGGCGCAGATCATCACCGGGACTATAGGGGCGCACCGTCGCATTATCCTGGTGAGGCTGAGCATAGGTGGTACGCCCCACAACACCTTCACGGTCCTGAGCGCGAACCGCCAAACCCAGTGGGCGAATCTCCGGCCACACAATCACCTCGTCGGTACGATGACCCACCACCCGAGTCCACCATAAACCCACGGCACTAAACCGATTCACAGTCGCTGGACCCAGAGACCACACTCCACGACGAGGAGGGTGAGCATCGTACTCCAGCACGCTGCCAGGAAGCCTCTTCCCACGAGGGGCGATCTGAACATAACCAGTGAGTTCCTCCGGCACCCACTCCTCAATACCGGTTGAACCCATCCGCGACCCCGGAGGGCCCACCAACCGTACCCTCACCGGATAGCCCATAAAACAAGGGTTGGGATCCAGCACACGAGAAAACTCCCCCACAGGGAACCGAATGCTCACCAGGAGGAAGATCACACCATCAGCTATCGCTGTCAGCAGCAGGATGCTACCAGCGGCAACCAGCGGAACCGACGCAGTTCGGTGCCCCACCACCACCAGAATGACCCCCACAATGATGACCATCACAGTTCTCACTAGGGGGCGAATCCACAACGCCATTAGAGCACTTTCACCTGGGAAATCAGATGGTCTAAAGCAACCAAAACCGATTCCTGTGATCCTGTACGCGCAGATACCAGGCGATGACCCCACACTGAGGGAACCATCTTCTGCACATCGTCAGGGATCACATATCCACGACCAGCGAGGATGGCTGCCCCCTTCGCAGCTCTCAACAATTGAATCCCAGCTCTCGGGGAGACACCCAGCTTCACTTGATTCAGTTCACGAGTGGCGCGAGCCAAATCCACAATATAGCGTTTGATGCTGGGGGAAGCATGCAAGGATCGAACAGCATGGATCATGGTCACCACCTGCCCAGCCGTCACCACTGGTTTGATTCGATCCAAAGGATCAGTCACCTCAGTTGAATCCAGCATCCGCACCTCATCGTCGGCCTGGGGGTAACCCATCGACATCCGTACCATGAAACGATCCCTCTGCGCCTCAGGAAGCGGATAGGTTCCCTCCATCTCATGGGGGTTCTGGGTGGCGACCACCATGAACGGGCGAGGCAAGCGATAAGTCTGTCCATCAACAGTGACATGAGCCTCCTGCATGGCTTCGAGGAGAGCTGATTGGGTTTTCGGGGAAGCCCGATTGATCTCATCGGCGATCACCAGGGAAGCAAAAACCGGGCCCTCCACAAATTCGAATACACCGGTGTGGGGCCGGAAAATGCTGGCTCCAACAATGTCAGACGGCAGAAGATCAGGGGTGAACTGGATCCTGGAATCATCAACATCGATTGCTGCTGCCAGCGCGCGCGCAAGGGTGGTTTTCCCCACCCCAGGAATATCTTCGATCAGCAGATGTCCTTCAGCCAGTAGCGTGATCACGGCAAGTTCGATCGCCTCACGTTGACCTTGGAGAACCCGAGTTATCGTATGGACGATCGTTGCCGGATCGCAGGGCAACGTCGGCACACCTGGCCGAGCCTCAGAGGGCATCGGCATCAATCCGCTCGAGTGCGGCCTTCCAGTGGGCGGTCATCTTGGCCACATCAAAATCCGTGTCGGAATGATCGTGGCTGATTTGGATCTTCGTACTATTGTCACCTTGGGCACTCAAGGTTACTTCCACCCATGTCTTGGGCGAGTCGTCGTCCTTGTGCCAGGAGAATCTCATTGATTCGAGTGGATGGTACGACCTGGTGACTCCCCAGGTGCCATCAACAGCTCTCCACGTATCCCCTTTATCACCCAAGGTGGCACCTTCACCTAAGAGTGCGGTCTGCCCGTCAGGACTTAACAGTACGCCCCAGACGACTTTCTTGGGATAGTCCACCACCCGCGAAACCACGGTGGTGACTGATGCTTGCGGTTCGGTTTGCTCCGTCATGATCAAGCCTCTCTAGTTTCAGCTGGGATACCCCAGCCTTCGAGCCCCATTGCTCATGGGTACGACGATACCCCTACCAGTGGGGGAAAGAAAAGATCTCATCAAACAGTCAATGAAAATTCTCAGTGGTGGGACTTGGCGGGTGTCCCCAAGTCCCGCTGGGGTGCGAATGACCCCCACCAAAGTCTTGAGGCGCTAAAATGGTGGTCTGACTGATTGAAGGAGTCGCCGTGGCCAATCCAGTTCTTGCCAAGTCACCTGTCTTTTCACCCGAGTACGCTCAAACCCAAGCCGCCGAGGAATATCTCAGGCAGCAACAGGGCTTCCCTGGTCAACCCACTATGCCCTATCAGCCTCCACAACTTGAGCACACGCCTATGACTTTCGATGATGTGCTGACGAAGACGACCATCACTATTGGTCTGATGATCGCCGTGGCTGTGGGTACGGTTTGGGTTGCCTACGCCCTCAACTTGAGTATTGCCTTGATTTCCATGGCCGGTCTTGTCTGTGCTCTGGCTGCTTTTATCTTCCCTGTGATCGCTGCGACACGACACAAGATTGGACCAGGTATCGCGATACCGTTCGCTATCGTGGAGGGCGTCTTTGTCGGATCAATCTCTTTGGCAACCGAAGCGGCCTACCACGGCATCGTGATCCAGGCAGTCTTTGCGACCTTCATTACTGCCGGTGCTGTGCTGGTGGCTTTCCGTTTTGGCAATGTCCGCTTGAGTCCCAGTTTCCTCAAGATGGTCTCCGTGGGCATGATCGCTTTCGTTGTGGTTGCTCTGGCCAACTTCGGCTTGTCCTTTCTCGGTATTAACCTCGGCCTCTTCCCAGGACCCGGTCAGCCCGTGAGCGCCTGGGCCTGGGTGGCAGCTATCGTTGGTGTCTCTTTGGCAGTCTTCAGTCTTTTCGGCGACTTCCAGTACATCGAGCAAGGAATCGCCAACCGTATCCCGGCTTCAGAATCCTGGAGAGCCGCCTACGGATTGACTGTCACCATGGTGTGGCTCTACATTAACCTGCTACGCATCTTGTCTTACCTGCGACGCTAGTCCTCAAGGGCCACAGGCACCTGTGCCAGGGATATCCCTGGTCTACCCCTGCGATCAGGGAGAACTGGTGGTGGTGCGTGACCCGCGATGTCTAGACTGACATCATGACTCACGATCCCGAGGCCGCTTGGCCACTGACCGAAACCGATCAGGGTTTCTATCCATCGACACCTGCGCAGCTACCCCCCAGCCAGATGGTTCCCTACACTAACAAGCATTCCGATTCAGGTTTCAGTATCACACCCAGAGATACTGGTTTCAAACCTGGCCACAAAATCGCTGCCTTGGCGATCGTTATGACCTTGGCCATTCCCCTGACTGTCGTAGCCTCACAGGCCTTCGGCCTTCTCGGATTCGGGGTCACCTGGGCATCAATCGTCATGATTGTCGGCATCACTTTCGGTGTCGGTTTCCGCCGAAACTAACACCAAAGCCACATCCAAGTTGGGTCATTTCTTTTGCTCATTTTGGGGAACGAAATGGCTTTGACAAGGGGTTTAGTTCGGGTTGGTTCGCTAGAAGGCACTCAGGAATACCACGGAGTACTACGCTACGATCCTGTGGGTTTGCGGTGGGCAATGTGCGGCTAGTTGAGGGGTGGGTTAGCCTCAGGACTTTGTTCGTCTTTGGTCAGTGATCGTGTTGCTACGTTCCGTGAATACCAGGGAACCCAGATAGATGGTGGTTGTGCAAGAGAAAAGTGAGTTGTTATCCGAAAATGGCGTACGTGTACGGGATTTTCACCTCCGGAGGAGTAAAAATGGCTGTTTCACGGTGGATGGGCCCCCCTGTCGCCCTGGTTAGACCAGGTGAGAGTGTACACGAACGCCATTTTCGGATAAGAACTCAACAAAACCATGTACGAGCAGCAGTGAACAGTGGCCCCTGGCTTCGCCGAGTCAACAAGAAACCGCCACAGGTGCCGCCATTGATGCACCGCAGCAAGACCGAATCGTTGCGTTGCCGGTGCAACTTGCGGCTCTGGGGAGCCCCACCGTCATCGCCCAGCACACCCAACCCGGTCATTCCGTGCGAAGTCACGGAATCCAGATATGTCAGTTTCCACTACTGGGTTTCTTTGTGGTTGGTGAGACTATTTGGCTGACCCCACACTGTGGCTGATGTGGATTCTGGACCCTGCGACTTCGCGCAGGGTGACGGACAGGGAGTCGCAGGGTGACAGGTGGAGATCAGGGAGCCGAGTTATTTCACAGTAGGACGGCATCACCCAATGAGCAATCACCAAGACACCATGGCCAATGGACCGACTCGGGTGCCATAGCCTCCTTCGGCCTTCGGCCTTCGGCCTTCTCGAATTCGGGGTCACCTGGGCATCAATCGTCATGATTGTCGGCATCACTTTTGGTGTCGGTTTCCGCCGAAATTGACTCGTCTGTGTTCTAGAACTGCTCGTAGTCTTCCATGGGCAACACTGATCCAGTGAAGCCATTGTCATAGACATAAGCGTCAAAGGTGAGAGAGTACGCCTTGGCTTTTGCCTCGGGGGTGGGCTCCACGCGAATATTTCGATACCTCTCCAGACCGGTTCCGGCAGGAATAAGTTTGCCTAAGATCACATTCTCTTTGAGCCCCACTAAAGTATCCGACTTGCTTTGGATAGCAGCATCAGTCAACACCTTGGTGGTTTCCTGGAAGGAGGCCGCCGACAACCATGATTCGGTAGCCAAGGAAGCCTTCGTGATTCCCATCAACACTGGTCGGCCTTGAGCAGCTGTGCCATTCTCACCGACGATTCGACGATTTTCTTCCTCGAAGGATGCACGATCGACGAGTTCACCCGGCAGGAATTTTGTGTCCCCAGAATCAATGACTGTGATACGTCGCAACATCTGGCGAATAATGATCTCAATGTGCTTATCGTGAATGGGAGCGCCCTGGCTCTGATAAACACGCTGAACCTCTTCCACCAAGTGTTCTTGGGTGGCGCGAACACCACGAACCCTCAAGACGTCCTGCGGGTCAATGGTTCCCTTGGTCAACTGTTGACCAGCTTCCACATGCATCCCTTCAGTGATTTCGTGCACAACTCGGTCCTGGTCTTCCCATTCGAGATGGACATTACGGGGCACTGGATAGACAATGTCTTCATCTCCATCATCACGAACGAGTACGATTTTTTTCGAACCGTCTGAATCGTCAATGTGGATGGTTCCAGCAGCCCCAGCAATGGGTGCTTTCCCCTTGGGGGTACGGGACTCGAAGAGTTCGGTGACACGAGGAAGGCCCTGAGTGATATCATCGCCAGCAACGCCACCAGTGTGGAAGGTTCGCATCGTCAACTGGGTTCCTGGTTCACCAATCGACTGGGCTGCGATGATTCCGACCGCTTCACCCACATCAACGATCTTGCCTGTAGCCAAGGACCGCCCATAACACATCGCACAGGTTCCTGTAGCTGCTTCACAGGTGAGAACAGATCGTACCTTAATCTCGGTCACACCGGCTTCAATGAACAAGGCTGTCTCCGCGTCACCGAGGGCAGTTCCGGCTGCCACCACGACCTTGCCCGCGGCGTCGAGGGCATCCTCCGCCAAGGTACGCGAGTAGATGGAGGCTTCAATATTCGCTAGTGGAACCAGTCCACCGTTACGGGGAACCGCCACCGTCTTGATGATTCCTCTGTCCGTACCACAGTCTTCTTCACGAATGATCACGTCCTGGGATACGTCAACCAAGCGCCGTGTCAGGTAACCGGAGTCAGCAGTACGCAAAGCAGTATCAGCCTGGCCTTTCCTGCCACCGTGAGTGGAGATGAAGTACTCCACCACTGACAGTCCTTCACGGAAGTTAGACTTGATCGGGCGGACGATAATCTCACCCTTCGGATTGGCCACCAACCCACGCATGGCAGCAATCTGGCGCATCTGAGTCATATTTCCACGAGCCCCAGAATGGACCATCATGTAGATGGGATTGTCTTTGGTGAAGTTGGCTTCCATAGCCGAGGTCAGCTCGGCAGTTGCATCAGTCCAAATATCGATGAGCTCAGAACGTCGCTCATCTTCAGTCACGGCACCTCTGTCGAACAGCTCGTTCACCTTGGCAGCCTTGGCTTCATAACCAGCAAGAATCTCCGGCTTCGACGAAGGAGTCTCCACATCAGAGATCGACACTGTCACCCCAGAGCGAGTAGCCCACCTGAACCCAATGTCTTTGAGGTTATCCAGGGCAGTAGCTACCTCGATCTTGGAATAGCGCTCAGCTAAATCGTTGACGATCTGACCGGACTTTTTCTTTCCCACCACCTCATTGACGTAGGGGTAATCCTCAGGCAAAGTTTGGTTGAACAGCGCTCGACCCAATGTCGTGTTGAGAAGGAAGGATCCATCGCTGCGAAGCTCCACACCAGCAGGGGGAGTAAACCCTGTTAAACGGATTGTGATCGGTGAGCCTATTTCTATCTCCGACAAGTCGAAAGCCATCTGGGCCTCAGAAATGCTGGAGAAGGTCCGCCCTGCGCCCTTGGCTTCTAGGCGATCCATCGTGAGGAAGTAATGACCAATGACCATGTCTTGGTTGGGCATGGTCACAGGACGCCCATCGGCTGGTTTGAGAATATTGTTTGTCGACAACATCAGTACGCGAGCTTCAGCTTGAGCCTCCGCTGATAGTGGTATATGAATAGCCATTTGATCGCCATCGAAGTCGGCATTAAAGGCCGTACACACCAAGGGGTGAAGCTGAATAGCTTTCCCCTCAATAAGCTGGGGCTCGAAAGCTTGGATACCCAAACGGTGCAAGGTGGGCGCACGGTTGAGAAGAACCGGGTGCTCAACGATGACCTCCTCTAGAACATCCCACACCACTGGGCGCTGACGTTCCACCAGACGCTTAGCAGCCTTCACATTTTGGGCGTGGTTCAAATCATCCAACCTCTTCATCACAAAGGGTTTGAACAATTCCAAAGCCATCGTCTTAGGCACACCACACTGATGCAACTTCAACTGTGGCCCCACCACAATGACAGAACGACCAGAGTAGTCCACACGCTTACCCAGCAGGTTCTGGCGGAAACGTCCCTGCTTACCCTTCAGCATGTCAGAGATAGACTTCAGTGGCCGATTACCCGAACCCGCTACTGGACGTCCACGGCGGCCATTATCGAACAGGGAATCCACAGCCTCTTGAAGCATGCGCTTCTCGTTGTTGACAATGATCTCGGGGGCACCCAAATCAAGGAGCCTCTTCAAGCGATTATTTCGGTTAATGACCCGACGATAAAGATCATTGAGGTCTGAGGTCGCAAACCGTCCACCATCAAGCTGAACCATGGGTCGCAAATCGGGAGGAATAACGGGAACTGCATCCAACACCATACCCAAAGGAGAATTCCTGGTCGTCAAGAAAGCAGAGACAACCTTCAACCTCTTCAAGGCCCGGGTCTTGCGCTGGCCCTTCCCGGTGTCGATGATCTCACGCAGTTTTTCTGCTTCAGCTTCCAAGTCAAAGTTCGCTAAGCGGGCTTTGACTGCTTCAGCCCCCATGGAGCCGGAGAAATAACCTCCGAAACGGTTCCTCATTTCGCGGTAGAGGGTCTCGTCGCCCTCCAAGTCTTGAACCTTCAAACCCACAAACCGGTCCCACACCGCAGACAAACGATTCAGTTCACGTTCGGCTCGATCACGGATAGCCTTGATCTCTTTTTCACCATTGTCCTTGGTTCTCCTCTTCGCCTCGGCCTTGGCGCCGTCAGCTTCGAGAGTTGCGAGATCCTCTTCCAGTTTGGCCTGACGATTATTCAAATCAGCGTCCCGACGGGTTTCAAGATTCTTCCGCTCGGTCTCCACCTTTGCCGCCAATGCCGGCAGGTCACGGTGACGTGCTTCCTCATCAACCTCAGTGATCATGTAGGCGGCGAAGTAAATCACTTTCTCTAGATCCTTAGGAGCAATGTCCAACAGGTATCCCAGGCGTGAAGGCACGCCTTTGAAATACCAGATATGGGTCACAGGCGCAGCGAGTTCGATGTGACCCATGCGCTCGCGACGTACCTTGGCCCGCGTGACCACCACACCGCAACGCTCACACACGATGCCCTTGAACCGTACGCGCTTGTACTTCCCGCAGAAACACTCCCAGTCCCTGGTTGGACCAAAGATCTTCTCACAGAACAGTCCATCACGTTCCGGTTTGAGGGTACGGTAGTTAATGGTCTCCGGCTTCTTCACCTCGCCATTGCTCCACTGGCGGATCTCATCTGCCGTGGCAAGACCGATGCGTAGCTCGTCGTAGAAGTTGCTATCCAGCACTGTTATTCACTTTCCTCGAATATTGCGTAATCGTCGACTGAGGTAACTCAGACTTCTTCAATGGCAAAGGTGTCCACACCTGGGCGACGTGATAGATCAATACCAAAATCTTCGGAGACTCGGTAATCGTCTTCATTGTCTTTCAGATCCACAACCTGACCGTCAGCGGAGAGAACCTCCACATTGAGACACAGCGACTGCATCTCTTTGACCAGGACCTTGAAGGATTCAGGAATCCCCGGTTCAGGAATGTTCTCACCTTTGACGATGGCCTCATAGACCTTCACACGCCCAGTCACATCATCAGACTTGATGGTCAGTAGTTCCTGGAGAGCCCAGGCAGCGCCGTACGCCTCCAAGGCCCACACCTCCATCTCACCAAATCTCTGTCCACCAAACTGAGCCTTACCACCCAAGGGCTGTTGGGTAATCATGGACACAGGACCAGTGGAGCGAGCGTGAATCTTGTCATCGACCAAGTGGTGAAGCTTCAGCATATACATATAACCCACGCCAATTGGCTCATGGTAGGGTTCACCAGATCGACCATCAAAGAGGCGAGCTTTCCCATCGGCGTTGACCAAGGTGAGGCCATCACGGTTGGGCAATCCATGACCAAGCAATCCAGTGATCTCAGATTCTTCAGCGCCATCGAAGACTGGGGTTGCTATCCGCTGGTTCGGCTGAGCTTTCGTCAAGCCATAGTCGCGAAGCCGATCGGCCCAGGGCGCCTTCACATCTGTGATATCCCAGCCGGTCTTGGCGATCCACCCCAAATGGGTTTCTAACACCTGCCCAACATTCATACGTGACGGCACACCCATCGGATTCAAAATGATGTCCACTGGTGTTCCATCAGCTAAGAAGGGCATATCCTCTTGGGGAAGGATCTTGGAGATCACACCCTTGTTTCCGTGGCGCCCTGCCATCTTGTCACCCACAGAAATCTTTCGCTTCTGAGCAATATAGACTCGCACCAATTGGTTGACCCCAGGACCAAGCTCATCTTCTTGGTCAACATCCAAGAATCTAACGCCAATCACTGTTCCTGATTCACCGTGGGGAACCTTGAGGGAGGTGTCGCGAACCTCGCGGGCCTTTTCACCAAAGATAGCCCTCAACAAACGCTCTTCGGGGGTCAATTCTGTCTCGCCCTTGGGGGTGACCTTACCCACCAAGATGTCTCCAGTGGTGACCTCAGCGCCAATACGAATAATCCCACGCTCATCAAGGTTGCTCAGAGCATCATCGGAAGCGTTAGGAATGTCTCGAGTGATTTCTTCTGGACCTAGCTTGGTATCACGGGCATCAACGCTGTGTTCTTCGATGTGCACTGAGGTCAGAACATCATCTTGGACGAGGCGTTCGGACAAGATGATGGCATCCTCATAGTTGAGACCCTCCCAAGGCATGAAGGCCACGAGAAGGTTACGGCCAAGAGCCAACTCTCCATGATCAGTGCATGCACCATCAGCAAGAGGGGTGCCGATCTCCACATGCTCGCCAGCTTTCACCAAAGAACGCTGGTTGATACAGGTGGCCTGATTGGAGCGAACGAACTTCTTCAGTTTGTACGCAGAATAGCTTCCATCGTCATTAGCTACCTCGATGAGTTCCGCTGACACTGATTGGACGGCGCCGGGCTTCTCAGCCAGGGTCACCTCTCCACCATCAATAGCGCCACGATACTCCATGCCAGTACCCACCAGGGGTGCCTCATTGCGAATCAGAGGAACAGCCTGACGTTGCATATTGGCACCCATGAGCGCGCGGGAAGCATCATCGTGCTCCAGGAAGGGGATCAGTGCAGTAGCCACCGACACCATCTGCCGTGGTGAGACATCCATGTACTGAACCTCACCTGGGGGAACCTGATCAACATCACCACTCTTGATGCGCACCAGGACACGATCTTCGAGGAATTTCCCTTTGGCATCAACCTTGGCGTTGGCCTGGGCAATGACATAGCGATCCTCTTCATCTGCGGTCAGGTATTCCACCTGGTCGGTGACATGACCCTTCTCACACTTTCGATAGGGGGTCTCAATAAACCCAAAAGCATTCACCCGCGCGAAGGAGGCAAGTGAGCCAATCAGACCAATATTTGGACCTTCTGGGGTTTCGATAGGACACATGCGCCCATAGTGAGAGGTGTGGACATCTCGTACATCCATCCCTGCGCGATCACGGCTCAAGCCACCCGGACCGAGGGCTGACAGGCGACGCTTATGTGTCAACACCGAAACAGGATTCGTCTGATCCATGAACTGCGAAGACTGGGACTGCCCAAAGAACTCTCGAAGAGCTGCCACCACTGGACGGATGTTGATCAACGTCTGCGGGGTCATCGCTTCAATATCCTGGGTGGTCATACGATCACGAACCACACGCTCCATGCGCGAGAGCCCTGTGCGCAACTGATTTTGGATCAATTCACCTGAGGTCTTCAAACGGCGGTTACCAAAATGATCAATATCGTCAATTTCGACGGGAACTCCATCAATGTCTTTCATGCCTGCGTGTAAGGCACACACATAACGAATCGTGGCAGTGATGTCTTTCTTCGTGATGAGTTGTTCATCTCCAGCAACATCAAGACCCAGTTTCTTGTTGATCTTGTATCGACCCACCTTGGCGAGGTCATAGCGTTTGGGATTGAAGAAGTATCCCTCAATGAGCGCCTTGGCGGCATCCCTGGCAGGAGGCTCGCCAGGTCGAAGCTTGCGGTAAATATCAAGCAAGGCCTCATCTTCGGTGTGGACGTGGTCCTTCTCCAAGGTGGCTCGCATGGATTCAAACTCAGAGAACTCTTCGAGGATCTCCTCTTCAGTCCAACCGAGGGCCTTGAGAAAGACAGTGACCGACTGCTTGCGCTTACGATCCAAACGTACGCCCACAGTGTCGCGCTTATCGATTTCGAACTCCAGCCAGGCGCCACGCGAGGGAATCACCTTAGATGTATAGATATCTTTATCGGAGGTCTTGTCGCGTGCAACCTCGAAGTAGACACCAGGAGAACGGACCAGCTGAGAGACAACAACACGCTGGGTGCCGTTGATGATGAAGGTTGCATCAGGGGTCATGAGAGGAAAATCGCCCATGAACACCGTCTGCGTCTTTACTTCGCCAGTCTCGTTGTTCATGAACTCGGCTGTCACATACAGCGGGGCACAATAAGTCTTGTCTTGATCGAGACTCTCAGCGACAGTGAAAGCCGGGTCGTAGAATACCGGTTCGCGGAACGATAGAGACATTTTTTCAGCGAAATCCTCAATGGGGGAGATCTCCTCAAAGACCTCGTCGAGCCCAGACTTGAGGGTCTTCAGGTCTACTGAACTATGACTTTCAGCGACCTTTGCTTTCCAAGTGTCGGAGCCAATCAACCATTCAAAGGAATCCCTTTGAAGATCAAGGAGATGTGGCACCGCCATGGGTTCGCGAATCTTAGCAAAAGATATTCGGTCGGTACCAGAAATGAGGTGGGTTTTCTTCGCGCTATTCGAGGCGGCCAAGGTCGGTCCTTCCAGAACTCGAAGGGTGGAATAGCAGTCCTTTTTCATGAAAAGAGCACACGAAAAAAAGACACACAGGGGCAAAGAGCAACACTATCCTATGAACAGGAGAAATGCAAAATCGGGAAGGCACCGAGGAATTTTCCCCTTACGGTGGCCTCCTGTTCGGACTTGCTGGTTCAGTCCTCGATCTTCTCCACCACATAGGTGAACTGATAGGTGAGTGCATCAGCTTCGGTGATGGTGACCACGACATCGTACTGCTGGGTATCATCGGGAACCGTCAAGGTGCAATGAATAATCTTGTCAGCAACAATGGAGATCTTGTCTTTCCCACAGTCGAGAACTGCCTGATCAGTCAATCCATACTGCGCCATCTCTGTGGTGACACGCGCGGCCAGCGCCTCAGGCGACTCCTGCAATCCACCATCCACACAGCCAGTGAGCATGACCATGAGTCCCACTCCAAGCAGGGCAAGTATTTTTCTCACCAGTTTGTCCTTTCGTGATGCACCTCGTGGCAGGTGCGCAGATCAAGTGTACGCCGAAAAGCGAAGGCTTGGGCGAAAAACGGCTGTCCACCAGCGAAAAGCACTAACAGTGACCACCTCTAAGATGATCACTGTTAGTCATTCCGAAAAGATATCCACTCATCCTCGTTGGGGAGTTGGACTCCTTCAGTGTACTACTTAATGGTGACGGTGGCACCAGCAGCTTCGAGTTGTTCTTTGGCCTTATCAGCGGCTTCCTTGTTGACCTTCTCCAGGACAACCTTGGGGGCCTCTTCAACCAGATCCTTGGCTTCCTTCAGCCCGAGGCTGGTCAGCGCACGAACCTCCTTGATGACCTGAATCTTCTTGTCTCCACCAGATTCGAGTACGACATCAAAGTCGTCCTTTTCTTCAGCGGCCTCGGCTGCTGGGGCTCCAGCAGGACCAGCCACGGCCACAGCAGCAACAGGAGCAGCTGCGGTGACTTCGAAGGTGTCCTCGAACAGTTTCACGAACTCGGAGAGTTCGATGAGAGTCATTTCCTTAAAAGCTTCGAGGAGATCCTCTTTGCTCAACTTTGCCATGATGGCGTCCTTCCTATTCTGCGGCAACTTCTGCCGGGATTTCATCGGCAGCTTCTGCTGCAATGAGGGTTGGGTTGGTGGTGGCCGCGTCCTGAAGCGCCCCCATCACGCGCGCAGCCTGGTTGAGCGGCGCAGCGAAAAGATAGACAGCCTTGGACAGGTTGGCCTTCATTGCTCCAGCCATCTTGGCCAGCAAGACCTCGCGCGACTCCAAGTCAGCGAGTTTCTTGACTGTTTCGGCGTCCATGACTTGACCGTCCATGTAGCCGCCTTTGATGACCAAAGAATGGTTATCCTTTGCGAAGTTCTTCAAACCTTTCGCCACCGTTGCTACATCTCCTTCAATGAAGGCAATAGCTGTCGGCCCAACGAGCTTGTCATCGAGTCCTTCGATTCCAGCATCCTTGGCAGCGAGTTGGGTCAGAGTGTTCTTCGTAATGGAGTAGGTGGCATCCTTCCCGAGGGAACGACGCAGATCTTTGAGCGCCTTGACCGATAGGCCACGGTACTCAGTGAGGACAGCCGCCGTGGAAGACTTGAACTTTTCGCTCAACTCTTGAACAGTGGCTACCTTATCTGGCCTCGCCATGAGGTCTCCTTCCATTAACGTCGAAGGCCCCCCGGTCAAAGAAAAACGCCCCGAGTCGCACAGGCAACCAGGGCGTACTTCAACGCTCACAAGTGAACCTGCGCAGGCAAATCGAGAAGATTTCTTCGGTTAGCAAGCTAACAACCGGCGGTCTTCGGCTTTAGTAGTGTACGGGGTTTGTCCGCCCGTACCAAATCGACTAGCTTTCTCCACCAGCGCGCTTGCCGGCTTCCATGTTGATTCCGGGGCCCATCGTGGAACTCATGGTCACCTTACGGACGTACCGACCCTTCGAGGAACTTGGCTTGAGCCTCAGAACCTCGTCCATGGCAGCATGGAAATTATCCAGCAACTGCTCTTCGGTAAACGACGCTTTTCCGATGACAAAAGCAAGGTTGGAGTGACGATCAGTTCTAAACTCGATCTTTCCACCCTTGATATCTGACACAGCCTTGGCGACATCCATGGTCACTGTTCCAGTCTTCGGGTTGGGCATGAGCCCACGAGGACCCAAAACACGACCGAGCTTACCAACCTTACCCATGAGGTCCGGGGTGGAGACCACGGCATCAAAATCGAGGTAACCACCAGCGACCTTCTCGATCAACTCATCGGCACCCACTTCATCGGCACCAGCTGCTTCAGCAGCTGTAGCGTTTTCACCAGTGGCAAAAACCAACACCCGAGCTGTCTTGCCCGTTCCATGGGGGAGATTAACGGTGCCACGAACCATCTGGTCCGCTTTGCGGGGATCAACACCAAGTCGCATAGAGACCTCAACAGTCTCATCGAACTTGGCGGTGGCCATCTGTTTCACCAAAGCCACAGCCTCACTGGCGGTGTGGAGTTTGAGTGAATCACGCCGAGCATCAGCCTCGCGATATCCTTTACTGCGCTTCATGTCTGGTTCCTTTCTTCGTTGCTACCTCGCGTGATAGCTATTCCAGATGTGGTACGGGGAGCGCTCCCCTTCCACGCCAACAACCCTTTAGTCGTTGACGATCACGCCCATCGAGCGTGCTGATCCTTCAACAATCTTCATCGCTGCTTCAATGTCATTAGCATTGAGGTCAGGCATTTTCACTTCGGCGATCTCCTTGACTTGAGACTTGTTAATCGAGCCAACCTTGTCCTTGAGAGGGTTCGCAGAACCCGAGGACAAACCAGCAGCCTTCTTAATCAGCTCCGAAGCCGGAGGTGTCTTCGTGATGAAGCTGAAGGAGCGATCCTCATAGATGGTGATCTCCGCAGGAATCACCGTGCCACGATGGGCCTCTGTGGCAGAGTTGTACTGCTTACAGAAGTCCATGATGTTGACACCATGAGGGCCGAGAGCCGTACCCACCGGAGGAGCCGGTGTGGCAGAGCCAGCTTGCAGCTGTACTTTAACGAGGGCTGCAACCTTCTTCTTGGGGGCCATGAGGGTCCTTCCTTGACTCTACGGACCATCCGCAGAGCATTCCCTGTCTACCAGGGTTGGATCAGATTTTCTGTACCTGATCCAAAGTCAAATCCACAGGTGTGTCACGGCCCATGAACTCCAAAGAGACCTTGAGCCGTGAATTATGGGTGTCGATCTCAGTGATCGTGGCATGGACCCCTGCGAATGGTCCATCAGTGAGCATAACCGAGTCACCGACCTTGAAGTCCATCAACTCGACCTTCTTCTTGCGCTGTGGCTTGCCGGATTCCTTATCGACCTTGGCAGCCATTGCTGCCGGGAGCAACATTCCGATGACCTCATCGAGACTCAACGGAACAGGATTATTAGCATGTCCAACAAAACCAGTAATCGACGGAGTATGGCGTACTGCTGACCAAGAGTCATCACTCAACACCATGCGTACCAACACATAACCAGGGAGAACTGTGCGGGTGAGTGTCTTCTTCACCCCATTGCGAATCTCGACCACATCCTCAGTGGGGACTACAGTCTCATAGATGTAGTCCTCCATGTTGAGGGTTTTCACCCGGGAGTCGAGGTTTTGTTTCACCCTCTTCTCCATCCCCGAATAGGTATGAACAACAAACCAATCCCCCTGCTTAGAAATCAATTCACTGCGAATCTCCTCGCGGGTTGCCTCAACCTCAGCTTCGTCAGCTTGGCTGTCTTCTTCAACGGCTGGTTCGGGCTCATCTGCGTCAAAAAGGATTTCCGGTTCAGGTTTTTCTTCAGTGTCCTCGCTCAGTTCAAGAAAAATATCGAGTTCATCGTCTGACTTCTCGTCATCTCCACCCAGATCAAGATTGACCTCGATCTCGTCAGACACCTCAGGAACCAAGCTAACCTCGGAATGCTTATCCGTGTCGAGACCCACCACTTCAGCAGTGTCTTCACTTAAGCTCAGCTCAGTGTCATCCGCAATTAATTCTTCATCTGTCATGATGTCCTACCCTCAGCCAAAGACTTTCAGCATCAACCAACCAAACAAAACATCAAAGACGTTGATGAAGGTGATCATGAAGAGCACGAACACGAGAACCACGACAAAAGACCGTCCCAATTGGGAACTCGTCAACCAGGAGACCTTCTTGAGTTCCTGAACCACCTGGGAGAGGAACTCGCGGAAACTAGTTTTCTTCGGCGCATCCTCAGCCGTAGCTTCCGCACGAGTACGTGTGGGGCGATTCTTCTTGGTGGATTCTGCCGCAGTAGTCCCTGCTTTCTTGTCACGGGCTTCACTGACAGCAGATGAATGCTTCTTCTTGGGGCGAATTTTCACAGGCTGAGGTTCTTCATCATCAACAAGATCATCGTCTTCCTCAATCCCCCGGAACATGGCAAGAATGGAATCGGTGTCACCAGAATCCTCACTATCTAAGGATTCTTCGATGTCTTTTTCTTTCTCAGTTTCGGCCACATCTGTGGTGTCGACTATTTCCTCCACGTCACCAGAATCATCACTGTCAGCTGACTCTTCAGTGTCTGGTGTTTCTTCAGCGTCAGTTGGCTCTTCGGATTCAGTTGATTCTTCGATGTCTGGTGATTCCTCGGATTCAGTGATTTCCTCGGAGGATTCCTCAACCTCAGTTTCTCCATCTTCTCCGTCATCGTCTCCGTCTTCAACGACATCATCACCTTCACCAGTCCCCTCCTGGGGGGTTTCCTCTCCTGGTTCAGAGTCATCTACTGGCTCGGAGTCCTTGGTTTCTTGAGCGTCCTCACCCTCGGTCACATCCTGATCGTCACCACTATCCTCAGCCAACTCCTCCACCTGATCGAGGGTAGCATCAACCTCTTGAGTGATATCCTTATCGCCCTTGTCGGGACCTTTCGGCTTTTTCGCCACGGACTCGCCTTTCTTTTTGCGCTGCCTTGCAGGGCAAGAGGGATTTGAACCCCCAACCTGCGGTTTTGGAGACCGCTGCTCTGCCAATTGAGCTATTGCCCTAAAGTCGGCTACCCTTGGGAAGGCATAGGACAGCCTAGGTCGAATCGACCACGATCGCCCAGTGTACGCTAGTTTCTTAAGAAAAGTCGAACTGACTATTATTAACCAAACCTGGAAAATCAAACCCACCAGAAGCAACCACCGATCTGCACCACCCAAGGAGGGGATCATGCCTGAGCCGAGCCACATTGCGCAGGCCATCTTGAAGGCTGTGGCTCGCCAAGAACTCACCTATGACTTAGCTGAGGCAGTCATGGATGAGATCATGAACGGTGAAGCCACCCAAATCCAGATGGCAGCGTACCTGACAGCGATGAGTCTCAAAGGTGAAACCATCACCGAAATCACCGCTTCTGCTGCCGGGATGCGCAAGCATTGCGTACGCCTGCTCAACGACATGGATGTCCTGGAGATTGTGGGTACTGGTGGGGATCGATCGAATTCTTTCAACATCTCCACAACCTCGGCTTTAGTGGTTTCTGCTGCCGGGACAAAAGTGGCCAAACACGGCAACCGGGCGGCCTCATCGCGATCGGGTTCTGCTGACGTACTAGAAGCCCTCGGAGTCAAGATCGATGTGAGCCCCGAGAAATCCCTGGAGGTCCTCGAAGAAATCGGTCTGTGTTTTCTCTTCGCCCAGAACTATCACCTGGCGATGAAGTTTGTTGCCCCAGTACGCTCCGAGCTGGGAATACGTACCATCTTCAATATCCTGGGTCCACTGGTCAACCCAGCGGGTGCCTCCATGGAACTGTTGGGGGTCTACGACGAAGACCTCGTTGAACCCCTGGCGAAGGTGCTTCACAATCTGGGGGTCAACAACGCCATGGTGGTCCATGGGTTAGATGGGTTAGATGAGATATCCATGAGCGCGCCCACCTCAGTGTGTGAGGTTCGGCATGGAGAATTCAAGCTCTACACCCTCAACCCCGAAAAGTACGGATTCACGTTGTCCACCAAGGAAGACCTCCAAGGTGGAACTCCGCAAGAAAACGCTCAGATCACCCGAGATATACTCGATGGCCAGCAAGGACCCAAGACCGACGCCGTACTGCTGAATTCCGCTGCCGCGCTCTATCTGGGGCGCGAAGACCTCTCCATGAGCCAAGCCGTCGACTTGGCCCGCGAGACCATTTCGTCCGGGAAAGCCCGTCTCCAACTCGACCGATTCATCACGCTGACCAACCAACCATCATGATCCTCGACACCCTCGTCCAAGCGGCCCAATCACGAGTAGCCACAGACAAGATCACCATGCCAGACCAGGCCATGGCTCAGATGGCATTGGACACCCCTATTCGTGAAGGATTCCTTTTCGAGCAAGCCTTGGGGGCGCCGGGAATGAGTTTCATCGCCGAAGTGAAGAAGGCCTCCCCCTCCAAGGGAATGATCTCATTCGACTACCCCTACCTCGATATTGCTCAGGATTACCAGTTGGCAGGGGCTGCCGCGATCTCTGTTTTAACAGAACCCACCCAGTTTTTGGGGTCCGACACTCATCTTCGCGACATCGCAGCCCACGTGGCACTTCCGATCTTGCGTAAAGACTTCACCATTGATGCCTATCAGATCTATCAGGCTCGGGTACTGGGCGCCAGCGCTGTTTTACTCATATGCTCGATTCTGGGTGATGCCCAGTTGAAGGAGTATCTGAGACTCGCTGATTCCTTGGGGCTCAGTTGTCTGGTGGAAACCCACAGTGCCCAGGAGGTGGAGCGTGCTGTTGAGGCCGGAGCGCGGGTCATCGGTGTCAACAACCGGGACCTTAGTTCTTTTGCTGTCGACACCTCACTGAGCGCTGGATTGCGCTCTTTGGTGCCCGAGGATGTCCTGTTTGTCTGGGAATCGGGGGTCACCTCCCCCACGCAAGCTGCCGAGGCAGTACGCGCGCGCGCTGACGTGGTTCTCGTGGGCGAATACCTGATGAGAGCACAAGATCGCCGAGCCGCCTTGCGTGAATTGCGTTCAGCTGCCCTAGACGAAATGGCCACACCTATGGGACAACAGTCGCTGTGTCCTGCGGTGAAAATTTGTGGGATTTCTCGTGGGGAGGATCTCCCTGTCTTGAACTCCTGTCTACCCGAATATGTGGGTTTCGTCTTTGCCCCCCACAGCCGTCGACACGTGGAACTCTCAACTGCTGCTCACCTTCGCTGTGGGTTGGATCCGCGGATTCTCACTGTGGGGGTTTTCGTCGATGCGCCCGTGTCGCAGATTGTTGCCGCGGTTCAATCAGATGCGATCTCGATCGTTCAGCTCCACGGTCAAGAATCTGAATCCTATGTTGCTGGGTTGCGTGAGGTTCTCCCTGGCGTACCCGTGATCAATGCCCACCCGATCGTTGATGGCGACAGTTTTGCTGAGGCGTTGAGCGTGAACGGCGACTATCTTCTCTTTGATGGCCCTGAACCTGGATCGGGTCAGGCCATGGATTGGAGTCTGCTCGATGACATTCGCCACTACCCTGATCTTCCCGGCTTCTTCCTCGCTGGTGGACTCAATGTGGACAATCTCAGTTCGGCAATGAACTTAGGGGTTTACTGTGTGGATGTCTCCTCAGGTGTGGAGACTGGTGGGGTCAAGGACCCTGCCAAGGTTCAGCAGTTCATTTCGGCAGTACGCGCAGTGCATCATCCTCGGAGGCCATCATGAGTGGTCGATTCGGGCAGCACGGCGGACAGTACGTTCCCGAGACTCTGATGAATGAGTTACACAACCTGGAGCGAGAATATCAGCTAGCGCAAGAAGACCCTGATTTCGGGCGTGAACTCACTGAGTTGTTCAACCAATATGCTGGACGACCCTCCCCACTATATTTCGCAAGGACCATGACCCAAGATCTGGCGGGAGCAAAGGTCTACCTCAAACGTGAAGACCTCAACCACACCGGATCCCACAAAATCAATAATGTTCTCGGCCAAGCTCTTCTCACCAAACGAATGGGAAAAACCAGGGTTATCGCTGAAACAGGCGCTGGGCAACATGGGGTCGCTACCGCCACAGCAGCGGCACTCCTGGGGCTCGAGTGTGAAATCTTCATGGGGTGGGAAGACACCCAGCGCCAAGCACTCAATGTCTATCGCATGGAACTGCTGGGAGCCACCGTACATCCTGTCACCTCAGGAACACAGACCTTGAAGGATGCAGTCAACGAAGCAATGCGCGAATGGACTACTCGCGTCCAGGACACCCACTACCTCATGGGGTCAGTGATGGGACCTCATCCTTTCCCCCTGATTGTCCGCGATTTTCAGGCAGTGATCGGACGAGAGGCACGTGAACAGGTTCTTGCCCTCGAGCCGAAGCTGCCCCACAGCGTGATCGCTTGCGTGGGCGGTGGAAGTAATGCGATAGGTATCTTCCATGGGTTCCTTGATGATGGGGAGGTGAATCTGGTGGGCTGTGAAGCCGCAGGGTTGGGGGTCGACACTGATCGTACTGCTGCCACGATAGCTACCGGGTCTCTGGGAATCTTCCACGGAATGAAATCCTATTTCTGCCAGGGCGATGCCGGACAGATTTCGCCAGTTCATTCGATTTCTGCTGGCTTAGACTATCCAGGAATAGGGCCCGAACACGCATGGTTGCATGACACTGGTCGAGCAACCTATGTTCCCATCACCGATGAGGAAGCCGTGGAAGGATTCGAATATCTTTCCTGCACAGAAGGAATCATTCCTGCCATCGAATCAGCCCATGCGATCGCGTACGCTCGCAAGCTGGTGCCCACCCTACCCAGCGACGAGTCGGTCATCGTCTGCCTATCAGGGCGAGGAGATAAGGACGTAGCTGCCATCGCCCGGTATCGCGGACAACAACTGGAGGAGTCATGACAGCCTCCGGGCGTCTTCGCAAGGCTTTCGATGAGAAGGCTTTCATTGCTTTCATCACTGGTGGCGATCCGGATATGGAAGCCACCCGGCGTTACGTGAAACTGCTCGTTGACACTGGTGTTGACCTCATCGAGATAGGCGTACCCTTTTCTGACCCGATCGCTGAGGGCCCCAGTATTCAGGCATCAAGCGCTCGAGCTCTACAATCTGGCACCACACTAGATAGGCTCCTCCAGCTTGTTCTTTCGCTGAGAACACAAGACCTCCACACAGTTCCCATTGTTCTGATGACCTACCTCAATCCCCTCCACCACATGGGGTACGACAAGTTCTTTCAGCAAGCTGGGGCAAGCGGGGTTGATGGAGTGATCATTCCTGATCTTCCCTTTGAGGAGCATGGTGAGGTTCGTGACATTGCCCGAGCTGCTGGGGTCTGCCTGATATCCATGATTGCCCCCACCTCACGCGATCGCATTCGTGAGATAGCTCGCGAGGCGGAAGGTTTCATCTACTTGGTGAGCTCGCTGGGTGTCACCGGTGTCCGCAGTGACATCACCACCGATATTCCCGCGATTGTTTCCCAGATTCGCGAGGTCACCGATGTTCCTGTCGCTGTTGGTTTCGGTATCTCCACCCCCACCCAGGTCGCCGAGATGAGCACCCACGCCGACGGCGTCATCGTCGGAAGCGCCCTCGTCAACATCATCGCAACCCAGGACCACGACACCGACCAACGGCTAACCGACTACATCACCGAGATGGTTGCCTCACTGAGCTGACCAAAAGGGGACGGGGCGTTTGGCACACTCGCCCCGGTCATTCTGCGGAGCGGAGCGACTCGCAGAATCCAGAAACCACAGTTGTGCAACTACGCAGTCTGGACCCTGCGACTACGCGCAGGGTGACGGAAGATGGGCGGCAAGACAGGATGACGGAAGGTGGGTGACTGGCACGAGGGGACGGGGCGTTTGGCACACTCGCCCTGGCACGAGGGGACGGGGCGTTTGGCACACTCGCCCCGGTCATTCTGCGGAGCGAAGCGACTCGCAGAATCCAGAAACCACAGTTGTGCAACTACGCAGTCTGGACCCTGCGACTACGCGCAGGGTGACGGAAGATGGGCGGCAAGACAGGGTGACGGAAGGTGGGTGGTCAACGCCGATGGACGGAGGTATTTGTCACCAGCAGCGCACGTACTATCTACTTTTTTATGCCCGCGCGAAGCGCAGGACCTCTGTCGTACCGGCGTAGAGAACAAGATCACCATCCATCTGCCAGGTGGTGACAGAATCCAACAGCGCGAGGTAGGTGCGCTCGGCTTCATCGGTGTCTTCGCAGAACATCATGGTTTGGGCCATCAGCCCTGTCGAGAAGCTGTCTGCAGCGATCTCAGCGGGACCATGGTAATTATTGCAGGCGGATACTCCCGAAACTTGATCCTCTTCAATGGTTAAAGTGATCTGTGCCGATGGTAGTTCGGCTGGATCACTCCAGGAGGTCAGCACAAAAGAACCCAAGGGAATCTCGGATGCGCAACAACCAATCACCTCCTCATTCTTTTCAGACATCATGGTCATCGCCACAACAAGTGCCACAGCAGCGATGACACCAGCAAGAATCCCCGGCACTAACCCTTTTCTCATCATAGCTTTTCCGTTCCCCTCCCAGGTCATTCTGAGAGAAAACTATACCCAGAGAGGGTTCACACGTGGTAGAACTAGACCATGACTGAAACTCTGGCCCATATCGCCACACGCTTCTCGTGTCGAAAATTCTCTGACACCCCCATCACACCTGAACGCCTGCGCTCTATTGCTGAAGCTGGTCTGCGTGCGCCTAGCGCCCACAACCGCCAACCGTGGAGATTTATTGTGGTCGCTGACAAAGAAGCCATCGAACACATTGATGCTACAGGTATGGCCCTGCTCAAAGAATCAGATGAAGCAGCCCACGGCCGCATGATGGATCGTGGAGGAAAACTCCTCTACAACGCAGTTGCGATGATTATCATCGCCGCCGAGAAACTCGATGCGCCTTTCCCTGTTGCCATGGATATTGGTATCGCCGCCTCGACGATGACCCTGGCCGCAGCATCCCTGGGCATCAACTCCTGCATCGTGGGTGTCCCCAAAATCGCCTTCAAGTCTGGTGAACTCGTTGATAAGTACATCCCCGAGGGCTTCGAGTTCGGCGTCGGCGTCCTTCTCGGGTACGCGGAAGAACCCGGCACCCCCCACGAGGTCGACTCCACGAAGATCACCTATATGTGACGGTAACGAAAACACCGTCCATCTGCGTTGGCCACGCCTCCCACGTCGTTCTGCGGAAAGAAGCGACTCGCAGGGCCCAGACTACTCAGTTGCGCAACTGTGGGGTCTGGATTCTGCGACTTCGCGCAGAATGACGGGACAGAGACGCGCAGAATGACGGGACAGAGACGCGCAGAATGACGGGGTGTGGTGATTTGGGACTCACCGGATTATCCTGGTAGAGTCATTCACCGCGTTCGCGCACGAGAAAAAAGAGGAAACCCAGTGGCAAATATTAAGTCGCAGATGAAGCGAAACAAGACCAATGAGGTTGCACGACTTCGTAACAAGGCTGTGAAGTCACAATTGCGTACCCAAATTCGCAAGGTACGCGACGCCGTGAAAGAAGGCGACGCCGAGAAAGCTCAAGAGCTGGCACGCGTTGCCTGTCGTAGTTTGGACAAGGCAGTCTCCAAGGGCGTCATCCATGCCAATAATGCAGCCAATCGGAAGTCTGCTCTGACGAAAGCTGCGGCTTCTGTCTAGCACCTAACCGTCCATCCCCCGAAGTGATTGCACTTGGGGGATGTTTTTATGCCCTGGTTCCCATCGGCAACGGCGCCGAAGGGAACCAGTCTTTTTCTCTCCTAGTACACCCCTATCCCAGCATCTTGGACACCAACCGCAACAACCAAAGAAAAGGATTACACTAGAGCCACACCCATACCCAAGGAGTCCAGATGAACCACGCCCAACGCCTCGATCGTCTCCCCTTCACCCGTAAGCACGGCAAACTCGTTGTCGGGTCAGGAATCGGCTGGGCCCTCGACGCCATGGATGTGGGGTTAATCTCCTTTGTGATGGCTGCCCTGATTTCCAGCGAATTCGCCACCGCAGCACAAGCCGGTTGGATTGGTTCAGCTGGTTTCATCGGGATGTCTATCGGCGCCACCTTCGGTGGACTGCTCGCCGACAAGATCGGTCGGCGCCAAGTCTTTGCTCTCACCCTGCTGGTCTATGGGTTGGCAACTGGTGCCTCTGCCTTGGCAGGAACTGTTGCGGTCCTCATTGTTCTTCGAGTCATTGTGGGGTTAGGCCTTGGAGCGGAGCTACCAGTGGCTTCAACGCTGGTCTCAGAGTTTGCTCCCGCACGAATCCGTGGGCGTGTCATTGTTGCCCTGGAAGCATTTTGGGCGGTCGGGTGGCTCATGGCTGCCATCATTGCTTTCTTTGTTATTCCTGCTAGCCCCAATGGTTGGCGCTGGGCTCTAGCACTGGGCGCTGTTCCGGCGGTTTATGCTCTGGTGATTCGCATGGGTCTTCCCGAATCGGTACGTTTCCTGGATCGCAAAGGAAGGATCGCTGAAGCAGAGAAAATCGTTCAAGACTTCGAGTTGTCTGCGGGAATCACCCCAGAGGAAACCCCCTCTGCCCACCACGAGGACACCCCGGAACCACCAGCCAAAGTCGGCGCCTTGTTCAGTGTCGGTTTGCGTGGACGAACGATCGTGATCGCACTGATCTGGTTCTGCGTGAACTTTGCCTACTATGGTGCCTTCATTTGGTTACCATCACTGCTGGTCAACAGTGGGATCACGATCACCAAGTCTTTCCAATACGTGCTCATCATCACACTCGCCCAGCTCCCCGGATATCTGGCTGCTGCTTTGGCTATCGAGAAATGGGGGCGCCGGTGGACTCTGGGAGTCTTCCTCGCTGGTTCAGCAATGTCGGCAGGGCTCTTTGCTTTTGCTCATGAGCCTTGGGCGATCATTGCTGCAGGCATGTCCTTGTCCTTCTTCAACCTGGGCGCCTGGGGTGCCCTCTATGCCTCCACTCCAGAGTTATTCCCCACCGATCTTCGTGGTGTGGGCGCGGGTTCAGCCGCGGGTTTTGGACGAATCGCATCCATCGTCGCCCCCCTCATTGTTCCCGCTCTTCTCGTGTGGGGTACGAACGTGGGGTTCGGGACCGCACCAATATTCATTCTCTTCGGGGCAACCTTTCTCATTGCTTGCGCTTTGAGTGTGTTCCTGCCCGAACTCAAAGGCCAAAGCCTGACCTAAGGACACCACAATGAACTTGGATACCCTCAGCATTTGGGCAGATGAACCCACCCAGGAGACCACAGCAATCGTCGGTGGGGATTCTGGGGATGACACCGGCGAGCCTGCTCATGACGATCAGCGCAAGAAGACTCGTACCCGGGTGGTCATTGCTCTTGTTCTCATCGTGAGTCTTGCTGCCTTTGGTGCTGGTGGCATCCTGTGGTGGATGAATCGTGGTGGTGGCGGTGGAGGGCGTACTCCTGGTCAAGCCGTTGAGAACTACCTCCATGCTTTGGCTCAAGCAGATGCCGCTGCCGCTCTCAGCTACACCCGTACTGCCCCCGCAGACACCACCTTCCTCACCTCGGCAATCCTGCAAGAAAACCAGGCCAACCACCCCATCGCAAACATCGAGGTCGGCGAACCAGAAAAACGCTACTCCCCGACGTACATCACAGCCACCTACACCATGGGGGAAGAAGAGATTACTGCCGAATTCACCGTACAGCGCCACAGTGGGCGGTGGTTTCTTGATGGAGGATTCATAGATCTCGATATCTCTGAGGTCAATGCCCTCCTGCCTCTATCCATCAACGGCCATGATGTGGGCAACAAAACCCGAGTTCAGCTCTTCCCTGGTGTCTACACGATGAGTGTCAACCAACCGATGATAGCCTTCACCAATCCACTGATGATCCTGGAATACCCAGAAAGCCACCCCGACTATTCGATGGATTTCACTTTGTCTGAGGAAGGACTCGCCAAGGTCGATGAGATCGCTTCCGCTCACCTCAACGCTTGCATCAACCGGAAAGAAATCAAACCACACGACTGTGGATTCGGTTTCGATGGCGGACCTGAACTCGATGAGAATTCCATCACATGGACTCTCACAGGTGACACCCCCGATTGGGCCACACTGGACTACCAGCTTGACCTGGAGGACTTCTCGAGTGCGACAGCATGGGTGGAGATCCCCATCAAATTCGATGCTCTGTCCATGGACCGGCTCGACCATTTCGGCGATTCCACCAAGATCCAGGCCGTCCGCGTTGACCTGACCAACCCGTACATGATCACGGTTAGTTTCCTCTAACTTTCCTATGCTCGATTTTGGGGGAAGGCTCACCAGGCTCTACAGTAATAAAGGCACCATCAGTCCAAGAAAGGTTGTTCCATGACCAGTAGTTCGCAAGTACGTCGTTCGCGTAGAGAAACCCTCGAAGCCCAACGCCTTGCCACCGCAAGGAAGGAACGACGAAACAAGATCTTGTTCACCTCAGCTGGACTGCTTGTTTTTGCCGCGGTCATTGGCGTGGCCATTTGGGGGTTTATGGGAACAGCAACCGACGGTGGTGACGCCACCCCACCGAATGCTGTGAGCGATCATGGGATCGCTGTCGTACCACTCAAAGACAGTATTCCCACTCTTGAAATCTTCGCTGACTACAACTGCAACGGGTGTCGATCAGCCCACCTGACCTTGAACACCTTGCTGGAGGAATACACCGAGGAAGGAAAAATCAATGTGGTTGTGGTGATGTTGAATTTCCTCGACAACTCCCGCCAACCCGCTATTGCTTCGGCTTGTTCCGATTTCTATGATGTCTTCCCCCAGTATCACCACGAGCTTTTCACCGCCGCACCCGATGGTTTCGACTCTGAACTTTTGCGGGAAACCATTCCCGAGAAACTCGGGCTCACTGGGGTGGAACTGCTCGACTTCCAGACCTGCATAGACACCGATGCCACAGGAGCATTCGTGAACTCCCAATCGAAGTACGCAGGCAAGAAGGGGGTCTCCTCGACACCCACCTTCCTGCTTGATGGTGAAAATATTGGCGAGAAAATATTCAATCAGAACACAGGGACCTATGATCCTGCGCTTCTGAAAGCTATCTTGGATGCGCAGTGACCTCTGGTTCTTCTTCAACCAAACAGGGGTACGCCCCTGGTCACAGCTATACACCAGGAAGCGACCAAGAACTACTGGACGTGGCCCGGGGTGGCGACCGGCGAGCCCTCAAAGAACTCTGGGAGCGCCATAGCCCCTATGGTTTCGCTGTCGCCCAGGGGCTAGCCCCCGAGCTGGGTGTCGAGTCACTCAACACCCGCTCCTGGTGTCGCATCTTCGATGACATGGGTGTCGGCAATATTGATGCTCGTGGAGGGTTCCGACCCTACCTTTATCACATCATTCGCATGACGGCTTCAGTGGAAAAACCAGTAGCCCCTGACCGTTTCGTTGTTCCCGCCTATCGCAGTCTTCACACTCGCGAGCAGGAGGTCTTGTGGTATTCCCATGTCGAGTCCATGAGAGTGTCAGCGATGGCCACACTCATCGGCGTTTCCCCTCGTCAAGTGTCAAAGATTCTCACCCAAGCACGAGCGAATCTGCGTGAGGCTTGGGTGCACAGGCACCTAAGTATTCTTCCTGGTAGCAGTCGTTGCCACCAGGTGTGGGAGGATTCACTAACCACCGACCAAGCAGGAGAATCCACGACCAAGAAACCTGCACATTCCTGTGAGCATTGCGAACAAGCCAGACTCGATGCTGTCGATGTCGGTTCCTTGCTACAAACGGAACTACTGCCTGTTCTTGCCGGGATATCCGGTAGCGCATCACTGTTGGATTATCTCCACAACACTGGTCCATCTCATCGCAGTCAGACAGAGGTGCCACCCGCACTCAGTCGCCACCTGGAAGGCCCCATAGCCAACCGACCGCGTGGACACCACCATAGTGACAAACCCGAAGACCTGTGGTCCACGCAGACCATTGCGAAGCGTCGAAGAGCTAACCAGAAGACCGTCGATTCCACTGTTGACGACGAGCCTCTTGACGCTGATCCCCCAGCCAAGGCTGCCCCTGGTCCTCACGTGGAAAGCGGTGACCAAGAATTCTCACGCAAACCCAGCTCGCGCAGCGTACCGGAAAAAACACCACACACCAGACCACCTGTTGCCAGCGTCGTACGAGCTATTGGGCTGATCCTGCTGGGTTTGGTGGCACTCATTGTTGTTTTCCTCCTTGCTACCCGCTCGACAGACAGACCCCCAGAACCACAACCCAGTTCGCCGCCCACATCAGCAACAGAGACTCCAGCTACTGGCCTCAGTTCCGTTGTCATTACTGAAGTGGACACAGGGGAGAAAAATAATCTCTACCCCGTCGTTTCGGGGACTGCTCCGGCCAACAGTGAGGTCACAGTCACGATTGCCGATCAGACCCTCACCACCACGGCAGACGAAACGGGACAATGGAATTCGCCACCCATGGCCACCATGGCGACCACAACCCGCGGTGTCATTGAAGCGAAGATTGGCGACGGTGACAGTCCCGCTGTGGCGATGTTTGATATCTCTCTTCCACCATCGATTGTTCTGGAAACCCACGACACATATGTGTGGGTCATGATGACGGGTCTCCCCTCAACAACAGTTGAAGTTCTTCTCGATGGTGAAGTGCTTTCACAAGCTCACCTCGACGACGTGGGCAACGGCTCCAGCCAGATCGCCTGGGACAAGAAGAGCCACCGCGTGCAGGTGAGATATGTCGACAGCGAGAGGGCGGGGGCAGCCTCCCCGGAGGCAAACATCTCTTAGCGGATATCGCTAGAATTGCCCCCATGAATGATGTGACTGTGGGGATAGCCCCCGACCGCCCCCAATTGGAGGGGCTGGAAACCAAGTGGTCCGACCAATGGGCACGCGAAGAGGTTTACGCTTTTCGTCGCCCTGCTTCGCGCGACCACGTGTTCTCGATTGACACCCCTCCCCCGACGGTTTCCGGGAAACTCCATGTGGGTCACGTCTTCTCCTACACTCACACCGATCTGATTGCTCGCTTCAAAAGGATGCGTGGGCTTGAGGTGTTTTATCCGATGGGGTGGGATGACAATGGGCTTCCCACCGAGCGCCGGGTTCAAACCTATTTCGGCGTACGCTGTGATGCGACCTTGGCGTATGATCCGAACTTTGTTCCGCCGGAGAATCCGGACCCGAAGAAGCAGATTCCTATCTCGCGAGCCAATTTCATTGAATTGTGTGAGCAGTTGACAACCCAAGATGAGAAAACCTTTGAGGATCTGTGGCGGTATCTGGGGTTGTCGGTGGACTGGGATCAGCTTTATACCACGGTGTCACCGGCGGCGATTCGTGTGTCCCAGGCTGCTTTTTTGCGGAACCTAGCTCGCGGTGAGGCGTACCTCGACTATGCGCCGACCATGTGGGATGTGACCTATCAGACTGCCGTGGCCCAAGCGGAGATCGAGGACCGTGAGCAGGCGGGGTTCTATCATCGGGTGTCCTTTCATCGCGCGGATGGTGAGTTGGTGTTCATTGAGACCACTCGCCCAGAGTTGTTGGTCAGTGTGTGTGCGCTGATCGCTCACCCCAATGATGAGCGCTATCAATCATTGTTTGGTACGACAGTAACTGATCCGCTGTTTGGGATCGAGGTTCCGGTGGTGGCCCACCATGCTGCTGAGATGGACAAGGGTGCTGGTATCGCCATGTGTTGCACCTTCGGTGATAAAACCGATGTGCAGTGGTGGCGGGAACTGGGCTTGCCGACGCGTACTGTGATCGGACGCGATGGACGGTTGAGTCGAGAGACCCCGGACTGGATCGAGAATACTGAACGCTATGAGATGCTAGCGGGTAAGACCATCTTCTCGGCGCGTGAAGCCGTCGTGGCCATGTTGCGCGAGACTGGGGATTTGGATGGTGAGCTGAAACCCATCTCACGCCCAGTGTCCTTCTATGAGCGTGGGGACAAACCGCTCGAGATCGTGGCCTCCAACCAGTGGTATATCCGCAATGGCGGCAAGGATGAGACCTTGCGTACTGCCCTGCTGGCGCGCGGTCAGGAACTCAACTGGGTGCCCGACTATATGCAGCATCGGTATTCCGATTGGGTCAATGGGCTCAGTGGTGACTGGTTGATTTCACGCCAGCGATTCTTCGGGGTTCCGTTCCCTGTGTGGTATCGGCTCGACGGGCAGGGAAACCCTGATTATTTATCACCGATTACCCCAAGCGAGGATCTGCTTCCCGTGGACCCGATGACCATGGCTGCCCCTGGCTTCTCGGAGTCTGAGCGTGATAAACCGGGTGGGTTCATCGCCGACAAGGATGTGATGGACACCTGGGCGACCAGTTCGCTCACCCCCCAGTTGGCGTGCGGATGGATTCGTGATGATCAACTGTGGAATCTGACCTTCCCCATGGATATGGCACCCCAGGCCCACGACATCATTCGAACCTGGTTGTTTTCCAGGATCGTACGCGCCAATGCCGAGAATGATTCCCTGCCATGGGCGACCACTGCCTTGTCGGGGTTCGTGACTGATCCTGACCGCAAGAAGATGAGTAAGTCGAAAGGGAACGTGGTAGTTCCCACCGAGATCCTGGAGAAGTACGGTTCGGATGCTGTTAGGTGGCGTGCTGCGATGGCTCGCCCGGGGGCTGACTCACCCTTCGATGAGACCCAGATGAAGGTGGGGCGACGCTTGGCGACCAAGATTTTGAACGCCAGCAAGTTGGTGTTGAATCTCCCAGGGAATGATCCTGCTGCGTGGTCACTCGACAAGGTTACCAACCCGGTGGATCTGTCGATGCTCGCGGAGTTGCGTACTGCTGTGGAGAGCGCGACGAGTGCCCTCGAAGCCTATGAATACACCGATGCTCTTGAAGTAACCGAACGGTTCTTCTGGACCTTCTGTGATGACTATATTGAGTTCGTCAAAGAGCGTGCCTATGGGAACGCCGAGGGTGTGGTTGATTCCGCTGAGACTGAGTCTGCTCGTTCTGCTCTCGGGCTGGCTGTGGGCGTACTGCTTCGGCTCTTCGCGCCGTACTGTCCTTTCGTGACCGAAGAAGTGTGGCGCTGGTGGAACCCCGAGTCGATTCACCGCAGCGCGTGGCCCACCGCCGAGGAGTTGCCTAGTCAAGGCGACCCCGGGGTGCTGGCGACTGTTTCTGAGGTTCTCGTGGGTATCCGTGGTGCCAAGTCTGAAGCAAAGACATCGATGAAGACTCCCGTGGAGTCCATGGTCATCTCAGGACGCCCCGAGATATTGGGGCACCTCCGCAGCGTTGAGGCCGATCTTCACGCTGTGAGCCACCTCACTGGCAGTGTCACCTGGAGTGAGACCGACTCCGACCT
>Ga0082212_10000304_pt1 | contig 71321 bp, 86 predicted proteins | sample TergutNt197P3_FD_71548 | JGI IMG/M metagenome (GOLD analysis project Ga0082212, IMG submission 71548) | Neocapritermes taracua P3 segment gut microbial communities from Petit-Saut dam, French Guiana - Nt197 P3 | ecosystem: Host-associated > Arthropoda: Insects > Digestive system > Gut ...
AGATACCACCGCATCCCGTACATCGACGGCGCCACCGATGGGTTCAGAGGCAAAGTGCAGGTCGTATTGGAGAGCGGACCGTGTCTGGAGTGCGGGATGAACGACAGCCATATGAGGCTGATGGATGAGAGATTCTCCTGTACCGGAGGAGGCTCATATTTCGTACCGAAGCTGGCATCGGAGATAACGACCACATCCGTGGTGGCAGCTATTCAAATCAGAGAAGCAATGAAAATATTATCAGGAAGGAAGGAATTGGGCATCAGGAACGTGATGTACTACGATGGGCTTTCAGGAACCACCACGGTTCTTGAGATCCCGGAAGACAAAAGTTGTCTGAACCACACCACAGAGGAATTGAAATGACCGTCAGGATCACCGTTGTGAACACATTGAACAGTTCATCAATAAGGATGGAGCTGGAAACATATGAGTCCGTAGAGGACATAATAGACACGGCCGCAGAGTATTGGGGGAAGGATGCGGGAGCATACGTGCTCAGAAAAGGATCGAAACTCCTCAACAAAAGACAAAGCATCGACGAGATAAACCTCAGGGACGACGATATCATTGAGATGATCCCGGACCCTGAAGGCGGGAGATGAGATGGGCCTGATAAGGCCGGTGCTGATAAAGAGGATCAATAACGAGATCCTCGGCCTGAATGATCACCTCCGGATCAAAATTCGCCCCGTGCCGGAGAATGCGGGGTTTCCCATCGAGATAAGCATAGCGCTCAAGAACACCCCCGCTAAGATATCCAAGGATGCGGTGGGCAGCGAGCATGCCTTCGTCATCATTGTTTCTGAAGACTACCCATACGAAAGACCAAGGGCAAAGTGGATGACCCCCATATTCCACCCTAACATAATGATGCCGGAGGACGGCGGCTTTGTCTGCGTGAAGACGCTTGACAATTGGTCATTCGGGTCATCGCTGCTGTCTTTCGTAAAAGGCGTGGAGCAGCTGATCTCAGACCCGAACCCCATGAACCCGTATGGTACGGGTTCCTGTATGGAGGCTGCAAGATGGTATGCCGAGAACAGACCGAAGTTCGAGGCCGAGGTAAGGTACGGTGGCCGCAATGCCTAAGATCATCTCAGCCGACACGCCCGATATAGAGTTCAGGACAAGGTCCGTAAAAGGAGTATCACTCTTTGTAAGCGAGGATGCGGTAGCATCCATGACAGACCATGCGGACAAGGGATATCTTGAGAACAAAGAGATAATGGGCCTGCTGATGGGACACATCATGAAAGATGAAGAGGGGATGTACGTGAAAGCGACGGATGCGGTAACATCCGGGTTAGATGCGGACGAGGCAAGCGTCAGGTTCAGGGAAGAGGACCTGGAGGGCCTTTTCGAATCCATCGACAGGTGCGAAGGGAATGCCGTCGTTGGCTGGTACCATTCCCATCTGGGCATAGGATGTTACCTTTCCGATGTGGATATAAGAACTCATACCGGCATATTCGGCGATGAGATCGGATTTGCCATCGTCATCGACCCGTCTGACTCGACCTTCGCCGCATTCTCCTGCGGCAGAAACGGACCGCAAAAGGTCCAGATGGTCATCCTGACGTGATCACACCCAAATGGCGTGCCTTCTGCGCATATCGTCTTCTGTGACATCGAGCCTTTTCATCAGTTCCGGTATGATGCAGTCAAAGAAGAAAAGCACGGTATCCTCAAAGATCGTTCCCAGAGGGGCCAGAGTGGAATCCATCTCGTCGTTTTTGATCTTGAAGATGATCGCGGTGTTCGAGACCACCGCAAGCTTGCTTGATGCGGATGATGTCAAAGCCACGACGTGGGCGCCTATGCGTCTGGCTATCTCTGCTGTCTGAACAACGGAGGTCGTCAGTCCGGTGTTCGATACGAGTATCGTAAGGTCATTCTTCCCGATGATCGGAGTGGTCATGTCACCCACGAAGTGGACTTTCAGTCCGAGCTGAACCATCCTTACCGAGAAGAGCTGTCCGATAAGGCCGGACCTGCCGGAGCCGTACACGAATATCTTCTCTTTGGAGACGATCAGGTCCATAAGCGTGTTCCAATCCTCCTCAGGTATCGAATAGACCACGGCTTTGCAGCGTTCTTTCAGATAATCCATCGTTTCCCGCAAGGTCTCATTCCTCTGCGGCAGCTGCTACCTCGGCAGCTTTCCTCTTCTCCTTCAGCGCCTTGGCGACCCTTTTGCTCAGGACCCTTTCGTTAATGATCCTCATATACATCGCGTCATGTTCCAGCAGCGGAGATGATGATATTATCGTCGCCTCCGGGTTGAGCTCGCAGAGCGCCTCGGCCAAAGGCTCGAACTTCAGGTCCCCCTTCTTTATCGGGGTAAGCCTCCTTTCGTTGCCGTCGCTGTATTCGACTCCCGCAAATGACATTTGGATGCGGTCCTTGCAATACGGCTCCACCTGTTGCAGAAGGTCGAGATAATCCTCGGATTCCATAAGGGAACCGTTGGTCCTCGAGTGGTAGTGGGGGAAATTGACCACGGGAACGATACCGTCCACGGAATCGCAGAGATCCAGAACCTGTTCCAGAGAGCCGAAGACGGATTGGTGGCCGGTTATCTCTACGCCGAGTTTCGGGCGTATATTGTTCTCATTCCACCAATCCATTATGTTCTCGACATTCTCCACGATGTTCGCATCGATATCTTCCTCCGGAAGTCTCCCGGTGTAAAGGCCCAGGCTCGTTATGACCACTTCGCCGTCAAGCGCGTTCACGATCGTCGCGGCCCTCCTGATGCTGTCGATGCATGAACCCGTGAGCTCGTTGTTCGAACCCAGGTCCATATAGTAAGGGGTGTGAAGAGACACATGGACGTCAAGCCGTTTTGCTATCTCGCCTATCTTGTAAAGTTCGCCGAAGCTGCCCGTTATTCCCGACGGCATATAGATGAGGCCATCCTCCTCTTCAATGACGGTCTCGGGGTCGGTCATCAATTCGCCGTCCCTTTCCAGCTCCACAACGAAATCGTCCTTTACGTCCCTGATCCTGATCCCTACCTCATCCTCGTTAGGGTATCTTCCGTATACCCCCGCCCTTACCATTTGTATCCCCAAAGCGTTAAGGCTAAGGTTGTGTACATCCTCGATCCCATCTTTGAGCGTTCGTCCTTTGCACGACAGGGGTATTCCGGCGGGTCCGAATCTTATCATGGTGTCACCAACTGAACATATGTATACTGGGCAGTATTAAAATATATGCCCATGCGGACGCGATAGGCAAGGAAGTAGTGATAGTTTTATAAACAACCTCCCCATACGACGGTTACCCAATGTCGGGAGAGTCAGAAAATGAGTGAGAGCTTCAAAACGAATCCCCAGCTCGTTGCCTTGATATCGGAACTCAAGGCAAAGACAAGGGAGAACGAGGCCGCTATCTGGCGAGACATAGCGCTTAGGCTTGAGAAACCGAGAAGGAACTGGGCCGAAGCGAACCTCAGCAAACTTGAAAGGTATGCGAAGGACGGGGACGTGATAATCGTTCCCGGAAAGGTTCTCGCCGCAGGAAGCGTAACAAAGAAGATAACCGTGGCTGCATACAGTTTCTCGGATGCTGCGGCAGCAGGCATAGCCGCTGCCGGAGGAAAGACAATGACGATAAGGGAGCTTATGGAATCGAATCCTAAGGGCTCCGGCGTGAGGATCATGAGGTGATGAGGATGGTCACAGTAATAGATGCAAAAGGACTGGTCCATGGCAGGCTTGCCAGCAACGTCGCCGAAATGATCATGGGCGGAGAGGAAGTAGTGGTCCTCAACGCGGAAGGCATTGTGATAACCGGTCAGAGGGACATGATCTTTGCTGACTTCAAGGCAAAGGTCGACCGCGGAGACACAACGAAAAGGAAAGGCCCCTTCTACCCCCGCAGGGCGGATCTGCTTTTCAAACGCTGCGTAAGGGGAATGATCCCCTGGAAGACCACGAGCGGAAGGGACGCTTACAGGAGACTCCACGTTTATGTGGGGACGCCGAAGCAGTTCGAGTCATGCGAGAAACTGAGGCCCGAAGAGGCTGACAGAGAGATCACCGGCAAATACACAACCCTGGGAGCCGTCTCAAAATTCCTGGGATCCAACGTGAGATGATCGCATGGAACACGTAAACACAAGCGGAAAAAGGAAGACTGCGATCGCAAGGGCGACCGTCAAAGAGGGTACAGGCAGAGTGACCATCAACAAGGTCCCCCTGGACACATACGGCCCGGAACTGGCAAGGCTTAAGATCGAAGAGCCTCTCGGCCTTGTGCCGGAGAAGGCATCACAGGTGGACATAGCCGTGTTGGTCAAAGGCGGAGGAGTGATGGGTCAGGCTGCGGCGGCAAGGACCGCGATCGCAAGAGGGCTCGTCGACTTCTATAAGGATGAGGAGATGGAAGCGGTGTTCAGAGCATACGACAGGACACTCATCATCAACGATGACAGAAGGAAGCTCCCCAAGAACCCGCTCGGACACGGTGCCCGCGCCAAGAAGCAGAAGTCATATCGTTAAGGTGATATCATGATAATACCGGTGAGATGCTTTACATGCGGAAAGGTGGTCGGAAGCGCATACCCAGAGTATGTTAAACGCGTAGGCATGGGAGAGAACCCCAAGGATGTCCTGGACAGCCTCGGGTTCGAAAGATACTGCTGCCGCAGGATGATAGTATCTCATGCAGATCTCATCGGAGAGATAGCGCCTCTCGGATAAACCATTTAACAAAAACCTATTAATCATGGGCCCGTGGGGTAGCTTGGTATCCTTCTTGCTTGGGGTGCAAGTAACTCCAGTTCAAATCTGGGCGGGCCCACCTAACTCTCTCGCCAGAAAGTCAATTTTGAAATTCAATAACATTTCTTATCATATGCAAAAAAGAATGGGAAAATTACGGAGTGAGGCCTAACAGGTAAAACCCGTTCTCCCCTCTCCAAGTCCTCATATGTACTAGTACTATATCAAACATCTGACTCAAATAATAAATCTGTGTTGCGCTATGCTTCCGCATGGGCGTAACATGCGAAATGGTATTCATCGATGAGTCAGGAGCAGGCACCATCAAACAAGATAAGAATAGCCTGTGGGTCACTGCGGGAGTACTATCAAGATTAGACACGCATGGTACGCTCACAGCAGACTTTCAAGAAATGAAGAATAGGTTGATGCGTAACCCTATGGAAGAATTCAAAGGGAGTGTCGTGCCCAAACATTTATTGGAAGGAAAAACTGCAGAAGATGTCGCCATTGAAATATCAGAACTTATGAAAAAATATGATATGTGCGCATGGATCACAGGAACGAATAGAGATTTCGCACAAAGCTGTAAAAAATATTTTATCCCCTCTAACATAAAAAAAGGCATACAGGCCAAGGATGTTGCAAGAGAGCTTCTTCTTGAAAGGGTGTCAGGATACGTAAAAAATCAAAATCAAGAATTCTATACCTACCAATTGATATGGGATCTGTCTGATGTGAGCGAACTTATAGACTTTAGCGCAATCACATCTACCTATGTCGACCCCCACAGCAAAAGGGCACTTTGTCTGCAAATAATACCCAAGATTTTGGGCGCACTTTCTCATGATTGGGTCGAACTGCAAATCGCAGACGTATTATCAAATTTTGCACTGAATAAGATTGCCGACGGTAAATTCCCTGATGCTGATAAAGAAAAAAGTGTCGCGTTCAAAAAGTACCTATATCCAAGACTTACAAGGTCTGCAAGAGGTACGGTTGGGGTTGGTTGGAAGTTGCTTGGATTGTGATGTGCAAATACGCTCAAAGCGAACGCGCTTATTTCAATAACACAGTAAACCACCTTATTGAAATTCATTTTTGAATTGCTGGCAATCAATAAATGCCAATCTGGGCGGGCCCACCTATTCCCCTACTTGTAGTTCAAGGATCTTTTTCTCTGACCTTCTCTACCGACTGTATGCCCCCGTCCTCAATGATCTTGCGGTAGAACATCTCCACTGCCTCGGAGGGCGATAACTTCAGTTGGCTCAGGATATTCTCCGCCTCAACTTTGATGATGGAATCAACGCGCGCATTTATGACGGAACCTCTGTTCTTTGTCGGTCTTCCCGAGAGGACCTCATCGCACAGGGACGCGATGTACTCGTTGTAGAACATCCCTTTCTCTCTGGACAAAGTACGGATGATGTTCGTGGTCTCGGAACCATACTGGGATGATTTTTTCTTCCTTGTTGCGATGTATGGGTATCCGAGGTCCACCGCGATATCTCTTAGGATAGATTTACGTGAATCCATATCTCTGGGTCTCAACTCATCTTGGTCAAGTTTCCGGATCCCTGATATCACTTCTTCCATCATATACGGGTACAGGAGGCTTTTGCCGAAATGCTTCGCGATCGCCAGTTCGCAGGGGATGGATACCTTAATGAGCCTGTCCACGGCGGCATCCTTCTGCATCTCGTAGTCGTTGTCTGTCTGATCGACGAATTTGGCACAACCCATGAAGTACTCGTCCGCGCCCTGCCCCGTGACCACCACATCCTCCCTTGCTTCTCTGCATACGCAGAAGAGTTGTAATTCATAGGATATCGTGAACGGATCGGTGGTGCCGGTGGCGGAGATCATCTCCTTGATCAAAGGCTCCATATTCCTTTTTGATATCTGCACTTGCGTCCAGGGAAGCTCCAGTCTTTCAGAAAGGTCCTTGGCCATTACAACGTCATGCGCCTTGTCCGTTCCGCAGGTGTACAGATGGACCGAGTTCGCATATTTCTTTGCGATGGCTGATATCAATCCGGAATCCAATCCTCCGGAGAACGCTACGGCAACATCTCTCCCTTCAGTAGAAATTCTGACGGCATCTATGATCGCCTGTTCCATCTCGGCATATTTGAAGGGCACATATGGCGATGTTATTTCTCCACTATAACGATAACTGGTAGACCGAGCTTACTTAAACCCGCCGGTCAGTCTCTTTTTTTGACAGCATTACACAGCATGAGAGCATTTTTACCCAACAACAATTGTTATAGTCTATTTTGATGTTACATTGTGTATGGATGCGGCAGATATGAAACACGATCACAGTTTCGAAGAGTTGTGTGAGATAGTTGCACCCATAGCGGAAAAATACGGCGCAGGCAGCATATATCTCTTCGGATCAAGAGCGCGCGGCGATAATTCTGAAAAAAGTGATTATGATTTCTTTGTAACTCTGGGGCAGATACGAGGGTTAAAACTGTGCGGATTGCTCAGGGAGCTGGAAGAAGCACTAGGGAATGGTGTTGACATCGTAACAGGTGGGGCGCAACTGGAGGAAGACTTCTCAAAAGAGATACACCGCGAAATGAGGCTGATCTATGAATCGTGATATTAGATACATAGACTCGATCATCAGGCATTGTGTCAATATAGAAGAGGCCATTCAAATATTCGGCGCGGATGAAGAGGATTTTCTTGACAACGTGCATTTTCAGAACGATTGTGCATTTGCGTTATCGCAGGTGGGAGAGATCGTGAAAAGACTGTCTCCGGGTCTAACATCTAAACATCCGGAGGTAGAGTGGAGCAACATCGCCAAACTCAGAGATATGATATCCCATAAATATGAGGGTATCGAGTTGCAGGTTTTGTGGGACATAATAATGGACGATGTACCGTTGCTAAGAAAAGAATGCGAAATAATTCTCACAGAACTCAGGTCAAAATAACTCGACCGCCTAGTGGATCTTCGATAAGTCAGTCTATTATTTAGTAAAAAATAGGATTTCAAAGGGTTTGAAAAATGGTTTAAGGAGGTTCATCACTCCATGGCTATATTGAATGTGAACTCAGCGATATTCTTGCAGTATTCCGATATCCTTTTCGAGCTGAACATCACAACTTCTCTTGCCGACGCAAAAATGCCGTCTCCGGAGGAGTCAGATCTTGAGAATCTCTTTATTTCCTCAAGCAACTCATCAGCCTCCTTTATCGACTGCTCGGCCAGTGTGATATCCTTCTCTATCCAGCTTTTGATGGACATTGTCAGAAGGTTATTTACCCTCTGTCCATAGTTGTTCGCATCTTTGTCTGTTGTGTCTGCGGAATCGAACCCTTCGATCAGGAAAAGATGGCTGGACATTGAGACCATATAGTCGCCAATGTATTCCAGGACCCTGCTCAGTGAAAGGCAAGCTGTCATCTCATACAAAGGAAGATTCATCTTCTGAGATGCGGAAGCATCTTTCTGATAGATGATGCACTGTCTGAACGTCAGCCAATAGATCCTGTCTATCTCGGTGTCCCTCAATCTCATATCCTTTATGTTATCAAGGTTGCCCGTGAAGGCCGCGTCATACAGGTCGGTGATCATTCCCTTGACCAGCAGACCCATTCTTTCAATGATCTTCTTGGGATCTATGGCATCATGCTCGATCAGATTCGCGACGAGTATGTGTGAATCGTCCGCTTCGATCATCTCCAGGCCAATGGAGGCCTGTACGAAGTTCGTAACAGTAGATATCACCGCGGGAGACATAGGCTGCGAGGATCTGATTAGGATCATCGCATGTCCGGCAATGTATGCTCCCACAAGCTGCCTGTATAGAAATCCCCGGTCAATGGCGTTCGTAGCGTCAATGACCTTCGTGCTGCGCTTGGGCATGGGCGCCGTACCTTTCGGGTACAGCGACAAGGTACCGTCAGGCTGTGCCTGAAGTCCGATTGTGTCGTTCTTGTTCAGTCCTACGGAGTTTGCCCAATCCTTTGGAAGAGTTATCATGAATGAGGACCCCCCCGTGATTTGTACACGTCTTACATCCATGTTTATGATAATGGTAAAAACGGAATATAAAACATACTTTGCCAATCTATATATTGTTATAAATATTAATTTAATAAAAATATCTCAAAAAAATATGGGAAATATTAAATATATCTTTATAATCGTTTTTATATCTAACTGTTATTTATATATACATTGATTTTTAAAACATACTATGTATTTCTATCTATTTTTTTACGATAATTATATATGGTCAATTTTTTTTGAAAAGTTTGTATTACCTTTTACAGTAACATGTGTGTTTTCATAGTTCATCAGAGTTCTGACAATTTCTGACAATATCTGATATTTTCCGATCTATTCTCAATATATGTATGAATATATATTATACAGATGAGCTTTAAAGGAAAAGACCTTCGCAAAGATTTATATCTATTATATATCGTTAGCCTATACATCGGACAAGGAATCATTCCGAACGCCGAAAAAATGGGATGGTCCATGAACTGCTCACAGCCCCCCTGTGGTCACATGGACCACCCACCCCGTTCTGTGTTGTTGTATTGTTTGTTTTGAATGGAGTTTTGCATACGAAATGGTGGGGTCGCTCCGAACGATACGGCCATAATAGCTTCTGGACGGGCTCATATTAAGATCACAATGGCAGAAAACAGGGTCATAGTGGGTCTATCCGGATTTGAACCGGAGTCAATGGCTCCCAAAGCCACAAGTATACCAGGCTAGCCCATAGACCCTTAGACCGCTGATGATGACGTAGATATTAAGGTTTGCCTACTGAGATCAAAGAATCTTCTCCATCTCTGCGAGAAGCAGTCTGACGGCATTTCCTCTGTGTGAGAAGTCATTCTTCTCATCGGTCCGGACCTCCGCAAAGGATCTTTGCCCATCATGGCTGAAGATCGGATCGTAGCCGAAGCCTTCGGTGCCTCTCTCTTCTTCAAGGATGACCCCGTTGCAGGTTCCGGTCACAATGATGTCCTTGCCGTTCATGTTGCACCCGATGCAGCATTTGAACACCGCACTCCTTTCCTCGACCCCGCCCATAAGCTTCAGTATCCCTTCGTTGCCGATGGTCTTTTGGACATATGCCGACCATACCCCCGGAAACCCCTCCAGGCGGTCGATGAAAAGGCCGGAGTCGTCTATGATGAAATCCGATATGCCTTTCGATTTCAGCTCGTCCATTCCCTTTCTGACCACCTCTTCAAGGTCCGACGACTGTATCTCATCATATGGGACATTCAGATGTGCCGTTTCTATCCCAAGGCCCTCAAAATAATGCTGGTACTCCCTGACCTTCCCGGGATTGGAGGTTATTATGGTCATTCTCATGTGTATCTGCCTCTGTTCTTTATCTCGTCCAGCTTGCGGAGCAATTCTTTCGGTTCTCTCTTCGCCGCAAGGTAAGAAGCCATAAGCTCTGAGAACGCTTCCGTCAGGTCAGGATGGGCGGAAGCGAACGCTCTTTCCAAAAGGCGTATGTCCACTCCCATGTCCTCGAGTTCCGCCTTTGTCCTTCCCATCGAAAGATCGATAAGGCAGATCTTCCCGTCCTCTGTCAATATCATGTTGGAGGTGGTAAGGTCCCCGTGGCATATTCCCGAATTATGAAGGGCCGCGACCGTGCTTCCGATCATCATGCAGATGTCTGCCGCACAATGCGGTTCGCTGTCCAATTTATCCTTGACCTTAACGCCTTTGACCTCTTCCATCGTGATGGAGGATCCCTTAAGGTCAACGTCGTACACAACAGGGGTCCTTACGCCGGACCTTCTGGCCTCCTTCATGAGCCGGGCCTCATTTCTCGTCCTGAGAGAGCGGAGCTCCTCGTCGAGTTCGGCCGCCCTGTATCTTTTCGGAGACCGTATTTTGACCAGAGCGTCCCTTCCCAGGAAACGCGAGGCAATGATCTCTGCCTCGGCGCCTTTGGCTATCAGTACCCTGTCGGTCATGGGTGTTTATCTGCAATCTCATGTAAATAAATAGCCGTGAGCCCATACAAAAGCATGAGATATACCATTACCGGGGACAACCTTCAGTTCGTGAATGTGCAGCTGGATGAGAATGAGGTATTCCAATCGGTCGCCGGAAGCATGGCGTACATGACCGGGAACATGGTAATGGAAGCAAAGATGCAGGGCGGTCTCCTGAAGGGGTTAGGGAGGTCGATGTCGGGTGCATCCCTTTTCCTTGTGGAGTACAGGTCCAAGGGTGGAACAGGCATCGTGGGATTGGGAGGCTCGGTACCGGGAAAGATCGTGGACCTGGACATCGGCAGAGGCAAATGGATAGTCCAGAAAACAGGATATCTTGGAGCACAGCCCACAGTGGAGCTCAAGATGGTGTTCCAGAAGAAATTGGGAAGCATCCTCTTCGGTGGGGAAGGCCTCGTTCTTCAGGAGCTGAGCGGTACCGGCATAGCATTCGTAACCGCATGCGGAGACTTCAACATCGTGGACCTGAGGCCCGGAGAGAAATATAAGGTCGCCACGGCCAAGGCGGTGGCGTGGCAGGACACAGTGGCCTATGACATCACAAACACAGGCGGGATCAAGACCGCGATGTTCGGTGGGGAAGGATTGTTCGTTACGACCCTCACCGGACCGGGAAAGATAATAATACAGTCGATGACGCTCACGGAGCTCGCACTATCCTTGGTACCGTTCCTTCCCAGCAAATGAGGGAAAGGGCAATAGCGGGTTCGGAGAAAGACGGCGGCAGACGCTGACCAAACAACTTTATCAATCCCTTTTACTCTTTAGTATCGTGAATCGCATACCCACGGGATGCAGGGCCTTCGATGATCTTCTTGGAGGAGGGATAGAGAGAGGCAGCATCACGCTTCTTTACGGTGAGGCCGGCGCAGGCAAGTCGAATGTCTGTCTGCAGACCGCCCGCAATGTTATAAGGAAGGGAGAGAGGGTAGCGTACATCGATTCCGAAGGGATATCGTACGACAGAGTGGGTCAGATATTCGGGGAGGACGGAGAGAGCGCAAAGGGCCTTCTGGTCTCTCAGGTCCACAGCTTTGAGGAACAGTCGGACCGCGTTGACAAAACGGTCAATCTCGCCGATAAAGGAGTAATAGATCTGGCTATTGTCGATTCCATCAATATGTTCTACAGGATCAACCACGATGACATGAAAGTAAGGAACGACTTCGTCAGACAGATAGAGGCCCTGATGGGGATGGCAAGGAAGAACGACGTGGCGGTGCTGCTGACATCGCAGGTCTATTCGAACATCGCAACAGGGGGGATAGAGTTCCTCGGAGGGCATGCGCTGAGCCACAATTCCAAGACCATCTTGAGATTGGACAAGAAAGGCAACAGCGTACGGACTGCCGTTGTGATAAAACATCGCAGCCTGCCGGAAGGCAGGTATGCGAATTATAAGATAACAGCGACCGGCATAGAGGATCTGTGATCAGACCTCTCTGTCGATGGCATACTTTGCGAGAGCGATCATGAAGTCCTTTTCCTCGCTATGAGGAAGGATAGAGAGTTTCGATATCGCTTCATCCACTTTCTCTTTTGCCAGCCGTCTTCCGTAGGCGATGCTCCCTGCATCTTCCATTATCGATCTGGCTCTGGCCGTTTGATCATCGGTCGCATCCGCATTGCCGAGGATGCTTTTGAACTCCTCAAGCACTTTGGGATCCTTGATGTTCCTGATGGCGTGCGTCACCATCACTGTGCACTTTCCTTTGCGGATATCGTTCCCGACAGACTTCCCCGTTTTTGCGGGGTCCCCCGCAATACCCAGATAATCGTCGAATATCTGGAAACCGAGGCCCAAGGCCATTGCGTATTCGTGAACGGCCTGCACAGTTCTTTCGTCCGCACCGCCCGCGAGCGCACCGCCCGCTGCTGCGGCGGCGAAGAGAACGCTCGTCTTCAGTCTGATCGTTTCTATGTAAACTTCTTCCGAAACTATCTTTCTCTCGTTGTTTATGTCCATCTGCTGTCCGCGGGCAAGATCCCATACGGCCTGTGAGACATACTTCAGTATATTCCTCATACTGCTGTCCGGGACATCCATGCCGGAGATTATCTGGAAGGCCTTTGCGAACAGAGCATCCCCCGCGAGTATAGCTGTGGGAACGTTATATGCGATATGGATCGTGGTCATGCCCCTCCTCTGCTCGTCGCCGTCCATGAAGTCGTCGTGGACCAGAGTGAAGTTGTGTATGTATTCGATGGCCACCGCAAGCGGCATAGCCTTCATTCGGTCCCCTCCCACCGCACCTGCGGCCGCAAGCGCCATGGCGGGACGCATCCTCTTCCCTCCCGCATAAGGATACTGCCTGGAGGCGGCGATGAGATCGGATGGCTCTTCGTCGCCGATGTACTGTCTTATCGGACCGTCCAATTCTTTGGAGGCCTTCATCAAATATTCTTTTGCGTCCACTGTATCCCCTCTAACCACTCTTTCGTTTGTCCGATCACAACATATCTTGCATTTGATAGTTGTCTGATGTTCGATGAACCCGTAAGAAGCATCGCCGCCCGGAGCTCTTCCCTGATAAGGGTGAGTTTCTCAATAACGGCGGCAGACGACTCGGTAGCTTCTCTGAGTACCGTGTGCGCCGCACCCGCGCAGCACGCGCCCATAGCTATCGATGAAGCGACATGGATGCCGTCCAGTATCCCTCCTGATGCGATGACGGGAAGGCCGTTATCGGCCTCGATAAGCGACACAGGCGCGGGGATGCCCCAATCAAAGAAGGATTCTCCCATGTTCATTCTTAACAGGTCGCCTCCCGCCATTGCTCTGTAGAGCTCCACCGCGGAGAAACTGGTACCTCCCATGCCCGCAATGTCCATTCCCAATATGCCGGTGCCTTTCAGCCTGTATGCCACTTCTTTGGATATCCCGGCACCCGTTTCCTTAACTATTATCGGATATTCCCTTGCGAGGTCCCTTATGGCGTCGAAGCATCCCTTCGCGTTCGTGTCCCCCTCCGGCTGGACCACTTCCTGCAGGAAGTTGAGGTGTACCGCCATGATGTCCGCATCGATGAGGTCTTTTGCTTTTCCCACATCATCCGGCGAGAATCTGTCTTTGCTGTGTTGGGGTACGAGTTGCGGCGCTCCGATGTTCCCAATCACGAGAGGAACATCATATTCTTTCACTATCGAATAGCTATCTGGGTCAATGCCAGCTACGCCTGCCCTTTCGCTCCCGACACCCATTCCGATCCCTAGTTCGGAACAAGCCGCGGCTATGTTCTCGTTGATCCTTTTGGCCCCCGGGAACCCTCCCGTGATGGCCGTGACAATGAACGGGAAACTGAGTTTCTTTCCCAACACTTCCGCCGTCATATCTATCTCGTCGGCATTTACCTCCGGAAGTGCGTTGTGGATGAGCTTGATATCATCCCAGTAGCAATAACCCGGTTCGACCCTTTCGTTGAGGCATATCTCGATGTGGTCCGCTTTCCTTTCTTTTATGGGGGCCATCACAATCCTCCTTTGGCTGTGGTGGAGATAACCCTTTCTCCCTTTAATAGTGAACGCAGTCTTCCCGGGACGGAACCGTTGACGAGGATGCAGTCTCTTTCAGGAGATGTGATCCTCAGCATGGCCTCCATCTTAGCCCGCACCCCTCCGGTGACATCGTCTACGCCGATATCGCTCGAGACCTCGGCGAGAAGTTCCGAGGTCACTTCCGTCAGCAGCTTTGAGTCCGGATTCGTTTTCGGGTCCTTGTCGAACAACCCGTCAACGTCGGACACGAAGACCACCTTCTGCGGGTTGTAGAGGCCGCAAAGCACTTCCATGATCTGGTCGCCCGAGCATATCCCGAACCCTTTGCTCCGATCGAACACGACATCCCCGAACAACACGGGCATTATCCCAAGACGGGAGGCGGAAAAAAGCACCTCGGGATCATCCAGAATGAGCTTTCCGCCGTCCATCATGAAGCAGGACCCAGGAGGCACCGAGACTGCAGGAATGTCCGCATCCAGCAGTTCGCCGATCACCATCTGATCGAGCTCCCTCATGTCATACTGTGTTCTTGCAACGGCAGGTATCTGTCTGGGGTCTGCGAACCCGTTCTGCAATGAGTATTCCTTGGCAAGGACGTGTCCGAAAGAGCCGCCTCCGTGGACTATGATCGCGCTTGCACCGGAATCCTTGATCTCCCCGCACAGCCTGCGGACCACGTCTTTATTGAAGGTCCTGTACTGGGTCTTGTCGGTGATAACGCTTCCGCCCAGTTTGATCAATATCATTGCAGAATGATTGCAGAGGTCTGTCTTAATGGTTCTCATGGGGTGAATGAAAATAGAAGTGGTTGACAGCGTGTCAGTGTTCCCGTATGCTTGCGCAATACAGTACTGACAGATACGCGGGCGGACTTTACTGCCGGGTTCGAGATGGGACCGGGTGTTTCCCCGCCGCTATGGCCGTCAGACCAATGCCTGCCATAACTACAAACTATATTAAACTATCCTGGAAGCCCAAAAAGTGTCTTATCAAGAGACTTCGTGAACGCCAAGTGCTTCATTGTACGGACGTTTGATCGCTGTCCAACACTTCGTTCCAAAGCCTGATCGTCTCTTCGGCCTCTTTCTCGTCCATGATCTCTATGGCAAATCCGGCATGGATGATCGCCCAATCTCCGATCTTCGCTTCCACCATGGAGATGTTTGCCTTCCGTATCACGCCGCCGAAGTCGATATCTCCGACGTCCCCTTCTATCTTAACTATTCTGCCGGGTACTGCCAAGCACATTTTATCATCCCGCCATTATCTTGAGTATGGCCTCAGCGGGCTGCCCGTCCGCGTCCTCAAGCGCCTTTATCGCCCTCTCCCTGTCGCATCCCGTCTGAGACATCACCAGTTCGATGTCCCCCGCAGGGAATGATACTGCCGCTGCCGCTGTTCCGGATGCTCCCAGTTCGCGTATCTCCTCGTCTCCCGAGATCTGGTAGTTGCGGCTTCCCTGCATATCTACACATACCACTTCCACATTGGTGAGGACTATCTCCTTATCGGTCGTCCTTATTATGACCTCGACCGCATTGTCGACATTGGTCTGTTTTATGCCCATCTTCTTCATTGCCTGCTGCATCTGACGGGGATTGACGCCTCTCATTCCTGACATATCGCTACCCTCTATGATATTTCAATTAATTAATTGTAGCCGTGACGCTACCTCATCCATCAGCCGCGAGAACACCGTTTCCGCCGCTGCATCCGCAACCCCTCCCTGAGCGAAATCAGGCTTGCCGCCGCCTCTCCCCCCGAACTCGGCGAGGACCTTCGACAGAACATCCCTGCAATCTATCTTCTCAGTTCCCGAGGAGATCATGACCGACGTGCTGTCCCCCGAAGAGACCAGCACGCACACTTTTCCTGATACCTTGTATGCCTCTGCGGCGTCAGAGAGGACGGACCTCTCGACGAGAGGGAACACTCCGCCTACCACGTCCACTCCCCCGATCGTCGTCGGGACCAGTTCCATTATCTGTTTTTTCACGAAAGAACCGGATGTTTTCCTCAGAGTCTCCGATTCGGCTCTCAGGTTAGATACGGCCCTGACGAGGTCCTCGGGCTTGCTCTCCGCCGCATCCGACGCTTGGAGACAAACATTTGCCAGCGCCATCGCGGAATCTTTGGCATCGTTGCCGACCCTGAAATGTATCGCGACCCCCTCCTTTCCGGCGGAGACCTTCCTGTCAACGAACAGCATCTCCAGTTCGCCGGTCTCCATGACATGGAGGCCGCTGCACGCGGAAAGGTCGATGCCCCCTATGGAAACCACCGAAACCACCTCTCCCTCTGGGATCCTCTCCTTCTTTATCCTTACCTTTTCGAGCTCTGGGTCATCCCTATCCATAAGGGCCTTCGTGATGGGGAGATTGTCCCTTATCGCCTGATTCGCGAATAACAGTGCCTTGCGGACATCCTCCCAGCTCACATCCCTGTCGACGATCACGTATTTGCTGTCGGGAGAGATGAATATCTTGTTGATGGAAAGTTCCGGGACCTGCCTCCTCAGAGAGCCGAAGAGCAGATGCTCCCCCGTATGTCCCATCATGAGATCGTAGCGTCTGTCCCAATCTACGCTGCACCAGACGGTATCATCCTTCTTCAGGTCGCTTCCTTTGACCTTGTGGATTATCCTGTCCTTTTTGTAGAACACTTCCGTTACCTCGAGACCGCGGATAGTGCCTGTATCGCACACTTGGCCTCCGCCTCCCGGGTAGAATGCGGTGATATCAAGTTCAACTTCTTCACCATCAACGGACAACACGCGGGCCTCGAACTCGAACGCATAACCGTCGCGCCTGAAGATCTCCTCCGTCATATGTCTGAAGGATATGAGGGTCATATGTAATAAACATGCGACAAGGGCCGGAAATGCATGGTTGTGTACCAGACGGCGGCCGTAATTAACAAAGGATGCCGGCAATAAACAAAGATTTATATAAGCCAATTATTAGCTGGAATCCGTCAATCAACAGAGGTACTGCGATGAGAAGAACCAACACTTGCGGAGAACTCAGGTCAGAGGATATAGGAAAAAAGGTCTGTCTTCAGGGATGGGTAAGGTTTTCCAGAGACCATGGCGGAGTAGCCTTCATCGATCTTGCCGACAGATACGGAATAACACAGATCGTGTTCGACCCGGAAGATGTTCCGGGAGAGACCGATGTGAATTCCCTGTCGAATACGATGAGGACGTTCACCCGTGAGTCCGCAGTATCGGTTAACGGCATTGTCAGGAAGAGGGTTGACGGCACCGAGGATGCAAGGAACCCCACCGGCGAGGTGGAGGTGCTGATCACGGAGGCCGAGCTTCTGAACAGATCAAGGTCGCCGCCATTCGAGCTGGGCGACCAAAAAGAAGGCGTGCTTCCGAACGAGGACACAAGGATGAGGTACAGATACCTCGACCTCAGGAGAACCGAGGCCATACAGGCGATGGAAACAAGGAGCAGATTCATCCACCTGATAAGACAGTACATGGTCGAGAACGGTTTCCTTGAGATAGAAACGCCTATTCTCGCAAGGTCCACGCCGGAAGGCGCAAGAGATTTCATAGTGCCGTCAAGGGTGCACCCCGGCACGTTCTACGCTCTGCCCCAGTCCCCTCAGCTGTTCAAACAGATGCTGATGGTCGGGAGCATGGACCGCTATTATCAGATCGCAAGATGCTTCAGGGACGAGGACTCCAGAAAGGACCGCCAGCCAGAATTCACTCAGCTGGATATGGAAATGTCCTTTGTCGACTCGAAGGACATCCAGGATATGATCGAAGGATTGATCGCATATGTATGGAAAGGCCTCTTCGGCAAAGAGATAGACATCCCCTTCAGGCGCATAGGCTATACGGAAGCAATGGAATCATACGGTTCCGATAAGCCTGACCTAAGGTACGGGCTCAAATTCGTCTCTCTGACCGAGGTCGTGAAAGACGCCCAATACGATATATTCCAAAGGATACTCAAGACCGGAGGGATGGTCGCAGGCTTGAACCTGAAAGCGGACGTGGCCGGCGAGCGCATCGGAAGGAATGATGTTGACAGATACATCGGCCAAGCGAAGAAGTTCGGCCTCGGCGGACTCACGTGGATGAGGTGCAAGGACGGCAAGCTGGAAAGCAACATAACGAAATACTTCACGCCGGAGATCCTGGATGCGATAAAACAAAAGATGGGCGCGGAAGAGGGGGACCTGCTGTTCCTTATCGCGGGGCCATGGAAATCCACCTATGAAGGAGGAGGAGCGCTCAGGAAGAGGCTCGCGGAGGACCTTGACCTTATACCGAAGGATGAGATGCAGTTCACTTGGCTTGTGGACTGCCCTATGTTCGAGGTGGACCCGGTGTCCGGGAAGTACGACGTGTTCCACCATCCTTTCGTCCTTCCTGAGAATGACCTCAATGATGCGTATGTCGGAGGAGCATGCTTCGACCTCTGCCTCAACGGCAACGAACTCGGTTCCGGATCATTAAGGATACACGACCCGGAGCTTCAGAGGGAGGTCTTCAGGAAGATCGGCATGGACGACGAGAAGATCCAGGCGGATTTCGGGTTCTTCGTGGAGGCACTCGGCTACGGCGCACCGCCCCACGGCGGCATCGCGCTGGGTATTGACAGGTTCATGTCCATTCTCCTTGGGAAGGATACCATCAGAGAGGTCATCGCGTTCCCGAAGAACAAGAAGGCCGTATCGCTGCTGGACGGGTCTCCCGCAAAGGTGGAAGACGAGAAATTGGAAGAGCTGCAGATAATGACCCTGGCCATCGAAGGTATGGACTTCGATGACCTGGGGAGCCTTGACGAAGAATGAGGTCACGAATGGGCTCAAAGCCTTGAGGCAAGCGCGCCTTTCGTTGCCGAGACGATATCCGAAGAAGAATATCTGCCGCCGGTCTCTTTCATCACATGGCCGATGACGCGGTTAATCGCCTTTTCATTCTTCTTTATCTCGTCTATGATCTCGGGATGCGAATCCAGATAGTCGCCGACGATCTGGTCCAGACCCGCGCTCTGCTCTTTTATCGTCCCGATGTCCGAGCCCGTCATGTAGGCTTTCAGCTCAATGTCCGCCTCTATGTCCGTAATGTCGCCGTCTGCGAATCTCTTTGTTATTCTCACGATCCCCGCCGGGTCTTTTCCGGCGGCCTCGAACGCCTTCCAGTTGGCGGATATGGCCCCGGTGGTCCAGGACACCGCTTTTTGAGGGGAACCGGTAGCCTCGGCTATGGCCTCGAACGTCTTGGCGAGATTCACTGAGGTAGAAACGATCTGACCGGCTGTCTTCTCGTCTATGCCGTATTCTCTGCTGATCCTTATGGCCATGTTGACCGGGCTCTCTTTGATGGAAATGGACCTGACCATCTCCCCTATGTGAAATACTCCAAGATCCGGCTCATTGATGTAGCCGTAGTCGGACTCGTACTCTTTCTTTCTGACGGAAATGGTCACTCCCCTTTCCTCGTCGAAGCGCCTGGTCTCTCTGTCGACCTTCCCTCCCGCCTTCAGGATCTTCGTTTGTCGTATTGCCTCGAACGTCAGCGCCCTCTCGACATTCCTCAGGCCCGTGACGTTCTTTACCTCGACCCTTTCCTTTCCGATGGAGATGTTGCAGTCGCAGCGTATGCTCCTCTCTCCGTCTCCAGGAAGGTCAATGGTGTGGCGTATGTCCGTTATCAGTTGTTTAAGGAACTCCCTCGCCTCTGCCGGGGAGGAGAAATCGGGGTCCGTGACTATCTCCGTAAGCGGGGTCCCCGCTCTGTTGTAGTCCACCAGCGACGACTGGTCTCCGACCCTTTTTGTCTTTCCCGGATCCTCCTCAAGCTGTATCTTCGTTATCCCGATGGGCTTTTTCCCGTGCAGAAGGTACACTCCTTTGCTTCCGACGGTTTTTTCATACTGGGTCACCTGCACTCCTTTGCTCATGTCGGGATAGAAATACGTCTTCCTTGCGAACCACATTATATCCGGTATCTCGCAGTTGAGCATCTTTGCCAGTTTTATCCCGCATTCCACTGCTTTTTTGTTAAGGACGGGCTTGGTCCCCGGCATACCCAGACATATGGGGCACACATGCGTGTTGGGAGCCTCCGCATCGGTAGTGGGGCAGGAGCAGAACATTTTCGATGCGGTCGGAAGCTGCACGTGTATCTCCAATCCTATCATCATAGCGACACCTCCGGGCGTCTCACATCGAATGCCTTACCCCAATCCTTTGCGAACGTTATGAGGGGATCCTCTTTCCAATGGTCCGTTACAAGCTGCATACCTATCGGCATCCCGCTGCCGTCATAACCGCACGGAACGGAGATATGCGGCATTCCCGCCACATCGGGAGGGCACGCAAGACGGTCGATGCCGTAGGATTCATCGGATGTCATTTTGGCTATCTCCTCGAACTTCGGAGAAACAAAAGGCATTGTCGGAGTAAGTATCGCGTCATGCTCCGCAAACGCTTTTTTGTAGCTTTCGATGATGTGCAGCCTTACCCTGAGAGCTTTCACATAATATCTCTCTCTGAGCCCCGCCATCCTGATGTAGGTTCCGTAAAGTATCCTTTGTCTGGCCTCCTCTCCGATGTATTTGGTCCTGAAATAAGTAAAATAGTCATCGAACCGCATGGAAAGATCGCCTTCTTGCTGGCCGTACCTCATGCCGACGAAACTCGCAAGGTTCGTGGATGACTCGGCCGCAGAGATTATGAAGCATGTGGAGAGGGCATATTTCAGGGAGGGCATCTTGATCATCTTTACCTCGACCCCCATGCCCCTCAGGACATCCAAGGAGGACTCGAAGCAGGAAAGGACGTCCTTGCTGACCCCCTCAAGCTGTTCTTCCGGCACCCCGACGGATCCGATCCTCTCTCCTTTCAGTTCAAGCTCGGGCTGGGCGCAGGACGTAGGTTCTCTGGGGTCCTTTCCGGAAATGACCGGAAGGAACCGAGCCAGCAACTCAGGGTCTGAAGAGATCAGCCCCACTTTGTCCAATGAGTTGCCGCAGTCCACCAGGCCGTATCTGGACACCCTGCCGTAGGTAGGTACGAGGCCGTACACCCCGCAGAAGCTTGCGGGACAGCAGATGGAGCCTCCCGTGGACGCTCCCAGCGAGACATGGCCGTCTATCGCCGCTGCCGCGCACGCCGATCCTCCGGCCGAGCCGCCGCATGACCGCTCAAGGTCGAAGGGGTTCTTTGGAATCCCATATGCGGAATTGGTGCCGAATGAACCGAACCCGAACTCGTCCATGTTGCATTTGCCGATAAGTTTTCCTCCCGCGGCCCTCATTTTCTCTATGGCGGCGGCATCGAATACGGGACGGTGTCCGTCCAACATCTTGGAGCCGCACCGCGTCATCATGTCTTTTGATGTCAGGCCGTCCTCGGCGGAGAAAAGGAACTTCGAATCGCCTAGATCAGCATCCTCCGCGATGCAGCTGAACATGGAGTACTTGTCGTTGAGCCCGGGCAGCGACGCCAGGATGTCCTTCATAGAACTCTGGGCCCCCTGACATAGTTCTCGTATGTTTTCATATCTTTCAGGAGCTCGTATGGATCAAAGAATATGCCTGGTACATCGTCCCTCAGGACATCTCCCACTTCCAAAGGGTTCACGCCGTGCCCCTCTCCTTCAGGTGCACCGTCGATCATATTGAGCCGATTGAATAACTCGTCAAAATCTTTGCAGTATCTTTCAATCTCCTCTTCATTAAGCGCAAAATGCGCCGCTTTCGCGACCCTTTCCATGATCATTCTGTCCATGTTGACAGCATGATTGTCCGCTTTGGTTATATTATTTACCAAACTTATGATCCATCGTACATTATCAGCCCGTAAAGGGTCATGCCGTCGTCCCTGAAATGGAACTCGATGTTCTGCGACCCCATGTACTCATCCATCATTATCCCGTAGGCGGCTATGGACGATATTCTTTGATCGGGGAACCTGCACGGATCGTCCGGATAGGAGCACTCTCCGCAGTATCTGCAGCCGCCGTCAGTGAGAGCCAGGACCCTGTATCCTTCTCCTCTGAGTGCGTTGCTGAACCTCCTGCATGCGTCTTGGTGTGCGGTACCGAGTTCCCGCAGAAGCTCACGGTCTTTCAGATCTATGTTATTGAACTCCTTTATGAGGAAAGCGGCGTTTGAGAAATCCCCCAATGTCTTAAGGCATTCCTCTTCCCTGCCGACCCCGGGAGGACAGCCCCATGTGACGCTATACGCGCCGCATACGTTCTGGGCGCAGAGCTCTCTGCATTTTTTCATTGATGCGTGATCCGGAGAGGGCAGGCCAACTTTTTTAAAAGAGTATCCCTCCATGGCAGGGTCCGTTGACATCCTATTCCATACATCATCTATCATACTCTGCGTATTCTTCTGCGTGATTAAATAGGTAACTTTGGCCGAAACGGGATCCGGCGGAAGCAAGGAAAGATCACGGCAAGGTCACATAACCGGCGAGTGGATGCATAGCTGCGCAAAGCCCCTCTTTCCGGAGCGACACACATGCGGACATGGTTATGCTTTCAGATCTCAAGCAACATAATACTGCAAAAATTGTAATTTTTTAAAAAAAGATTGTGCAGAAATTGGATTTTTTTGTAAAAAGATACTGCAATATTTGTATAACTTGTTCTGCCATCACGAACGTCCGTTAGGTTACGGCGGAAAGCGTATGGGGCCCCGCATAGATCCCGATGCCCGAAACACCTCTTTTTTGGGAAAGAGATTAAAACCCCTCCCCCTCATATCATAGCCATGGTGGAAGACACACCGGACAAGAAGATCATGGCCGGGATGAAGGCAATGGATGAGGGCGACTTCAAAAAAGCGTACTCTCATTTCAAAAAACTCGCGGAAGAATATCCAAAGAACGCAGATGTTTGGTACTACAAAGCGGAATGCGGCAATTATGCCTCGGGGATGTTCGGCGCGAAGGTCTCGCCCGAAGAGATAATGGACTCTTACAGGAAAGCGATAGAATTGGACGGGGACAGGGTGGAGTTCTACCAGTCGTACGGTTCTTTCTGCATCTCCGTGAACAAATATGATGAAGCGGAGAAAGCGTACAACGAGGCCGCGCAAATAGACGAATCCCTCGAGTCTTCGCTTTATTCGGAATTCGCGATCGAGTACTTCAACAATGTGATGGCGACATACGGCGAGATAATGGAGGACCCCAAGGCAAGGGCGCCGTATGCAAAGAAAGCATTGGAGTACATGCTCAAAGCACTGGAGATATCTCCGGAAGAGGCAAAGAACCTGCTCTGAGGGCAGCAATATCCGATCAAAGAAACAAGGGATTGGTAGCGAGGGGTCGATTTGAACGACCGGTCTCCGGGTTATGAGCCCGACGGGATATCCTGGCTACCCCACCTCGCTGTTGTCCCCTCTTACTGCTATTTGATATAAAAACTTTCATGGCAGAAAGCCCTGCGGAAAGCAGGGAGTTCAGAAGAATTTCTTCAGGAACATCAGGTCTTGTATCTTGCCTTTTACGGTTATCTTCTTTGTAACGTACGCTTTCATCGGCCTCAGGGTGCCGTCGATAAGTCCCTGGAGGCTTTCCGGCGTCGTGACAAGGGTGATGTCCGCTTCATCAATGACCTCAGGTTTGAAGTCGCTTATCTGAGCGTTCTCCAGTTTCAGAGAGTAGTGTTCCGTGCCGAGATCGATGTTGACCGTCTTCTTAAGAGGCATTACCTCTTCCTTTGCCTGCTCGTCGTTCTCCATCTTTCTGTGGAACTTGTCAATAAGTGTCTGAATCGAAGCTTCCATGCTCATGGTCTCACCAGTCGCTGATCCTGGTGTTCTTGGAGACGGTCATCATCTGCCTCACGGGTTCCCAGGAGCAACGTGTATGTGGAGGCGGACCACCGTTATCTTTTATCCATTTTTCTATGAATTCCATCGTACGCTGATCACTCGGATATCCGCTTCCTATGTCCGTCCCGAACTCTCTTTCAATGTCGGCGACCATCCTGTCCCTGGTCACCTTTGCGATGATGGACGCTGCAGAAACGATGGGAAAAGTGTCGTCCGCCTTGTGTCTGGCTATTATCTCCGTGCTGTTCATTCTTCTGCTCATATCTCTGGAAAAAGCCGCCTCGTTCACATCGGGGCAGTCCGCATATACGGCTGATACGGGGACCTTCGAACAGGCTTTGACGAACATCTCCAGTTCTATCTCGTTCAACGTCATCTCCTTCCGCTTGCCGTCGATCTCCGCAGCGGCCGCACAGACGATGGATGTCTCGCACGCATCAATGATCAGATCGTACATCCGTTCCCTCGTCTTGGGGGCCAGTTTCTTTGAGTCCTTTACTCCGATATCCACCAGGATGCCGTCGGAGGCAGAATAGACGGCTCCGACAACCAAAGGGCCGAGGACCGACCCTCTTCCAGCCTCGTCGACGCCGCACAGCATATTTTCGGGATGGCGGTATGACATGATATTCCTTTTCCATACTAAATTTATTGTAACTCTATACTTTTTAAGTAATAATGGCATTACGCTGCATGGCTCTGAAGTGTGATGTGCAGTACAAAAAAGGCGATACCTGGTCCAAGCTCACAAAGGTTGGCGTGACCGGCGTAAGAAAGCCGGTGGTCGTGAAAAGGGAGGGGATCAACAGCGCTTTGAACGGGGCGCTCAACTGTTGGATAGATATCTTCGTGGACCTCCCCGCCGACCAGAAAGGATCCCACCTTTCCAGAAATGTAGAGGTGCTCAGCAATGTGGTCGAGGACAGCATCAGGGAGCCCGTGACCGGACTGGAGAACATGGCGGTCGCCATGTGCAAGAAACTGCTGGCACATCACGAGTACGCCCAGACCGCCAACGTAGACATAGTGGCCGAATACTTCAGAGAGAGCGAGACCCCCTCGGGGAAGGGGACGTTGGAGATCTACAAATTATTGGCGAGCGGGTCCGCCGTCAGAGGAAGCGGGATAAGGAAGACCATCGGGGTGGAGGTCATAGGAATGACCGCATGCCCCTGCGCTCAGCAGACGGTGTCCGAGATGATGGACTGCGGCAGCGACATCCCCGTGATGTCGCATAACCAGAGGAACGTATGCACCGCGCTCTTCACGATGGACGACGGCACCGACGTGGAAGCGGATGAGATAATAGATATTGTTCAGAAGGCCTTCTCATCCCCCACATACGAGCTTCTCAAAAGGGGCGACGAGGGCCAGGTGGTGATCAACGCTCACAACAATCCGAGGTTCGTTGAGGATGTGGTGAGGAATGTCCTGGAGTCGGTCGTTGAAAGGTACGGAAAGCTTTCCGACAATGTGGAGATAAAAGTGAAGAGCGAGTCGGAGGAATCCATTCACAAACACAACGCGTTCGCGGAAAGGACCGCGACCCTCGGAGAACTGAGAGAAGAATACAAGCGCAAGGTCACTCGGTGAACTTCCCAAGCCTCTTTTCCAAGACGGATATGTCGGACACATACACGTCCTTGGGGCACTCCAGATCCTCAAGGCAGCCGGTCCAATATACAACAAGGCCCGGGCCGAATAGTTCTGTGTAAGGGCACAGCTGTTTTCTGGAGTTAAGGCGGAACTCCACGTTATCGCCGAATGACGCCTTGCTCTCTATCCAGCATATCTTCTTCCCGTCGTATGACATGGGCTCGTCCAACAGGCAGTCGGGGGTCTTCTGCCCCTCTCCGCCGCGAAGGTCTTCTTCGGTCTTGTAAACGATGTTCTGCTCATTGAGCCAGTTCTGGAGGAGCGTCTCTCCCCATATCCCCCTTTCTTTATGCTTCTCGTTGGCATCCGGAGAATATACGAGATCGTATTTGACCACGTCCCTGACCTCATCCGCGGTCTGCTGGCTCTCGAGCAGCTCCGGCTTCCTTATGAACTCCCAGAACTGCTTTCTGGTAACGCCGTCCTCTTGAAAGATGAACATCGAGATGAGTATCGGAGGGAATCTGTACTTATCGGATATCTCCATGAGTGTCTTTCCCTTTTTCCATTCTTTGAGCAGAAGCGGAGCTTTATCTTTGATAGAGTGGAAACGTTTCTTCACATCTCTGCTTGTTTTTTGGGTGTAAAGGGTCTCCAGCAGCCGGCTGTCGTATCCTTTTTCGAGAAATTTCTCTATGTCCCCCGGCCTGTTCAGGGCGTCGTAAAGCTTTTTGTACTCTTCATATTCCATCTGATCACTTCAATTTTTCACACAGGTCTTCCACTGCTGATATGACTGTATCTTTCACCATCGATGTCGGCGGGCAATATGCGTTCTCTGCGCGCACAAGGAAATCCTCTGCGGTCGTGCCTGACATTATCGCGGAAGTAAGCCAATTTATCCTGCCCGTGGCTCCCTCTCCCGCCAGTATCTGTGCGCCGATGATCCTGTGGGTTGCCGCATCCGCAAGCACTTTCACGGTTATTCTCTTCGCTTCTGGGTAATATCTTGCGCGGGTAAGGCCGTCGGCCTTGCCGCAGACCGCATCCAGGCCGTACCAGGATGCAAGGCCCAAAGATAATCCGGTGCCGGCGATTTCTTTCTCACCGATCACGCTCACCCATGGGCTTGATACCGGCCCGTACAGGGCCTTTCCTCCCGCCGCGTTCTTTCCCGCCGCGGCGCCCTGTCTGGCTGCCGAAGATCCGAGCTGGCTCATTGTAGGGCCGGCCACGGCCGCCGACTCGCACTGTATCAGGTCGCCCGCGACAAATATGTCTCGGACCAAGCGCCCATCCTTGTATGGCTGGAGCGAAGGCGACACGATGACACCGCCCAGTTGGCCGATGTCGAACCCCAGCTGTTTCGGGATATCGACGTTCGCCCTCACGCCTGTGGCGAATATTACCATCTCGCACTCATGTTCCTCGTTCCCGGCAGTGACGCTGCTGACCTTCCCGAAGCCGTTCACGGACTGCATCGGCGCATTAAGGATGAATTTGATCCCCTTTCCTTCAAGGTATTCCTGGATCGGGACCGCCATGTCGCTGTCGGCTATACGGGGTATGACCTGGTCCATCATCTCAACGACCGTCACGTCCTTCCCAAGTTCGGAGAGTACAAAGGCTACCTCCAGCCCTATCACTCCGGCGCCGCAGATCACGACCTTCTCTACTTCCTTGACGTATGATTGTATCCTTTTGCCGTCACGTACCGTCCTTACCACGAACACCCCCTCAAGGTTCGTGCCGCTTATCGGCGGTATGAAGACCTTCCCTCCGGCGGCTATCACTAACGAATCATATTTGTACGTCTTTCCTGCCACGGAGACCGTTTTTGCGGAATCGTCCACGGAGTCCACCCTGGTCTCGGTGACAACCTTTATTCCTTTTCTTTCAGAATAGTGCTCGGGCGTGTGCATGACCACGCTGTCCCAAGCGATCTTCCCTTCAATGGCCCATGGTATGGCGCAGGGGGAATAGGCAATGTCGGCATCTTTGGTAAAAACGGTTATCTCCGCATCGGGATCCGTTTTTCTGGCAGATGACGCCGCCGTCATTCCGGCAGCACCCGAACCTATGACTATTATCTTTCTGACCATTGGGTTATCTTATCGAAGATTGGAAGGGCTCTTAATAATCTTTTTCTCGGAAAGGGCCGTGAAAACAACAGCGGCGCTGGAACTGATACCCTAATGCCAGGACGGAAGCATCGGGAACGATGCCCGCCGGCAACGGCGCCCTCTGGGCGGATCGGGGTTCGCATCTCCGGCGCTTTGCTGAAATGATTAATAGGCGAGAACCCATGTTCGGAACAGGCCTGGAAATGAAAGAGAGGAGATCCCCGTCCCAACTCGAGGCCTGCTGGAAAGAGAAAGACATGGTCTCCGGCAGGATATGCGACGCGATGGTAGTGATAATGCGCACAAGCGGATGCTGCTGGGCAAAGACAGGAGGATGCAGCATGTGCGGGTACAGGCAGGCATCCTTGGTCACTGTGACGGAGGACGACCTCAATATGCAGATCGACGAAGCACTGTCGAAGTATAACGGAGAGCCCTTCGTCAAGATATACACTTCCGGCAGTTTCCTTGATGAAAAAGAGATACCTCTGTCTGTACGGCAAAGAGTATTGAAGGAGTTCTCGGGCTGCGAAAGGATATTGGTCGAGAGCCGCCCGGAATTCGTGAAAGAAGAGACGGTCGCGGCCCTTCCCAAGACGACCACCGTCGCGCTTGGGCTTGAGAGTTCCGATCCGGACGTTCTGAGCACATCCATCAACAAAGGGTTCACCCCCGAGGACAGCAGGAGGGCGGGGATGCTGATCAAAGAGGCCGGGCTCACTGTGAGAACGTACCTGCTTCTGAAACCGCCTTTTCTCACCGAATCATCTGCGATAGAGGATACGGTCGCTTCGGCGGTGTTCGCGGACGAATTCTCCGATGAGATATCCGTAAACCCTCTCAACGTCCAGCGCGGGACGTACGCGGAAAGGCTGTGGAGGGCCGGAGAGCTCAGGCCCCCTTGGATATGGTCTCTGGCAGAGGTCATGAGACGGCTGTCGGGCAGAGTGAATGCAAGACTCATCTCTTCTCCCTCAGGAGGGGGGACCGCGAGAGGGGTCCACAACTGCGGGAAGTGCGACAGGGAGATGCTGGACGGGATAGAGAGGTTCTCTTTCTCGCAGGACCCGAAGGACCTCGAAGTCGAATGCGAATGCAAAGACGGTTGGCAAACATATTTGGAATCGGAAAGGATACTAGGTACGGCGGCGGACCTCGACAGGGGGTTCGGCAACGACCTTGCGATAGGAAGTGCGAAAGATGGTGGAATACGACGTTAAGAAAGGATGGTTCAAGAACATTGAGGGGGACCTGCTCGGGAAAATGATGGAGGACGTCTTCGGCAATGTATCTGAGAGGGGGGATTCTCTCGTCTCGTCATATGGTGTGCTGGAAAGCATCACGGTGAAGGTCATAGGCAAAGACAAGCTCGAGGTGGTCACAGCCAGCAAAGAGGGGAAGCTGACCGACGAGGATATCCTGAACAGCAAAAGGAAACTCAACGCGTTCGTGGAGAAGGCGACGGGGTTCGATGCAAAAGCTCGGATGAAAAGGGCTCAGGCGAAGGCGAAGGAAGGCAATCTCTGAGACCGCCCCCAACGGAGACCGTTCACAGACATTTATGGGAAGCATCAGCCTGAGTGCTGGTTTGGAGCCAAGCCGCCTTTAATAAATGTGGCGAGCGTTTACGCAGAAAGAGGTATTTCAGATGGACAGGAAAACAGCGGTAGAAAAGGTCGAAAAACTTCAGAGAATGGTAGAGCTCCACATGAAACTGACAACCACCGCCCCGGAGCGTTTCATCGATACCTCATACGGCAAGATCAGGGTGCTGGAGTACGGTTTCGACACTAAGGAGAAGAGGCCGCTGTTTGTTGACATTCACGGGGGAGGGTATGTTCTTCTGTCCCCCGAATATGATGAGCAGATAAACCTCCGCATACTTGAAAAGACGAACATCAAGATCATCAGCATAGATTATCCGAGGGCCCCTCAAAACCCGTATCCCGCGGGGGTCGAGGCCGTTTACGAAGTGGTCAAACACTACTACGATAACGCCGAAGAATACGGGATCGACAAAGAGAGCATCGGCATCGGAGGATACAGCTCAGGAGGCAACTTCGCCACGGTCGTCTGCATAAAAGCGGGCGAAAGGAAAGACCTCAGCATCAAGTATCAGGTCCTGTGCTATCCAAGTACAGACCCCTCAAAGGACCCCTACGAAAAACCGAAGGGCACGCAGGTGCTGACAAACGAGGACATCGAAATGTATGTCCTTTGCTACCTGACAGACCCGGAACAGGCAAGGTCCCCGTACGTTTCCCCCGTTCATGCGTCGAACGACCAGCTGGCAGGTCTTCCTCCGGCCCTTCTGATAGTCGCAGGGATCGGCGACCCTCTGAGCCCGGACGGGTTGAATTACTATGAAAAGCTCAAGGCCGCAGGAGTACGAGCGGAACTGCTCGAGTTCAAGAACGCCCTCCACGGGTTCATGCAGAGCGGAGGCCCGGACGCGGAGAAGGCGATAGGGGCGATGATAGATTTCATAGAGGCCGAAAAGGACCGCCTCGGTTGACCTGCGCCGTTTCGTCGGCCGGAATGCAGTAGCCTTTAAATATAACCCAATTATACCACTTTTAGATTGGACATGCTGTATGTCTGACCAGACGCACCGGGCAATGCCTTGGGCAACCCAAGTTCACTCATGTCGAGTTCTCGAGATGAATATGGCGTCACGGTCAAACATCAAGACGCGTTCGTCGATAAAGCGCGAGGTTAGCGAAGAGACCCTCGCAGGAATGTGAATAAATGTCACAGAGGAGACGTCCAAAGAAAGGATCCAGGGCATTCGGCCCTAGGAAAAGAGCACAGTCGCAGACCCCAAGGCTCGACTCGTGGCCCGAGATCAGCGGAGCGCCCAAGATACAGGGCTTCGCCGGATACAAGGTCGGGATGACGCATGCGTTCATCGTCGACAAGAGGGTCAAGAGTACCACAACGGGCATGGAGCTTCAGGTACCGGTCACAGTGGTGGAGGTGCCGCCCATGAGGGTCGCTGCGGTAAGATTTTATGAGAGCAGCATAACAGGCCTCAAGACGGCAGGAGAGGTATGGTCCAAGGACATAGACCCCCTGCTCTCAAGAAGGCTGAACGTACCCACCAACCATGACGAGTCGTCCTTCGCAAGATACGAGGGGCTCGATGTCGAGGATGTGCGCATACTCGCGTACACCCAGCCGAAGATGATCACCGGCGTTCCGAAGAAGGTCCCTGACCTGATGGAGCTGAGGATCGGCGGCGGAAAGATGGAAGAGAGGATCGGATACGCAAAAGGCATTTTAGGAAAAGAGATCGCGGTCAAGGATTTCGCAGCGGAAGGAGCGCTCATCGATGTCATAGCGGTGACCAAAGGAAAGGGATTCCAGGGCGTTACCAAAAGATGGGGCGTGAAGCTGCTTTCCCACAGGAACAGCAAGCACCGCCGTGGCATCGGCAACCTCGGCCCGAAGAGGCCCGGCTACGTAAGGAGCACGGTCCCCGCTTCGGGACAGATGGGATACCACCAGAGGACCGAGTTCAACAAGAAGATCATAAAGGTCGGCGCCGACGGAGGAGAGGTCAACCCCAAGGGAGGCTTCCTCAACTATGGAGAGGTAAGGAACGCTTACGTTCTCATTTATGGATCCGTTCCCGGCCCGGCAAAGAGACTGATAAGGTTCAGGGACGCGACAAGAGCGCCCAAGAAAGCCGACGTTTCGGCGGTCGATATAACATATATCTCCACCGAGTCAAAGCAGGGGGCATGAAGAATGGCACAAACGAATGTTTATTCTGTTAAAGGAGAGGTCTCCGGAACCATCGATGTCCCCGAGGTATTCTCATCCGAGTACAGGCCCGACATAATCAAAAAGGCCATCTTGGCGGCAGCGGCCAACAAGAGGCAGCCGTACGGGCCCAGTGAGAGGTCGGGAATGAGGCACTCGGTAAGCACATGGGGCAAAGGAAGAGGAGTGGCACGTGTCCAGAGGCTTCACGACGGAAGGAGGGCGACCGAATCTCCCAATAACGTGACCGGAAGGAGAGCCCACCCGCCGCGCCCGGAAAGGATATGGGAGCAGAAGGTCAACAAAAAAGAGCTGAGGCTCGCACGTTTCTCCGCAATAGCGGCAACCGGCAGCGCGGACTGCGTAAAGGACCGCGGCCACCAGTTCGACGATTCCGTTTCGTTCCCTATCGTGATAGATGATGAGTTCCAGAACATAGCCAGCACGTCAGAGATCAACGAGATCTTCGACAGCATCGGCATAGGATACGACATAGAGCGCGCTAAGGAAGGCCGCAAGATCCGTGCAGGCAGGGGAAAGATGAGGAACAGGAGATACAGGACCCCCGTGTCCGTATTGATAGTGGTGTCGGAAAGAGAGGCACCCGTGTTCAAAGGAGCATCCAACCTTCCCGGAGTGGATGTCGAGACCGTCGACACCCTCAACGCAAGCATACTTGCGCCGGGCGGGGACGCCGGCAGGCTCACCGTATACACCAGATCCGCAATATCTAAAATGGGAGAGTGGACGCAGTGAAACAGAGCGACATACTCATAAGACCGTATGTTACGGAAAAGACGCTCAACCTGCTGTCCGGAACGCCCACCCAGAAATTCAGCGACGGCAACAAGATAGAATTCATTGTACACAGGCAGGCCAGCAAACAAGACATCAAAACGGCTTTCGAAGAGCGTTTTGAGGTAAAGGTCGAGCGTGTATGGACAAAGATACAGAAAGACGGCAAGCATGCGATAATCAAACTCGCGGAAGGATACTCTGCGGAGGATGTCGGAATGAGGGTCGGAGTGTTCTGAGGTGATCGAATGGGAAAAAGATTAATTACACAGAGGAGAGGGCGCGGAGGACCGCAATACCGTTCCCCAAGCCACAGGCACGTAGATGATGTCAGGCTCCCCCCGTTCGATGAGGGAGTAGGCACCGTGAAGGACCTTATCCAGGCACCGGGAAGGACGAGCCCCCTTGCGGTCATTGACTTCAATGGGGTCACTGACTACCAGCTCGCCGCGGCCGGAACTAAGGTCGGACAGAAGATATACGTCGGAGGCGAGAAGGTCGCCGCCGGCAACATAACCAGGCTGTCCAGGATACCTGAGGGGACGGCCATACACAACATAGAATCGAAACCCGGTGACGGGGGGAAATATGCCAAGACCGCAGGGTCGTCGGCAACCGTCGTCAGCAGGGGAGAGAAAGTGGTGGTGCTCATGCCTTCGGGGGCCATGAAGGAGTTCAACCCCGAATGCCGCGCCGCGATAGGCGTCGTTGCCGGCGGAGGAAGAGGCGACAAGCCCCTTGCCAAAGCCGGAAAGAACTACCTGACGCTGAGGTCAAGGTCCACCGCAAACAAGAAAGTGAGCGGTGTCGCCATGAACGCAGCGGACCACCCCCACGGCGGAGGAAGTCACCCCCACGTCGGAGGGCCGAACTGTCAGAAGAGGACCGCATCGCCGGGACAGAAGGTAGGTTTCCTGCCTAAGAAAAAGAGGAAGTGATTCTGAATGGCAAAGAAGATAATCGCAGGGTCGGCAAAGGCCACCAGAAGGAGGGCCAGAAAGAAGGCGTCGGCGATCCAGGCAAAGAGGAAGAAAGAGTTCCTCTACCGCGGGTTCACGATGGACGAGCTTCTGGCAATGTCCTTCGACGAGATACTCGGCATTCTTCCTTCGAGGGCAAGGAGGACATACCTCCGCGGCCTCAACTACGAGCAGCAGCTGCTGTTCGACAAGCTGAAGGAGTCTGACGGGCCGGTCAGGACGCACCGCAGGGACCTGCCGATCATACCCCAATTCGTTGGGAAGAAGATAAGTGTGTATAACGGAAAAGAATTCAAAGAGTTCGAGATAAAGCCGGAGATGATCGGCTGTTTCATCGGAGAATTCGTACTTACGAGGAGACCGCCCGTTCACTCCGGACCCGGAGTGGGTGCGACAAGGTCCTCTAAGTTCATGCCGCTGAAGTGAGGTGTACGGAATGGTTACGAACAAAGGTTACACAACTGTATCTGACCCGGACATCTCCGCGAAGGCCTTGGCCAGGGACCAGCCGGTCTCTCCCAAGTTCGCCCGCGAGGTCGCCGGCATGGTACGCTATATGAACGCAGAGAAGGCAGTCACGGTGCTGGAAGAGGTCATCGCCCTCGAAAGACCGGTGCCCCTGAAGAGATACAACAAACGCGTGTCCCACAAAAAAGGCGTCGGACCCGGAAGATACCCCGTGAAGGCGTCAAAAGCAATCCTTGAAGTGATAAGGAGCGCGATGTCTAATGCGGAGTACAAGGGGCTTGACGCATCCAGCATGGTGATAACGACGATCACCATCGCAAGAGGCCAGACCATGCCCGGGCACATGCCCAGGGCCCATGGGAGGGCCACTCAATGGAACCAGGAGACAGCCAACATAGAGGTAATAATAGAGGAGGTTGAGTGATATGGCATCAGAGAGGAAATTCGTTGCCGAGAATGTGCGCAGGGTCCTCCTCAAGGAGTACCTCATGAAAGAGGTCAGCCGCGCCGGTTTCGGAGGGCTTGACATCCAGAGGACGCCTATGGGCACCCGCGTGATACTCACTACGGAGAGACCGGGACTGGTCATCGGAAGGCGCGGTCAGACCATCAAGAACCTGACCTTGGTAATAGAAGAGAAATACGGCTTCGGGAACCCCCAGATAGAGGTTCAGGAGGTCGAGAACGCAAGTCTTAACGCACAGATAATGGCAGAGAAGCTGGCATTCTCCCTTGAGAGAGGATGGCACTTCCGCAGGGCAGGGCACTCCACCGTCCGCAGGGTGATGGATGCCGGGGCCCGCGGCTGCCATGTGATAATCGCAGGCAAGCTGACCGGACAGAGGCACAGGACCGAGAAATTCAAGGAAGGCTACATCAAATTCTGCGGCGAGCCCAGGACCCTCTTCGTTGAGAAAGGGTACGCGATCGCGAAACTGAAGATGGGAGTGATCGGGGTCACGGTGGAGATAATGAGGCCGGATTCGAAACTCCCCGCCGATACGGCGATCATCAGCAAGACCGAGGCCGCGGCAAAACTCCCGGACATATTCGGGAGCGTAGCGCCCGCAGAGGCACCGGTCGTCGAGGACGTCGGCGCAGAGACGAAGGAGGTCAACTGATGGCACTGCTCAAGACGGCTGACATAAGGGAGATGAGCGCGGAGGAACGCAACGAAAAGCTCAAAGAGCTCCGTAACGACCTCATGCACGAGAGAGGCGTATCGGCAATGGGAGGGGCGCCAGCCAACCCCGGCCTGATACGTGCGATAAGAACGAACATCGCCCGCATCCTGACCGTTCAGAATGAGGAGGAAAAGATCTGATGGCCGAGATATGCCCAGTATGTGGATTGCCTAAAGAGCTCTGCATGTGCGAGGAGATCGCACGCGAGCAGCAAATGGTAAGGATATCCGTTGACAGCAGAAGATACGGCAAAATGGTCACGGTGGTAGAGGGGATCGACGAGAATGACATCGATGTCGAGGACCTCGCCAAACAACTGAAGATAAAATGCGCCGCCGGAGGAGCATACAAAGACGGACGCATCGAGCTTCAGGGAGACCACAAGAAAAAGGTCAAAGCCGTGCTGGAAGAAATGGGATTCCGCACAGAAGTGAGATAAGATGAACAGGAGCGATTTCATGAGATCAGAATTCATCGGACAGGACGTGGAGATACTGTCGGCCCCTTACTCGGGAATTTCCGGGAGAGTGGTGGACGAGACGAAGAACACATTCACCATCTCATCGGCCGGAACTGAGAGAATGGTACCGAAACCGGGCAATGAGTTCAGGTTCATCCATGAAGGCAAACACATGGACATCAGAGGCACAGAGATACAACACCGACCAGAGGACAGAATAAAGAAGGTCAGGTGAACGAAAATGACAGCAAAAGTTAGAGACATTGGAATCGACGTGGTCCCGCCGACCGCTGAATGCAGCGACCCCAACTGCCCGTTCCACGGCAGCCTTTCGGTAAGAGGACAGGTCATCGACGGAGTGGTTGCGACCGTCAAGATGAACAAGACAGTCGTAGTTGAGCGCAACTATCTGAAATATCAAAAGAAATACGAAAGATACGAGAAGAGGTCCAACAGGTACCCCTCCCACGCATCGCCGTGCCTTGGGCTCAAGGTCGGGGACCGCGTGAAGATAATGGAGTGCCGCCCGATCTCTAAGACCGTTTCTTTCGTGGTCGTAGAGAAAAAGGAGTGAATCTGAAATGAAAGGAATCTCTGGAACGCAGACAAGAGGACTTCAGAACGGATCACGCCTTGATGTGATCGACAACAGCGGCGCGAAAGTGATCGAGATAATCACCGTCCCCGGATACCACGGCGTGGCCAGAAGGGTCCCGTCGGCAGGGCTGGGGGATGTGGTTATAGCATCCGTCAAAAAAGGCACGCCGGCAATGAGGAGGCAGATCGTGTTCGCCGTGATAGTCCGTCAGAGGCGCCCCACCAGGCGCGCGGACGGGACCATGGTGTACTTCGAGGACAACGCGGCGGTGCTCGTGACCGAGACCGGCGAGACCAAGGCCACCGACATAAAGGGGCCGGTCGCGAGAGAAGCGGCAGACAGATGGCCGCGTATCGCGGCCACTGCGAACACAATTGTGTGAGGTGAGAAGGAATGGCAAGCAGCAAAGCAAGAGTACAGAGGAAGGTACAGGCGAATGCCCCCTCGCACGTAAAGAGAAAGATGCTCTCGGCACACCTCAGCAACGAGCTCCGCGAACAGTACGGAGTGCGCACCGCAAGGGTCTGCAAGGGAGACACAGTAGCGATAATACGCGGCGAAGAGGATGTCCGCGGGACCGAGGCAAAGGTCCTTGAGGTATTCACGAACACCGGTCGCGTATCTGTTGAGGGAGTCACCGTGAACCAGGCGGACGGGACCGCAACGGTGTACCCGGTACACGCATCCAACCTGATCATAACCAAACTCAACACTGAGGATCAGTGGAGGATCGACGCGCTCTCAAAGAGAAAGGAGGGTAAACAATGAGCGACCACATGAAAAGATTAGCCGCACCCAGGGCATGGCCACTCAAGAGGAAGATGGCCGTCTGGGCGACCAAACAGTCCCCCGGAGCGCATTCGCTTGAGAGCAGTATGCCTGCAGCGATGGTGCTCAGGGATATGATGGGGGCATGCGACACCGCGAGGGAGGCAAAGAGGATAATAGGGAACCGCGAGCTGTTCGTTGACGGCGTGGCGGTAAAGAGCCCGAAGACCCCGATAGGGGTCATGGACACCGTATCGGTTCCAAAGATGAAACTCAACTACCGCATGCTTCTGACAGACAAAGGGAAGCTGTCGCTTGTGCCGATAGATGAGGAGGAGGCGAAATGGAAACTCTGCAGGATCGAGGGCAAGACCAAGATCAAAGGAGGCAAGATCCAGCTTAACCTCAGCGGCGGAAGGAACATGATCCTTGACAGCAACAAATACAGATCGGGCGACACGCTGAAGATCGATGTAGCGGACCAGAAGGTCCTGGACGCGTACCCTCTGGCGGACGGCGCGTCGGCGCTCATCATCCACGGGGCGCTTGCGGGAAAGGTCGAGACCATCGCAGAATATGTGGTGGTGAAAGGCCCGGCCGACAATGTCGTAAAGTTCAAGAGCGGGACAGAGACGGTCAGGAAGAACGTTTTCATCATAGGTTCGTCCAAACCTGAGATAAAACTGCCGGAGGTATCCGAATGAACGCGATGAGACAGATCCACATAGAAAAAGTGACGGTCAACATCGGCGTCGGAGAGGCCGGAGAGAGGCTTGTGAAAGCGCAGAAGGTATTGGAGATGGTCACCGGCCAGAAGTCGGTGCAGACGATATCCAAGAACGTGAACAGGGACCTGGGCATACGCGTGGGGATGCCTCTCGGGTGCAAGGTCACCATGAGAGGGGAGCCCGCGGAGGAGTTCCTCCAGAGAGCGCTTCCCATAAGGGAGAGAAGGATCTATGCATACTCCTTCGACAAAGAAGGCAACATGTCCTTCGGGATCTCGGACTACACTGACTTCGAAGGCATGAAGTACGACCCGGAGATAGGCATATTCGGCATGGACATCAACGTCGTCCTGAGAAGGACCGGGAACAGGATCACTCAGAGGACCGTCCTCAAAAGGAAGGTGCCGAAGAGCCACCGCGTCGACCGCGACGAGGCGATCCAGTACATGAAAGACAACTACGAGATAGAGGTGGTCGAGTGAAACCAAAGAAACTGTTCGGTAGACAGGTAGGATGCACCCGCTGCGGACGCAGGAGGGGCATAATAAGAAGGTACGGAATGCACCTCTGCCGCCAATGTTTCAGAGATATGGCCCCGGAGCTGGGATTCAAGAAATATTCGTGAGGTGTAAAGAATGCAGAGCGATCCACTTAACGACGCCATGTGCGTCATGAAGAATGCAGCAAACGACGGAAAGAGCGAATGCATGATCCAACCCTCCTCAAAACTCATCGGCCGCGTGCTGAAGGTTATGCAGGACCACGGATACATAAACCAGTTCGAGTACATAGAGGACGGCAAGGCAGGCAAGTTCAGAGTGATGATGGAAGGAGCCATCAACAATTGCGGTGTGATAAAGCCCAGGTATTCGGTGAAAGCGAGCGAGATAGAGAAGTTCGAGGCGAGATATCTTCCCGCCCAGGACTTCGGCGTTCTCATACTCACCACCACGGCCGGAGTGATCACCCAGGACCGCGCCAAAGAGCTTGGCATAGGCGGCAAATTGTTAGCGTACATATACTGAGGAATAGAGATGACAATAGCAGGGAAAATCGAAAGCACCATCGCCATCCCCGATGGGGTGTCCGTCTCCAAGGACGGAAACACCGTGAAGGTCAAGGGACCAAGGGGTGAATTGAGCAGAAACTTCGCGTACCCCCGTGTTATTATTGCCATCGGAGAAGGAGAGATAAGCGTAAGCAGCGAATATCCGAGAACAAAGGAAAAAGCAATGGTAGGAACATTCGCCGCCCACCTCAGAAACATGATCAAAGGGGTCACGGTAGGTTTCACCTACACCCTTAAGATCGTATTCTCTCACTTCCCGATGAAAGTAGCAGTGAAGGATAACCGCGTGGAGATCAACAACTATATGGGAGGCCATGCACCCAGATACGCAGATATTGCGGGCGGGTGCACGGTCAAGATCAACGGCAGCGACGTCACTGTTGAAGGCAACAGCATAGAAGCGTGCGGACAGACGGCAGCGAACATAGAGAGGGCGACATCCAGGCTCGGATTCGACAAGAGGATCTTCCAGGATGGAATATACATCGTCCACAAATCACACAAGGTGAGAGAATGAGCGTAAGGACACTGACGGACCTCCCCGGCCTCAAGGAAGGCAACATAGAGGAACTGGAACAGATAGGCATAACATCTGTGTCGGAGCTCAGGGACGCCCTCTTTGATGAGGCCAGGGTAAAAGAAGTGATAAAGAACCTGTCCGGAGTAGGGCCGAAGACGGTGGACAACTGGAAGGACGCGCTGAAGGGCGAGGTCCAAACATCCAAGGTCCCGGACGTCGAGATAGTGGAAGAGGCCGAGGACGAGGAAGAAGAGGATGCGGACGTTGAAGTGGTGGAGAGCGGGGCATACGTCGCCAAGGCGAAACCGGAGCTCAGCGACGAGACCGCGGAAGCGTTAGCGAAGAGGGCGATAATATCCGGCCGCAGGCCTGCGTTCAAAAGGCAGGAGTGGTTCAGATACTCTAAGCTCGGAGAGAAATGGAGGAAGCCGAAAGGCATACACTCCAAGATGAAAAGGCGGCTCAAAAGGCGCCCTCCGATGGTCGACATCGGGTTCAGGGGTCCGGCGGCCGCCAGGGGACTGCACCCCTCCGGATTCGAGGAGGTGCTCGTCTACAACGTGGACGGGCTTGAGGGCATTGACCCCAAGGCGCAGGCGGTACGCATAGGCGGGACCGTAGGCACTAAGAAAAGGATCGCGATAGAGGACCGCGCAGCAGAGCTGGGCATCAGGGTCCTAAACAGGATGGTGTGAACATGGATCTGAGAAACCAGAGAAGAATGGCGGCTGAGATCCTAAAATGCGGTGAGAACAGGGTCTGGATGAATCCGGACAAGCTCGAGGATATCGAGGACTGCATCACCCGTTCGGACATCCGCATCGCGATAGAATCGGGAACGATAAAGGCGAAACCGAAACAGGGGACGTCCAAAGGAAGGATAAGATACGTAGCCAACCAGAAGGCAAGCGGAAAAAGGAAGGGCCCAGGCAGCAGGAAGGGAACAGCAAACGCACGCGTCCCGGACAAGCGCAGGTGGATAGCCACCATCAGGCCCATCCGTGATGAGCTGAAGACCCTGAGGGCGGAGGGGAAGATAACCCCCTCCGTCTACAGGTTCTACTACAGGAGGGCCAAGGGAGGAGTTTACAAATCCCGCAGGAACCTTAAGCAGCACATGGTAGCCGCAGGCCACCTGAAAGAGGAGGAGATCTGATGGCGACAGGACCAAGATATAAAGTTGCGTTCAGAAGAAGAAGAGAATACCGTACCGACTATTACGCCAGGAAGAGGCTTCTCAGAAGCGGTGAATCCAGGGTTGTGGTAAGGAGGTCCAACAGGAACGTTAGCGTCCAGTTCGTCGATTTCGACATGGACGGAGATAAGATCAGAGCCGCGGCGACGACCAAAGAACTGCGCAAGATGGGATGGGAGTACTCGTGCTCCTCAATTCCCGCTGCGTATCTCGTGGGATTCCTCGCAGGCAAGAGAGCGCTGAAGGACGGCATCGAATACGCCGTCCTGGACATCGGCATGCAGAACCCGAAGCACGGAGGAGTGCTGTTCGCGGTCGTGAAGGGTATGTCAGACGCCGGACTGGAGGTTCCTCACAGCGAGGATGTCGTTCCGTCGGCGGACAGGATCGCTGGCAAGCATATCGATGATAAGATAGAGGCCGTCATGGGCGGCATCAAACAGAAGATGGAGGCTGAGTGAAATGGATTGGATCCCGAAGACAAGATTGGGACAGATGGTCCTCAACGGAGAGGTCACAACCATGAGCGATGCGCTGGAGACGAGACTGCCTCTCCGTGAAGCGGAGATAGTGGACATACTCCTGCCGGACCTTAAGGATGAGGTGATAGACCTCAACATGGTCCAGAGGATGACCGACTCCGGAAGAAGAGTAAGATTCGCGGTGACCTGCATCGTCGGCAACGGCGACGGATTCATCGGCATCGGAAGGGCCAAAGGCAAAGAGGTGGGACCGTCCATCAAGAAAGCCATCGACAACGCGAAACTCAACATCATTGAAGTGAAGAGAGGATGCGGGTCATGGGAATGCGGATGCGGCCAGCCCCACACGCTGCCTTTTGAGGTGGTAGGGCGCACCGGATCGGTAACTGTGTTCCTGAAGCCGGCGCCGCGCGGCATATCGCTTGCAGTCGGGGATGTGGCGAAGAGCCTCCTGACGCTTGCGGGAGTGCAGGACGCATGGGGCTTCGCGAGGGGCAACACCAAGACCAAGGTCAACTACGCCATGGCAACATTCGAGGCGCTGAAGATGACCGCCCGCATGAGGGTGACAGAGGAGCAGGCCAAAGAGCTCAACATCGTCCCGGGCCCGGTGGGCATCAAACTCACCGAGATCGATTTCTCCAAGGAGGAATGAGGATGGCATACGCTGTGATACGCGTGCGCGGACAAGCGGACGTCAACAAGGACATCAGGTACACAATGGGGCTGCTGGGTCTTACCAGGGTCAATCATTGCGTGGTGCTCCCCGAGAACCCTTCCATCAAAGGAATGCTGCAGATGGTGAAGGACTACTGCACATGGGGCGAGATCGATGAGGAGACCCTTTCCGCGATGATAAAGACCCGCGGGAAGATAACCGGCGACAAGGACATCACCGACGACTATCTCAAAGAGATGACCGGGTTCGGAAGCGTCGAAGAGCTCGCCAAAGCGATGATCGAGAACGACTACAGGATGAGGGACATGGAGGACGCAAAGCCGGTCTTCCGCCTGCATCCCCCGATAAAGGGCTACGAGGGCAACAAACGTTCATTCAGGAACGGAGGCGCCCTGGGCTACAGGGGGAAAGAGATCAACGACCTCATCAACAGGATGCTGTGAGGTGGGAAAATGCCAAGCAGAACAAAGAAGATGAGGGGATCAAGGACCCACGGACGTGGGAAGAAAGCCGGCCGCGGAGCCGGACTCATAGGCGGACACGGACAGGCCGGTCTTTCAAAGACCGGCAAGATGTACATGCTCAAATACGACAGGGACCACTTCGGAAGGCATGGGTTTAAGAGACCCCAGTGCATTGTACGGGCGAACAGCACCATCAATGTGAGCGAGCTCGCAGAGAATGCGGAGAGGTTCGTATCGATGGGATTTGCGGTCAAAGAAGGGGATATGTATAATATCAACCTCACTGATGCAGGTATCGACAAGCTGCTCGGGAACGGGAACATAGCGATACCGGTCAAAGTGGCCGTCTCCCAAGTTTCGGCCAAGGCCCGCGAGAAGATCGAGGCCTCCGGCGGAAGCATAGCAGAGTGACGACAACACCGAGGAGAAGATTGGGATGGAAGAACAGCCAAGCTTGTTGTATAAGATAAAACCGATAAGCGACAAGCTCCCCGCGGTCAAACGCCCTGAAGGCCATGTGCATTTCAGGACCAAGATGATGTGGGTCGTTGTGATATTGGTCCTCTATTTTGTGATGACCAACGTATACATATACGGCTTGGATCAGGCTCAATCTCTGGACCTGTTCGCACAGTACAGGACCATAATGGCGGGAGCATCCGGAACGATACTGCAGTTAGGTATCGGGCCGATAGTCACAGCCTCTATCATAATGCAGTTGTTCGTCGGTGCCAAGATAATCAAATTGGACCTGACCAGCAACAAGGACAAAGGATGCTACCAGTCAGTGCTGAAACTGCTTGTCATAGTGATGATAGTGGTGGAATCGGTGCCTCAGGTATTCGGTTTCCTGGTGCCGTCCGCCACATTCGAGGCCTCATGGGGTTCCATGGGCGCAAAGCTGCTGATCATATTGCAGTTGTGCGTAGGATCGTATATCGTGTTCCTGTTCGATGAGGTGATATCCAAATGGGGTATCGGCAGCGGTATATCGCTGTTCATCGCGGCGGGAGTGTCGCAATCCGTTTTCACGGGAGCTCTGAACTGGTACCCGGTTGTTTCGGGCGAGGCCATGAGCCTCGCCAATCCGCCGGCAGGTACCATCCCGAAAGCGATCTACGTATTGTTCAATACCAACTCGGGAGAGATGGCGAACGGCGGTTACGAATTGATCTTCCTAGGGGAACCTAACCCAATGATAGCGCTGATAGGGACGGTGCTGATATTCCTGATCGTGGTGTACATCGAATCCACGCGTATCGAACTGCCTTTATCGCACGGGAACGTGAGAGGCGCCAGAGGACGTTACCCGATCAAACTGATGTACGCAAGCAATATCCCGGTGATATTGATGTCAGCCCTGCTCGCCAACGTGGGCATGGTGGCTCTGTTGTTGTACAGCAACGACTTCCTAAGCAGCATCCCATTCCTGGGGCATAACGATATAATAGGAATATTCGAGGCCGGAAGTACCCATGCCACGGGAGGTGCCGCATGGTATCTGTCGGCGCCGATGGGAGTTACTAATTGGCTGATGCCCATTTTAGACCCCATTAGCTACGGCAATGGACATTCGGTCATTCAGAACATAGGACATGTGATGATATACGGTACGGTAATGATCATGGGGTCCATTATGTTCGCGAAATTCTGGGTGCAGACCACGAATCTGGGGCCGGACGCGGTAGCGAGGCAGATCCAGAAGAGCGGTATGCAGATACCCGGATTCCGCAGGGACCCAAGGGTCCTGAAGAGGGTGCTGGAAAGATACATACCCACAATAACGATAATGTCGGGTGCGATGATCGGTGCGTTGGCCGCGGGAGCGGACATGATAGGTACCACGGGAAACGCATCCGGTACGGGTCTGTTGCTTGCCGTAGGTATATTGATACACTTCTACGAAGCGATAGGACGCGAGCAGATGATGGAAATGAATCCGATCATGAGAGGATTCTTCGGCAGGGAGGAATAATGAATGGCTAACCCCGGAAGCCCCCAGGCGAGACAGCAGATGCAGCAGAACATGCCCGCGATGCCGAAAGGCACGATGATCGGCATGTTCCTGACACTTATCATCATGATGGTGGTAATGACGTTCAGGGAACAAATAGGTCAAGCACTGGACGTCGGACTCCATGTGATAGACTTCAGCGGACAATATCCGGTGCTGACCCTGGTCATCGCCGGTCTGATAATGATCACACTCAGCACCATCATAAGGACCTATATGACCGACTTCGTGAAACAGGCAAGGTCACAGAAGATCCAAAGCGACTTCAACAAGGAAATGCGCACGGCAAGACAGGAGAACAACCTTTACAAACTGAAGAAGCTCCAGGAAGAGCAGCCCAAGATGATGGCCAGTTCCATGGAGTCAAGCACAGCGATGATGAAGGTCATGCCGATCACCATGATGGTGGTGATACCGATATATGCCTGGGTCTGGTTCTTCATAGGGAACACCGTCCCGCCGGAAATGCTTTCCGCGGTAATGCCTTGGGGCGCAGCGAATCTCAATGAGACCATATGGTTCCTTCCGATCTGGATCGTCATCTATACTATGATAAGCCTGCCCATAGGCCAGCTGGAGAACAGATTCATCAGATATCTCCTGCTCAAGAAACGCCTTGCGGCGCTTAACGGCATCGAGAACAAGAGCTGAGGCCGTTATGAGGATAACCATCAGCGGCCCGCCGGGTTCAGGAAAGACGACCGCATGCAGGAATCTTTCCGCAAAGCTCGGCGTGAAAGCTGTGGTCTTCGGGGAATTCTTCAGAGAGCTTGCCAGAGAAAGGGGGATGACCCTGGCCGAGTTCGGCGAGCTTGCCGAGAACGACCACACCATTGATGAGAGGATAGACGGTATGATCCTCGATATCGCAAGGGAGAACCGCGATATCATTTTGGAATCCCGGCTTTCGGCGCATATGCTCACAAAGAACAACATTCCAGCTTTCAGGATATATCTGGAAGCGAGCCCTGAAGTGAGGATGTCCAGGGTCGGGATAAGGGAGGGGGAATCCTTGGAAGAGGTGTGCCGCCACACAATAGAAAGGCAGTCCTCCGAGGCAAAACGTTACAAAATGTATTATGATATAGACATTGAGGACAAAAGCGTGTACGATCTGATCCTCAACACGGAAGACATGGATCCGGAACAGGTCGTGAACAGGATCCTTAAGGACATAGAGGAAAGCACTTGCTCGTAAAAGACCCGAACACATTGCCCGATAAATGGGGCAAACGCCCATCGGACCGCTCTTTGGGCGAACTTCTGAATGCCGGAGTGATAGCTCTCGACAAACCTTCGGGGCCCACCTCCCATCAGGTCACCGCATGGGCAAGGAATGCCCTCCATGTTGAGAGCATAAGCCACGGAGGCACCCTGGACCCGTACGTGAGCGGGGTCCTCCCTCTCTGTTTGGGCAAGGCTGTCAGATTGACGGACGTGGTCCTCTCCTCGGATAAGGAATACATCTGTCTGATGAGGCTCCACAAGGACATCGGAAAAGAAAAAGTGGAGAAGGTGATGGAGAAGTTCGTCGGCAAGATATATCAGATGCCGCCGGTAAGGTCCGCCGTGAAGAGGCAGCTCAGGATAAGGACGATAAACGAACTGGAGATCATCGAGGCCGAAGGGCGCGAGATACTGTTCAGGGTATCATGCGATGCCGGCACGTATGTCAGGAGCCTCTGCGTGGACATAGGTGAGGCGCTGGGATGCGGAGCGAACATGGTCGAACTGAGACGCACGCGCTCGGGAATGATGGCCGAGAGAGATGCGGCCACTTTACAGGATATGACGGACGCATACGTCTTCTGGCAGCAGATGGGCAGGGAGAAGTGGCTGAGGAGCATGCTGATGCCCATGGAGGTCCTGGTGGAGCCTCTGCCAAAGATAATCGTCAAGCCTACCGCCGTCGATGCGGTATGCCACGGGGCCGACCTCACCGTCAAAGGCATACATATGCTGGATGAGGACATCAGGAAAAACGCGCTGGTCGCACTCATGACCGCCAGAGGAGAACTGATAGCCATTGGCAAGATGATCATGTCGTCTCAGAAGATAATGTCCTTGGACCAAGGCAAGGCGGTGGATGTGGAGAGGGTCTTCATGGACAGAGGCCACTATCCAAAAATGTGGAGATTCTCAACGGACATCGAAGAGATGCAAACCGAACTTCTCCTCTAAGTTAGCCGCCCCTTCCGTTTGCACGGGGGTTGACCGTTTCCGAATATTGCGGAAACGCTCAACAATTTTTCACAGTGTTTCCGAATATTGCGGAAACACTATACTCTGGCAAAAAGACCATTCAGCTGAATATTGAAGTTTTTGCGTGTTCTTGCATGAAAATGCCTATTAACGGAAAGAGTGTTCACGGTACAATGGCAATGTTCGGTGATAAGGAACAGGTCCTCAAGGTGGAAGGGTTGGCATTGGGGGAGTTTGACCCTTCCGCAGACGGTTTCTACAAGAACGTTCAAGCTTTTTCGTTCAAGGTCAAGAAAAAAAAGGTAATCAACATAAGCATAGTGTCAGATGCGCCGGTCGACGTGGCCGTTGCAAACGAGAAGGGAGCATCCGTCTCCTACAAAGAAGCGGTCAGGGAGGGAACGGTAGGCCCGATCCCCACCGGCGATAATAAAGAGATGGGAATGGTCCTGGGCATATATCCCGGAGACAAAGCGACGGTCAGCGTAGAAGTGTGGATGGCAAGATCATGAATCTCCGCATAGAGAAAGGAAGGAACAGGGATTTCTGGGCAGATCAGCTGCCGGAGGGGATATCCTTGGTCAGGGGGTTCGATAAATGGATAATGATCGCGGCCGCAGTGTCTTTCCTTATATCGCTGGCATATGTGATATATGAGGCGATAACCGCCGGCACGCCGCTGTATGATGTGATGCCTTGGCTGTCGCTCCCGTTCTTTGTCTGCGGCATAATCTTCTACATAAGATCGAAATACTGGATCCTTTTGATAATGGCCGCCGCCGGCTCGGTGCTGTGGTTCATCGACATCCCCGTAATGCTGATCTTCCTGGTGCTTTTCCTGATAATAGGGGCATCCGGAGTGGTGGCGCTCGTCGATGCGCTGCAAAGAGCGATATTCTATCAGGTGCTCCGCACCATTGAGTACATAAACGTCAAGAACAAGCTCAAAGCGAAGGATAAGCTGATCGCGTTCCTTTTCAACGTTCCTGAGGATATGGACACAAGGAACATCACAATGGACTATGAACTCAGCAGAACGAAGATACCATGGAAAGAGGTCGGAAGCTCAATTTCAATGGGACTGATGATCGGGATGTTCATCTGGATATACATCTCCATGAATCCCGCTTTCATGGACCTGAGCTCAGAGAGTTCCGTGCCCCTTCTGATGTTCACTCTGATACTCTACATACCGATCCTCGTGATGCCTTGGTCCATCTTCAGGTCGCTCAATGTAAGGGTCGAGACCAATTACAGGGACTTCAAGATCTACAACGGGATAAGGGCCACCCTCCAAAGGATGGCGGTCCCCGTCATAGCGGCCCTTTTCTTTGTTCTGGTGGCGATCAATACGTCGGACCTGAACACAGTGGCCTTCTATATCGCGCTGTCCGCAGCCATGATCGTGGGAACACTCACTCTCGCCTCGATCCTGTACTACTGGGTGTTCGAGGCGGCCACGGTCAACGATATCGTTTCCAAGTGGAGGATGTTCAGGCCGGTGCCGGTGTTCGTGGGGCTGGAGGCCAATGAGAAAAGGTCATCCTGGGACGATGTGCCCGGAACCCCCAAAAGAGATAAAGCGGATTTTGGGAAGCTCACTCTCCCCGAAGAAAAATGATCTCCGCCCGGGCCGCAGGTCAGAACTGGTTGCGGAACCCGGGGTTCATCTTGCCTCTTGAGTCCAGAGACCTTATGATGGGTTTGAACACTTCAGCAGACGACATACCGGGGGTCTTGTTGATACCCAGCAACTCCGGCTCTTTGTTGTTGGTAATGATCACCTGATATCTCTGTTCCGCTCCCTCGACCTCGACGAACGGGAACTCGATGGTCTTGGCGATATCCAGGACCACGTCGGCCATTAACTGTATGCCCTCCGGCGTAAGGTCGTCCGGCACGGTGATGAAGAATGAGTTCTCTTCAGTATCGCCGTTAAGCAGGAACATGACCTCAGACTTCCCCATGAGGCCTTTGAACATCTCTCCCTTCTCAGAATCGCCTGCCAGTTCGATGAGTCTTCTTTTTGCAGTGTTAGGTATGTCGATGTATATCGTTTTCATACCAAGTATCTTCCACATGACAACCGCAAAGCCGTTCGAATAATTAAGCGATTCCGCGCAACTGACAAAATACAGCAGAAAATACGGCTCGAAGGCAGTCAACATGTTAATCTCTGTTTCTCAAGAAGATCTTTCTGAAAGGCCGCGTCCTTCGCCACGACTTCACATATTATGATAGAACTTTTAGGAAACATTTCCTAAATATTTTGAAAATATGAAAAATTAGGAAATAATTCCTAAATAACGTCAGAGGCACTCTTTCTAACTATGCACCAATTTGTTTTTCTAAGGCTGTCCGCATGTTGCTGTCACCTAAGGTGTTCTCTGTTAGCCCTTGCTAACGTCCCCATCAGGACCCACTCTCTAGAAAACTTAAAGATGATACTGCTATTTCCACTATAAGGTCAGTTGATATGGCGGACGATTTCAAGGTCACACCGTGGGAGGTAAGCGGGGATATCGATTACGATCTCCTCATGGAGCGGTTCGGTACCACGCCCATTGACGATGCTCTTCTCAAGAGGATCGGCGGATACGGCGAGGCGCACCCGATGCTGAGGAGAGGGATATTCTACACCCACAGAGACCTCGGAAAGCTGCTGGACGAGTATGACAAAGGGAACAAGTTCATACTGTATACGGGAAGGGGCCCATCGGGTCATACGCATCTCGGGCATCTTATGCCGTGGATATTCAACAAATGGATACAGGATGTTTTCAAAGTGGACATGCTGTTCCAGATGACAGATGACGAGAAGTTCCTGTTCAAGGACCTTACTTTAAAGGATACGCGGTCGCTGGCGTACGAGAACGCATTGGATTTCATCGCTCTCGGGTTTGACCCGGAGAAGACCAAGATCATTCTGGACACAGAGAACATAGAGACGCTGTACCCGATAGCCCTTAAGGTATCCAAGAAGGTCACGTTCTCCACCGCAAAAGCGGTGTTCGGCTTTGACAACTCTACTAACATCGGATCGGTATTCTTCACCACCATTCAGGCCGCACCCGCATTCCTTCCCACGGAAAGGGCGGGAAGGCAGGTGCCCTGCCTGATACCGTGCGGGATCGACCAGGACCCGCACTTCAGGGTGGCGAGGGATGTTGCGCCCGGCCTCAATTATCCTAAACCTACCATGCTTTACTGCAAGATGTTCCCCGGTCTCGGCGGCGGGGACAAGATGTCTTCGTCCGATGAGTATGGGACGATATACACTACCGATTCTCCCAAGGACGTCAAGAAGAAAGTGGGGAGGGCCTTCACCGGAGGATGCGTGAGTGTGGAGGAGCAAAGAGAGAAGGGCGGGAACCCGGAGGTCTGCGCTGTTTTCAAGTACAACTATTTCCTCTTTGAAGGGAACGACGAAAAGATAAACGAGCTTGCAGATAAATGTAAAAGGGGAGAGATACTCTGCGGCGAATGCAAGCAGGCTCTTTCCGAGAAGATCAACGTCTTCCTCGAAAAGCATCAGGCGAAGAGAGAAGAAGCGAAAGAAGTGGTCGACAGCATGGCGTTCGACGGATTCAAGTGGTGAACAAATGGATATCTCCGGCATAATAGAAGGGCTGAGCTACAATGAGAGAAAGCTCCTGATAGCACTCGATGCTTCCGGAGGGACATCCACACCGGCGGACCTGATCAAAGCCGGGGATTTTGAACTCGAAGTGGAGATAATGGGGGCCGCATCATGGCTGGAATCCAAAGGGCTGGTCAAAATAGACGAAAAGATCCGGAAGTTCTTCGAGATCGCCGATAAGGGGGCGGTCGAGAGCGGATTGCCGGAGAGGCGCGCCATGGCGATCATCGACGGCTCGGGCGGAAAGATAGATATGAACGCTTTGTCCGAGAGGATGCCGGGCGGAGAGGACAAGATCGCCATAGGATGGCTGAAGAGAAAAGGCTTGGCCGAAATAATCTCCGAGGGCGTGACAAAGAACCTGGTGCTAACGGTAAAGGGGATATCTCTGCTGACGTCAAAAATGGATGACGAGACCCTGCTGGAAAGAATGGCGGCGTCCCCCATTCACGAGAGCGATGCTGACCATACTGTCATCAAGGACCTGAAAGGAAGGCAGGGAATGATCCAAGAAAGGATAGTGACCGATAGGTCCATTACTCTGACCGACGATGGAAGAAAAGCGGTCTCAGCCGGGATAGAGCTGAAGGAAGAGGTAACGGACGTGACAGACCGCTTGATACAAAGCGGCGACTGGGCGAACGTACGATTCAGGAAATACGACATAGGAACATTCGCACCGTCGGTCGCCCCCGCGAAGAAGCATCCTCTGACAAGGCTTGGGAACGAGATAAGGCAGCTTTTCACGAATATGGGGTTTGTGGAGATGTCATCCGAGTATGTGCAGCCTGCATTTTGGAACTTGGATGTGCTGTTCACTCCTCAAGACCATCCGGCAAGAGACCTTCAGGATACGTTCTACCTCGATAATCCCTCCAAAGCGGACATAGGGGACGACATCCTCGTGCAGAAGGTAAAAGACATACATGAGAACGGAGGGAGCACCGGGTCCACCGGATGGGGCGGCGCATGGAGCAGGGAAAAGGCCGAAGCGGCGCTGCTCAGAACGCACAGCACCGTGAGCAGCATAAGATACATCGCCGAGCATCCGGACGCGCCTCAGAAGGCGTTCTCCATATCGCGGATATTCAGGAACGAATCGATCGATTCCACGCATCTTCCCGAATTCACTCAGATAGAAGGGATAATCATCGATGAGAACGGCAACTTCAACATGCTGATATCGGTGATAAAAGAGTTCTACTCAAAAATGGGGTTCGACAAGGTAAGGATCAGGCCCGCATATTTCCCATACACGGAACCATCCCTTGAGGTAGAGGTGTTCTTTAACGGGAAATGGATGGAGCTGGGCGGCGCAGGCATATTCAGACCGGAGGTCGTCGAGCCGTTCGGCGTCAAATACCCAGTGCTTGCGTGGGGATTCGGCTTTGAGAGGCTGGCAATGCTGAAGTGGGATATCAGGGACATTAGGGACCTGTATATCTCCGACATAGATGATCTGAAGAAGAGCACCGTGTTCTGATCAGCCGAAATTCACGTTCTTGCCGCTCTTTATGTTATTGGAAAGAGCGTCGATCCTTTCTTTGGCCCTGTCTTTTCTGGAGGCTCTTCTCGCCTTGCTCAGATAACTGAGGGCCTCGTCGATCTTCCCCCGGTCATAGGCGATGCCTGCCCTCAGCAACAGGATATCATCAATGTTTGTGGCATCGTTGTTGTTGGAAAGCACTTCGCAGGAGGAGTCAAGAAGTTCGGACGCCTCATCGTATCTTTTCATTTTGAACAGACATTTTGCGGCGATCACCGTTGTTCTGGAGGAAGGTTCCTCGCTGAAAAGGAGGGAGATCAATTCGAATCCCTTCTCCGCATCCCCGGACAGCATGTATGCCTCAGCCCTTATCATGGTCGCGTCATTTGTGAGGAAATCCGCAAGCATGTCGGCGCAGGCGAGGGCACCCTCCAGATCCCCGCAGTCTAAGGCCACTTTTGCTTTTATTTTGTAGAAGGACTCGGCATACTTCGGTATGACCGTCATCTCTTTCATGGTCATAAGGAGGTCCTCGTTCGGATTCTCCAAGAATTCTTCAGACCTTCTCAGGATCAGTTTGCATGCCTCCGTGTTCCTTCCCGCTTTCACAAGGTGGTGTAGCCTTTCCTGGTCATCCTCATCGTTATCCATCCACCAATCTGCGGCACGGCTGTGCCAGACCTTTGCATTTTCCGGGTCTGCCAATGAAAGGTACTTGTCGCGGACGGATTCGCTTATGCAGGTCATACCAAAGAAATCGGCAGGTATGACCCCGGTGTTCGTCTCGGGAAGCGTCTTTCTCGGGACCGGTACCCTGAAAACGCATGCGAGACCGAATGTCTCTTTATCTTTGACGCTGAGGCTCTCCCACATCACTCCCGGGTCGCATCTCTTCATGTCAAGAAGGGCCTCAACGGAAATGCCGGAAGACTCAAGCTTTTTCCATAGGATCTCGGCTTCCGCGGCACCGTCCTGCAAAAGATAGTAAGCCTTCCTCCGGGAGCCCGAGCCTTTAATGTGTGCCTGCCAATCATCGACCTTTCCTGTTTCTTTGAGTTTCTTAAGTTCCAGCGATGCGTGCGCTCGGGAGATACCCAGAACCGATGCGATACCGTCCTGCGTAAGATCGAAAGGAATGTTGAATATCTCGTTCGGGGTCATGTTGGGGAACCTTCTCAGATGAAGAAGCGCTCTCTCCCTGATCGTTGCGTTCTCGATAGACACGGCCACAGATAAGGGGGTGATTTATATCATACTTGCGATAATACTATGTTCAAGATGACCGGGGAAACGAGGCTTCTGGTGTGCTGCGAGAGTGATATCCCATCTGTCAATATGAAGTGCCAGCTTCTGAAAAAGAAGGACTGGGAGGATGCCGGCACTTACGGGAAGGACAGCTACCTTACAAACGGAAGGACCGTGATGATGACCACTCCCGACCTTCACATAAGGTTGGAGGATATTGACGAGAGGATCGACAGTGCGGGCTTCTCCGTCAAAGAAGTGGTATTCATGTCCAGACACTCTGCCGCAAGCGGAGAGGCCTCGCTCACCGTGCATCCCATAGGTAATTTCCGCGATAACAAATTCGGAGGAAAGGAGAGGGCCCTGGTAAAGCCGAATCCCGCACTGATGAGCGATGCTCTGAGAAAGATCTCCAAATATAACGATATGGAAAACTTCAGAGTGTGCTTCGAAGTGACGCATCACGGGCCATGGCTTGAGAAGCCCACCTTCTTCATTGAGATAGGAAGCGACGAGAGGAACTGGGGGAACGAAAGGGCGGCAGACATACTCTCGGATGTGATCCTGGACATGGAACCTAACGATCATGAAACGGCGGTAGGCGTGGGGGGAGGCCACTATGCGCCCAGATTCACGGAGGTCGCTCTCGGGTTCAAGATAAACTTCGGCCACATGCTCCCCAATTATCATCTCGAAGGAAGCAGCGACGAGGAGATCGTCAGAATGGTAAAGGATGCATGCGAGGCATCGGGGACCGGTCTGGTGTATATGCACAGGAAGTCTCTCAAAGGACCGGAGGAGAGAAGGATATCCGGTCTGATAAGTTCGGCAGGGTTCGAACTGATAACATCTTCGGACCTGGAGACCATCAGCGGGAACTGACGTATGTTCCCTTTATCTCATTGCCCAGTATTGCATTCCTGAGTTCTTCGATGTCCCTGCCGTCGACTATCAGGATGTCTATTTTCTCTTCCATTGCGATCTTTATCCCAAGGGGATCGAATACGCTTGACTTCCCCGCCCCGTGCTCTTTGTAGACAAGTTCTCCCAACTCCTCTATCGTCAGCTTTGAGAACCTCTCCGCGGAGAGGTCCTTCTTCGGGTCATTGGAGTAGACGGCATCCACAGAGGTCGCGTTGACCACCCGGTCCGCGTTCATCTCTGTTGCCACCATTGCTGCCACGGCGTCTGTCGTATGTCCGGGTACTGTGCCCCCCATGACAACGATATTGCCGGGGGCCGAGCGCCGGGCAGCCTCTGCCGCGGTCGCGGGAATGTCCTCCGAAGCGCCCATGGAGATGGCCAGAAGCTGGGCGTTCAGCCTTGTTGCGCCTATGCCCAGCATGTCTAGCTGGTAAGTGCTGCCTCCCAGTTCCGCCCCGGTCTCAGTGTAGTATCTGGCGATCCTTCCGCCCCCGCAGACAACAACGATCTGCACGGTCTGAGACGCGTCCTTTATCATCCCCGCAAGCTTCTTTATGTATACTGGGTCTTCTTTGCCCGGTATGAGTACGGATCCGCCGATGGACACAACTACTTTTTCTCTTTTCATCGCCAATACTTTTATAGGAATGCGCAATTGAGATAAATATTATTGGTGGAACAACAAATGAGCGACGCTAATGCTCTGGACAGAGCAAGATACGATTTCAAGAAGGCCATGCAGGAAATAACCTCATATCGAGGCAGAGGGACCGAGCTGATATCCGTCTATGTGCCGAGCACCAAGCTGATCTCCGATGTCATGGCATACCTTAGGGAAGAGCAATCTCAGGCGTCGAACATCAAATCGAAATCCACCATGAAGAATGTCACAGGCGCGATCGATTCGATCATGTCCAGACTCAGGACCTACAAATCAGCCCCGCCGAACGGGCTGGTGATCTTCTGCGGCGAGGTTCCCCGTGCGGGAGACCAGACCAAAATGGTCCAGTACGCACTGGAGCCGCCGGAAGAGATAACGACCTTCTTCTACAGATGCGACTCGGAGTTCTTCACGGAACCTCTGGATGATATGCTCCTCGATAAGAAATCCTACGGTCTCATCACCATCGACAGGAAAGAGGCCACGATCGGGCTTTTGTCCGGCAGTAAGATATCGGTAATGAAACACTTTGACTCGCTGGTCCCCAGCAAGCACCATCAGGGAGGCCAATCATCGGTCCGTTTTGAAAGACTGATCGAGATAGCCGCCCATGAGTTCTACAAAAAGGTGGCGGACCATGCCACGGAGATACTCCTCAACAGAGAAGAGCTCCAGGGCATATTGGTGGGCGGCCCCGGCTCGACAAAGGACTTCTTTGTGAAGGAGGAGTACCTGCACCACGAACTCAGGAAAAAGGTCATAAGCCCGCTTTTTGACACAGGATACACCGACGAATCCGGTCTCAGGGAATTGGTGGATGCGGCAAAGGATACCCTCACGGACATACAGCTGACCGTTGAGAAAGAGTATATGCAGAGGCTCTTCAGAGAGATAAGGAAACAGGACGGAGGGCTGTCCGCTTACGGAGAGGAGGAAGTAAGGGCGGCGACGGAGGCCGGAGCGACAGAGATATTGCTGCTGTCGGAGTCCCTCAACAAATACAGAGTGAAAGCGGAATGCAGCTCCGGCCACGCGATAAGAATGACGGTCGGAGACCCGGAGGAGAAGATGGCATGCCCCGAATGCGGCCAGCTTGTGAAAGTGCAGGAGCAGGAGGACCTCATAGACAACTTCTTTGAGATCGCGGAAGGATTCAACACAAAGGTGCAGCTCATATCGGGAGATTCAGAGGAGGGCGACATGCTCCTCAAGGCGTTCGGAGGGATAGCCGCCATTCTCAGGTACAGGACAGGATAAGTATGGAGAGCAGGCAGAAGTTCGAGCGGGAGGTCGAGGCCGCGGTCAATGCGGCGCTGGAGAAGACAGGCTCGCCTGGTCTCAAATTCGTAAAGGAGGTCTCAGACAAGGCCGATCTGGCAGTTCCCTGCTTCAGTCTGTCGAAAGAGCTGAGAGCGGACCCGAAGAGCATCGCCGAAAAGCTGGCGGCCCAAATAGTTCCTTCCGGAACGATAGCGTCGGTAAGCGCCCTTAACGGCTATCTTAACTTCATGATGGACGAGACCCCCCTGATAAAAGAGACCCTCGACCGCATCCTCGCGGAAGGAGAGGCTTACGGCTCGGCCCCGAGAAAGGGCATAAGGGTCAACGTTGAGCACACGTCCACAAATCCCACCGGGCCCATTCATGTAGGAAGGGCCAGGAACCCCATCATCGGGGATACGCTTGCAAGGTCCCTGAAAAGATGCGGATACGATGTTCAGACGGAATACTATGTGAACGATGTCGGTAAACAGGTCGTCATCCTCACGTGGGGCGTCAATAACGTTCCGAAAGGCTCCGTTGAAGAGGAAGAAAGGGACAAGACCGACCATAAGCTCGTTGCGTATTACCGCGAAGCGAACAAGCGGATGGAAGAGGACGGCCTTGTCAAAGAAGAGATCGCAGACATGCTCAGAAGGTTCGAGGACGGGGATGCGGGAGTGATAGGCAGCGTCAGGGAGACCGCGGAGGCAATGCTCGGCGGGCTGAGAGAGACCTTGGCGGACATAAATGTAAAGCTCGATAAGTACACCTGGGAATCGGATTTCATTGCGGACGGCACGGCGAAGGATGTGGTGAAGGAACTCAAAGGAACGAAGTACTCAGGACAGACCGACGACGGCGCCTGGTACATAGACCTCAAGGACTTCGGGATACAGGGCAAGAATACAAAATTCATCTTCACAAGGTCCGACGGGACCACACTTTACACCACCCGGGACCTAGCGTACCATTTGGACAAATTCAAAAGGGCCGACAGGGCGATCGACGTCCTTGGAGAGGACCAGAAATTGGGATCCAAACAGTTGTGTTCGGCCCTGGAGATATTGGGCAGCGAAAAGATCCCGGAAGCAATGTTCTATTCCTTCGTTTCCCTCCCCGAAGGGAAGATGTCAACAAGGAAAGGGGTCGTGGTCTATCTGGATGACCTCATAGATGAGGCGGTCAGCCGCGCGATGGAAGAGATAAGGTCAAGGCGGAACGACCTGTCCGAAGAGGAGATGCTGCACATAGCCAGAAAGGTTGGGATAGGGGCGGTCCGCTACAACATAGTCAGGGTCCAGCCGGAAAAACAGCTTGTCTTCAAATGGGACGAGGCGCTCAACTTCGACGGCAACAGCGGGCCGTACATTCAATACGTTCACGCAAGAGCCTGCAGCATGATCAAGAAGGCCGGAGGGTACAAGCACTGCACAGACCCGGCAATGTTCAATGACGAGTACGAAAGAGCTCTGATAAAAGCACTGTCAAAATTCGGCAATGTGATAAAAGAGGCGGGCGAAGAGAAAAAGGTGCACGTCCTGCCCGCATACGGTCACGAAGTGGCAGCAGCGTTCAACCAGTTCTATGCAATGGTGCCGGTGCTGTCATCGGATGAGAACAGGGATCCCAGACTGACTCTGGTGGAATGTGCCAGGACGGTCCTGAGAAACGTCCTTGACTGTTTGGGGATAGATTGTCCGGAGGAGATGTGATGGAGATCCGCCAGATGAAGCTCAAGGACATCGAGAAAGTGAGGGAACTCGAGATCTCATGCATCAGGGAATACTTTGCGGAGACAATTGAGAACAAATGGGAGGATCTTCCCAAAGAATGGAAGGACAACCTGGGCGCAAGCAGCAGGAACCACTTCGCCTCATATCTCGAAGGAGGTATGAGCTTCGTTGCGGAAGAGGACGGAGAGATATACGGGTTCATTTTCGCAAAGATCCTGGAACACGTCTTTGATGTGAACAAGCTCGTGTGGATAGAGAATATGGCCGTCCATCCCTATGTCAGAAGGAACGCGATCGGGTACAAACTGCTCAGAGAGGTCCTCAGGAAAGGCATGGAAATAGGCGCGGATGCGGCTCACAGCATGATACAAAGCGGGAACGCACCGTCCATCATGCTTCACAAGAAGATAGGATTCTTCATGGACAGGAGAGAGGTCGCCCTTATCGACCTCAAGGATCAGAAACTGAAACTTTGACGCTGCTGGCTATTGCAGATAATAAGAAATTAAAGATAAGGGAGTACACGCCGGAGCGTGTACTCTTTGATGGGGTTATCTTCTTCTTGAGCTCACGTACTTGATCTTCTTCGGTTCATCGGAAGACGATTCCTTCTTTGCGGGAGGATCCTTCTTAGCAGGTGCTTCTTTCTGCGCGGGAGGCTCTTTCTTTGCGGGGGGTTCCTTCTTCTCGCTCTTCTGCTTCTCAAGTTCCGTGAAGGTTGCGGCCTTCTTTTCCTCCGGAGGCGCGGAAGGTTTCTCCGGAGGTTTCTTCGCCTCCTTTGGCGGATCCTCGGACCCTTTGTACCTTCTCTTCTCCGTTGCGGCCGCCTTGGGCGCATCTACCGCATCTTCTTTCGACTCTTTCTTTCTCTCAAGCTCGGTGAATGTCGTATCGGGTTTGCTCGCAGGCGCACTGCGTATCCTGAGGTAAGCGGCGATCACTATCAGGAGAGCGACAGCGATTATGGCGCCGTAGGTCGACGGTTTGCTCCAGATGGACTGCGAGACATTTACAGTGACGTCCTTTGTGTTAAGGTGGGTGCCGCTCGGTGCGGGGAACAAATTGCCGGGCTCGCATGTGACGGTCAGGGTATGTTCTCCTACGGAATCCAGCCTGAACCGCAGTTCTGCGGTCATGCTGTCATCTGCCGGCACGGTCACTGTAACGCTTGCCAGCTGTCTGCTCCCCTCTTTGACCGTTATCGTTATGTTCACGGGAATGGGCTCAGTGCTCCACAGCCTGACAAAGAGCGTGCCGTCGCTTGTGTTGGTGAATCCGTCTCCCCATACGTCGCCGTCGTCCATTCTTATGCTTGCGTCCGACTCGTCCGTCATTAGAACGCTCAGCGGTACAATGGCCATCATGATGGCCGCAAGGGCGATTATTGTTCCTTTATGATTCATTTTGCTCACCTTAAGTAATGATCTCTTCGACACGTTCCTGTTCGATAGCTCTTTTTATCTCCATGGAAAGTCTCCTTCCCGTACTCATCTCCTTTCTCCAAAGGGCATTCCCGTAGGGGTGCCCCACAGCCATGTGGACATTCGTCCCGCCGCCGATGCGCGGAGCCACATCGTAAATGTAGAAGTTAAGGTCTTTGTCGACGCACGTCTGCAGGCAGAAAGGCCCTATCACTCCCGGATCGTAGTATTTTTTCGTGGCCTCGATATACTTCTCGGCCATTTCGAAAGCGTTGTCCAAGAGGGATTCCCTCAGCGTGGCCGAGTTGTGGCCGCACACGGTGTATTCCGGGATGATGCCGTCATCTTCCAGCTCCACCTGCTGTTTGCCGGGGAGCCTGCAGTATCCGTCAAGGGAGGTCTCGAACCTCCAATCCACTCCGAGGAGTTCAAGCTGCTCCCCCTTCTCTTCCAGCGGAGAGCGGAAGAAGTCCAGGTTGAAAACCGGCCCGATGATGTACTGCTCCATCCTCGCGCTCTTAAGGAAATCCTCCTCTATCACTCCCTGCTTTATCAGTTCCGTTGACTTTTCCACGAACTGATCGTGATCTTTTGCCGTAAAGAATCCTCTCTCCAGTTTCTTTACCTTGTGATGGACCTTGATTATCGTCAGGCCGTCGATGTCCTCCGGCCTTTCGACCTTCTTAGGGAACGGGAGGCCCGCTTTTTCGAGTATCCAGTAATAGTCCCTTTCGCCGCCCCTGTCCTCCGACCTAAGGAGGTTCCTGCTTCCCACGAGGGGCACTTCGAACTGATCTTCGACGGCGTCTATGCCGCAATATGATACGAACGAGCGGTTCGGAATGAAAAGCACATTGTTCTTCATAAGAGAGGCCTGAACGCTCGGAAGGACCGTATCTTTGAATTTATCTGTCAGAATGACCTCATCCACCACGCCCCTGACGGCGTTCCCGGAACCGTCGCGCTGCGCTTTGAAGTAATTGGCGAAGGTCCTTTCCCTTCCCTTTTGGCAGACCGCAACGGTCCTGAAACCTTCCGAAACGGCCCCGTCGCAGGTGTCGAGCGCAGAATGCGACGCGACGACCCCTATTTTGGCCTCTTTGAGATCATACTTCCTCAGATTTGCCAAAACCTTGTCTCTGTTTATCATCGTCAACCCCATCCGCAATATCTTTCGCCGAAATATAATCTTTTATGGGGGAGGGGCCCGCGGGCGAGACCATATGGTCAGAGGGGCCGTCCTTCTTCGTGTTTTCGGAGGAGTTTCAGTTCGGAACGCCGCAGAAGCCGAGGACGGACGCTGGCGGCAATCGTCGAAGCCGATAATCTAAATCTTAAATATAAGTAGAACGTATGTTGCCTTCGGAAGAGTTCCGATAAAAAGGTGGCCGAGATTGTCAACAAATTCAGATGACATGGAGGGCAACAATAGTCGCTCCGTTTCGATAGGGGAGGGACTGCAATGACCGATCCAGAGGATTATGCGAATTTGGACCATATAGAGATGACGGTTCGCGAGCTTTTGACCGAGATGAAGGACACATCCGAAGTGATAGTGGATCTGGCATACGCTTCATTGCTGTACAACAGCGAGGACATGGCCGAGAAGGTCAACGAGCTTGAGAAGGAGATGGACAACCTGAAGTATGCCATCCGCTTCAAAGTGTTGATGTCGTCAAGGACCAAAGAGGATGCAAAGCAGCTCTCGGGGCTGCTGCAGGTGGCGTCCGCAGCGGACAAGATATCGGATGCCGCAGCGGACATCGTGGATCTTTTGAACCTTCCGCTGGAAAGGCGGCCATTCGTACCGGCGATGCTTTATGAGTCGGACGAGAAGATCCGCGCGACCAGAATAAAACCTGAATCTTCCATGGCGGGGTATACAATAGGTAAACTCGGCGTAGAAGCATGCACCGGGTGCAGGATAATAGCTTTGAAGAACCGTCAGGGATGGATATACGACCCGGAGGATGACGTCAAGATCCGCGCCGGCGACGATATCATCGTCAGAGGGACCGAGGACGGATATAAGAGACTTATGGAGTATGCGGCCGGAAGCAAGCCCTGGGAGTTCCCGGAGGCCCCTGAGGATGAGGAAGAGACAACCCCTCAGGAAGAGGCGGCAAGCATAAACGAGGATGAAGAGGAGGAGGACGAATGAACAGGCTGGAAGAACTCCTCCTGGAGCTGAAGGATACCTCCGAGTTCATGGTGGATCTGGCGTATTCGTCGCTTATCTACGATAATGAAGAGATCGCCGAAGAGGTCATCTTTTTGGCAGATACCATGGGCGACCTTTCGCTGAGGATACAGGAGCTGGTGGTGGAGATAGGGATGAGCAAGCCCGAGGAGATCGCCAGGATAGTGGTCGCGATCAGGCTTCAGGCCTCTATAATGTCCATAGCGGAAGCGGCCAAATCAATAGCGGACGTGGTCCTCAGAGGCTTGGGAAAACACCCTGTTCTGGCTATGTCAATAAAAGAGTCTGAGACAACTATAACTCTGGCGAAGGTCGCGGAGGACTCCGTGCTCAAAGGAAAGACATTTGCGGAAACGCGTCTCAGCACCAACTGCGGGATGTTCGTCATTGCGATAAAGAGGGAAAGGGAGTATATCTTCGGTCCCGGAAGGAGCACGAAGATAGAGGTAGGCGATATATTGATAGCCAAAGGTCCGGAGGAAGGGGTCCCATGGTTCAAGGACCTGGCCGACGGCACGGACAAGGACCTTCCGGCCTGAATGATCCTTTGTTATAATGCTATTCCGAACGCATGATCTCGTATACGGTACATGTAAGGATAAAGGACATGGCAAAGAGTACACTTTGTATGTTCAGAGCAGTTCGGAAACTCTGAACATACAAAACAATACCCCATATTCAAAGGTTAAAATATCTTCTTTGCATATGGTATGCGGGGATGAATATGCACGAAGTTATAGAGTATGAAATGCACATGGACATCGGCGGAACGGCGGTTGTAACGATAATGTCAGTAAAGAAAGAAGGGCATGACATAATAAAAGGGACCGTTCTCATCGGGTGAATGAAAAAGGAAACTCTTTACCAAACCGCTTTTCGTCAGGTGATCATGATGATCATGCCTATGAGCACTGCAGCGCTTATCAGGTCCGTGGATGACGATGTTATCGGTATGCTGTGATCGTCGGGATCGAGATCGAACCTTACCGCGGCCACCGCGGCATAATACGAAAGGAAGCTCACCGCCACAGCCATGATGATGCCCGACATCATCACTATTCCCATTACCTTTATGAAGCTGATATCTCCCGTGCCGCCTAATGCGATCGCCGTAAGGAACGCTATCACTCCGATATACCCATAGGTAATGAATGCCAGAATGTAGTTGATGAAGAAATTCTCTACCGCGTTCTTTCCCGGCAGCCTGCTGGCGCGCAGAGTACCCAAATGCAGCATCGAGGAAAGCCTGGCGGTAAGCATTCCCGACAGAGCGTTGCCCTCGTTCAGGAAAGCGGGCATAAGTATCATCAGGACCGGCAGGACCACTAACTCTTCCGTTTTGTTCTCGATGATTATCCCCGCCGCTATATCGAGCATAAGGCACATCAGCAATATGGGCGAGGACTGGGCGATTATCCTTCTCGCTTCGTCAGTCCTTCCGGCCAACAGCTTTCTGGTGAATATTATTATCAGAATGACGACCGTGGCGAGTATCAGCAGAAGCGTGAGCATGTTTATTATGTTCTGATCCGGACAGTTCACTACGAACCATGCGCAGATGAACAGCATGGGCATGGTAACGACGTCGCCGGCGGCGGCGATCAGCGGGGCGGTGATGTTATCCACGTCCCAGTTCCTTCTGAAACCCGTTCTGGCTATTATCAGGTTTATGCCCAGAAGGACTATCCCCGCCAGCAGCCCGCCCATCATCGAGATGAAGATGAAACTGGCGGGATGAATGTCGCCGAAATCGAAGATCGCGACGATCGCCCATCCGATGACACCCATTGCAAGAGATATGAGAAAAGTAAGTCCCATGGCGGACTCTATGTTCGCCCTGAGGATGGTGCCTTTTTTGAAGGACATCTTGAAGGTACCCATGTGCATGGAGGTCCCCAATCTGGAACCCATGGCACCGAAGATGTTCCCCCTCATCCCTATCGCGGAGTACACGAGGACCATCATACCCGGGATCGCAAGGATGTATACCTCCATCGAGCCCAGGAATATTCCGGCAAAAAGGTCGGCGGTGGCGGCGATCAGAAGCGCGGTGAGCCCCATCACGAACACGGCCCTGTTACGGCCGAAGAATCCGCTGACATTTTTGTTGGAGCCCATGTATATCGCCTCATCCCATGTATATCGATATCAGGCAATGAATAGGCGGTATATATGGTAAATGGACGACACACGGGTCAGGTTGCAAAATACCGTCCGGCCGGGTCGGAAGGAGAGCGTAAAGAACAACTCAGGGATCGCAAATGAGCATATGCCAGAATGGAATGGTAGCCTCGCACAGATTCGAACTGTGGTCGCAGGATCCAGAGTCCCGCATGATTGACCGCTACACTACGAGGCTGTTATCCCTCCCCAACACGGAGCGCTTTTAATAATTTTCTGTGTCAGCGGACAGCTTTCTTCACTTTGTCGAATATCTCGTCAATGCTGCCTATTCCCTGAACCGTCTGAAGCCTTCCTCTCTTTTCGTAGTATTCGATGAGGGGCATGGTATTCGCGCGGTATACGCTCAGTCTATTGACGACCGTCTCTTCGGTGTCGTCGCTCCTTTGATAGAGTTCGGAACCGCACTTGTCGCATACCCCGGTCTTTGCGGGCGGGTTGTAATCGAGATGGTAGACGGCGTTGCATTGGGGGCACGAGCGCCTTCTCGTAAGCCTGTTGACGAGCTCCGAATCCTCTACATCAAGGTTCAGGGCAAGGTCCACCTCTATCTGCTCCCCCAGAGCATCCGCCTGTTCGACCGTTCTCGGAAAACCGTCGAAGATCACCCCGGTCACATCCCCGAGTGATGCGATCTTCTCTTTCATGAGGTTGATTATCAGATCGTTCGGCACAAGCGCGCCGCTGTCCATGTACTCCTTTGCCTTGAGCCCGAGCGGCGTCCCGTTCCTCGCCGCTTCCCTGAGCATATCGCCGGTGGACATCCTGATATATCCAAAATCCTGACTGAGTTTCTCCCCTTGGGTCCCCTTGCCCGATCCCGGAGGGCCCAGAAGGACTATCATCTTCTTCATGTATCTGCGATTCATTCATTATTTAAAAGATTTATTTACTATTTTTATTGGTTCATATGTATGTTTTATAATCCATCAGATGGATGTGGGTGGTCGGTGTTCAAATGGAGCAAAGAATAATAGACAGCATTGAGAAGATAGTAGGCAAGGAAGGGTACTCAACGAAGGCCGCAGACCTCTATACCTACGGGTTCGATGCGTCGATTTTCCGTAACAGCCCCGAGATCGTGATCCAGCCGAGGACAACCGAACAGGTGTCTGAGATAATGAAGATCGCCAACAAAGAAAAGATACCGGTCGTGGCGAGAGGAGCGGGGACCGGGTTGTGCGGTTCTGCCGTACCTATCAAAGGCGGCATCGTGATGGCCATGCAGAGGATGAACAAAGTGAAGAAGGTAAGCGTGGCAGACCTGTGGGTGGATGTCGAACCGGGGATCAACTATAACGATCTCAACGAAGAGCTTGCGAAATACGGATTCTTCTTCCCCCCCACTCCCGGATCGGCGGAGGCATGCCAGATCGGAGGCATGGTGTCCCTCAACGCCTCAGGCATGAGGGCCGTGAAATACGGAGCGACGAGGGATTACGTTCTCGGTCTCACTTATGTAAAAGCGGACGGAGAGATAGTCCGCGCCGGCACAAGGACGATCAAGGACTCCTCCGGATACCAGCTGGCAAGGCTGATGTGCGGTTCCGAGGGAACGCTCGGCATCATCACGGAAGTGACCCTTAAACTTACGACCAAGCCAAAGAAGTCGGCATACTGCCTTTGCACATTCAACAACATACACGATGCGGGAAAATGCATAGCATCCCTTATCGCAAAACCCATGATCCCGGCATCCTGCGAACTGATGGACAGCATCAGCATAAAAGCGGTTAACAAATCGAGGGGAAACCCCGTGCCGGACTGCGAGGCCCTATGTATATTCGAAGCGGACGGCGAGAGCGAGGAGATAGTCAACAGGGACCTGAAGATCATCGAGGAGGTCGCCACTTCCACCGGAGCGGTGACCGTCACGCCGTCGTGGGACCCGAAACAGATAGACGCATGGACCGATGCGAGGAAATCCATCATGACGGCCCTTTCGGCGCTTAAGCCCGGATACGCATCCGTTTCTCTGGCCGACGATATGGGCGTCCCCATATCGAATGTGCCGGAGGCCGTGAAGTCGTTCCAAGACATAGCTAAGAAATATGACGTCACGATCGCAACATACGGCCACGCCGGCGACGGCAACCTGCACACAAAGATGCTCATTGACCCGGCGGATGCGGATCAGTGGGTAAGGGCCGAGAAGGCGGTGGACGAGATCTTCGACGTTTGCATAGATCTCGGAGGAACCGTCACCGGCGAGCACGGCGTGGGTATCGCAAAAGCGAACAAGTACATGAGAGAGAGGCAGTCAGAACTTTCATCCATCATTGCGATAAAGAAAGCGATGGATCCCAACAATATCCTGAACCCCGGAAAGCTGGAACAGTGGGAAGGCTCGATACTGACGAACCTCAGGTATCCCTGCGAAGACTACATGTAAGAACCCTTTTCAAAAACTCCTTAATATTTTTCATCCCGCATTCGGAGACCGTACTTTCAGTAATGGCAGATTTATGATCATCTCGTACAATCAGAAAAATACCGTGGCCCATACGACACGTTCTTGATTTGTCAGGTTACCGCACGTAGGCGATTACAAGAAAAGCCGATATAAAACCGACTTTTTCGGAATCGCCTGACTTTGATAAATTTCATTCCTAAAGAATTTGACACTTGGAGCAATCACAAGTATTCTCGCGGACATGTAGCTCTTAAGGGAGAATCTGAAAAAGGCAGACAATGTCTGCCAGATCGGAGGGCGGATGAAACTTAATGGGCTGCCCCAGCACTGGGCACCCGCCCCCATCTCAGACCACACTAGTGTAGATGATGATGAACTCGACCGCACCTATTGCTGCCGTAATTACATAGATAGGAATGCTCCATCTGACTATCTTCGACCCGTCAAAGGGCATGATCGGAAGCATGTTGAACAATCCCAGGAAAGCGTTGAGGTAAGCGAGCATCCTGATGATGGAATAGATCAGCGTAGAGGGATCAAGCATAAGGCAGACCCCTATCGCAATGGCCGCGATCACAAAGTTCACGGCCGGTCCGGCAAGGCTGATCTTTCCGTTCATCGCCGTGTCGATGTTCCCTCTGATGTAGACCGCACCGGGCGCGGCGAACAAGACCCCGATGACCAGGGAGAAGAACAGCGCCATAGCCAGACCTGCAGGGTATGCACGGAACTCGGACCATGTGTTGTACCTCTGAGCGACGAACTTATGCCCGAACTCATGGAAAAGGAAACTGCAGACCACCAGCATGAAAGACATCCCCACAATGAGGATGATGTTCTTCGTCGGGTCCGGGTCCAGATAGCTGTCCCTCATTATCAATGAGAACGCGATCGAAAGCACCGCTATAGCGGCGGCGATATGGAGAACCTCGGTCTTGCTGAACCTGATCTTTCCCCGGGCGGCTCGATAGCCGGGGTCAACCCTTCTCAGGCCGTCAGCGCTGTCCTGCATGGAAAACCCCATTCATGTCATTATTTATAAATGTGCATAAGATGGAGAATCGGGAGTAAAATGGCTCAGAACATCGCACACGGAAAGGTCGAGGGGAGATGGTGCGACGGATGCGGGACACTGCTCCTCGGAAGAAAGTGTTCGTCATGCGGCTCCGCCGGAAGACCGTTCGAAATGAACAGCCCCGGAGACATCAGGCCGTGCATGGGAGACAGCATCGAGGCGGTGAACAGCCTTTTCAGGGATCACTTCGGCACAGACGGCCCGATATCGGGAAGGATGATGTTCTTCAACAAGATCCCCGGAGAGGATCGGTCGGATGAGATCATCGCCCACGGAGAGGTCATCGGGGTCATAAGATTCGACCCGAGGGACAGTTCTATTAAATTAGAGTTAAGGCAGGCAGGGGCCGACATCTTCGCCAACGCGGCGACAAAGAATCTGCTCAGCTTCGGAAATATGTCCGGGCACCTGAAAGGCAAAACGATAAAAGGCTCCGATATCACGGAAATAGCAGGGAACTTCTATGCGGGCGAACCCCTCATCGTGAGGAAGGGAAGAAAGGCGGGACCGGGGGTCGCGCTTGTTGACAGCACCTATGTGCCAGCTTCCGAAAGGGCAGTCAAAATAAAAGATATGGATCCCATCGAGAACAGGCCGTTATCCCCTCCCTCCGGAAGGGAGGAGTTCGTAAGGGCCAACAAGGATCATCTGGGGAGGATCGAGAGCAACGCGGTAAGCGACATAAGGTCGTTCGCGGCAAAAAAGGACGCTCCGGTGACGGTCTCATTCTCGGGGGGAAAGGACTCCCTCGCCGCATACGGAACGGCGTCGAAAGCGCTGAAGGACCTCACGCTCATTTTCATCGATACCGGACTGGAGTTCCCTGAGACCGTTGAGTATGTGGAAGAGTTTGCGGCAGAGCATGATCTGAAATTGCTCAAAGCATCGGCCGGCAACGCATTCTGGGAGAATGTGGATATGTTCGGGCCCCCCGCAAAGGATTTCAGATGGTGCTGCAAGGTCTGTAAGCTCGGCCCCGTTACCGAACTGATATCGAAAGAGTTCCCAAAGGGCACAATCACAGTTGAGGGCAACCGCATGTTGGAGTCTTTTTCCAGGTCTGACATAGGGTTCGTGTCCAAGAACCCCTTCGTCCCGAACCAGACCAACCTCAATCCGGTAAGGGCATGGTCGGCGGCGGAGATATGGGGATACATATGGATGAGGGGGCTGAGATACAACCCGTTATACGAAAAGGATCTGGAAAGGATCGGATGCTACCTTTGCGCCTCATGCCTGGCAAGCGAGTGGGAGAACACAGAAAGGACGCATCCCGCCATGTATTCGGAATGGGACGGATATCTCCGCAGGTATGCAGCGTCGAAAGGGCTTCCTCCCGAGTATGTGGACACAGGGTTCTGGAGATGGAAGGTCCTCCCTCCGAAGATGGTGCAGATAGCGAAAGAATCCGGATTGGACCTGAGGCCGAAAAAAGGAGCCGGACCGGCAGTGAAGATGATGAAAGGCGTCTCTCCCTGTGCGGCGGGAGGATATTCGGTGGAGGCGGTGATAGACGTTCCGTCGAAAAGGGACTTTTCGTACGTCGAGGATGCTCTGGGCGTCATCGGGGATGTCAAATATTCCTCTGAGTTCGAGATAGCCCTCCTTAGAGACGGGAGGGGAAGGTCGAAGGTATTCGGCGGGGGACAGATATCCGTGACCGCCGATGTCGAAAAGGAGGCAGAGATCCTTTTCGAACGGACAGCTAAAGCGCTGATAAGGGCGGAGATGTGCACCGAGTGCGGGATATGCGCAAAAGGATGCCCCAAGAAAGCGGTGACGATAAAAGGCGGGTTCAAGCTCGATCAAAAAAGATGCAGCAGGTGCGGGAAGTGCGAAAGGTCCTGCATGGTTGTGCACTATTACGACAAGATAATGAAAAACGCCTGATAAGCTCGTTTCGCGGAAGGAGGAATGATTCTAAGATAGTTGTGGGGAGAAGTATTTATACTACTATATGTTTCTATATATTCGTTAATAGTTTTCTGCGAAAGCAGATATAACAACAGGGGGGCAAATGATGAAGTCATACGTCAAAAAAAGCGGACGCACGTCTGCTTTAATAGCAATCGCGGCGATTCTAGCATTCGCTGTACCGTTTATCGCATTCGAACTCAATTCAGGGTACTACTCGGCCGAAAGCAATGACGGCCAAACGGACCTGTCATATTCGGAAATCACAGTTTCGGATAATGAAGAAAGCAGCGCCGAAGGCGCCATGCAGGCGGAACTGCAGTCCGACTATATCCTGACGATCACGTTCGTCGGGAATGGAACAGTGGATATCATCAACGGCGATGATGGAAAAACATTAATAGACAGCGTAACAGGAATGAACGGGGAGGAAAAAACAGTCACTGTACCGATCTCCGTCGGATCGATCCATCTCGGTGCGATCAACGCTCCGCCGCATTTCTTCAAACAGTTTGTGATCGATGAAGGTGCACCAAGCACCTCCAAACTGACGCCGACAAGCATCAACGACGATATGAACGTCGTGGCGGAGTTCTCGACGATCGTTTCGTATATTGATGCGGACGGGAGCACGAAAACATACAACGAGTGCATCGAGATCAACGCGGGCAACAGCGGCCTGACATCTCTGACTGCCGGCTGGTACTATGTGACTGAGAATGTTACAATCATCAGCAATCTAATCATCAATGGAGATGTTACATTGATCATCGCGAACGGCGTTACAATGAGAGTCAACGGCCAATCCGGCATCTCAGTTCAAACCGGCAATCTGGCTGTCTTCTCGCAACCGCCCGCAGGAGAGTCCGCTATGGGCCTGTTGTTCGTTCAAAGCAGCGGTATAGTCTATTCGGGCAGCGGCGTTGGCCGCATCTTTACCAACACAGCTAACATCGAATCTTCACTGAACATCTCTGTTGCCGCAACCGTCACCAACGGTGTTACAGGCACAATACACAAAGGTACTTTGACCGTCATCGTTCTTGCCGCCGGCAGTACCATCAACAACTACAACTCGATCTCGGGAAGTATATCCACAAGCGGCAGCAGCAGCATCACCATCAACAACTACGCAGGCAAAGCTGGGACGAACGTCGGCGGTTTGACATTGCAGATCGACTGCAGAGGCCACATCAGCAGCACCACGACCACGATCCAGCTTGGCGCAGGCAGTCATGTCAACAACTGGGGCACGATAATAGGCAACAACACAGGCATAACCTCCAAGGATGCAACCGGCGGCGTAATAATCACCAATAACCAAGGCGGGGTGATCCAAGGCACAAGCTATGCCATCTATAACTCTTCAACAGGTTCTGGAAGCTCGATCGCCAACTACGGAAGGATCGTCGGCGGCAACTACGCAATCTATACCTCGGGCTCGGTGGCCATATTCAACGGCAGCTATGTTTCAGACCCCGTCTGCGGGGTGATCGAAACAACATCGTCCGGTTCAGCCATCTATCTCTTCAGCGGCAACAACACTGTCAGCAACAGCGGTAAGATCACCGGTGTCGCCCATGGCATCTATGCCACAGTCGCTGCCACTTATATCAACAACACTGAAGGAGAAATTACAGGCAGAGGCGGTGACGGCATCTGTATGATGGGCGGAGGCAGCGTTACCAACAAAGGCACGATCACCGGCACAGCCTTTGGGATCAGGGCCAATGCGGTCGCCACGCTTGTGAACATCGGCGTGATAAAAGGGGTGACCTTAGGCAATTATGCCAACAACGTTACGTTCACCGTGGGCAGCAAGATAACCGGAGACTTTATCATAGGTCCGAATGCCCGGGCGACGCTTCATTTCAGAGGCAGCGATGATCTTCCGATCCTCGGTGCGGACCTGACGTTCTCCACCGTTACAGGCAACTTTAACATAGGCAAGGGCACAGCCACGGTCACTTTTGATCCACTTGCGGTGCCCTCGGGTGCAAGAACCCTTACCCTGATCGGCGGCGGAACGGCAACGGCAGACTCTTATCCAAGAGAACCCGCAATGGATAAGGGACATATGATATACATAAAAGACAACAAGGATCTGATCGCGACCAGCGACTTCTTCACCGTGACGGTAGGCGACATAGTCGGCAGCGGAACCATACAGTGGTCGCTTGACGGGACCAACTGGTCCGGCTTCGTCTCCCCCGGGAATAAGAACTTTGCAATCGTCGAGGACGAGCCCAAGATCGTTCACCTCAGGGCGGTGCCTGGCACAGGCTTTGTGTTCTCGCTCTGGAAGAACGACATACCGTACGGAGGCAGCAATCCGTATGAGCACACCTCGGAGAAGAGCGTAACCGTCGGGGTCGAGTTCGTGGATACCGCTAAAGGGATCCTCGATAAAGATTACTTTACAGTGACGGTCGGCGACATAGTCGGCAGCGGAAGGATAATGTGGTCCTTAGAAGGCACCGAATGGTTCGACTTCCCCTCAGAGGGATACAAGGTCTTGAGCAGCGTTGCCGGAAAGCCTAAGACGGTCCACCTCAAGGCGGTTCCCAACGACGGTTTTGACTTCTCTCTCTGGAAGAACGATGTACCGTATGGTGCCGATAACCCCTGCGAATACGCAGGAGAGAAGAGCATCACCGCCGGAGCGGAGTTCATTGATACGGAAAGCGGAACTCCCGGCGTGGACTACTTCACCATGACCCTCAGCGACATAGTGGGTGACGGGAAGATAATGTGGTCTCTTGACGGCGCAGAATGGTTCGATTTCCCCTCGTGTGGGTATAAGATATTCGGCATCGTCTCGGGCCAGCCCAGGGTCGTTTACCTGGAGGCAGTTCCCGGAGGCGACTCCGAATTCTCGATCTGGACCGGCACCGTACCATACGGCGCCGAGAATCCTTACGAGCACACCTCAGAGGAAAACTTCACTGTCGGAGCGGAGTTCGTGGACACTCTCAACGGGGTCCCCGGTGCGGACTACTTCA
>Ga0082212_10000305_pt1 | contig 71176 bp, 70 predicted proteins | sample TergutNt197P3_FD_71548 | JGI IMG/M metagenome (GOLD analysis project Ga0082212, IMG submission 71548) | Neocapritermes taracua P3 segment gut microbial communities from Petit-Saut dam, French Guiana - Nt197 P3 | ecosystem: Host-associated > Arthropoda: Insects > Digestive system > Gut ...
GATGTGGCCTTGATGCTTCGCAACTGCCGCTCTTTGCCGTCCGCCAGTTTGATGCGGACAAGGGGCTTGCCGCCGCTTTCTTCTTCGCCGCCAGGGCCTTCCGGTTCGCCCTCCGGGCTTTCGGGTTCATCCGGCCCTGCCGGTTCATCCCCTCCATCCGGCTTCGGTTCCGGCGCAACGGGTTCGCCGTCCCATTCCTCGTCGTTAAACAGGTCGTGGGCCTGCACAAAGTCAAAGATGGTGAAATAGTCCTTGCCGTCAAACAGCCGCGTGCCGCGCCCGATGATCTGCTTGAATTCGATCATGTTCTTGATGGGCCGCAGCAGCACGATATTACGGATATTCCGGGCGTCCACGCCGGTGGAAAGCTTGTGCGAGGTGGTGAGGATGGCGGGGATGCTTTTTTCGTTATCCTGAAACTTGCGCAAAAATTCTTCGCCCTGCTCGCCATCGTCAGCGGTGACGCGCACGCAGTAATCCGGCTCCTTGACGCTTTTTTGCTGGTTGATGATGTCGCGGATCAAGAGAGCGTGACGCTGGTTGGCGCAAAAAACCAAAGTTTTTTCCAGCGGCTGTATTTCCGAAAGGAACTGCTTGACCCGGAACTCCTCGCGCTCCCGAATCTCCACAGTGACGTTGAAATCGCTCTCCCTGAAATATTGCCCGCGTTCCACCTCGCCTTCCAGCACGATATCATCGGGAACATAGGTGTAGTCGTCCAGGGTGGTGACGATGCGGCGCAGCTTGAAGGGAGTAAGAAACCCGGCCAAGTCTTCCAATCGCTGCGTCAAGGCCTGCAAATCGGTCTTGTTCCGGAAAAAACTAAGCCCCGCAAGGCTTTTTAGGCTTTGTGGGACTTTGTGAGATGATGATTTGGTGGAGGCGAGGAGAGTCGAACTCCTGTCCGAGAACGATCCACGCGCGGCGTCTACAGGCTTGGATCAGGTATCATTCTTATCGCGGACTTGACCCCTGACCGGGTTGTCCTTGACCAGCCCTTTGCAGTTTCTTACAACGCGCCCAAAAGACAAAACGTGTTGCCAGTCCGATAGCATTACGCCTTGCCGGTTTATCGGACGTCCGCCGGTTCGACGTGACCGCCGAAGCGGTCAGGCGCCACGCTGACTAAGCAGCGCAGGCGTATTCGTAATCGTTGTTGGCAATTACTTTGTTGCCGCTTTTTACGAGGCCAGCGGCGCCTCGGCCTGCAACCACGGCTTCCACATCCCCGTCGAAACCGGTGCGCCCCCAGCGCGGCCTTTTTATAAACATTTTGTTCGGCCTTGGCAAGATTTGGCGTCAGGCATAGTAGAAGTGGGACAATGGTCCCTTCAGGCAAACCTGGTACGTCTCCAGCATGGCGTCGTTGCAGGCTTGAGCCTCATCCCGGCATAAGGTGAAGGCTTGATCCAGGGTATTCAGACTGCGCAGCATGAGCGTGTCGGCCGCAATCTGGCGCAGAACGGTCGTGAGCATGGGCGAACGATCAAGCAGGGTATTGATAAGCGCCGCCTGCGGATGCGAATATTCGACCACTTCCAGCTTGGCGTTGACAAAACCGAGCACCAGCCGCTCCTGCAAGTCAATGCCGCCTTCACGCAAGACCTCGTAAACAACATCAAGAAAAGCCTCTTTCAGTTGATCCAGGCTTTCTTCCATATCCTGCCGCAACGGCACGGCGGTACTGAGCAGCATATGCAGGCTGTCGTACAGAGCGGGCTGGCTGTGCGGCAGAGAAAGATTGCGGATATGTTTGCCGAGCAGACCCTGGCGGAGCCGCAGAGTCTCGGACGACATGGCATTTCCGGAATCGTGATTGGCCTGATAACTCACGAGCGCCTCCACCTGGAAAAAGTTTCCCCTGCCCCTTTGTTCCAGGTTTAAGCAAAAGCAGTGCCAACACACCGGAGGGTATAAAAATTTTTATTATGGCGCGGCACAACAATGCTGATCCGGCAGTTCCATATATGTGGCTGATTGTGCATCTTTTTCCGCAACGGTCACGCTGTGCAGGCGAATGCCCTCCGGCAGGAGCGGTTGCAACTGCCGCCAGATGTGGCGGGACAAATTTTCAGCCGAAGGATTGGCCTGGGAAAAAGGCTCCACTTCGTTCAAGAAGTGATGGTCCAAAGGCTCCAGGGCGGCTCTGAGCAGATGCTTGAAGTCGGTGAAGTCCAGCAGCAGATCGGTGTCCGGGTGCAGATGTTGGCCTTCAATCGTGGCTTCCACGCCGTAGTTATGGCCGTGCAGGCGTTCGCACTTGCCCTGATAATGTCTGAGCGCGTGCGCCGCGCAGAATTCCGAACGGATGGTCAAGCGCCAGAGGGAACAGGACATGGTTTCTCCAAGTTTGTCCGGAATGGGGATTATGCCGTTTGCGCGCACACGGCCTGATGCCAGCGCCGCACTTCCTGGCGGAAAGCCGGCGTTGGGTTGATCATCCAGCGCGGGCCAAGGCGCATGACGCACCGCACGTCATGCAGTTGGAAAGCCAAATGCGTTTCCGCCTTGCCCCGGTGGCGCTCCAGAATGGCTTTCAATTCTTCCAGAGCCGGAGGCGCAAGCGCCGGCAGTTCCATTTCCAGGCAGCAGGGCGCATCGCTGCTTGAGCAGACATCGGCCAGGGCTTCCACGGATACGGCGCGCAGGCGGATTGCCTTGGGGGCTTCGGCTTCTTCTTCGGCCGCCACATCCGCAAGAGGCGTGTTGTCAGTTTCGCGCCGGTCGATGGTGGCGGTCAGCAGCAGTGGTTGCTCGGACTGGAGCAGATTGCGGACCGGGAGCAGTTCGTCCTCAAAAAAAGTCACTTCGCCGACAGCGGTCAAATCTTCCACGGCCACAAAAGCCATGCGTTTGCCTCTGCGGGTGGTGATTTCGCGCATGTCCGTCACCAGCACGGCCGTACGGATGGCGGAGCGGGGCGGCAGGTCGCGGGTTTCTTCCAGCGGCTTCAGATCCAGGCGGATCATTTCCTGTCGATACTGCTGCAAGGGATGGCTGGTCAGAAAAAAGCCCAGCGCTTCTTTTTCAAAGCGCAGTTTCTGGTCTTCATCCCATTCCGGAACACCCTCTTCTTCGCAACTGAAGCCGATGCCGGCCTGGAGAGGCTCTTCTTTGACCGGTATCATGGTCAGCATGGAAATTTGGGCGGACTGCTTGTCCTTGAACTTTTTTTGCGCCCTGGCCACCACGGCATCGAGGGCGGCGAAGAGCGCCGCGCGGGAACAGCCGAAACAATCGCAGGCGCCGCTTTTGATCAAACTTTCCAGCACCCGCTTGGTCACCTTGCGCAGGCTGACGCGCAGGCACAGGTCCAGAAACGACGCATACGGCCCGTCTTCCTCGCGGGCGCGGACGATTTCCTTGATCGCCTCATCCCCCACGTTTTTGACGCCGCCCAGTCCAAAAACCACGGCTTCGCCCTGTACCGTGAACGCCCGTTTGCTGTGCTGCACGTTCGGCTTGCGGACCTCAATGTCCATGTCCTTGCAGGCCGCAATGTATTTGAGGATTTTATCCTGGTTGCCGATTTCCGAGGTCAGCAGCGTGGACATGAAGGCAACTTTGAAATGGGCCTTCAGATAGGCGGTATGATACGAAACCAGGGCATAGGCGGCCGAGTGCGATTTGTTGAAGCCGTATTCGGCAAATTTTTCCATCAGGTCAAAAATTTCGTTGGCTTTTTTGGCCGAGATGCGGTTGGCTTCCGCGCCCTGCACGAAGCGCGAACGCTCCTTGGCCATGGCTTCCGGACTTTTCTTGCCCATGGCCCGACGCAGCAGATCCGCGCCGCCCAGGGTATAGCCGCCCACGAGTTGGGCGATCTGCATGACCTGTTCCTGGTAAACGATGACGCCGTAAGTGTCCTTCAGGCAGGCTTCAAGCTGGGGCAGAAGGCAGTTCACAGCCACTTCGCCGTGCTTGCGCTTGATGAATTCGTCCACCATGCCCGAGCCGAGCGGACCGGGACGGTGCAGGGCGAGCATGGCGATGATGTCTTCAAAGCAGGACGGCTTGAGCATGCGCAGGTACTGGCGCATGCCGCTGCTTTCGACCTGGAACACGCCGTCCGTGTCGCCCCGGCTGTAAATTTCGTAGACTTCGGCATCATTCAGGGGCAGGGCGTCGAGATCCGGCGGAACTTCACCCTGTTCGGCAATGGCGGCCAGAGTGTTGTGCAAGAGGGTCATGGTGCGCAGGCCGAGAAAGTCGAACTTCACCAGACCGACTTTTTCCACCATCTTGCCGTCGTACTGAGTGACAAATTCGCCTTTTTTCCCCTTGTACATCGGCAGGTATTCGACCATGGGCTTGTCCGAAACCACCACCCCGGCCGCATGGGTAGAAGCGTGGCGGGACAGCCCTTCCAGACGCATGGAAATGTCGATGAGTTTGTGTATCTGCGGATCGTCCTTGTACAGGCCGGCCAGTTCCGGTTCAACCTCCAGAGCCTTGCGCAGGGTCATTTTGAGATCTTCGGGCACCAGCTTGGCAATGCGGTCGACTTCCTTGAACGATATGTCGAGAGCGCGCCCCACATCGCGCACCACGGCCTTGGCCTTCATGGTGCCGAAGGTGGTGATCTGGGCCACGGAGTCCTGGCCGTACCGTTCGGCCACATAGCCGATGACTTCACTGCGCCGGTCTTCGCAGAAATCCACGTCAATGTCAGGCAGGCTGACGCGTTCGCTGTTCAAAAAGCGTTCGAACAGCAAATTGTAGGGCAGAGGATCGATGTTGGTGATCCTGAGCGCCCAGGCCACCAGCGATCCGGCGGCCGAGCCGCGCCCCGGTCCCACGGGAATGCCGTGATCCTTGGCCCAGTTGATAAAATCCTGAACAATCAGAAAATAACCCGAAAACCCCATATCGCAAATGATTTTCAGTTCTTTTTCAAGTCGCTCTTCGTATATGGCGGCGTCGATCGTTTCGCGGTCCGGATGCTGGCTCAGGCGGCGTTTCAGTCCTTCTTCGGCCAGGCGTTGGAATTCCTGCTCGGGGGTGATGTTTTCCGGCAGATCATAAATCGGAAAATAGTGATTATCGAAATGCAACTCAAGATTGCAGGCTTCGGCGATGCGCAACGTGTTGGACACAGCTTCCGGCGCCTCGGCGAAGGCGCGTTCCATTTCTTCCGTGGATTTGTAGTACAGATCCCTGGCTTCGAAGCGCAGGCGTTTGGCATCGGTGATCTTGGCCTGGGTCTGGATGCACAGCAAAACATCGTGGGCTTCCACATCGGCGGCCTCCAGGTAGTGGCAGTCGTTGGTGGCGACGAGAGGCAGGCCGGTATGGGCGGACAGTTCATACAGGGCTGTGTTGACCTTGTGCTGTTCGGGCAGGGTGTTGGACTGCACTTCCAGGTAAAAACGATCCGGGTAGATGGCGGCGTATTCCCTGGCGACGGCAATGGCTGCATCCATGTCGCCGCCTCCACGGACCAGGTGGTTAAGGCCAAGCAGCGTGCGGGGGATTTCGCCGGCAAGGCAGGCGGATAGGGCGATCAGTCCCCCGCTGTGATCTTGCAGCAGTTTTTTGTCCACGCGCGGCTTGTAGTGGAAGCCGTCCAGCCAGCCGCGCGACACCAGTTTGACCAGGTTATGGTAGCCCTCGTCGTTGCTGGCCAGCAGGATGAGGTGATGACGGACGCGGGATACATTCGAGGTGGTGTCCGTATGATCGTGCGTGACATAAACTTCGCAGCCGATGATGGGTTTGAGGCCGATGTCCTTGCAGGCCGTATAAAAATAGGTTGCGCCGTACATATTGCCGTGGTCGGTGAGGGCTGCGGCGGGCATGCCGAAGTCCTTGGCGCGGGTGACGAGATCTTTGAGGCGGATCGCGCCGTCCAGCAGGCTGTATTCGGAATGGCAGTGCAAATGGACGAAATCGGACATACCGGAATCACTCCAATATCCTGTAACACACAGCCGGCTCCAGCAGTGAATGGTTGCCCTGCATGCGCTCAACGGCCAGGCTGATAGCCCTGGCCGAGGCGATGTGCGTTTTGAACACCAGGGGCACGCCGATTCGGGTGCTGTTCCTTTGAATAGCCTGGGCGATGCTCACGCCTTCCTGAGCCAGGGCGCCGGCCAGATCGCGCAGCACGCCGGGGCAGTCGCGCACGGTAAAGCGCAGATACCACGGCGCTTCGGCCTCAAGCGCGGGCGAGAACGAAGGCGGCACGGATGCCTGATGCGTGAAACCGTTGATGCCGGCCGACTTGTCGCGGGCTGCGGCCACGAGATCGGCAATGACCGCGCTGGCTGTGGGCAGGCTGCCCGCGCCGAGACCGTGCAAAAACAGCGAACCCACGGCGTTGCCTTCAATGCGCACGGCGTTGTGCGCCCCGTCAACGCGCGACAACAGATCGGCGCGGTTGATCAAGGTCGGGTGCACGCTGGCTTCCAGGCGGCCGTCCCGCATGCGGGCCAGGCCGAGCAGTCTGAGCCGGTAGTTGAACTCGCGGGCGAAGTCGATATCGATGCTCTGGGCCGAGCGGATACCGGCAATCGGCATGTGCGCATACGGATAATCCATGCCCCAGGCCAGGCGAATGAGCAGAATGAGCTTGTGCGCCGTGTCGTGGCCGTCGATGTCCAGGGTGGGATCGGCCTCGGCGTAGCCGGCGGCCTGGGCTTCGGCCAGGGCTTGTTCAAAGGAACTGCCCTTGGTGCTCATTTCCGACAGGATATAGTTGCTCGTGCCGTTCAGTATGGCGATGATCGAGGTGATGCGGTTGCCCACCAGGCTTTCGCGCAGGGTCTGGACCACGGGGATGCCGCCGGCCACACTGGCTTCATAGCGGATGGCGACATTGTGCCGTTCAGCCAGAGGGAACAACTCCGATCCGGCTTGGGCCAGCAAGGCCTTGTTGGCTGTAATCACTTGCTTGCCCTGGCGCAGGGCGCGGCAGATCAGCTCCTTGGCCGCGCCCAGGCCGCCCATAAGTTCCACTACCGCGTCCAGAGAAGGATCTTCGGCCAGGGAAAAAGCGTCCGCAGTCAGTGCCACATCCGGCGGGAGATCGGCCGCCCGGACTTTGTTCACATCAAGATCCGCGATTTTCCTGAGCACGATGCGACAACCGGAACGATGCAAAATTTCCTGCTGATTTTCTCGCAGCATCCGGACCACGCCGCTGCCCACCGTGCCGAAACCGGCCAGACCGAGGTGCAACTCCTGCGGAGCGCTCATACTTATCCTCCTAACAGTTTTTTGATGCCTTTGACCGCCTGGCGGATGCGCTGCTCGTTCTCAATGAGCGCGAAGCGCACGAACTGATCGCCGTTTTGGCCGAAACCCAAGCCCGGCGATACCGCCACATGGGCTTCGGTCAGCAGCAGTTTGGAGAATTCCACTGAACCCATGTTGCGGAACGCCTCGGGTATTTGCGCCCAGACGAACATGGTGGCCTGGGGCGCGGGCACGTCCCAGCCGATGCGGTTAAGCCCGTCGATCAAGACATCGCGGCGCTTTTGATGCACGTCGCGGATCTGGAGCACGCACCCGTAGTCTCCGTTCAGGGCCACAGTGGCCGCGATCTGGATGGGTTGGAAAATGCCGTAGTCAAGATAGCTTTTGATGCGGGTGAGGCCATGCACCATATCCTGGTTGCCCAGGCAGAAACCCACGCGCCAGCCGGCCATGGAATAGCCCTTGGTCAGGGAATAGAATTCCACGCCCACGTCCTTGGCGCCCTTGGCCTGGAGGAAACTGGGAGCTTCGTAGCCGTCGAAGACCAAGTCCGCATAGGCCAGGTCGTGGATGATCCGGATGTCGTGCTCCTTGGCGAAATCCACCATTTTCTGAAAAAAGTCGGGAGTGGTCACTTCGGCCGTGGGGTTGTGCGGATAGTTGATGATCAGGAGTTTGGGCTTGGGCCAGGTCTGTTGCGTGGCGTACAGCAGATCGTGGAAAAAGTCCCGGCCCCGGCCGATGGGGATGCGCCGCACATCGGCGCCGGCGATGATCGGCGCGTAATAGTGGATAGGGTAGGCCGGATCGGGCGTGAAGACTACATCGCCGGGCGAGAGCATGGCCAGGCAGAGGTGGGCCAGACCTTCCTTGGCGCCCATGGTGGCTACGGCCTCGGTGTTGGGATCAAGCTCGACGCCGTACCGGCGCTGGTACATGTCGCAGATGGCCTTGCGCAAGTTGGGAATGCCCTTGGACATGGAATAGCGGTGATTGGTCGGCTTGGCGGCCGCTTCGATCAGCTTGTCCACAATGTGCCGGGGAGTCGGCAGATCCGGGTTGCCCATGCTGAGATCGATGATGTCAATGCTTTCGCGGCGCAGTTTGAGCTTGAGATCCCCCACCACGGCAAAGGTGTACGGAGGCAGGCGGAGCATTCTGGGAAATTCGTTCATGGCGTGTGATCCTGGTCGGGATGTGAAAGCTTGGCATTGCGCATCGGGTAAGCATAGTAGGGAGTCAGGCGTCTGTAAAGATGTCCTCGCCGCGGCTTGTGCCTGCCCGAACATGCGGATATGCTCGCCGCCATGACCCGATCCAACGTATCTTCCACTACCTTGCCCGACCCCGGCGCGGATGCGGTGATCGAGTTGCGCGGCACGCTCGATCGGGTCATTTTTCATAACAGCGAAAACGGCTACACGGTATTCAAGCTGCAATCCGACGGACGGGATGAGGCGGACAGCGTGTCCGTGGTCGGGCACATGGGTACGCCGGAAGTGGGCGGCTCGCTCTGTGTGCGCGGACAATGGGTCAACAGCCCCCGTTTCGGCCGTCAGTTCCGCATGGATAGTTTCGAGCCGATCCTGCCCTCCACGGCCGAAGGCATCAAGCTGTACCTGGCTTCCGGCTTGATCAAGGGCATCGGTCTCCGGCTGGCCGAGCGCATTGTGGCCCGTTTCGGCGATCAGACCCTGCGCATCCTGGACCAGGAGCCTGATCAACTGCGCCAGGTGTCTGGCGTGGGGAAAAAGAATCTCGAAGGCATCAAGAATTCTTGGCGGGAAAATCAAGGCATCCGTGAGCTTATGCTGTTTTTGCAGCCGCACGGCATCTCGGCGGCCTATGCCGTGCGCATTTACCGGTTCTATGGCCAGGAGGCTTTGGCCGTGGTGCGGGAAAACCCCTATCGCATGGCCATGGATATTCACGGCATCGGTTTTCTCACCGCCGACATGCTGGCGGACAAACTGGGTTTTGCCCGCGAAGATCCGCTCAGGGTTCAGGCCGGCGCCCTGTATACACTGCTGAAAGCGGCGGATGAGGGCAATGTGTATTATCCGCGCGAGGAACTGGTCGCGTTGATCTGCGAACAATTGCATGTCGCCGACGGACTGGTGGAAGCGGCCATTGATCAGTTGGAGCGCGAGGAGCGCGTGGTTCTGGAAGATCTGGGCGACCGGATCGGCGTGTACCTGTCTCGGCTGCACCATTACGAAACGAAGATCGCCTTTTATCTCCAGCGTATCCTGCACTCGCCGAAATCCGTGCGTTTTCCCCGGCCGGATGAGGCTGTGGTCAAGGTGGTGCATGATCTGGGCCTGGAATTGGCGCCGGAACAAATCGAGGCTGTGCGCACTGCGTCCGGGGCCAAGATCATGATTGTAACCGGCGGACCGGGCACAGGCAAAACCACCATTGTCAACGGCATCGTCCGGCTGTTCGCCGACGCCAAGGCCAGAATTCTGATGGCCGCGCCCACGGGCCGGGCCGCCAAGCGCCTGAGCGAAACCGCCGGCCGCGAGGCGCGCACCATCCATCGCCTGCTGGAATACAGTCCCAAGGAAGACGGTTTTGCCCGCAACGAGGACAAGCCCTTGGCCTGCGGTCTCTTGGTGGTGGATGAGGCGTCCATGATGGACGTCATGCTGGCCTATCATCTGCTCAAGGCCGTGCCGGCCGGAGCCACGGTCGTGTTTGTGGGCGATATCAACCAGTTGCCCTCCGTGGGGCCGGGCAACGTTCTCAAGGATTTCATCGCTTCCGGGGCCGTGCCCGTGGTGGAACTGGTGGAAGTATTTCGCCAGGCGGCGGAGAGCGAAATCGTCATGAACGCCCACCGCATCAACCGGGGCGAAGTGCCGCCTCTTGAAGCATCCAGAGAACGCCTGTCGGATTTCTATTTTTTGCGCCAACCCGACCCGGAGCGTGCGGCGGACATGATTGTGGACTTGGTGCGCAACCATATTCCACGCCGCTTCGGTCTCGACGCGGTGGAGGATATCCAGGTGCTGACGCCCATGCACAAGGGTCTGGTGGGCGCGGGCAATCTCAACCTGCGTTTGCAGCAGGTTCTGGGCCGGCAGCGCGGCGACGTGGTGCAGCGCGGGGAGCGGCAGTTTCGGGTTGGCGACAAGGTCATGCAGATCAGGAACAATTATGACAAGGATGTGTACAACGGCGACATCGGCCGGGTGGCGTTCGTTGATGCCGCAAACCGCGAACTGAGCATTCGTTTCGACGATCGCATGGTGCCGTACGAGGCCGAGGAACTGGACGAAGTGGTCATGGCTTACGCCATCTCCATCCACAAGTCGCAGGGTTCGGAATATCCGGCTGTCGTCATTCCGATCATGACCCAGCACTATGTGATGCTGCAACGCAATCTCATCTATACGGCTGTGACCAGGGGCAAGAATCTGGTTGTTCTGGTGGGTGAATCCAAGGCTCTGGCCATGGCCGTCAGGAACAACCGTATGCAGAAGCGCCATACTTGGCTGGACCGGCGGTTAACAATTTGATTTTGCAATGACTTCCAGGCAAAACTGTTGCACCGGCGGCATCGGGAGGCATCGCATGCGCGTACGCGATATGCAATCGGCAGTTGACGGGATTTTTCCGCTCTGCCGGGTAACGTGATCCGGAAACTCTATGCTTGGGGCGCGAACGGGTTTGGGGCGGAACAGCCTGATCGCCGGGACGGGGATCTTGTGTTCCCGTCTGCTCGGTTTTGCCCGCGATGCGGCTCTGGCCTGGCTGTTCGGCGCTTCGGCCACGGCGGACGCTCTGGCCACGGCTTTGCGCCTGCCTTATCTGGCGCGTCGTCTGTACGGCGAAGGCGCTCTTTCCCTTGAACTCACTGTCCACTGCGTGCGCGTCCGCCAGGGCGGCGTTGCGGGCAATGATCTGTGGCTGGCCTTGGCCGTAGGCAGGCATGTTCTGGCCTGGGGGCTGGGTCTGCTTGTGATCGGCCTGATCGCCGCCCGGCCGATCCTGCTTTTTTTGACGCCGGGTCTGGCGGACAAAGCGGAGATTCTGGCCGAGGCCACGGGCATGTTCCGTCTCTGCCTGCCCTATATTCCGGCTGCCTGGCTCGCGGCTGTGTGCATGGCCGTGCTGCACGCCCGAGAGTATTTTGCTCTGCCCGCGCTGACGTCGTCCCTGTTCAATGTGATTGTACTGCTCTTTGTCGGCGCGGCCTTCCTTGGCACGGGTTTTTTCAGCATGGGCACTATCGGCCTGATGGTCGCCTGCGGCGTGCTCTGCGGCGGTCTGGCGCAATGGGGGGTACAGATGCCCTTTGTCCGGCGTCTGGCCTGCTTGCATCCTCCCGCAGACCCGCCGAAAGCGGCCGTCGTTCGCACCGTGGCCTGCGGGCTGCCGCTTGGCCTGCTCGGCGCGGCCGCGCCTCAACTCATTTTTCTTGTGGCGGCCGGGCTGACTTCACTCCTGCCCGAATTCTCTCTGGCTGCCCTGTTTTACGCGGAGCGTTTGCTGGAATTTCCGCTCGGCATCTGCGGCGCTGCCATCGGCATGGCAGCCACGCCCTATTTGGCCAAAGACGTGTCTGCCGCCGGACCCGATGCGGACCCTCATGCCGGAGGTGCGGCCGTCCGGGCGCCGCTCGGACAAACCCTGGAATTGGTTTGGCTGTGTAATCTGCCCGCCGCCGCCGGCCTGATGGCCGTATCCTTGCCGTTGACTCTGGCCCTGTTCGGGCACGGCGCTTTCGACGCCAAAGCCGCGCACAGTACCGCCCTTCTGTTGTGCGCCTACGCGCCGGGCTTGCCCGCCTATGCCGCGTCGCGTCCGCTTCTGGCTGTCTGCCATGCTTTTGCGGATCGCCGCACGCCCCTGTATGCCCTGCTTGCCGGACTGATTACGGCCCTGGTGTCGGGCTTTGCGCTTTTGGGCCACGGCCCGGCCGGGCCGCCGCTCGGCGCGGTCGTCGGCTTGTGGATCCATGTTCTGGTTCTGGGATTGGGAGTGCGCCGGGCCTGCGGCGATCTGCCTCTGTCGTGGCGCAGTCTGGGGCGTGCTTTGTGGCCGGCTTTCGGCGGCAGCCTGCTGACTTACTGGTGTGCGGCCCGGCTGGCCGAAGCCGCCTCCGGCCCGGTCACGGCCCTTCTTTTGGCCGTGCCCGGCGGCGTCATTGTTTACATACTGACGATTTGCGGCTTGGATGCCCGAATGCGGCACAGGCTGGGGCAAGGCTTGCGGGGACTTTACAATTCCTGGCGGGAAAGGTAGAAGTCACTGCATAATGGTCTGGGCGCAAGCCCGCGAGAGGCCTTTTGCTGGGGGAGCCTGTGACCGGGCTGAGAGTGGGCGGATGTCCAGACCCTTGGAACCTGATGCAGCTCGTGCTGCCGTAGGGAAGCGCGAAGCCCGCAGCAGTCGTGCGGGTTTTTTTGCGCGCAGTGCACATGGGGAAATGTCATGCAAATTGTTGTCAACGGCAAACCTGTTGCATGTGCGGCACAAATAAGCCTGCACAGTCTGATTCTGCAACTCGGCTTCAAGCCTGAAGCGGTTGTGGCCGAGCGCAACCGCGAACTTGTGCCGGGCGAGGATTTTGCCCGGACCAGCCTGGAAGAAGGCGACAAGCTCGAAGTGCTGCATTTTGTCGGGGGTGGCTGAGATGGATGACGGATGGGACATCGGCGGCATCACTCTGGCCAGCCGCCTGTTTATCGGAACAGGCAAGTATGCTGATGACGGCATGATCGGCCAGGTGGCCGAGGCCAGCGGCAGCCAGGTGATCACCGTGGCCTTGCGCCGGATAGACTTGGGCAATCCCAAAGATAATGTGCTGGCCCATATTCCGCCGTATATGCGCCTGTTGCCCAACACCTCCGGCGCGCGCACGGCGGACGAGGCCGTGCGCATCGCCCGGCTGGCGCGTGCAGCCGGCTGTGGCGACTGGATCAAGATTGAGGTCATCGCCGATGTCCGCCATCTGCTGCCCGACGGCTACGCCACGGCCAAGGCCACGGAAATTCTGGCATCCGAGGGCTTTGTCGTCCTGCCTTACATCAATCCCGATCTGTATGTAGCCCGCTCCCTGGCGGATGCCGGCGCGGCGGCGGTCATGCCGCTCGGCGCGCCCATCGGCACGAACCGGGGTCTGCGCACCAAGGAAATGATCGGCATCCTGATTGAAGAAATCAGGCTGCCGATCGTGGTGGACGCGGGTCTCGGCGCGCCCTCCCAAGCCTGTGAAGCCATGGAAATGGGCGCCGCCGCCTGCTTGGTCAATACGGCCATTGCTTCTTCGTCCGATCCCGTACGCATGGGCCGGGCCTTCGGCGCGGCCGTGCGCGCCGGGCGTGACGCTTTTCTGGCCCGGCTCGGCCCCGTGCTGCTTGGCGGCGCCTCAGCCTCGTCACCCCTGACGGGTTTTCTGGATGAAGAGCATGCCTGACGCTTCGTTTTATGATGTTCTGCACGAATGGCCCGGCGCAGTGGTGCGTGAGCGCCTGCGGGCGGTCCGGGTGGATGACGTGCGGCATGCCCTCGCGCGTTCCCGCCTGGAGCCGGAGGATTTTCTGGCTCTCTTGTCTCCGGCCGCGCGGCCTTTTCTTGAAAACATGGCGATCCGGGCCAGGGAACTGACGCTGCAATTTTTCGGCCGGACGGTGCAGTTGTTCACGCCCCTGTATCTGGCGAATTTTTGCACGAATCAGTGCCGTTACTGCGGTTTCAACGGCAAAAACCGCATGCCGCGTGCCAAACTGAACATGGACGAGGTGGAGACGGAGGGCCGGGCCATTGCCGCCACGGGCCTGCGTTCCATCTTGTTGCTGACCGGCGAAGCCCCCAAGCTCGCCGGCCCGGAATACATTGCCGAGGCCGTGCGGCGGCTGCGCCCCCTGTTTCCGGACATCGGCATTGAAGTCTACGCCATGACCGAAGAGGAATACGCCTTTTTGGTCCGCGCCGGAGTGGATTCCCTGACCCTGTTTCAGGAAACCTACAACGAGGAACTGTTTTTGGAAGTGCATCCGGTCGGCCCCAAGCGCAACTTCCGTTTTCGCCTGGACAGCCAGCACCGGGCCGCTCTCGCCGGTATGCGCGCCGTCAATGTCGGCGCTTTGATCGGCCTGGACGATTGGCGACGCGATGCCTTCTGCACCGGCCTGCACGCCTACTGGCTGCAACAGCGCCATCCCGGCGTGGAAGTCGGCATTTCCGTGCCGCGCATGCGGCCGCACGGAGGGGGGGATATCCCGGCGCATCCCGGCACGGAGCGGGATTTGGTCCAGTACATTGTGGCCCTGCGCTTGTTTCTGCCCCGTTCGGGCGTCACGGTGTCCACGCGGGAGCGTGCCCATGTGCGCGATCACCTGTTGCCTCTCGGCGTGACCCGCATGTCGGCGGGAGTGTCTACGGCCGTGGGCGGTCACGCCGTGCGCCCTGCCGAGGATGCCGGGCAGTTCCACATTGCGGACGGGCGGGACGTGGACGGCATGATTGCAGCCATCCGGGCCAGGGGATATCAGCCGGTGTTCAAGAACTGGGAACCTCTGGACGGAACCTACGACTGCGGCGTCGCCGCCGGGATGTGAGCATGGCCGGCCATGCATCGGGCGAACCCGGATTGCGCTGGGATGACGTGCTCGCCGCATATCTCACGCCGGAACAGCGGAGCAGGCTGGCCTCGGCCCGCGTGGGGCTTGCCGGAGCGGGGGGACTCGGCTCCAACTGCGCTCTTCTGCTGGCCAGGAGCGGCATAGGCAGCATCGTGGCGGCGGATTGTGACCTGGTCAGCCTGTCCAATCTGAACCGGCAGCATTTTCTTCCGGATCATGTCGGCAAGCCGAAAGTCGCGGCCTTGGCCGAGATGTTGCGGGCCGTCAACCCCTGCCTGCGGCTGGAGCCGCATAGGCTCAAACTGGACAAGGACAACGCGCCCGCGTTGTTTGCGGATTGTGATCTGGTGGTGGAAGCCGTGGATGACGCGGCGACCAAACGGATGTTGCTGGAAATTTTGACCCTGGCCGGCCTGTTCGTGGTCGGCGCTTCCGGTGTGGCCGGTTGGGGCGGCCCCGGCATGCGCGTCCGGCGTTTCGGCGACCGGGCCGTGATCGTCGGTGACGGGATCTCCGCGGTCGATGCCCATCTGCCGCCGCTTGCGCCGCGTGTGATGATGGCTGCCGCCATGCAGGCGGATCAGGTGTTGCTGCGTCTGCTTGGTCCGTGTCCGGATCGGCCGGGAGGAGAGCATGAGTAAAATTTTGCCCGGCGTGGGAGCCGGATCGGATGTGTACGGCATTACGGACAGCCGTCTGTCGTTGGGCCGTCCCGTGGACGAGGTGGTCGAGGGACTGCTCGCGGGCGGCGTGAAAATCATCCAGTACCGGGAAAAAGACAAGCATGCCGGAGAAATGCTGCAAGAATGCCGGAAACTGCGGGTTCTGACCCACGCGGCCGGAGCCTGCTTCATCGTCAACGACCATGTGGACATTGCGCTGTTGTGCGAAGCGGACGGCGTGCATGTGGGGCAGGAAGATCTGCCGGTACCCGAAGTGCGGCGCCTGGTCGGGCCGGACATGATCATCGGCCTGTCCACTCACAGCCCGGCTCAGGCCAGGGCCGCTCTGGATGCGGGGGCGGACTATATCGGCGTCGGACCGCTGTATGCCACCCGCACCAAGGCGGATGTGGTCGCCCCCGTGACGCTGGAGTACCTGGACTGGGTGGTGGCCAACATTATGCTGCCCTTTGTCGCCATAGGCGGCATCAAGCGGCATAATATCGGCGAGGTGACGCGTCGCGGCGCCAAGTGCTGCGCCCTGGTGTCCGAATTGGACGGCGCAGAAGATATCGCCGCGCGGGTGGCGGCAGTGCGGCGGGCGATGCGTTGAACCGGATTCACCGGCCCTGTTGCAGTTCGGCCATAACCGTGTTCAGTTCCTGCGCCATCTTGGATAATTCCAGTACAGCGGCGGCAGCCTGAGTCATGCCGTCGGCGGTCTCTCCGACGATTCTGCTGATTTCCTCAACGGAGTGGTTGATTTCTTCGGATGTGGCGCTTTGCTCCTCTGCCGCCGTGGCAATAGAGGTGACGACCGAGGAATTGATCGAGGCGAGATTAACGATCTCCGTCAGGGCCTGGCCGGAGGTATTGGCCAGTTTCGTGGCTTCGATGATGGCCGTGACCGCCTCACTCACTTCGTCGATGTTGACGCGTGCGGATTGTTGAATGGCCGAGATGTTGGCTCCCACTTCCTGCGTGGCGGACATGGTTTTTTCCGCGAGTTTCCTCACTTCGTCGGCCACCACGGCAAAGCCGCGTCCGGCCTCGCCGGCGCGCGCCGCTTCAATGGCCGCGTTCAGCGCCAGCAGGTTTGTCTGATCCGCGATGTCGGATATGACGTTCATCACCCCGCCGATGCTCTCCGCCCGGGTGCCCAACTCATGCATATTCGTCTGGAGAGTTTCGGCCACCTTGTTCACCTGGTTGATGGACTGCACCACCTTGTCCACCAGGGCGGCCCCGTTATTGGCTTCGTTTTTGGTCCTCTCGGACTGATCCGCTGCCTGGCTGGCGTTTCTCGCCACTTCCAGCACCGTGGCGTTCATTTCCGTCATGGCTGTGACCGTGCTTTCCACACGGGTGCGCTCTTCTTCCGAGCCGCGCGAAACCTGTTCCACCTGGGCTGAGAGTTCTTCGGAGGCGGCGGCCACTCGGCTGGAAATGACGGCCGCCTGGTTGGCCACACTGACAATAGCCCGCTGAGTCTGCTTGATGGCGGTGAGATCCGTGATCAATTGGAGCACGGAGGTGAGTTTGCCTGCGCTATCCATCATGGGAATGGCCGTATAGCTGACATCCATATCCTTGCCCTGAGGATGGGCGCCGGTTTCGCCGGAAGCCGGCCGCAGGGTCTGCACGGCTTGCCTCAGGGCATCGGAAGGGCTGTCGTAGTCTTCGCGCGCCATGAGCTGCTTGCAGGTCTTGCCCTTGTACTCATGGCCGCAGACTTCCCGGCCGATGGTGTTCAGGTAGCTGGTACGAAATTCCTTGTTCAGCATCACCACGGGGGAGGGGATATTCTCCAGCACCAGGAGAAAGCGGCCCAAAATCATGTTGGTGCCTTCGACCAGCGTGATAAAGCCGCCCTTGTAGGCGGAGTGGTCGGCCTTGGCATCGAGTTCGCCGTTTTCGATTCGTTTTTCCAGCATCTGGTAGTCGTTGAGAATGGATTGCAGCACGGCGGGAATGTGCCGCATCGCCGCCAGCATCCGTCCGATTTCTCCTTTTTCGCGGCTGGAAACCTCGGCCTTGAAGTCGCCCTCAGCGACGGATTCGGCAAAATGCGTCATGGCGCGTAAAATGCGGACCAGGCCGATGATGATGATGGCGGCCAGCAAGGTGCCGACAATCAGCCCCACAGCGGCGACGGTAAGCATGGAGTTTTGGGCCGACTGATTGGTTTGCACGGTGAGCGGACCTTGCACGTTCATTTGGCCGTTGACGTCATCGTTGATTGCCTGGATATGCTCCTTGAGGGTATTGTTCATCTCCAGAAGGATTCTGTTCTGCTCCGCCGCGTCGGCGACGGACGCCGCCATGGCGACGACGGTATGCGCCATGTCGTCGTGAGCCTTCTGGACCTTGGCGAAGAGATCGTGTTCCGTGGCAGATTGCAGCATCGCGCGGAGGTCATCGATATTCTTGGTCACATCCTTCAGGGTCGCCTGCGCCCGCTGCGCATTGTCCTGCGTGCGGCTGTAGGCGAAACGGCTGGAAGCGGAACGGGCGAGGGAAAAATTGTTCAGGGCTTCGCCGGCTATGCGGCAGGCCTCGTTGTTGCCCGTGGCGATAAATACATGGTGCAATTCCAGTATCGCCTCACCGAATACCTTGGCAGCCGGCTGCTGAACCTGCTCGTACTGCTCGTTCGTTCCCAAGAGATCCTTTTCCAAGGCGCTGATCGCCCGTATCTGCCCTGCGGCGCGTTGTTCCACCTCGCTCAGGGTGTTCGTGGTTGCCTCGCGCATGGCAAAGCTTTTGCCTTTGTTGGCGAGTTCCTGGTTGGCCTTGAGCAGACTGCGGGCTTCTTCCATCAGTTTCGGCTCCCGGTCGATGCGGAAAAGACGCACGGCGGCCACGGAAGCATGCTGGTTGGCAAGGATATCGGCATAACTCATGTGGAGTCTGGCCAGACGCCGGTATTCCGTAAAGGCTGCCGTCGCTTGGGAAAGGCTGGAGTAGCCGATCGCGGCGACAATGCCCATCAGCAGGATCATGACAACGAACCCTGAAATGATCTTCCATTTGGTGCTCATGATTAACAACCTCAGTCTTTTTATCTGCGCAATGGGATTAAGAGGAGTGCATTTCCTGTTCACTATAGAGTAAAATGTCAATTATGCAAGGTCCGGCAGCGCCTCAGCCATAGCCGGTAAGACAGCAGCGCTGACGAAGCATCACGGCAAACCGGGCCAACTGCCCGTTGTAGGAATGCTTAAACTGAACGGTTGTCGGCGGCTTGCAGATAGGCCGCGCGCAGCCTGTCATCGGACAGCGCGGCGGCGTGCAGCAAATAAATCTGGCGCAGCCAGACGGAACGGATGCGGCGCGCTTCTCTCAGGCGCTGCGGCACGGCGTCTTCGGGTAGACTGTGCAACGCCCTGGTCAGCGTTTCGGCCCGGTGCCGATCGCGGTGCGCGGCATCGACAGCCGCAAGTCCGGCCTCGGCCAGGCGTGTTCTTCGTTTTGGATCGGCCAACAGGGTCAGGATGACTTGAGCGGCCGCTTCCGCGTCCAACTCGGGATAGGTGACGAGTTCTCTGCCGTCCGTGAACAGATCCTTGAATCCATGTTCCACGGCTGGCGTGACGAGACAAGCACCGCAGCCCAAGGCTTCGAATACTCGAAAGTTCAGATCGCCCAGTTCGCTGATGTTGAGCACCACGTCCGCCTGCGGGTACAGGCTGGAGTAAGCGCCCCGCGTGACATGCATATTGGGCAGAATGCGGCGCAGGGCGTCGAGAAAGCGTGCTCTGCCGGGTGTGTGCTCCGGGTCCGTATTGCCCACAAACAAACAGGGCCAGATACGGGTTTGAGGTGTTTCGGGCGGCATGGCAGAAGACAGCGCATACGGGGGCGACCAGAGTATGCGCTGCGCGGGCAGCCGCTGGTTGCGGAAAAATTCCAGATGATCGCGCAGGCTGACCAGGCACAGATCGAAGCCTTGGGCATACAGCGACAGCCAACTGTGAATATGGGTATCCACGGCGTAGAGCACGGTCGGACAGGGAAAGGCTTCCTGTCCCAGAACAAAGGGCGGGCGGCTTTTGTCCGCTACCACCACCGCATCGGGCGGGCCGCCGGCCAGTTCGAGAATGTCATCCCAGCCGTATATGACCGGGCGTTCAAAGTTGTGCGCGATCACCTCCCAGCCGCAGGCGTGCAGGGATTGGCTGAAAAAAGGGCTGCCGATCCAGAACAGTTTGGGCATGGTCGCTCTCTGCATGACGGAGCTTGTCGCGTCCGGGTGGCGGGAATACGATCTGTTGCTGAATTTACGATATACGGCAAGGTTTCACAATTGAAATTGACGATTGCGCCAACTATTGGCTAGAAGACATTTCATAGTGCATCATGGGATGAATTTTGGAAGGAAATGTGCGAAGCATGCGAAAGAGGTGCGTATCATGACGGATGCCTTGTTTCCCCATCAGTTCAGGCTGGACGGCAAACTGGCGGTGGTAACCGGAGCCAGTCGGGGCATCGGTACGGCCATTGCCCAGATTTACGCGGAAGCCGGCGCGGACATCGCCTCTGTCAGTCGCCGGGAGAATGTGGAACTGGTCCGGAAGATCAAGGATATGGGCCGCCGCTGCCAGCATTTCACCGCCGATTTGTCCGTTCGGGAAGAGGTGTCAAGCGTGATTCCCGCCGTTGCCGCGGCCATGGGGTATCCCGACATTCTGGTGAACAACGCCGGTTCGTTGCGCCGGGGCAAGGGCGCCATCAATTTCAAGATCGAGGATTGGGACTGGTCGTTGCAGCTCGATCTGACCACGCCCTACATGTTGATCATGGATTGCGCCCACTATTGGCTGGATGCCGGAAAACCCGGCAAGGTCATCAACATTCTGTCCATCCTGGCCCTGTCCGGCGGCATCGACACCATCGGCTACACGGTGGCCAAGCATGGCCTGGGCGGCCTGACCAAGACGCTGGCCAACGACTGGTCGCGGCTGGGCATCAACGTCAACGCCATCGCGCCCGGCTATGTGCGCACCGACCTGACCGCCGGCATCCACGCGCATCCGCAGCGTTCCGAACTGTTCCTGCAACGCGTGCCGTCGAAGCAGTGGGGCGAACCCCAGGATATCGCGGGCTGCGCCTTGTACCTGGCCGCCCCCGCCTCCAACTGGGTGCATGGATCAATCTTTGTGGTGGATGGAGGCTATGAAGCTTGGTAGCTTGTGATATATCGGTTCCATCGCTTGGCCTGACGCTGGGCGTTGTGTTTGTGGCCGTGTCAGCCGGTGCGGGCGTCTTGCCCTGTCTGGTGCTGACGGCGCGGCGGCAGGCCCGTTTGACCGGGCGCGGTGCATACGAGCGCTGTGCGCGGCAGTTGACGTTTTTGGGGCTGTGCTTCGGATTGGTATTGACGCCGGCCGGATTCGGCGTGCTGTATGCGAGCGGGCAGGGTCTCATCCGCCTGCCGGAATTCTTGTCCCGCCTGGGGGTCTTGCTTCCTCTGGCGCCCTGGTTGGCCGGCCTGGCGATCGCGGCTGGAGTGATGTGCCTGGGCTTGCGCCTGGTTGCGGTGCGGTCGTGGGCGGCCACCTGTCTGGCTGTCGGCGCTGTGGGCTGCACCTGGACCTTGCTGGCCGCAGGCGGGGCGCTGGGCTTGGGACTCACGCTGCCTGCCCGGGATTTTGCCGCGCTGTTTCCCGCAGACGGGGCATTGGACTTGGTGCGGGGATTGACCGAAGTGGCGGCAGTGCGGCCGCTGGGGGCGGCAGGATTGTTTGTGGGCCTGATACACCTGGGATGGGCGACAGCGGGTGGCCTGGCCCTGATGGTGCAGATTTTTCGGCGCAGTCTTGATGACTACGGTCGGGATTATTATCTGCTTGCAGCCCGCTGGTGCGCCTGGTGGGCCGGAGTGGGCGGATCGGGGCTGGCGTTGTTCTCGTTGAGTCTGAGTTGGCGTCTGGCGCGGCTTGACGGCGTCCTTTGGATGTGGACGGCAGCTTGTGCCGGAATCATGCTGGCCTCCACCCTGGCTTGGCTGGGCATTGCCCGCAGCGACAATCCTTTGCGCTTGAAAGTCCTGATGTTTGCGGCCGTGCTGGGACTTGTGCTCTATCTGGCAGGGGGGGCGATTCTGACCGCCACCTGCCTGGCCCTGATTCCGGCCTGAAACCAGGCACAGGCGGATCGGAATCAGATGATTTCGTCCTCGTTTTCCGCAGCCGCGTTTTCTTCCTCTTCCTGTTTTTTCAGAGTGGGCACCTTGCCGGTCATGATGTCGCAGACCACCCGGTAGCGCTTCACGACTTCCTTGATCAGCAGATCCGGTAGGGACGGCGGAGGCTGTTTTGGATTCCAGCGTTGCACTTTCAGCCAACTGTACATGTTCTGTCGTTCAAAAACCGGCTGCGGTTCGCCGGGTATCGGATCTCCCGGCCAGTACGTCGCCACGTCCGGCGTCATCACTTCGTTTATCATGCAGATATTGCCGCCGACCAGGCCGAATTCGAAGCGCGCGTCCGCGATGCTCAGGCCTCTGGCCGCCGCATAGTTCCGAGCCACGCCGAACACGGAGAGGCAGACTTCCTCCACATCGGTGAACAGCTTCTGCCCCAGCAGGCGTTGCGCCCGTCTGCGGCCGTCGTCGTTGTTTTCCGTATCGTTAGTGGAGATGGGGATCATCACGACCTGATCCATCCTCTCAGATTCCTGCAAGCCACGGGGCAGAAATTGTCCGCGCACCATGCCGGTTTCCTTATAGGCCTGCCAGTCGCTGCCGCCCAGGCTGCCTATGGTCAGAAACTGGAAGGGCAAGGGTTTGAGCTTCCGGACGATGGCGCAACGGCCGGCGAGCGCGGATGCATACGGCAATAAAGCCTCCGGAAGACCTTCCTCGGGGGCGGCAAGATAGTTGCCGGCCAGGTGGGTAAAGCGGTGCATCCAGTAGTTGCTGATCTGGTTGAGCATGATCCCCTTGTCGGGTACGATTTCCAGCATTTCCGCATCATAGGCGTACAGGCGATCCGTGTACACGACAAGCTGGCTGGTGTCGGACAGGGTATGGATGTCGCGTGATTTGTCTTGGGCGACGAGTGGAAAATCTTTGAGATTGATCGGTGTCGTACGCATAGGCTCCCTGTTTCGCTACAGGCGCGTGGTATGGATTCGTGGGGCAGTTTGCCGCGGCAGTGGGTTTGGCGTGTGGCAATCCGGGTAACAGCTTGGCTTCAGTATAGCACGGTTTTTTATGGGGCGCTACGGTGCGGATACTAAGGGTTTTTGTGTGTTCAGCGGTAGATAGTCTGCAAAGTCTTGATCATGAAGCGCACGCGGTGGTCCCAGGTGTGTTCGGCCAGGACGCGCCGTCTGGCCGCCCGGGCCACGGCTCGCCTGGCTGTGGGCCTGCGCAGGTAGTAGCGGACAAGTTCGGGAATTTCGTCCGGCTCGTGAAAACAGATCACTTCCTTGCCGGGAATGAACAAGGCATCGAGCTGTTCCCGCCAGTCGGTGATCAGAAAGGCGCCGGCGGCCGGCACGTCGAACAGGCGCTGATTGACCGCGCCTTTCATCTGTTTACTGGTGCAGTTGAAATTTATGTCAGACCAGGGGTAGAAACCGGGCAAACCGTCATAGTAGGTCAAGACCGGGTGCAGCCGCCACTCGGCCTTGAGGCGTCTGAAGTTGATGAGCCAGCCGTCGTCACCCACAATAAGCGGCCGGAAAGGGAGAATGTGCTCCACGCAGGCGGCGCGGTATTGACGGGTGGCTTCCCAGGTGAGCATGGCTTCATAGGCTAGGCGCGCTTCGTTATCTGGCAGATTGTTGTAGGCTGCGGTGACTTCGGCCGGAGTGGCCGGGTTTTCCAGGAGGAAGTGACGTACGGACCGTTCTTCACTGGCCCCGAACATCGCCGCCAGGCGGCGGTAGCCGCGCAGCAAGGCGGCGGGAAAATGTACGGCTTTCATCCGCAAGCCGACTTTGTACACCATGGAATTGCCCACGAAGGACACCTGGCTGCGCCAACTCGGCTGCGGCGGCTTGTTGCCGGACGGAGGGCGGAAGCGTTCGGGGTCCGTGCCGAGCGGCAAATGAAAGACATGTTCAAAACCTATGGCGCGCAGACTAGGCAGGTTGTCGGCATCCCAGGTGAAAATGGTGGCCCAGGGTGAAATCAGGCGGTTGTACAGGTGCAGGATAAGATGCGGATTGTCCACGAACCAGGAGCCGAGAGGCAGCCGCAGGCGAGCCAGCAGATCCATGAGCACGCCCTCGCGGTCCACGCCGAGGTGGTTCATGGTCAGCACGCAGTCGGGCTTGAAGTCGATCACCTCCGTCAGCAGGCGTTCGACAAATTCCGTACCCGCGATTTCTTCGTCTTTCAAGGTGAGCAGGCGGTGAGGGTAGCCCAGCCGTTTGCAGGCGTCGACCATTTCCCCTACCAGGAAATACTTGCTGGTAATGAGCAAGACGCGCGGTTCATTGCCGGCAAAACGGGGAGCCACGGCCTTGTCCCAGAAATTGGATCGAGCGCTGGCCTCAAGCGCCTGACGCAGACTTTTGTACCAGTCTCCATCCAGGCGCAGATAAAAGGGATTGGCCAACGGCGTAAAAGGTTTGCCGCCGTGCTCCATCTGCCACTGCGTCAACAGGCCCAGAGCCTGGTCGGAGTCGGGCTGATCCACCCAGAAAATGCGGGGATCTGCAAAGCGTGCGCGTATGCCGGATAAGGTCAGAATGTCCTGCTCTTTGTCCACAACGGCGATGGGAGTATCCGGCGGCGTTTGCGCCAGCAACGCTTCCAGGGCGTGGCCGAGACCGGCACCGAGCAAGACAGGCAGGCTGGAAGGCGCTTCTCCCTCAGGCTGGCGCAAAGGCGCCAGCACGGACAGTTCGCGCGCCGCCCCGGCCGGACCGAGCATACGGGTGACGCGGCCGTCCTGATGGTGCAGGCTGAGGTCGATCAACGCGTCGCCTTCGTACACTCCCCGAACACGGCTCATGCATGTTTCTTCGACGTGTGGGAGTGCTTCGCCTGCAATTGTTCCACTACAATTTCTTCATCCCGCAGGTGGAACATGACATTCTGCATGGGGCGGGTGATACTGAGCAGAGTGCGGCCGATGGAAATATCCACGCCGGGATATACTGTGCCCGGCACAACCACCCGGCAACGCGTGGCCTGTTTTTCGTCCTCCGACAAATTGCGCCACAATTGTTGCCGATGTTGCTGCAGACGCTTTTGTTTGTAGCGGGCAGCCGCCAGGCGGCGCGCCGGTTCGTTGGCGTCCGGCGGCAAATGGCCGGCTACGGCCTTATAATGCACGATGCGTTGGCCCAACTCGGTCAAGTGCTCTTCGCAACGTTCCAACTGCCGGATGTAGTGAGGATTGTAGCCCAACTCCACAGCGGTCGGCGTTTCGCTCGGGTTGCCGAGCGCTTCGCGCACGTAGACCGTGCCGTTTGTCTGGCAGACGCCGCCGTACAGCCGGCCTTGTACGGCCATGTCACCCGTTATATATAGGCGGGAGTGCAGGCAGAATTTTTCAACAAACAACCGGCCGTGGCTGCGGATTTCGGCGTTTTCCACATGCGTGAGGCGCAGGGAGCGCCCGGCGTCGAGCAGACATTTGCCTTCGGTCCGGCCGCGCACGCCGCCGAGTACGGCCAGGTCGCGTTGGGCCCTGGCGATGCTGCCTTCAATCATGCCCTTGATCAAAATATCGTTGGCCTGGACTTCAAAACCGGTGCGTACATCGCCGTGTACGGCCAAATTGCCGACAAAGAAAATGTTGCCGGTTTGAAAACTCACGTCGCCCCGGACGTTGAGCACGTTCTTGACCGTAATTTTGTCGTCCAGGTAAAAGGCATACCCGTTGATGTCGGCCAGCAGGTACTGAGGGTGGTCGGGATCGACGTAGGTGTTGGGGCCGGCTGGAAATTCCGGCGTGGTGTGCATGAATTCCGCCTGCGGATCCGGCACCTGATCCGTGGGCAGGAATTCCGCGAGGATCTGGCCTTTGATCACGTTTTGCACATAGCCGAGATTGTGCCGATCCGCCCGTCCGTCAGCACTGACTTTGGGTTTGACGGCCAGGTGGTCAAAATTCGGTTCAAAATAGTGGCGCAGATAATAGCTCATGCCGCATGCTCACCAGCGTTGCTTCAATCCGGAACGTGGGCCAGCAGATCTTCTTCGTATTCCAGAATCGGAAAAAAACCATGCACTTCCATATCATTCAAGGCCGTGAGCGCTTCTTTCGACGGCCGGTACAGGTAGAAACCCTGTCCGCTGGCTCTGGCGTTGGTGGCCATTTTGACTATGACCCCCAAGCCTGTACCGTCCGCTTCCTTGACCTCGGCCAGATCGAGTGCAAGATCACGAATGCCCGGCATGGACAGGCATTCTTCCATGTCGCGCAACAGGGTGAGGGCGTGCGGCAGGGTCATGGGCGTCTGGGGCGTGACGATCAGCAATGTGGAGCGCTTGATGGTTTGCAACATAGGCTATGCCTCAAAATCGTCGCTGTCCAGCATGATGGTCACCGGTCCCCAGTTGATCAGGCTGACCCGCATGTCAGCCCCGAAACAGCCGCTGTGCACTTTGCCGGGCAGGCGATCCGCCAGTTCGCGCACCACCTGATCATAAGCCCGCTCCGCTTCGGCTGGCGGCGCGGCCAAGTGGAACGAGGGGCGGCGTCCTTTGCGGCAGTCCGCGTACAACGTAAACTGCGAAACCAGCAGCATCTCGCCGCCATAGGCCTGGATGTCCACGTTCATTTTGCCCTGCTCATCAGGGAATACGCGCAGTTTCAGCAGTTTGTCCAGCATGCGGTTTCTGCATGCCGCACTGTTTGCCGCACCGCCCGGCAGCGTGTCCCGGGTGCCGAAACCCAGCAAGATCACAAAACCCCGGCCGATGGAGGCATGCAGGGTGTCGTTGATTTCGATCTTGCCGCTTTGCACACGCTGTATCAAAAATTTCATAGCAGAGCGTGTCTCAAAATATGATTTTGAGATGGTTTTCAGGATGCCACATTTTTAATTGTACCGCAATGTACGGTTGTGACCACAGCCACAGCCTTGATGCCTTCTTTTGCGCCTGTGAACCCCAAGCCTTCCTCGGTAGTGGCCTTGACGTTGATCCGCCCGGCGTCAAGATCCAGCAGGCGGGCCAAATTGCGCTCGATGGCCTCGCGATGCGGGGCTATTTTTGGAATCTGGGCGATGATCGTGAGATCCGCATGCGTGAGTTCCAGATTGTGGCGGCGCAGCCGGTCCAGAGCCTCGGCCAGGATCACGGCCGAGTTCAGATTGGCGCAGGCCGGATTCGTATCGGGAAAGAGCAGGCCGATGTCGCCTTCGCCGCAACAGCCGAGCAGGGCATCGGCCAGAGCGTGCAGCAGCACGTCGCCGTCAGAATGGGCCAGCACCCGTGGCGCGTGCGGCACAGGCACGCCGCCCAGGCGCAGAGGCCGTGCCTGTGGCGTGTCTTCGTCCACATAACGGTGCACATCGTAGCCGAAGCCGACATGGGGCTGGTTGTCGCCTGCTTGCGGGCGCAGCATATCCAAATCTCCGGGATGGGTGATTTTGCGGTTTTCCGGTTCGCCGTCCACCACCTGGACTGGATGACCGCAACGCTCCAAGATGGCGGCATCGTCCGTGACCAGCCAGTTTTCATCCCGAGCCCGCCGGTGTGCGGCTGCGAGCGGAGCGGTCCGGAATCCTTGAGGCGTCTGCACGGCACGCAACAGAGAGCGCTCAGGGGTGGCTTCCACCAGATCATGCTGCACGATCTTGATCGTGTCCGTGACCGGGATGCCGGGGATGACGCCCCAAGCTCCGGCCTCCAACCTGTCCAGCACGCGGTTGACCAGGGTGGGGGAAGCAAACGGCCGGGCCGTGTCGTGGATCAGTACCCAGGCGGCGTCTGCCTTGTGCTGCAGGGCATCCAGCCCCTGGCGCACGGAATCCTGGCGCAGAATGCCGCCGGACACGGCCAGCCAGGGCAGGCCAAGGGAGCACGCCGCGTCCAATTCATGCAGTCGCGAGTTTTCCCGTTCCAGGCAGGATTCGGGAAATACGAACACCAGGCCGGCTACGCGGGCGCAACGGCTGAAGGTCAGCGCAGAATGCCAGTATAGGGGAAATCCTTGCCACAGGAGGAATTGTTTGGCCATGCCGCCCGTGGCGGTTGCCAGGCGGCTGCCTTCCCCGGCGGCGAGAACAATCGTCCAGGCGCGCATACGCGACCCTCCGGAAAGTCCCGCCGGAGAACCCGGCGGGATGGGAGCCGGACTGTAAGCCGGGTTCTGTTCCGCCCGCCGAAGCGGGCGGCGGCCGTCATTCCTCTAGGGGCACGATTGCCCGTGCCCTCCAGCGACCTACCCGGGAGCGTAGGCCGGGCCGGCCCGCTCCCCTACTTGGTCTTGCTTCAGACGGGGCTTGCCAAGCTCGCCGCGTCGCCGCGACGACTGGTAGGCTCTTACCCCACCGTTTCACCCTTACCCGGAAGGCTTGCGCATTCCGGGCGGTTTGCTTTCTGTGGCGCTGTCCGAGGATTGCTCCTCCTGGGCGTTACCCAGCGTCCTGCCCTGTGAAGCCCGGACTTTCCTCCCCGGATGTGCTCCGCGGCGACGACCCGTCCGGCTCCCAAAACCGTTTTATGTCACATCGCAGGCGGCATCTAGCCCCCGCAAGCGTCTTCAGACCGCCACCCCGGTGGCCTGGATCGCAGATTGTCCGCCGCAGTCCGGCTCACCCTCAAAATGTTCGCACCAGTAGATCAGGCGCTGGCAATTGGGGCAGTTGAGAATTTTCTGTCCGCTCTGCAGTTCGATGAACGACTGCGGCGGAATGGCGATGCGGCAGCCGGCGCAAATGCCTTCCTTTACAGGAACGATAACCGGATGATCCAAGCGGCGGCGGATGAATTCATACCGTTCCAGCACGGGGCGGGGAACTTCGGAGCCGACGCTGGAGCGCTTGCGTACCAGATCATCCAAGGTGGCCTGCCCTTCGGTCAGGCGGTTCTTCATGCCTGATGTGAAAGCGGAAAGTTCGGCTTCAACCTTGCTCCAGGCAGCGGCAATTTCCGTCAGGGCAGTGTCTTGCAACTGGTGTTCCTCGGCCAGGGCGGCGCGTTCTTCTTCCCGCGAGTGGTTGCGTTTTTCCAGGTTGTCCATTTCCCGGGCCATGGCCTGGTATTCGCGCGTATTGGAAACTTGCATGAGTTTGTTCTTGCTTTTGCGCAACCGGGCGGTTTCTTCCTCAATTTCAGCGGTCAGGCGTTTTTCCTGTTCTTTCAGATGGGCGATTTTTTCCAGAACGCGCGTGCGTTGCGTGTCGACGGATGTGAATTTTTGTTGCAGGGCGTCGAGTTCACGCGGGGCGCTGTCGAGTGCGTTCTTGGCGGAATGGATGGCGTCGTCGACTCGTTGCAGTGCGACAAGTTGGCGAATTTGTTCCAGATAAATGCTCACTGTTGCCTCCTGAAAGGGCCTGGTCGGGACATGCTGCCGTGAATGTCAAGGGGTAACGGGCAGCGGTCGTACGGGATCGTGCCCGGGAATGAAGGTAACCGGTAACGTTGAGGACAGCGTCATGGCAAAACGGCGCATCATTTCTTCTTCCAATAAAAAATGCCCCACATCAAGAATTGAAAGGGGGCTTTCCAGGGCTGCATGATATTTGATGTCGCCTGTGATCATGACCGCCGCGCCGGCCGCTGCGGCCGCTTCCAGCAGTGATCCTCCTGAACCCGGACACAGGGCGACGACCTCAATGCCTGTGTCCGGCAGTTCCGGTCCGGCTGAAGCAGCGTGCCCTCTCTGGAGCCAGGGAGCAAGCCGGTTGATCAACTCAGCACCCGAAACCGGAGCCGGCAGCCTGCCGACCATGCCGATGCCGTAGCCGGGCGTTGCAGTCGGCAAGAGCACGGCCAGGTCGCGCAGATCCAGTTCGTGCGCCAGCCAGGCGGCCGGGCCGTGCGGATTGGCGTCGAGCGAGGTGTGCGCGGCGTACAGGGGGACATCGGCGCCGAGCAGAAGGCGCGCGGCTTCATGAAATGCGTCCCGTTGATCCAGAAAACGCGGCTGTATGGTCAGGGGGTGGTGGGAGAGGATCATGTCGGCTCCGCTCTCAAGAGCGGAACGGATTGCAGCCGGTGTAGGGTCAAGACAGACGGCGAGACGGTGAATTTCAGCCCGTCCCGCAGCCACCTGCAAGCCTGAACGATCCCAGGCGGCCGCCAGGTGCGGAGGGGCTGTCCGTTCAATGAGCGTTATCAATTCACCTTGCTGCATGCGGATGTGACCTGATGATTCGAAACATAACCTCCGGAAGAATTTGTCTACATACACGACATCCAGGTCCGTGTCAATCATTTTTCAACAGGGATGCTCGCGCAAATAGGCAATCGCATTGGCGAACAGAGCGGACCCAAGGGTCGCCCGTTCTCCTCTGGTCCAGCCCGGATGATTGGTTGGATGGTGAAAGGCTTCGGGATGCGGCATCAAGCCGAGCACCCGGCCGCTGGGATCGCACAGGCCGGCAATGCCGAAGGGCGAACCGTTGGGATTGGCCGGATACACTTCGGTCGGCAGGCCGGTTTCCGGGTTCGCGTAACTGAGCGTGACCAGGTTTTCTTGACGCAGCCGCGTGAGCGTGGTCGTGTCTTTGGCCACCAGGCGGCCTTCTCCGTGCCGGACGGGCATGCTCAGGTGCGACAGTCCGGCCGTGAACACGCAGGGGCTGTCCGGATTGATTGCCAGCTCCACCCAACGATCCTCAAAACGCGCGGAACCGTTGTGCGTCAGCGATACTTGGCGCTCGAAACATTTGCCATCCAAGGCCGGCAGCACGCCGAGCTTGACGAGCAATTGAAAACCGTTGCAAATGCCGAGGAGCAATTTGCCGGCTTCAATGAAGGCGCGCAGACTGTCGAGCAGAGGGCGGCCTGTGGCGTCCTTTACATGCAGCCAGCGCTGGGCTGCGGCCTGGGCGGCGCCGAGGTCGTCGCCGTCCAGAAAACCGCCGGGGAAAATCAGAAGTTGATAATCGTCCAGCCGGCTTCGGGCGCCGACCACATCGGCGAAGTGCACGATGTCGGCCTTGTCGGCCCCGGCCAGCCGGGCCGCATGGGCGCATTCTTTGTGGCAGTTCGTGCCGCAGCCAGTAACGACCAGGGTGTTGACCGGCATGTATGCTCCTGAAAGCATTGCAAATTAAGGTACGGCGGGGGCGTGTTCCGTGTTCCAACAGGGAGGCGCAGTGTAAGCGGGGAAAAATTTTTCGTCAATGCTGTCTTTTCGGTGAAAAACAGGCATACTGCAACGTTGTGTGCCTGTTCAGGCTCCGGAGGCGGATCGGCGGCTGTATGCCGGTTTTTCCGGTGGGTAACCAAACATTGAGGGTTGGCATGAAGACCAAATTTATTTTTATCACCGGCGGCGTATTGTCCTCGCTCGGCAAAGGCCTGACCGCCGCGTCCATCGGCGCGTTGCTGAAAGCCAGGGGACTCAAGGTGACCATCCAGAAGCTGGACCCGTACATCAATGTCGATCCCGGCACCATGAACCCCTATGAGCACGGCGAAGTTTACGTCACAGACGACGGGGCGGAGACGGACCTTGACCTCGGGCACTACGAGCGTTTTCTGGGTTCGGCCATGTCGCGCAGGAACAGCACGACCTCCGGCGCCATTTACCATCGGGTGATCACCAAGGAGCGGCAGGGAGATTATCACGGCGGCACAGTGCAGGTCATTCCGCATATTACGGACGAAATCAAGTCCGTGATCCTGGCTCTGGGCGAAAACATGCCCGAAGCTCCGGCCCCGGACGTGGCTCTGGTGGAAATCGGCGGCACGGTCGGCGACATCGAGGGTTTGCCTTTTCTGGAAGCCATCCGCCAGTTGCGCAACGAACTCGGCCGCGAAACCTGCCTGTTCATCCACCTGACTCTGGTGCCGTATCTGCGCGCAGCCGGAGAATACAAAACCAAACCCACCCAGCACAGCGTGAAGGAATTGCGATCTATCGGCATCCAGCCGGACATCATTTTGTGCCGTTGCGAAGAAAAGCCTGTTCCGGCGGACATGAAGCGAAAAATTTCCCTGTTCTGCAACGTGGATCAGGACGCGGTGTTTTCCTCCGTGGACGTGCCGAGCATTTATGAGGTGCCTTTGCGTTTTTACGAAGAGGGCATTGACCAGAAAATCGCCATCATGTTGCGTTTGCCTGCCCGCAATGCCCATCTCGAACCTTGGGAGGCGGTGGTGGAGGCGGTGCATCATCCCAAAGCACGCGTGACCGTTGCCATTGTCGGCAAACACATCGCGTTCAAGGAAGCCTATAAAAGTCTGCACGAGGCTTTGGTGCACGGCGGCATTCCCAACCGGCTGGCTGTCGATCTGCGCTATGTGAATTCTGGGGACATCACCCGGGAAAATTGTGCGACCCTGTTCGCCGGCGTACACGGCATCCTGATGCCCGGCGGTTTTGATGCGTGCGACCTTGACGGCAAGACCGAAGCCATCCGGTATGCCCGTGAACACAATGTGCCTTTTTTCGGCATCTGCCTGGGCATGCAGTGCGCGGTCATCGAGTTCGCCCGCAATGTGGCCGATTTGGCCGGGGCCACTTCAGAAGAATGCAATCCGGCGGCCGAGGATAAGGTCATTCACCTCATGCCTTCCGGCTCCGATTCCCGCAAGCAGGCTGTGGAACGCCGCGATGCGTCCGGCGCCAAGGGAGCCATGCGTCTTGGCGTCTATCCCTGTGTGGTGACGCCGGGCACGCGCGCCCACGCTGCTTATGACCGGGGACAGATACAGGAGCGCCATCGTCACCGTTATGAATTCAACAATGCCTACCGGGAAACCCTGGCTGGCCACGGATTGATTTGCAGCGGCCTGTCGCCGGACGGCGAACTGGTGGAAATTGTTGAACTGCCGGATCATCCCTGGTTTCTCGGCTGCCAGTTTCATCCGGAGTTCAAATCTTCGCCCATGCAGCCGCATCCGCTGTTCTGCGATTTCATCCAGGCTGCGTACCGGTTCGACAGACGAGGATGAGGAGTGGTGATTGCAGGACGGCGATCCCGGCCCCGCCGGCTGGAATGGGAGGACGACGGCGTTTCCGTGCCGTGGCTGTCTTCTGGATTGGCCGTCTATCTGATCGCCATACTCAATACGCCGTTCTGGCGTCGGGCTGCCGTTCTGGTCGCGCCGGCCACGCTGGAGGGCGCGCTGTTCCACGGGGCTTTGTTCGCGGCTCTGACCGCTCTGTATGCCTGCGTGTTGTGCCTGATCACGGTGCGCGGCCTGGGTCGGCCCTTGTTGGCCGCGGTGGTGCTGTATTCCAGTTGCGGCCTGTATCTGCTGGATAATTTCGGTCCGGCTCTGCCGGATATGTTGCACAGCGGCGCCGGCTGGCGAGAGTTTGTGCGTGGGTCTGCCTTATGGCAGATTGGCTTGCTTGGCATGCTTCCTGCGCTGTTGATCGCCTGGGCGCCCATCGGGCGTCGCCGTGGAGTCAGAGAAGTCGCCCGGCGTTTGCGCTTTTGCCTGCTGTGTCTGCTTTTGGCCGCCTGCGCCACTGGTGCTGCGTACCCACGGCTGATCGGCTTTTTTGCGCATTATCCGGAAATGCTCATCCAACTCAATCCGGTGAATGTGATCAAATTCGGGACCGTGCGGGAGGCGGCGGATGTGGAGCGCTTGTTTGTCCCACGCGGAGACAGCCCGCCCTGATTGTCTCCGCGCAAAAAGATGGCTATACTAGCTGCCAACGGGTGGAATCCGATGCAGAACAATCAATCTTCCGCAGAATTATACGCCAGACTGGGACAGGGACGTTTTATCCTGGCCGGGCCATGCGTGCTGGAGAGTTTTGAGCTGGCCGCGAGCGTGGCTGTGACCGTGGCCGAAGCGGCCCGCGCGGCCGGTCTTTTCGCTGTGTTCAAAAGTTCCTGGGACAAAGCCAACCGCAGTTCCGGCAAAGGCTTCAGAGGGCCGGGCATGCGCAAGGGATTGGAATGGCTGGGCCGTATTCGGGAGTTGAGCGGCTTGCCCGTGGTTACGGACATTCATCTGCCGGAGCAGGCCGCGCCTGCGGCTGAAGTTGTGGATATTGTGCAAATTCCGGCTTTTTTGTGCCGGCAGACGGATATCTTGTTGGCCGCTGCGGCTACCGGCCGGGTGATCAACGTGAAAAAAGGCCAGTTTTCAGCCCCCTGGGACATGGCCCAGGTCCGGGACAAGCTGTACGCGGCAGGCAACCGGCAGGTGCTTCTGACGGAACGGGGCACGACTTTCGGGTACAACAATCTGGTCGTGGATTTCCGTTCCTTGCCGATCATGCGCGAACTCGGCGTGCCGATTATTTTTGACGCCACGCATTCCGTGCAACTGCCCGGAGGGCGGGGAATCGCTTCCGACGGTGAACGCCGGCATGTTCCGGTTCTGGCGCGGGCCGCCGTGGCCGCCGGTGCGGACGGCGTATTCATGGAATGTCATCCGGACCCGGACAAGGCTTTGTGTGACGGACCCAATTCCTGGCCGCTCGATCGCCTGCCGGATGTGTTGCGCGATTTGGCCGCGTTGTGGAGTATGCCCCATGCCTGTTGAAGCGACGGCCGCGATCTGTTCGGATCAGGCTGCGAATCTGGCCCGCCGCATCCGGATGGTGGTGCTGGATGTGGATGGAGTCATGACCGACGGCGGTTTGCATTATGACGCCGAAGGTCGGATCACCAAACGCTATCATGTGCATGACGGCGTGGGCATCATGCTGCTCAGGCAGGCCGGACTCAAGGTGGCGGTCATCACCGCCGGGCGGGACGGTCCTTGTGTGGCATCGCGCATGCGGCGCTTGCAGGTGGACGCTTTTTACGAAGGTGATGTTTCCAAGCGGGCCGCGCTGGAAGACTTGCGTGCGCGTTTTGATTTGGTCTGGAAAGAAATGGCCTATCTGGGCGATGACTGGGTCGATCTCATTCCCCTTGGCCTGGTGGGATTGCCCATGGCCGTATGCAATGCCCGCCGGGAAGTCAAGGCGTGCGCGCATTATGTGACAAAGGCTTGCGGAGGCGACGGAGCCGTGCGGGAAGCTGCGGAATGGCTGCTGGCCTGCCAGGGGAGTCTGGAGGCTGTGCTCGCACAGTGGACGACGCCGGATGGGGCCGGCGATCCGGGTGCCGGAGACGTATGAAGCGGAAACTGATCCTGGCCGCTGTGGGATCAATCGGGCTGCTCGCGCTTGCGTTCTGGTGGTTGAGCCAACAAACCGAGGCGCCGCACGAAATGCCGGGACTGGACCCCGTGATCGAAGCGGCGGCTCTGGCGGTTAGGGGCGTCAGCCTGTTGCAGGGCGAAAAGGGGTTTGAATTCTGGCGTCTCAAGGCCGACTGGGCGGCCGTGCACCAGGAAAACGACGTGATCGACGTGCGCGAGCCTAAGGTGCGCTACACCTTGGGCGAAGGCGGGGACGAGGAGTATGTGTACGTTTCCTCGGACTTGGGACGGGTTACGGACGGGCAGCGGATACTGACGCTGTGGCAGCATGTCAGGCTGACCCGAGGGAGCGCGGTCATAACGGGGCCGAAACTCGTGTATACGGCGGATGATCGGATTGTTTTGTTTTTGGACGGCGCGGAGCTTGACAGCCCTGAAATGTCCGGCACGTTCACGCGGCTGCGTTGGAACATGGGCCAGAAACGGATTGACGGAGAAGAGGGCATTGATGTGACGTTTAAAGCCCGCGCGTTTGAGGCGGATGCTGACGGCGCGTGACCGGATTTGGCCCGCACCCATTAAGGAACGAGGCTATGCGAAATTTTCGGGCGTTTTTGTTTTTCTGCCTTGTGCTGGCCGGTGGGCTGGCGTTGCCGGATGTCGGTTTGTCGGCGGCTTCCCGCCAGAAACCGTCCGCCCAGAGACCGCCCGCCCGAGCGCCGGTCCAAGCCCAGGCGGCGGCCACGCCCGCGCCGATGATCAAGCCCAGGAGCGTGCCCACCCGCATCACGGCTGACGGCATGACCTACGAGGCGGACGCGCAGCAGGTCACGTTCACCAAAGGCGTTCATGTGACGCGGCCGGATTTTGAGATGTGGGCCGACAAGATCATCGTCTACCTCAAGCCGGCCAAGGCCAAAGAACCGGTGGAAGAAGGCGCCGCGGCAGTGGCGGACAGCCTGGCGGCCGGGGACATCGATCGCATGGTGGCCACGGGCAGCGTGCGCATGAAGCGGGACAAGAACGTCAGCACCAGCGGCAGGGCCACCTACACCATGGATACGGCCGTGCTGGTGCTGGAGGACAATCCCCGTCTGACCGACGGTGAGAACGTCATCACCGGTGAAGTAGTCCGGTATTTTATGAACGAAAACCGCAGTGATGTGCTGAGCGGACCGAAAAAGCGCGTGGAGGCCGTGTTCACCACTTCCGGCAAGCCTACCCGGGAAGGACGTTGATGGAGACAGGCGCGATTCTGGCCGGCATTGATCTGCGCAAGTGGTACGGATCGCGCGAAGTGGTGCGCGGTGTATCCCTGAATGTGGAACAGGGCGAGGTCGTGGGTTTGCTTGGCCCCAACGGAGCGGGCAAAACCACCACTTTTTACATGCTGACGGGCATCATCAAGCCCAATGGCGGCCAAGTCCTTCTGGACGGACAGGACATCGGCGCCTGGCCGCTGCATGAGCGGGCGCGGGTCGGAGTTTCGTATCTGCCGCAGGAACATTCCATTTTTCGCCGTCTGACCGTGCGCCAAAATTTGCAGATCATCCTCGAATACACCGATCTCTCCCATACTGAACAGCGAGTGCGCGCCGATCGGCTGTTGGAAGATTTCGGCCTGTCGCATCTGGTCAATTCTTATGGCATGTTTTTATCCGGAGGTGAACGGCGGCGCCTGGAAATCGCCCGCGCTCTGATCCGCGAGCCTAAATTCGTGTTGCTTGACGAACCTTTTGCCGGCATCGATCCGGTGGCTGTCGGCGATATTCAATCCCTGGTGCGCGATCTGCGCGATCGCGGCATCGGCGTGCTCATTTCAGATCATAATGTTCGGGAAACCCTGCACATTTGCGATCGCGCCTACCTCATGCATCAGGGCGTGGGCATCCTTTCCGGCACGCCGGAAACCATCATTCACGACGAACAGGCCCGCAGCGTCTATCTCGGCGACACTTTTTCCCTGTAATGGGTTTCCAAAAACGAAGGAGAAAGGCCATGAGTCAGCCGCTTGTGAGCGTTGTTATGGGAACATACAACGGCAGGCGGCATATCATCCCGGCCATTGCGTCCGTTCTCGGGCAGAGTTTGCGCGATTTTGAACTGATCATTCAGGATGACGGCTCCACGGATCAGGTCGGGGAGGTGGTCGAGGCCTTCATGCGCGAATGTGGCGATCCGCGCATCCGGTTTGAGCGTCACGAATCCAACCGGGGTTATGCCGGGACCATGAACGCGCTGTTCGCCGCCGTGCGTGGCCGTTATATTGTGCCCATGGATCACGACGACATCGCCTTGCCGCGCAGGCTGGAACAGGCCGTCGTTTTTCTTGAGTCGCATCCGGATGTGGATGGTTGCGGCGCGGGGCATGTCGTGCTCCGTTCGCCTTTGAGCAATGCCGTGCGCGTACGCTTGCACGATGCGCGGGCTGTGCGCCGCGAACCTGATGCAGTCGCGGCTGCGACCCTGTTCGGCGGCCTGCTGTACAATCCGACCACATGCCTGCGCAACCGGGTGCTGTCTGCGGTTCAGCCCTGGCACGACACTTCGCTTGCTACCGGTTCGGATGACGACTGGTTTGAGCGTTTGTCCGCAGCCGGTATGCGCTTTGCCGTTTTGCCCCAGGCGGCCATACTGTATCGTCGGCAGCCCGGCAGTAATTCACGCAAACATCCCGAACTGGCCAAATCCATCCGTGCCCGCATTGCCTGCCGGGCTGCCGCGCGCCTGAGACCGGACGCCGTTCCGGAAGAACTCGCCCTGCACGCGCGGCTCGTCGTGCGCGATCCCGGCCTTGGGCCGGAGGATTTGCCGGCCATCCGGGCCTGGTTTGAGCGGCTTTTGACGGGTGCATTGGCGTCTGTCCGGTATGGGCCGGAGGCCTTGCGCCAGGTGTTGGCCCGCAATTGGCAACGGGCCTGCGCGTTGGCGGCCTGCCACGATCTGCGCGCCGGGCTGCGGGCATACGGAAATTTTACCACACTGCTTCCCTATGCCGGCACGAGATCCCTCCTGTATCAATACCAGAGGCGCAAACTGGAGCAAATCCTGCATCCCGGCAAACGGGCCTGAACGCGCCGGGAGAATAGGCCAAGGAGTTGTCATGCCGCACATTGTCAACGATCACACCGAGGGCGTTGTCATGCCGCGCGTCGCCGATGCTCGCGCCGATCCGTTTTCGGGAAGATCGCGCGGTGCGGCGTACAGAAAGCACATGCCCTGCACAAAAGTCAGTTGCGAGTTTCGCATCCATTGCTTTACGTGTTTCACGCCGCACGAGGAGCAAGAGATCGACCCCGATGCGTATTGCGAAGCGTATTTCAAGGCATGGGTTGCGCCCCTTGATCCGGCGAAGCAGTTGTGAGCGGGGCCGGGCCGAATAAGTTGCAGGAGTTGCCGACAGATACGACGTGTGGCATAATGTCTGCATGCGGCGGGATTCGTTTGTTTCCCCGCCGGAATACGAACCGGCAGATAGCGCCCGCCGTGGGCGCGACAGCGGACAGATTGGGCGGCAACCTCAGCAGCGGATTGTGTTTATGGCTCTGGAACTGCGCCAGCAACTGAAATTGAACCAGACTCTGGTGATGACGCCGCAATTGCAGCAGGCGATCAAGCTTTTGCAATTGTCGCGGGTCGAACTGCTGGAGACGGTTCAGAACGAGCTGCTGGAGAACCCGTTTCTGGAGGAAACCATTGAAGAAGTTGTTTTGGATCAGTCGGAGAGCCGCTCGCTGGAAACAGAAGACGCAACGTATGATCGGGACGTAGCGCGCGGTGAAGATTGGGAGGACTATCTCGGCGAATTCGCCAGCACGCCGCGTCAGTTGCAGCCCAGAGACTACGAAGAAGCCGAAGACATGACCGCGCTTGAGGCCCGGCATGCTGCCCGGCCCACGCTGGAAAGCCATCTTATGTGGCAACTGCGTCTGTCTTCTCTGACGGACGCGCAGAAAGACATCGGCGAAATCATCATCGGCAATTTGTCCTCGTCCGGCTATTTGCAGGCCACACTGGAAGAAATAGCCGTCATGGCCGAATGTGCCGTCAAGGATATCACATGTGTGCTGGCCGTTATCCAGAATTTTGATCCCGTGGGTGTGGCCGCCCGCACGCCGCAGGAGTGCCTGATGGTGCAGTTGCGGATGCTGGGTTATGATCGCGATCCGGTGCTGGTTTCTCTGGTGACCGATCACCTGGAGGATCTGGAAGCTCGCCGCTACAAGCCGCTGTTGCGCAAGTTTCGCCTGGATATGGAAGATCTGCGCGAATACCTGGATATCATCCAATCCTTGGATCCCATGCCCGGAGCCAGCTACGGCGAAGGCGAACCAACGTATATCAGCCCCGATGCCTACGTGTACAGACACGACGGGGAATTTGTCATCCTGCTCAACGAGGACGGACTGCCGCAACTGCAGCTCAGCGCCATGTATAACAATGCGGCCGGCGCCACAGAACAGGAAAAGGAGTATTTTCTGGAAAAGCAGCGCGCTGCTTCCTGGTTGATCAAGAGTCTGTTCCAACGCCAGCGAACCCTGCGTAAAGTGGTGGAAAGCATCGTCAAATGCCAGCGCGAATTTTTCGAGGAAGGCGTCAGCAAGCTCAAACCGCTCATTTTGAAAGATATCGCGGATGATATCGCCATGCACGAATCCACGGTAAGCCGCATCACCACCAACAAGTATGTGGCTACGGCCCATGGTGTTTACGAATTGAAATTTTTCTTTAACAGCGCCCTGGAATTGGAGGACGGCAGCCAGGTTGGTTCCGAAAGCGTCAAGGCGTTGATCCGCAAATGCATCAGCGAGGAGGATCCGCGCGAACCGTTGTCTGATGAGCGCATTGGCGAACTTCTGAAGGAGCATCTGACGGTTAACATCGCGCGGCGCACGGTCGCCAAATACCGCATGGCCATGAACATACCGTCCTCCTCACACCGCCGGGCACATTTTTGAAGACCACAAGGGCCTGAAACTCAAGGCAGCGCCTCAGTTTGAGCAATGCCGGGAGTGTGTTTTTGTCCGTTGCCGCACGGCAGACGGATGTCCCAAACCGTGAAGGAGGGCTTATGCACATCACATTCACCTTTCATGGCTTTGAACCGTCGGATCACTTGCGGCAGTATGCCCGGCGCCGTATGGAGAAGCTGGGGCGATTTTTCGGCAAGAATCCGGCCATTGAAACCCAGGTCGTGCTCCATGTGGACAAGTTCCGCCATCGGGCCGACGTGCAGATGAAAGGTGAAGGACTGCACATCAAGGCTGAGGATGTTTCCGACGATATGTATGCTTCCATTGATTTGGTCAACGACAAGCTGGAAGCCCAAATCAAGAAATATATCTCCAAAAGTCGCGAGAACCGGCGCCAGAGAGGCGGTTCACAGATCGACGTTTTTTCTTACCAGGTGGTGCATGAGGAAGGCGAACGCCGCATCGTGGGGCGGGAACATTTTTCCCCCAAGCCCATGGAAGCCGAAGAGGCCGCCATGCAACTCGATTCCCGGGAGCTGGAATTTCTGGTCTTTCTCAATGCGGCTGTGGATCGGGTCAATGTGATCTACAAGCGTCGCAACGGCGATTACGGTTTGATCGATCCGCAAGTGTAACCTTGACCGCTCCATGGGAGCGGCTGTTTCCGTGCCGGAGCGCGCATGGAGAACGAAAGCCAGAATTCGCTGCCGATTGTGGTGGTTGTGGGCATTTCCGGGGCGGGCATGAGCACGGCCCTGCAGGTGTTTGAAGACTTGCAATTTGTCACGGCCGACGGGTTGCCGCCGTCTGTGTTGCCGGACATGGCGCGTCTTTTGGGTGAGCAGGCGCTTGGCCATTCACAGGGCGTGGCTCTCGGCGTGCGCCTGCTCCGCGCCGAATTGTGCGAGGATTTGCTGGCTGCCCTGCGGCGTATCTCCGCCAGCGGCGGCAGGCCGCTTCTGGTGTTTTTGACGGCGGACCCGGCCGTCATCATCCGCCGTTACGCCACGACCCGTCGTCCGCACCCTCTGGAGCGTGAAGGTCTGGGTCTGGAGCAGGCCATGGCCGAAGAAGCGGCAAATTTGGCGCCGGTGCGTGAGGCGGCGGATATCGTTGTTGATACTTCCAGTTTTTCCGTGCACGATCTGCGGCGGATGATCCAGCGCAGGTGGCGCGCAATGAGCGCGCATTTGCGCTCGCTCAAGGTCAGCCTGATTTCTTTCGGCTACAAATACGGCGTGCCGCGTGAAGCGGATTTGGTCTTTGATCTGCGCTTTCTGCCCAATCCTTTTTTTGTCGAAAATCTGCACGCTCTATCCGGCAAGGATCAGGCGGTTGTTGATTACATTTTTGCCGACGCCCCGGCCCAAGAGTTCGCGCAGAATTTTTTGAACTTTCTGTCATTTCTGTTGCCCTATTACGACAGTGAGGGCCGGTACCGCCTGTCCGTCGCCATCGGTTGCACGGGCGGACGCCACCGATCCGTGGCCCTGGTCGAAACTTTGGCCGCTGCCTTGAAAAAGCAGGATTACGCCGTATCCGTTGAACACCGCCATATGAAATTGGGCTGAATGCTGCCCGAAGCCGCTGTCTGGCATTTTTTGACTTGCACGGCGGGGGGCTTGCTCCTATCATAGTTCTTTTGTTTCAAAGCATCAGCGGTACAGGGCAAGGCAAGGAGCACGTTTCATGTATTCCATGACCGGCGCGGACATCGTCATTCGCCTGCTGGAGCGCCAGGGGATCGACACGGTTTTCGGTATTCCCGGAGGGGCAATCCTGCCGATTTACGACGCGCTGTCGCGCAGCGGGCGCATCAGACACATTCTGACGCGCCACGAGCAGGGCGCAGGTTTTATGGCTCAGGGCATGGCCCGATCAACCGGCAAACCGGCGGTCTTTTTCGCTACGTCCGGCCCCGGCGCTACCAACATGCTGACGGCCTTTGCCGACGCCAAGTTCGACTCCGTACCCGTGATCTGCATTACCGGCCAAGTATCGCGCGCCTTGCTGGGCACGGACGCCTTTCAGGAAGTCGATATCTACGGCATGACCATTCCCGTGGCCAAGCACAACTTTCTGGTGCGCAGCGGCGAACAGTTGCTTGGCGTCATCCCCGAGGCCTTCCGCATCGCAACTTCAGGCCGCTGCGGGCCGGTGCTTGTGGATATTCCCCGCGATGTCCAACTGGGGATGACCGATTTTGCGAATTGGCCCGAACCCGGACTGCCCGAACTTGCTGCTGAACCTGAAATCGGTCAGCTCCATGAAGCCTTGGCCATGCTCCATGCGGCGCAACGGCCTGTGCTCATGGTAGGCGGCGGCGTCATTGCCTCTGACTCGGCGGACCTGGTGCGCGTTCTGGCGGAAAAAGCCGGTTTGCCCGTGGCCATGTCTTTGCAGGGTCTGGGCAGCATGCCGGCGGATCATCCCCTGAATCTGGGCTTGGTTGGCATGCACGGGGCGCGCTGCACCAACATGATTCTGGATGTCTGCGATCTGCTCATGGTGGTCGGCGCCAGACTTGATGATCGGGCCACAGGCGACGCCAAGCAGTTTTGCCCCAACGCGCGCATCGTGCACATTGACATCGATCCCAGCGAGTTGGGAAAAATTTATATCCCCCATGTGGACATCGTGGGTGATGCGAACCGGGTGCTGGAGTATTTTCTTCGTCACATAGAGGACAGAGATCGTGGACCGTGGCTGCGTGAAGTGGCCGCGCTCAAGCTTCGCCATCCGCTGCACATGCCGGGAGCGGATGATCCCTGCACGGCGTATGGCATCATCCGCCAGGTGGCCCGCCTGATCGGCGATGAAGCCATTGTCGCCACCGATGTGGGTCAGCACCAGATGCGCACGGCTCAAGCCTATCCGCTGACGCGACCCCGGCAGTGGTTGAGTTCCGGCGGTCTTGGCGCCATGGGCTTCGGTTTGCCGGCCGCCATCGGCGCGGCCGTGGCCAATCCGGAGCGGCCGGTGATCTGCTTCACCGGCGACGGCAGCTTGTTCATGAACATTCAGGAATTGGCCACGGCGGCCGAACTGCATGTCAACGTCAAAGTGGTGCTGGTCAACAACAACGGACTCGGCCTGATCCATCAGTTGCAGGATTTGTTTTTCGACAGCCGCCTGTTCGCCTGGGAATACAGGCATCAGACGGATTTTATCCGCATCGCCGAAGGATTCGGCGTGCCGGCTGTGGATTTGGGTTCGCATCCCAAGCCATTGGAGGGTCTGGCCGAAGCGCTGTGCCGACCCGGTCCGGCCCTGATCCATATCAGAATTCCGGCCGGGGACAACGTGTATCCTATCGTGCCGCCTGGGGCGGCCAATACTGTGATGATTGGAGACTGACCGTGAGCGTGAACGCAACGCGGCCCCTGTTGGCACTGCGGCTTACCGTGTACAACCATCCCGGAGTGATGGCCCACATTTGCGGCATGTTCGCCCGGCGCGCTTTCAATGTGGAAGGCATTTTTGTCATGCCCATCGGTGATACCGGCACCAGCCGCATCTGGCTACTGGTGCATGAGGACGAACACCTGGAACAGCTCATGCGCCAGACCCGTAAGCTGCATGACGTGATCGAGATCGTGCCCCTGCCCGGCGGCGTGGAGGCTTTTCAGCGTTTTGACGCCTTCATGACCGCCTGGGAAGCCATGATGCCTCCGACGTCTTTGTCACAGCCTGGGGGCAAGCTGTGAAGCCTGCCTTTTGCCGGGCGGCCGATTTCATGCGGACTGTGCTTGATTTTCCCGTGAGATGCTGCCGAGCGGCGCAAGGGCCGAACTTGGCAGGCTCGCAGCCTTGGGTTTCGGCTGGTTCCGGGCGGCGATGCTTCGCCTTAGCGCTTTCCGGAAGATTCTGATCCCTCGTTGTTCAATTCGGCCCGAAATTTTCGGGACAAGCGAAAGACCACAACCTTGCGGGGCGGCAGCATGATGGATTCGTCGGTTTGCGGATTGCGGCCCCGGCGTTCGCGCTTGGCGTAGGCTTCAAGTTTGCCGAAACCGCTGATGAGCAGGGCGTGATCTTTTTTGATGGCTTGCTTCATGAGATCGAGCAACGATTCGACAGTGTTTTTTACATCCAGACGATTGCGGTCTGTTTTTTCATAAATGGCTTCAACAATATCAGCCTTGGTCAGAGCCTTGTTCATGATACCTCCGGCAACCCTGCACGGCGTGTGTTTTCATATCAATTTGCATCTATGATTCTGTATTCAGTGGAGAAAGTATGCATGGAAACGGCTGATTTGTCTAGTCCGTCGAGACAAACCGTGAAATTTTTTACAGGAATTCGGGAAAAGAAAAAATATTCTGTAATTCCAGTATTTTTTCCGTTTATGGGTTGTCCGGGCCGGTGCGTTTTTTGCGCTCAAAGCATCCAGACCGGGCAAAGCCCGGATTTGGCCGGGCGGGCACTGGAGCATCTGCGCGCCGTCCTGCGCGCTTTGCCTGGAGACGGTTCGGCGTGTGACGTCGCCTTGTACGGCGGCACATTTACTTTGTGGCCGTCGGCATTGCAATTGGATTGTCTGCGTTTGATCCGGCGGTTGGGGGGCGCGTCAGTTTCTGTGCGGTGTTCCACCCGTCCGGACGCCTTGGACGTGATCTGGCTGGAACAATTGCGCGAGCACGGCCTGGGACTTGTTGAGGTCGGCGTGCAGAGCTTTGACGACGCGGCGTTGCGGACTGTTGCGCGGGGCTATACCGGAGCCGAGGCTGTGGCGGGGTGCCGGCGGGTACGGGCGACAGGTTTGACCTGTGGCGTGCAATTGATGCCGGGCATGCCCGGAGTCGGACCGGATGTTTTTTTGCATGACGTGGCTGTGGCCTTGGCCGAAGGCGCGGCTTGCCTGCGTTTTTATCCCTGCCTGGTGCTGGAAGGGACGCGACTGGCCGATTGGTGGCGAGAGGGTCGGTATACGCCCTGGGATGTGGACACCACGGTACGGGTATTGGGTCAGGCTTTGGCTATGGCCTGGGCGGCGGAAGTTCCGGTTATCCGCGTAGGCTTGGCGCCGGGCCTGGAATTGGAAGCTGCCGTGCTGGCCGGACCATGGCATCCCGCTCTGGGCAGCCTGGTCCAGGCCGAAGCCCTGGCCTGGACGCTGGAATCTCTGGCGGCCGATTCTCATCCCGAGGCGCTGTATCTGCCCACCGCCTGCCGGGGATTCATGGGTGGGCGAAACGGCCGGATTTGGGAACGGCTTTCCAGAATCGGGCTTTCCAAGAATGCCGTTCTGTGGCATGATGATCGGTATGGGAGCCTTGTTTTTAGGTGATTTTGTGATGGGTGCCGGTTATTCATGCATCCGGTCCGTTTGGCAACATGGTACGGAGTGTTTATGGACATAGTGTGTTTTGGAGATTCCATCTGTTACGGCGACGGCGTACGCCCGGATCAGGCCTGGGTATCTCTGCTCGCCGCGGGATTGCTGCAGCGCCGGCCCGAGGCGCGGGTGCGCAACGCGGGCGTCAACGGTGAAACAGCTTGGGAAGGCCTGCGCCGTTTGCCCATGTTTTTGGCATCGCCCGTGCCGGATTTGTTGTATGTGCAGTTCGGACTCAACGACGCTTGGCTGGGCGCCTGTTCCGCCGAGGAATACGCCGACGCCATACGGGAGATCGTGCTTCAGGCTCTGGAAAGTGGCGTACGGTCTGTGCTGGTGGGAACCAACCATCCTGTATGGATTGAACAAGATATGTACGGCGGCGCCGACTATCCGCCGCGCGTCCGGCAGTTCAACGCCAGCCTGCGCAGTCGCCTTGCCTTGGCGCCGGAGCGCGTGGTGCTGGCGGACATCGAGGCGCATTGGGACGCGCTCGGCGGCAAGAATGCGCAGATTCCCCTGCTGCAAGCCGACGGCGTGCATCTGAGCGCCGGAGGCAACCGCGTTTATGCCGATCTGCTGCTGCCCATGTTTGTGCGGTTGCTGTGAAGCCGCTTTTTTCCAGGCATACATGGAATACGGTGAAGATGCATGAGCCAGGTGGACATGCGGCCTTTGCGCTTGCATACCGGACATGTGCCTACAGGTGATCAGCCGACGGCTATTGATCAGTTGGTCGCCAATGTCGAGCATGGCGTGCGGGATCAGGTTCTGCTCGGAGTCACCGGCTCGGGCAAAACATTCACCGTGGCCAATGTCATGGCCCGCTGCCAGCGTCCTTCGTTGGTGCTGGCCCCGAACAAAACCCTGGCCGCCCAATTGTACAACGAGTTCCGCGAGTTGTTCCCGGACAATGCCGTGGAGTATTTCGTCAGCTACTATGATTATTACCAGCCCGAAGCCTATGTTCCATCTTCGGACACCTATATCGAAAAAGACTCGTCCATCAATGACAATATTGACAAACTGCGCCATGCCGCCACTCATGCGCTTTTGACCAGGCGTGACGTGGTCATCGTGGCCTCGGTGTCGTGCATATACGGTCTGGGATCTCCGGAATACTACGCCAAGCTGATCATCCCCGTGGAAACCGGTCAGCACATCAGCATGGACGCGATCATGAGCCGTTTGATTGCGGTGCAATACGAACGCAACGATTTCGATTTTCACAGGGGAACATTCCGGGTGCGCGGCGATGTGCTGGAAGTCATTCCGGCCTATGTGCATGAGCGTGCGTTGCGGCTGGAGTTTTTCGGGGATGAAATTGAAGCCGTGCGGGAAATCGACCCCCTGACCGGCAACGTGCTGGGCGATATCGCCAAAACCGTTATCTACCCGGCCAGCCACTATGTTTCGGATCGCGACAACCTCAACCGGGCCATGCGCGACATCCGCGAGGAATTGCAGAAACGCCTGGACGATTTCCAGCGTGACAACAAGCTGGTGGCAATGCAACGTCTGGAACAGCGCACCCAGCTCGATCTGGAAATGATGCAGGAACTCGGCTACTGCAACGGCATTGAGAACTATTCGCGCCACCTGGACGGCCGTGTGGCCGGTCAGGCTCCGGCCTGCCTGCTGGATTACTTTCCTTCTGATTTTCTTCTGTTTGTGGATGAATCGCACATTACTCTGCCGCAGGTGAACGGTATGTACAAGGGCGACCGCTCCCGCAAGCAGACTCTGGTGGATTACGGGTTTCGCCTGCCTTCGGCTCTGGACAACCGCCCCCTGGCTTTTGACGAATTCCGGCAGCGCCTCAATCAGAATATCTATGTGTCCGCCACGCCCGGTCCATGGGAAATCAAGCACTCCGAAGGTATTTTGGTCGAACAGGTTCTCCGGCCCACCGGCCTGGTGGACCCGGAAGTGGAAGTCCGGCCGACCAAGGGCCAGATCGACGATCTGCTGGGGGCGTGCAAAGCCCGTATCGCCAAAAGCCAGCGCGTGCTTGTCACTACCCTGACCAAGCGCATGGCCGAAGATTTGACGGAATATCTCCTCAAGATGGGCGTGGCCGCCCGTTATCTGCATTCGGACATCGAAACGCTGGAGCGCCTGGCCATCATCAAGTCCCTGCGGACGGGCGAATTCGACATCCTAGTGGGCATCAACCTGTTGCGTGAAGGACTGGATATACCGGAAGTGGCGCTGGTGGCCATCCTGGATGCGGACAAGGAGGGATTTTTGCGTTCCACCGGTTCGCTCATCCAGACCTTCGGCCGGGCGGCGCGCAACGTGGAAGGGCGCGTGATCCTTTACGCGGACACAATGACGGGTTCCATGCGGGAAGCCATGGATGAAACCGCCCGCCGCCGCGCCAAGCAATTGGCCTGGAACGCGGAACATCATATCGAGCCTCGCACCGTTGTCAAAAGCCTGGAATCCACATTTGACAGCCTGTACGAGACAGAGGATACAAAAAAAGGCCGCAAGCGGGGTGAACGATGGCAGCCGGAACCAGCCGCCGAAGCTGTTGCCGGTCCGCAGCAGGCGGAACGCCTCATCCGTCAGCTTGAGCGTGAGATGCGCGGGGCCGCCCGTGAACTTGAATTTGAACGCGCGGCTGAACTGCGCGACCGCATCCGCCTGTGGCGTGAGCGATTTATTCAGTTGTCGTAGGCATATCACACAATCAATAAATCCGGTGGAATTGTCATTTTTGTCTGTAACATCGTGGTATCGGGTTGATGCGTGGATATCCGCTTGTTTGTCGTTGTTTTGCACTATGGCGATCCGGCTTTGACCCAGGGGATCGTGAGTGAGCTGGAGTCGCGCCATGCGATTGTCCATGTGCTCGACAATGCCGCGCCCCTTCCGTATGAGGGGAAGGGGATGCTCCGCCGCCTGCCGGAAAATGTGTTTTGGGCCGGGGGGTTCGCGGTCGCTTTGGATTGGGCGCGGGAAGATGGGGCCACGCACCTTTGGTTCTGCAACAATGACATACGCTTTGTGTCCGAGCCGCCGCACGTGGCCCGGCTGATCGCCCGGATGCGGCGCCTGGCCGGGAAATTGGGCCGCCCGCCGGGTGTGTATGCCCCGGCTGTGAGCCGCAATCCTTACCATCCGCAAATGGTGCGACGGGAAAATGTGGCCTTTTCGCGGGTGTGTTGTGTGGATGGCATTGCCCCGGTCGTGGCTCTGGAGTGCGTGGAAGACGTGGGCGGCCTGGATGCGGCGGACAACCCGCAAGGCTATGGGGTGGACGTTTGGCTGTCTTTGCGGGCGCACCAGGCGGGTTGGCCGGTGGTGGTGGATCACGGCATGATCCTGCGGCATGAATACCATACCACGGCCCGGAGCGTACCGGGCTTCATGCCTGAAGCAGCCTGGAACGAAGACAGATACCTGAGATCGCGTTTGGGGCCAGATTGGCGGGAAAGCCTCAAAACCTGGCAACACTGGCAGGACGAAGCGAGTTGGTGATGGAGTTTTGCGAAGCAAGCGAACGCGCGGCCCGTTTACGTTCTGCAATCGAACGACACAACTACTTGTATCATACGTTGGACACCCCGGAAATTACGGACGATGCCTACGATGCCCTGTACCGGGATCTGGCGGATTTGGAAGCGCGTTTTCCCGAACTGCGCACGCCGGATTCGCCCACCCGCCGAGTGGGGGGGCAGGTGTTGCCGACCCTGGAAACGCGGCCGCACCGGCAGCGTATGTACAGCCTGGACAACGTATTCAACGAAGATGAGTGGCTGGCTTTCTGGCAGCGTCTGCAACGCCTGAAGCCCGAAGCCGAACCGAAGTTCTGGTGTGATCCCAAGATGGACGGTTTGGCCGTTGAAGTCATCTACGAACGAGGACGCCTGGTTGAAGCCTTGACACGCGGCGATGGCGAAACCGGCGAAGTGATCACCGCAGCCATGCGTACGGTCAGAAATTTGCCTCTGAGGTTGCGAGGTTCAGAACCTTTTCCCGATTTGCTGGAAATACGGGGCGAAGTGGTTATGACCCGGCAGGACTTTGCCGCCCTCAATCATCGGCAGGAAGAGGCGGGACTCAAAACCTTCGCCAATGCCCGCAACGCGGCTGCCGGTTCCGTGCGCCAACTTGACACATCGGTCACGGCCAGCCGGCCTTTGCGTTTTTTGGCCTATGGTCTGGGCGAACATGCCGGACCGGGAGCGGATTGGTCTACCCATTCCGGGCTTATGGCCGGACTCAAAGCCTACGGTTTTTCCTGTCCACCCGGCGGGCATCTGTGCGAAGATTTGGAGAAAATTCGCGTGTATTGCCAGAAGGTGGAAAACGGACGAGATGCTTTGCCGGTCGAAATTGACGGCGTGGTTCTGAAACTCGACGACCGTGATGCCCAGGCCGCGCTTGGGTTTACGGCACGCGCGCCGCGTTTTGCCGTGGCCTGGAAGTTTCCTCCCCGCCAGGCTATGACCCGATTGGAAAAAATTTTGATCCAGGTAGGCCGTACAGGCGTGCTCACGCCCGTGGCGGAGTTGGAGCCGATCGGCATCGGCGGCGTTACGGTCAGCAGGGCCACTTTGCACAATGAGGATGAAATCAAGGCCCGTGATGTGCGCGAAGGCGATACCGTTGTCGTGCAACGGGCCGGAGATGTCATTCCCGAAGTCGTCGGTCCGGTGCTGGCGCAACGTTCGGCGGATTCCATGCCCTATGTTTTTCCGCAAGTCTGCCCGTCCTGCGGCGAACCGGCGCGGCGTCTGGCCGGCGAATCGGCCTGGCGTTGCGTCAATTTGTCCTGCCCGGCCGTTGTGCGCGAGTCCATCGTGCATTTTGTTTCCAAGGCCGGCTTGGATATCCAGGGAGTAGGGCGCAGATGGGTGGAACAACTGGTGGACGATGGCACGGTCTGTTCACCAATTGATTTGTTCCGGCTCAGTCCGGATGTCCTGGTTCGCTACGAACGCATGGGCGAACGATCGGCCGCCAATTTTATACACGCCTTGGCTACGGCCCGGCGTGAGGCCACGTTGCCGCGCCTGATCTGCGCGCTCGGCATCCGGCATGTGGGCGAACAGACCGCCCGAACTTTGGCCGCGGCCTATACGGATTTGGACGCCTTGGCCGGCGCGGGTGAAGAAGTTTTGCAACTGCTGCCGGATATCGGCCCGGAAGTCGCTTCGGCCATTGCCGCGTTTTTTTCAGATGCGGCCAACCGGGAACTTTTGTACGCCTTCCGCGCCATCGGCTTGTGGCCTGTTCGAGAAGCCGCGCACAATGACAGCATGCCCGGCGTTTTTTCGGGCAAGCGAGTTTTGTTTACCGGCACGCTGTCCATGCCCCGCGCCCAGGCGCAGCAACTGGCTCGGGCCGCTGGGGCGGAACTGGCCGGAAGTGTGGGCAAAAATCTCGACTTCCTTGTTGTGGGTCATAGCCCAGGCACAAAACTGAGCAAAGCGGAAAAACTGGGTATATCAATCCTGTCCGAGGCGGAATTTGTGCATATGATCGGAGTCTGAAATTTATGTTATTTTATTGAATAAATAGGTATTTATTGTATAAATATGAGGTAATATATGAAAAATAAGTTGATAGTCATGGGTGCTGCCGGCAGAATGGGAAGCATGATTGCCGCTTTGGCCGAAGAGGAGGGGTTTAGTCTGGTTGCTGTGGCGGATCGTGCCGAATGTCTGGGCAGCTTGACGCATTGGGCTTGTCTGGTTGGCAGTGAGCCGGAACCTATGCTCGCCGCCCATCCGCAGGCTGTGATCATTGATTTCACCGCGCCGGAAGCCGCGTTGCGCACGGCGCGTCTGGCGGCTCGGTACGGCAATCCCCTGGTCAGCGGCGTTACGGGTCTGTCGGCGGAGCAGAAGCGGGAATTGGAGCGCCTGGCCGCGCAAACGCCTATCCTCTGGTCGCCCAACATGAGCCTGGGCGTTAGCGTATTGTCGGTCATTCTGCCGCGTCTGGCCCGTATGTTGGGACCGGATTATGATCTGGAACTGGTGGAAATCCACCACAACAAAAAAAAGGACGCACCCAGCGGAACAGCCCTGCGCTTGGCTGAGAGCATGGCCGAAGGCCGCGGCTGGAAATTGGACGAAGTGGCCTGTTGCCGGCGTGAAGGCCTGACCGGTGAACGCCCGTCCGGGCAGATCGGCATCCAGTCCGTGCGCGGCGGCGATGTGGCCGGGGTGCATACTGCGTATTTTATTGGGCAGGGCGAACGCATTGAAATTACGCATCACGCGCATTCACGGGAGAATTTTGCCAGGGGCGCTCTGCACGCGGCTTGTTGGCTGATTGATATGCCATCGGGCAAGCTGTATTCACTTCAAGATATTTTTCATGATATGTAATGATAAAAATTGCATAACAAAAATCTAGGATATTTCATCAAAATGTGTAGGATATACATAACATAATGAAAAATGAATGGTTAGGAACAATTTGGCTGACGCCTGACAACCAGGCCGTCCAAATTTTGGATCAGCGTCATCTGCCGCACCGGATTGAGGTGATGACCCTGCGCACCTTGGATGACGCCTGCCTGGCTATCACCGATATGCTGGTGCGGGGCGCCGGTTTGATCGGCAACACGGCAGCGTACGGACTGTGGCTGGCGGCGCGGCAGCAGGCGGATCTGCCGCCGCAGGCTTTTGTTGACGCCATGCGCGCGGCGGCTGATCGTTTGAAGGCGACGCGGCCCACGGCCAGCAATCTGGCTTGGGCTGTGGAGCGTCAGATTGCGGCCTTATCGGCCGCCGGACCGGTTGATGCGGCAACAGGCGCGGCCCTGTTGCGGCGGGTGGCGGACGAACTGGCTGCGAGCGAACGCGAGGCCGGGCGGTGTATCGGTGAATACGGCAAAACCCTGATCGAGGAGTTGGCCGCACGCCGTCCGGGGCATGTAGTCAACATTCTGACGCACTGCAACGCGGGCAAACTGGCCTTTGTGGATTACGGCTCGGCCCTGGCGCCGGTTTATGCGGCGCACGCGGCAGGTCTTCCCGTTCATGTATGGGTGGACGAGACCCGGCCGCGCAATCAGGGAGCGCAACTTACAGCCTGGGAACTGGCCAGGCATCATGTGCCGCATACCTTGATCTCCGATAACGCCGGCGGTCACCTCATGCAGCACAGCTTGACGGACATGGTTATTGTCGGCGCGGATCGGGTCACGCGCCGAGGCGATACGGCGAACAAGATCGGCACCTATCTGAAGGCTCTGGCCGCCTACGACAACAATGTGCCGTTCTACGTGGCCCTGCCTGTATCTACATTTGATCCGGAACTGGACGACGGTGTGGCCGAAATTCCCATTGAGGAACGCGACGGCGAGGAAGTGCGCTGGGTGAACGGCTTGACGGCTGACGGACAGATTGGAAGCGTGCGCATCTGCCCGGCAGAGACTCCAGCCCGGAATTGGGCTTTTGACGTGACCCCGGCCCGGCTGATCACCGGTTTTATTTGTGAGCGCGGCATCTGCCGGGCCACGGAAGTCGCCATTCTGGAGATGCTGCGTTGACGCCTGCCCGGTCCGAACAGGAGGGTGTGGTCAAATTCCGGCTTGAGCACGAGTTCGGTCCGGCTCCCTGCCATCCGGATCTGCCCGCCTTGATGCGCCTGAGGGATGCATTGCATGCCAGAGGGGTGATCGGCGTGACCGCCGAGGGCATCGGCTACGGCAATGTGTCGATGAGAGTCGGCGATGCCTCGGCCGGGGCGGCGTCCTTTGTTATTTCCGGTACGGAAACAGGGCGCTTGACACACCTTGATCCGTCCGGCTGCTGTCTGGTAACGGCCTGCGATGTGGAGCGCAACCGGGTTTGGTGCCGGGGGCCTGTGGCGGCCAGTTCGGAATCCATGACGCACTGGGCGGTGTATGCGGCTCATGTGGCCATGGGTTGCGTGCTGCATGTGCACAGTCGCCGTTTGTTCGCCATCTTGCTGCAAGCAGGCGCGCCGGCCACGCCGGCAGATATTGCCTACGGCACCCCGGCCATGGCCCTGGCGGTGCGAGATCGCGCCGCTGCCATGCAAGATGGCGGCATTCTGGTTATGGCCGGGCATGCCGACGGCATTCTGGTTTTTGGCCGGGATAGTGCCGTGGCTCGGGCTGTTTTATGGGAATGGCTGGATCGTGAACAGTCGGGACGATAAACCAGAGGAGAGTGGAATGGACGGGAAAGTGGGCATCATCGGCGGCAGCGGCCTGGAAAAAGAGTCATTTTTCACAAGTTCTCATGAGCGCGCGGTTATGACGCTGTGGGGATCTCCTTCGTCTCCGTTGCTTGAAGGTGCCATTGGGGGCGTGCCGATCGTGATTCTGGCGCGCCATGGCCGAGAACATACCCTGCCGCCGTCCCAGGTCAACTACCGGGCCAATGTTCAGGCGCTGAAGGACGTGGGCTGTTCCTGCATCCTGGCGACCACGGCCGTTGGTTCCCTGCGCCAGGAAATTGAGCGAGGCGATCTGATCATTCTGGATCAGTTTATCGATTTCACCAAGCAGCGCCGCATGACGTATCATGAGGCGTTTGCGCCGCACCAGCCTTTGCATGCCCCCATGGCCGAACCCTTTGATGCCCGTTTACGGGAGATTTTGCATGCCGAAGCCGTCAAGCTCGGGCTGCGCTGTCATCGCACAGGCACGGTCATCACCATTGAGGGGCCGCGTTTTTCCACCCGGGCGGAGTCGCGTATGTACCGGATTTGGGGGGCCGATGTCGTGAACATGTCCGTATCCACCGAGGCGGCCCTGGCGAATGAAATCGGTCTGCCGTATGCGGCTGTGGCCATGAGCACGGATTACGACGCCTGGAACGAGGCGGTTGAGGCCGTGACCTGGCAGGAGATTCTGGAGGTTTTCGGCCGCAATGTGAACAATGTCATGCGCCTCTTGCGGGCGGCCATCCCACAGGCGGCAGGATTGGCGTGATTTTGCCTGCTGCGCGCGAGGAAGCGATAGTTTAATGCGGGCGGCGCGACACGGCTACATACTGCTGGATGCGCTGATCTTCCGGCAAAATGCCGGCATCAAACCATTGATAGAAAAAACGCGCCAAGCTCTGGATAGTCCAGCCGTCCTGGCGGTGATCGGTCGTGTCGTAGGGATCGGCAAACACGAGCACATCGTCGGCCAGGGTCTGCGTGCCCATGCCGTCGTAGCCGGCGATGATCCGCCAATGTCCCCCCCATTCGACGTTTTCTACCAGCACTACGGTATTGTTACGGATCGAGCGCCGGACAAAATCCACGAACGCGTCAAGGCTTGCAAACGAATAGCCTTGAGCGTCCCGTGTGTCGGCGGATGAGGTCACGGCAAAACCCCGACCGTGAAAGGCCCGGACGAGAGCAGCGGCCGTGCAGCCGTACGAACCATCCGGCCGCGGATTGTCCGGGCCGCGAATGTCCATCTCCCGCACCAGGTCGTCTTCCGTGGCTGTTTCGTCCCCAAAATGAGCCAGAGCGATCAGTGCGCACGCTGCGCCGCAGGAGGTTTCGGATGTTTGCTGGTAGGTCCGTAAACCCTGCAAGCGGATCAACGTGGTGCTGTGGCCTGGTGCGGCCATATCGAGAACTGGATAGTACAGCGATGCGGCAACGTCGTTGCGGCCGCGTTCACCGGCTGCGCCCGCGAGTATGCCTTCCACCGCTCCGTGCACCGGCAGCGTATTTTCCCCATGAACCAGGCAGCCGCCCGCGAGAGCGCAACAGATCACAAGGCCCAAGAGACCTCTTGCCATTACAAGATCCCGAGTTCATGCATCACATCACGCAACGTGGCTTCGTGCTGCGGGCTGAGTTGCCAGAGGGGCAGCCGCAGATCGCCGCGTATCGTGCCCATGAGGCTGAGCGCCATCTTGGTGGGAATGGGGCTGGTTTCCAGAAACAGGGCGCGGTTGAGGGGCGAGAGTTTGTAATGCAGTTGGCGGGCTGTCTCGTGATCGCCGCGCGCCCAGGCTTCGTACAGACTGACCACCAGGGCCGGAGCCACGTTTGCGGTCACGGAAACGATGCCGGCAGCGCCCAGGCACAGCATGGGCAGAAAGACGAAGTCATCGCCCGAGAGCATGATCAGGTCCGGCCCGCTCTGTTCCATGATGTCGCTGGCCTGGATCGTGCTGCCCGTGGCTTCTTTGACCGCGACGAGTTCGGGGATGTCGCGGGTCATGCGGGCGATGGTTTCCGGCAGCAGGTTGCAGCCGGTTCTGGCCGGCACATTGTAGGCAATGAGCGGAAAACGTGTAGCCTCGGCCACGGCTTTGAAGTGCTGGTACAGGCCTTCCTGGGTGGGACGATTGTAATACGGGGTGATGAGCAGGGCGGCATCCGCTCCGGCCGCCTTGGCAAAGCGCGTCAGGCGGATGGCTTCGTCCGTATTGTTCGAACCTGATCCGGCCACAACCGGCACGCGGCCTTTGACTTCCTCAATGCAGATGCGGATGACGGCTTCGTGCTCTTCGTGGCTCAGGGTCGCCGATTCGCCGGTTGTACCGCACGGCACAACGCCGTGCACGCCTTGAGATAATTGCCAGTTGATAAATTCCCTGAAACGCGGCTCGTCAATCCGGCCCTTGTTGAACGGCGTTGCCAGCGCCGTCAGCACACCGTGGAGGCGTCCGTTCATTCGCCCGGTGGTTTGTCCAGTGGTTCGCATAGACACCTCATCGAAAAAACATCAGTCCGGCGGCTATTCGTTGATAAATTCCTTCAGTTCTTTGCCCGCCCGGAAAAACGGCAGGCATTTGGGCGATACCAGGACTTTTTCGCCGGTGCGCGGATTGCGGCCCGCATAGGCGGCGTACTGTTTGATTTTGAAACTGCCGAAACCGCGGATTTCCACCCGGCGGCCTTCCATGAGCGCGCTCCTCATGCAGTCAAAAAAGGTGTTGACTACCACAGAGGCCTCATCCATGGAAATGGCGACTTGATCGGCAAGATTTTTCACGAGTTCGCTTTTGTTCATAATCCTTCTCCCGCTTACTGTGGCTGAATTCAGAAAAATGTGTTCCAAGTGACGCAGTATACGCGGCCCTGCTCACGAGGGCAAGACTTGCAGAATATTACGCCGGTTCAGCGTGTCTTTCATGGCGTCACGGATGCGAATGAGCTTGCGTGCGATTTCAATGACGTCCTGCGAGGCCGGACTGTCGGGAAAGGCATTGACATACGGCGTCTGGCGGCGCACGGCCTCGGGCACGCGCCGGTCTGTCCGAATGCTGCCGAGCAGCACCGGTTCCACGCCCAGAAAACGCTGGCAGGCTGCGAACAGACGTTTGAAGGTCGTGCTTTCTTCCTGCCGGTTTTCCACCTGGTTGACCACTACCAGAAAGTCGCGCACCTTGTGATATGTAGCCAGCACTTTGATCAGCGCGTAGCTGTCGGTCAGGGCTGTGGGTTCGGGCGTAACCACCACGATGCGCGCGGCGGCCATGCTGGCAAAGGATTGCACCGTGCGGTTGATGCCTGCGCCAAGATCCAGAAATACATAGTCGTAGTGCGATAAAACCGGCAGCATCCGGCGCAGCAGCAAATCGCACATGTCGCTGTCCATTTCGACCAGTTCGGGCACGCCTGAAGCCGCCGGAAGAATGTCAAAACCATCGGCGAGCGAGTAGAGAATGGACGAAGCGTCGGCATCGGACATCAGCAGATCCTGCAGCGTGCCTTCCGGAGCGACGCCGAGCATGACATCAAGGTTGGCCAGACCCAGATCGCAGTCCATGAGGAGCGCCCGGTATTCCATGGCATATAAGGCGCAGGCCAGATTGAGCGCGATGTTGGTTTTACCCACACCGCCTTTGCCGCTCGTGATGGCCAGGCTCAAAGTGGAATTGCTGTTCATGAGTGCTCCATGTTGCCGAAGAAAAGAAACTGTTTTTCACCCGCCTGCACCAGTACCGAGCGTTCCGACATGGGGCGCGTGTCGCGCTGGTGGATCCTGGCCTGGTTGGCCGGAGCCGTTTCCAGGGCGGCCAGAGAGTGCTCGCGCAGGGTTTCGGCAATTTGGGTCGCGTCTGTCGGCGCTTCGTCCGGAGAAAAGCAGGCGATGCCCGCCCGTGCGGCTTGGCAGGACGAAGGTTCGGGGCTTAGGGGCACAGAGGCGGTGAAACGATCGAGAATGCGCTCAGCCAGGGCGCGGGCCTTCAGTTGCCGCGCGGTCGGAGCGATGATGGCCAGATGATCCTGGTCAAGCAGGGCCAGGGCATCGCCGCCGCCCATTTCCAGCCGTGCGGCCTCAGCCAGCACGAGGAGCGACTGCCCGTCCATGGGACCGGCCCCGGACAGCACGATCAGCGCCAGATCCGCGTTGTGGCGGTGGGCGCGTTCGGCCTCTTCGTGCAGTTTGCGGGCAAAGGAGCGAGGAGACAGAGCCTGGGTCAACGGACAGGAATCATCGGGCAGGCTGTCAACGAACTGCAACAGGGCGTGCAAATTCGGATAACCGGAGGGCGGGAGAGACAGGAAAAACCAGCCCTGATCGCGAACTGCGGCCAGCAGCCGTTCGCATTGTTCGCTGTCCAGTCCGGGCGTCAAGCGGGCGATAAGCCGCAGGTCTTCGCCGGGAGACGGCGAAGACGGCAGCGCCGTTGCGATCGTGTGGCGCAGGCGATCCAATTCGGCCAGCAGGGTGGCAAGATCCGTGGTTTCAATTGTGTTGTCCATGCCGCATCAGGAGATAGTCCCGCAGGAGTTTGTCAATGCGTCCGTCGAGTACGGCGTCCACATCTCCGATTTCGGTATTGGTCCGGTGATCTTTGACCAACCGGTATGGCTGCAGTGTATAGGTACGCAGTTGGCTGCCGAAGGCAATGGCGTCCTTGCCGGCGTATTCGGCCTGACGCGCCGCATCCAGCTTGGAGCTTTCATGGGCGTACAGACGGGCGCGCAGGATGCGCATGGCCGCCTCGCGGTTGCTGTGCTGCGATTTTTCATTCTGGCATTGGGCCACAACGCCGGTCGGCAAATGCGTGATCCGCACGGCGGATTCGGTTTTGTTCACATGCTGACCGCCGGCTCCGCTGGCCCGGTACACATCAATGCGCAGATCCGACTCCTTAATGTCAATGGTGATATCCTGACCGACATCGGGCGTAATGTCCACTGAGGCAAAAGACGTGTGCCGGCGTCCGGACGAGTCGAAAGGTGAAATACGGATCAGGCGGTGTATGCCCTTTTCACCTCTGAGCAGGCCGTAAACGTGTTCGCCGCTGATGCGCATGGTCACGGCCTTGAGTCCGGCTTCGTCGCCGGGCAGATAATCCAGTTCTTCCGTGCCGAAGCCGTGCTGGTCCGCCCAGCGCATATACATGCGTTGGAGCATTGCCGCCCAGTCCTGGGCTTCGGTGCCTCCGGCGCCGGGATGGATGTCAAGCAGGGCGCTCATGCGGTCTTCTTCCGTGCTGAGCAACATGGCCATTTCCATGTTTTCCAGCAAGTCTGCGAGTCGCTGGATCTGCTCCGCGAGCGAGGCCAGAGCTTCTTCTTGTTCCTCTGCGGCGCTGTCCAAGGCATCCTGAGCAAAGCTCAACCATTCGTCCATGTCGGCGCGGCAGATTTTGAGTTCTTGAATGCCGGCCAGTTCACGCTCCAGATGGCTTTTTTCGCGTAAAATCGGCGTCATTTTTTCCGGATTATCCCAGGCGTTGGGGCGGGCAACTTCGTTTTCCAGTTCAGTCAGGCGTTGCTCAAGGCCGGCCTGGTCAAAGACGCCTCCATAGGGAGTTGAATTGTTCGGTCAGGGTGGCGCAACGGGTTTTCAGTTCAGCAAATTGCAGCATATGGTTCAGCATTCGGGGTTGGAGTTGCGCGCCGGGCGGCGTGGAAACCGGAGCAAGAGGCCGAAGATCACTGCGCCGGTCGGCAGCAGCCAAGGAAAGAGTTGAAAAAATACAGTCCGGTCCGAGCACGGTCTGACGGCGCCGCTGACGGCCCCTGCCACAAACAGTTCGCCCCGCACCACAATGCGGCCGAAGGGATCAACAATGGCGGAAATGCCGGTATTGGTTCCGCGCGCCAGATAGCGTCCCTGTTCCACGGCCCGCAACGCGGAAAGTTGCAAATGCTGTTCTGGAGCCGATGTTTTGCCGAACCAGGCGTCGTTGCTGATGTTGATCAGGATTGCGGCGCCGTCGGCTGCGCGTTGCCATGACAATTCCGGAAAGATTGTTTCATAACAGATGAGTATGCCCAAGGCAAGTGTGCCTTGGGTTTCCGTTCCGGCGCGGAGCGTCAGGGATAAAGGATGGACGACCCGGCCGGGCGCAAAATCGCCGATATCCTGCAACAGCGGCCGCAAAAACGGCAAATCCAGCCATGGCGGCACATATTCGCCGAAGGGAACCAAATGTTCTTTTTCGTAATAATCCTGATTGCGTCCGTCGGGGCCGATCAGATAGGCGCGGTTGAAAAGTTTGTTTGTTCCGGAAGAACGGTTCCAGCCCGGCGCTCCGAACAACAGCCAGAAGTTGTGTTCCAGACTGTATGTGCGCAGGCGTTTGGCTAGAGGGTGCTCGCGGTAATCGAAGGGCATTGCGGTTTCCGGCCAGATTACGAGATCCGGCCTTTGGCCTGACGGCCCTGTCAGAGAAGAGGACAAGCGCGTGTACACTTCAAGCGTGTGTTCAAGAAGATTGTGATCCCATTTTTGATTCTGATCGATGTTGCCCTGGATCAAGGCTACGCATACCTCTTGATCTGTGTCGGTTGGCGCCGGTTTTTCCAGACGCCACAGGCCGAAGGCCAGCAGGGGAATCAGGATGAGCTGCACGCCAGCCAAGGCTTTGAGCCGGTTGCCGCGTTCGGTCAATCCGGCCAGCGCCAAGCAGGACAGTCCGGCCAGCAGGCCACCCAGTCCGTAAGCTCCGAACAATGCGCAGGCCTGGATCCAGGTCGGCCAGGGCACAAAAGCCGCCGCCAGGGGCAGCCAGGGAAATCCGGTAAACAGCCAGTTGCGCAGGCATTCGAGCAGAAACCAGCCGAGACCGAGCAAGAGCGCGCGACGCCGCAAGGGCAGCGTGCGGATGATGTGGCTCAACAGGCTGAACAGGCCGCCGTACAGGCCGATGTAGGCGCCCAACAGCAGGGCGAAAGAAATTGCCAGCGGCAGGGGTTGGCCCGCCACCGTATGTACGGGGACAGCAATCCAGTACAGGCAGGCCGAAGCGCCGGACAGGCCGCACAGCCAGCCTCGCCGCAACGCGCTCGGATGATCCGGGGCGGTTTGACCGAGCAGGGCGAGCGCGGCCGGGTAAGCCAGAACCAAAATAGGAATTTGCAGCAGGGGGTTGGCCATGCCGAAGAACAGCCCCGCAGCTCCGATCAGGGCGGTTGTGAACGCTGGAAGAGACGGGCGGGTGAAAAAGGGGAAAAAGCCGCTCCAAGAGCCGTTCATCAGGTTGCATCCGGCAGGGGGCGGACAAAGATGCGCAGGGCGTCTTCCACCGCGTTGAGGTCCAGGCTTGTATCCAGGCAGGGGCCGTGCGGGCGTTCGTTCAAGATGCCGTAAACCGGCAGAGGGTATGTGTCTTGAATGCCGGAGGCCAGATCCCGTTCACAGGCCACGGCGATGATCAGGCGTGGCTGCGTTTGGACCACGATGCGCCGGGCGATGGTGCCGCCTGTGGCCACGGCCAGTTGGACGCCCCAGGCGTCGCGCAGGTGCAGCAGTCCGGCATGTGTGCACCGCCCGCAACGGCCGCAGTTGTCGGGATTGTGAATCAGGCGGTGCGGGCAGACGCTGGCCTGCAGGCAGTGCGGCAGCAGAATGAGCACTCTGCCCGGCGGGCAGACCAGTTTGCCGCTCAGGATCAATTCGTTGTTGACCTTGATGAATGAACGGCGCACTTCTTCCGGCGAGCAACCGATGACGCGGCCGAGTACTTCGGCCAGCGGCAGAAACAAGCGGACGGACAGCCCCCTCATGCGGTTGGAGCCGAAAATCGGCCTGCCGGTGTGAGCGTGGCCGATCAATCCGATGGAGATCCAGGCCACGCAAAACATGGCGGGGAAAAAGACAAGCGCTGTAATCTGCGGCAGCCAGGGATGAATGCCTGCAAAACCGAGTGTGGGAATGAGCCAGAAGATGCCGAGGGTTATGCACAGCAGACAGGCTGCGCCCGTCACCAGGCCGATGAACAGCCGCTTGCCCGTGGGCTGCGCCTTTGGCGTGCTGTCAGCGGGCGATGGAGAGTCGTGGGCGTTCATTGCAAATTCCGGGGCGCGGGCGGGCACAGCCGGCCGTGTTCTCCGGCGTGGCGCGGCCCGTAGCCGTTCCAGAAGGAAACTGCGTCCATGCTCTGCCTGCCGCTGACCCGGAGTTTCGGAATGTAATAGCAGCGATCGGCGCAAGCGACAGCCAGGCAATGTTCCATCGTTCCGACAATTGTTCCGGGCGGAACGTCTTCAGGCAGTACGGGGCCGATGTGTCCTGGCATGAGCAGCACAGACAAAGGTTCGCGCCACGGCAGTAGGGCCGTGGCCCAGGCTCCGGGCCAGGGGGTCACGCCCCGGATGCGGGCGTGGATCACATGTGCCGGGTAGCGCCAGTCAATGTAGCCATCGTGCTTTTCCAGGCGGGCGGCGTAGGTGGCCAGGGCGTTGTTTTGGAGAATGGCGGCCGGAGGCTCACCCTTGCGGCATGCATCCAAAACTTCCAGCAGCAGACCGACCCCGAGATGCGCCAGTTCGTCGTGCAGGGTTGCGGCAGTATCCGAAGCGCCAATGGCCAGGGCGCGCTGGCGAAGCACAGGGCCGGCGTCCAGATCGGCTTCCATGCGCATGATGGTGATGCCGGTGGCTGATTCTCCGTTCATAATCGCCCGTTGAATGGGCGCTGCGCCGCGGTAGCGAGGCAGGAGCGAAGCGTGGACATTGAGCGCGTCGAGGCGGGGGATGTCGAGCACGGCCTGCGGCAGGATGAGGCCGTAGGCGGCCGTGACGAGCAGATCCGGCCGGAATGCGGCCAATGCGGCACGGCTCTCTTCGTGCGTGAAATTTTTTACCTGCTGTACCGGCAGCCCGTATTCCAGAGCTGTCAGTTTGGCCGGCGGCGGGGTCAACTTGTGGCCGCGCCCTGCCGGTTTGTCCTCCCGGCAGTACACGGCCGCCAGATCCGCACCCTCCCAGGCGATCAGACGGCGTAAGACAATGGCCGCGAATTCCGGCGTGCCCATGAAAACGATCCGCAGCTTCGGCCTCATTTCAGTCAGCCTTGTCCGCTTGGCGATGGGCGCGCTTGTTGATTCTGGCGTTGTACAGGGTGCGCTTGAGGCGGCTTATATGATCGAGAAACAGCTTGCCGTTGAGATGATCGACTTCGTGTTGCAGGCATACAGCCAGAATGTCATCCGCGATCAGATCCAGAGGACGGCCGTCAAGCCCCGTGGCTTTCAGGCGAACCCGGGCCGCCCGTTCCACTTTGGAACGGTATTTCAGGGGTACGGACAGGCAGCCTTCTTCGCCGATCACGGTGCCGGCTTCTTCAATCGGGGTCAATTCCGGATTGATCAGGCACATCAGGCCTTCGCGGTATCCGGAGCCTGTCAAATCCAGCACGATCAGGCGTTGTTTCCGGCCAATCTGGGGGGCTGCCAGGCCGATGCCTTCGGCGTTGTACATGGTTTCGGCCATATCAGCGGCTAAACGGCGCAGATCGTCATTGATTTCAGTCACGGGCTTGCTGGTTTCCATGAGTTGCGGATCAGGGTATTCAAGGATGGGGAGAATCATTACGGGGCGAACCTTTCCTGCGAAGGATAGTGGCATTTTCAGACCGAATGAGGTAGAGCGATTTCGTTTTGCAACGGCGCCGACAAGGGCGATCGTTTACGGTTCGGCGCGGCCAGACGCGCTTTTATCCGGGCAATCCGGAACCGCGCTCATACTGTAAGGCAGGGTGTGCCGTGTGTCCAGCAACCACAACCAACGGATCAGCGTGAGTCTTTCTTTGCCTTTCGCCCCGAACCTGCCCTGGCTTGCGCCGCTCGCAGGCTGGTCGGATTTGCCGTTTCGCCTGCTCTGCCGCGAATACGGCGCGGCCGTATGCTGCACGGAAATGATCAGCGCCAAGGGTCTGATCTGCGAGCGCCGGACCGGCAACCAAGCCACGCGGGCGCTGCTGGCCGGCGCTCCGGACGATGCGCCGCTGGTGGTGCAATTATTCGGCGGCGATCCGGCCTGCATGGGAGAGGCGGTGCGCCTGTTGGCGGACGAAGGCCGGACATATTTTGACTGCAACATGGGTTGCTCCGTGCCCAAGGTAACGCGTGCCGGAGCCGGGGCGGCTCTTTTGCGTGACCGGAGGCAAGCTTTGGCCGTAGCCGGGGCCATGCTGGAAGCGGCGGCGCCGTATGGGGCGCGAGTGGGTTTCAAGCTGCGTTTGGGCTGGGAGGATGCGCAAAGCGCTTTGCTTTTGGCGCCGGAACTGGAAGCCGTTGGCGCGGCCTGGCTGACCTTGCACCCGCGTACAGCCGGCCAGGGTTTTGCCGGCCAGGCGGACTGGAAGGCCGTGGCGAAATTGGTCGGGCGGGTCAGAGTGCCGGTTGTGGTCAGCGGCGACTTGTGGACAGCCCATGACGGTCTGCGCTGTTTGCGTGAAACCGGAGCGCGGGCCGTCATGTATGCGCGCGGCGCTTTGCGTGATCCGGCAATTTTTGCACGCCACCGGGCGTTATGCGTGTCCGGCGCGAGTGCAGCGACGCCCTCGGTCGCCGCGTGTCCGGAAGAAGAAAGTCCGGCGGTTCTGCATGCCAGGATCAGGCGGCATGCGGAACTGGCCCGGACTTTGAGTCCTTCGCATACCGCGCTCTTGAAAATGCGTACGGCTGTGCCGCGCTACATCCGGCATCTGGAAGGAGCCGGCCGCTTGCGGCGAGCCATCATCGGCTGCCGCTCTTGGGAAGAATTTGATATGCTGGTGTCCGATTTTTTCCCGGAGAACGATTTTCAAACGACACGCGCACTCAGGTCAGGGCCATATTGACGCATTTGCGGTAGCCGCTCAGGCGGCGGGCTTCCTGCCTGGAGGCAAAAAGTTGCCCCCGGAGATCCTCGCGTTGCCGGGCGGCTTCCGCGTGCAGTTTTTGCTGGATGTCCTGCAGGGCCGCCAAGCGGTTATACAGTTCGCCCGGCAAAGCTTTTTCCGCCAAACTCATGGCTGCAACCAGCATGCGATCCCGTTCCGCGCAGATCCATTCGACCGTTTCCAGATCGCCATCCAGAAGGGCGGCATACTCCGTTTCCGCCAGAGACAGAATCGCATCCAGTTGGATCAGGCAGTCCGGCATGATGTGTTCCGGCATGGCAAAAACGCCTCAGTCCGTTTTGCAGGCATGGATTGTTTCCCGCAGGGTCTGGATAATCTGCTTCCAACTGTCACAAGCGGGCACGAATTCGTATTCGAGCAGGTCAGCCAGCAGGATCCAGTCCTCGTTTTCCAGCACGTCCGTCATTTCCGTAAGCAGGGAGGAAACCTGTTCCACACGGGTCATGAATTCGGCATCGGCCGAAACCGCGAAATTGTTTCTCAATACACCGATCATGCCCATAAAATCACGGGTTACTTCAAGCAAATCCTGCAGCATTTCCAAGGCTTCGTCATCGTCAGCCTGGCGGAACAGCGCGGCCACGCAACGGCTGCCGTTGCCCATGAGGTCCGTCACCTTATGGAGTTCTCCGATAATGTTTACGGCCATTTCATCGTAGGGCACGGAACGGATTTCCACAGATTGCAGCTCGTTGCTGGCAATGTCTTCCGCCTGGTGCGGGTACAGTTCACTGAATGACTCGTTGTTGATCAGCACGTCGGTCACTATACGGTTGGTCAGACCGCTGTCGGCCGAAGCGGAAACGAGCAGTTCTTCGAGATTGGCAAAGTTGTTGATGTGCAGCGCGCTTTCGCGTCCGTCGATGATGATCATGGGAAACCCCTCCTCAATATGGTCTTTTCGGCAGTTTTTTCTTATATGCCGTTTTGGCATATACAGTTATGCAAAATTAAGGCCAAGTTCATTCCGGCAGCAAGTTGCGCCAAGTGTTCAGAGTGTGCCGCAGCAGATCACCAAAGGCGATCAGGTTGCGCAGATTATCCGCTCGTTCTTGGGTAAGGCTTTTCCATAACCGGCTGAGAACGTTGAAGGCATCTTGCCCGTCAAACAGGTTTTCCAGGCGTTGGGAGGTGGCGAGAAACTGCCTGCCATGCGGTCCGGCTGGGCGCATCAAGGTCAGACGGCCCTGTTCCTGAAACAGATGCAGCAGGGCATCGGCCTGTTTCAGGATATGCCGTTGCCGGACGCGCAGTTCCAGCGATAGATCAGCGGCGGATTGCACCAATTCAGCTTCGGGCGGCGGCGTTGTTGTCAGTCCGTCGACTTCGTCAAGAAATTGGCGATACATGTGACGCTGCAAACGGATCCAAAGGCTGCGATCTTCCGTGTCGTGTCCGGACAAGGAGCGCAGATCCATATAACCCCGGTCATCGCGGCTCGAAACCCAGACTCGCGCCTGAGCCGCCGTATCCGGCGGACATGTCCAGGTCATGTCGCGCAGGTAGGAGGCGAGCAGGGGCCAGACCACTTCAGCGGCAATGTGCCGGACGCAGCGCATGTCCTGGCCGCAGCTTGAGCCAAAGGCGCAGGGGTGGCAGGGCAGTGCCGGTTCAAGCGAACAGCAGCCCTCAAGGTAGGGGCCTGTGTCCCAAGGCTGAGCCGTGGCCAAAAATAAAGCCAGACAGGGGATGCCGAGACCGGCGGCCAGGTGCAGTGTGCCGGTATCGTTGCTGACCAATAGCCGGACTTGGTGCAATATGGCAGCCAATTCCGGCAGGGATGTGCGTCCCACGCGATCAATGCCCGGCCCGCCTGCAGCCAGGTAGCGTTCAGCCAGATCCCGTTCGTTGGGCGTGCCGAGCAGTATGGGCATGAGTCCGAAGTGTTCCCACAGCCGCACGCCGAGCGCGGCAAATTGTTCAGCCGGCCATTGGCGGCGGGCTTCACTGGCTCCGAGTTGGAAGGCCACATGGCCTGAACATGCGGGCGCCTCCTGCCGCAGACTTTGCCCAACCAGAGTCGACTGGGCCGTATCCGGTTGGCGCAGTCGGTGCATGGCCGGGGCGTGCAAGCCCGAGGCCCGGAGAAACAGATCCACGATATTGTAAGGGCTGCACCCGCGCCGGCGGGTCGAGGCCTCAAAAAAGGCTGTCCAGGCGGAACCGTAAACCCCGAAACCGTGTTCATCCATGCCGAATCCCGAGATTTTTCCGGCTCCGGCGAAACGTCGGGCCAGCAGTTTGGCGGCTGTGGAGGCAGTCAGGTTGAGCACAGCTTCGGGCATGAATTCACGGATCAGAGTTTCCATCCAGGCGTGCAGCGTCAGCACGGCGTCGGGCCAACCCGCATCCAGGCCGGACAGTAGCCTGCCGCCGGGCAGTGGCGTCATGTGGCTCAGGCCATCAAGGAGTGTGGCCGCCGGAGCAAAATTCTGCTGGCAGATCAAACCGATTTCGTGCCCCTGCTGCCGCAGGCCGTGTATCACGGCCTGGCTTTGCAACAGATCGCCGAAACGGGTAAGATTGATAATCAGAATGCGCATGGCGCGAGCCTCGCCCTTCATCGTGATCGGGCGTTGTTGATGCAAACAATATGCCGAGAAATGCAGTTTTCGCCGCCACCGGACGGAGTGCTTGCAGGTGAAACGCGTCCAAGTCTAAACTTTTTGCCGGGATGTCCGATATGAATGAAGACGAGGTTTCATGTTGCCGACAATTATTTTATAATTCATTGGGGAGAACCCTATGAACCTACGGATATGTGGACTGTGCTGCTGCCTTGCGACCGGAATGCTGTTCACGCCCGCAGCCGGGGCGACGGATCTTTATTCCAGGCCGATTACCTCGGCTTCCGTCGGAGACAAGGAAGGGGATACATGGTGGGGGCCGGGGGGATCGCTGATTCCGGAAACGGAATGGCGCGCCTATGTGGGACGCAGATCGGCTTTAAACAGTCCCGGGACATTCAATTCATGGGGTGCGGACCCTGCCGGCAGGCCGCAACTTGGCGGCACGCGAAGCAGCGGAACAGCGAAAAAGTCCGTCGCGGATAAAGCCGCAACGGCCAAGCCTGTGGACCCGTGTGAAGAAAGGATCAAACAGGCATTGGAAGAAGCTGTGCGCACCGGAAAAATACCGGCTGCGCTCACACCCTCGGCGGTGAAGCAGGATTCTGTTCCGGCTGCTCAGGCGCAGACCGGAACAGATGCCGCGCCTGTTGTGCCGAATCCGGGGGCGGCCGTTCCCGCCGCAACGGCCCCGAATCCGGCCGCTGCCGGAGCGGCGCGGAATCCGTAACTGTTTGCGCGACATATCTTTTGTTCAGGCCGTTTCGGGATAAGCCGGAACGGCCTTTACAACGTCATGCTGGCTTGTGGTCATTGTATCTGAACACGATAAAGCGGCAGAGAAGATAATTGGCGATAAAGGAAATGCCGAGCATGATCAGGTAGACGGCATTTTCAAACAGCCTGTCGCCTGCGAATGGGCTGTGCAGCAATGCCAGAAGCAGCAGTTGAACCACGCCCAGCCGGATGGCGAGAAGCAGCGTATTTGTCAGGATGAATTTTATGAAGGCAGCCGGATCAAAGGTTTTGCCGACGGCGAAGGTCCATGTCTGGTGCATGAAATAGCCGAAGACAAGCCCGGTGCAGAACCCTGCTGTTGTGCTGCCATGCAGGCTGAAGTCCAGAAGGTTGAAACATGCCAGTCCCGCGCAGGCGTCGATGGCTCCGCTGGCCAGGGATACGCTGAAGAATTTGAGTACCTGGATCAAGGTCTGTTGCCGGGATTTCATGAGTCGTTTGCGTCACTCGCGCGGCGGAAGGTGTTTCGCATTGGGATGTGTTCGGATGGAGGAGGAAATCGCGCTGTGGTGCTCCATCATGTCTGACATGGCCCCAGAGTCCTCATGGCGGGAGAGGGATAAATTGCGAATAATCCGTTCATTATACATGTCCCACTGGCGCGTTACAGAATCCAGAATCAATCCCATTCCGAAAGTGGTAATCGCCACTATTTCTAACGCTGAGGCAAGTATGGCCAGCGGGACGCGGCGTATGAACCCGGTCTCGGCGAATTCCAGCAATACGGGAAAGCCGGCCAACAGACCCAGGCAAGCCGCGCATAAGGCAATGGTCGAAAAAAAAGCGAAAGGCTTGTCGTAGCGAAGAAGGTTGAAAATGGTCGACAGCACCCTCAGCCCGTCACTGAATGTGTTCAGCTTGGAAAAACTGCCTTGCGGCCGATTGCAGTAGCGTATGGGAATTTCAGCAATGCGGAATCTGTTCCGGAGGGCGAAGATGGTCATATCGGTTTCAATTTGGAACCCCTCCACTAAACGAGGATAGCTGCGCGCGAAAGTCCGGTTGAATGCGCGATACCCTGTCATGATGTCCGCGATATTCGATTTGAAAAAAGTGTTGATCAGTATCCTGATCAAGTTGTTCCCGAAATTATGGAACCTGCGGGTATTTTCCCTGACGTAGTCCCCTCGCGCAAACCTGTCGCCGATAGCCATGTCCGCGCGACCTTCGGCGACAGGAGTGATAAGTTCATGGATTTGGTCCGGCGGATAAGTCATGTCCGCATCCGCCATGACAAAAATATCGGCGTCGATTTCCCGTAGCGCGCGGTGCACCGCGTTACCTTTGCCTTGGCGGAACTCGCGCAGAAGCGTCCCTTCCTTTGTTCGTGTCAGGGCATCTTGTGCAATGCGCGCGGTTTCATCGGTGGAATTGTTGTCGATGACGCATATTCTGGCAGAAGGCATGGCATCGTGGAATCCTGCAATGGTGTCGGCAATGGTCAATTGTTCGTTGTATGCCGGCAACAGTATGGCCACATCGTAATCCGTTCGGGTCATGACGCTGTCCTCTTCAGGAAAATTTCGGCCTTTCATGGCCGCGCCGTATCAGGGGTTTGAGGCTTTCGGCTTTGGGCGGCAGAGCCACAAGCAGGCACAAGACAGAGGTCAAAAGAGGCAACACGATGATATGCACGAAACGGCTGTGGCTGACGCCGGATTGTCCCGGCAGCAGGCAGACCCAGACAAGGGGAACGAGCGCCGCGAACAGTATCACCCAGAGTCTTTGCGGGATGACTGTTTTATATTTTCTGATCCTTACGGCAAGAAGGACGAACAGGCCAGCCCAGAGCTGCCAGCGCGTTGCCTTGAAGTTGTTGAACAGCGCTTTGCGGATCATGCCGAAGCTTCGCGCGGGGTAGATTTCCAGGGTCTGTCCGAAAATGTCCGTTCCCGTGGGCAAAATTGCCAGCACAAGTCCCCATTTGACGCACCAGGGTATGAGAAAACCGAAACTCCAGGCGATGCCGGCCCAAAGAGCCTGGGCCAGGATCAAGGCTGGAGCGCTGCCGTCGCTCCAGCGGGCAAGGCAGAAACAGAGGATCGGCATGCCCAAACTGAGGCTGCCCATATTCAGAAAGGACATAAAGGCATCACAGGCGCCGATGAGGCCGAAAAGGACGATCGGCGCGTTGCTTTTTGTATGCAGAAGAGCTGCGATGCAGCCGGCCAGTACGACCCAGAACTGCACGGCGTGGGTGACCAGCAGAAAAACGTGCGGCGAACGGACGAACAGCAAAAATGGCGCCACGACAAGCGAGGCATAGGCACTCCCCAGGCGATAGCGGGCCGTGAAAAAAAGAGCGGCGAGCAGAAGCAGGCTGACGGCGGCGGTTACGATGCGCACGCCCTCTATGGGCAAAAAGGTATACAGCGATTTCAGGATGATTTGGTATCCGTGGATATACCGGGGGTATATTCTTGCCCCAGAAGAAAAATTGTTTTCGACGGCGGCGCGTAGACCCTCACATTCGCCGAAATGTGAAGCCGACAGAATATTCTGCAAGGTAGGCTGCAATTCCTTCGCCATGCCGATACCTATGCATTCTGTGAACATATCCAGGGAGCGCATGAAGAAATAAGTCGGGTAGTTGGTGGAGAAATATTCGGCCTTGGACGCGGCGGTGATGTTAGAGGCAAGGCGTGCATCCGGCAGGGACGCGACCGCAAAAAGCAGGACAAAGCCGACGATCAACAGGCCGAGTATGGCGGCGGACAGTCGCAGAAAGGCGCGAACTATACATTGTTCTTTGAGATGCAGCAGAAAACTGCGGCAAAACATGCCCATCTCTTCGGTTCGCTCAGAAAAACGCGACATAAGCGGATGTTTCATGATAAAATCCGAGCCTCAAATCCATTATTGCTTTTGTGCTCAAAGGAGCTTGAAAAACAAGAAGACTTTCTGCCGCCGTACCTGCAAGCCGGCATCAGTCCAGCACGTCGATCCATAAATACTTGTAGTCTTTTTCGGCATAGCCGTATTTTTCCATGCAGTTTCTGAAGTATGCGGCGCGGGCCAGCGGGTGCGCATTGGGCATCATATCCCGAATTTTCCCCCTGCATTCGTCGATGGCTGTCTGGAACAGATACTCTTCCATATTGACCTGCTGTGGCGGAGACTGGGCGCATCCTGCCAGCGCCGGAAGAACGAAGACGGACAGTGCGCACCGTGCGAGCGTGTTCATAATTTCTCTCCGTGGATAATAAATTCTTCGTGTTTGGGGTACATTTCAGGGTGTTGCAGACCGGGCGCCCGGCAACGGTCGACGCACGATTTTGACCGGACTTACCGCATGCGGCAGCGACTGCAATGCGTTCTGGGCGATCAGCCGCCAGCGGTAGGTATCCGCCATGGTGGTCGGGCAGTATTGGAAGATGAGCAGGCCTTCTTCTGCGCTGTCCGGCGTGAGTTCGAGAAATTCGTCCGGCCTGAACGGGCAGTTCAGGCAAATGTCGTCAGTGCCCGCCTCCAGTTCCAGCGCAAAAATGTTCGCATTTTCGTAAGCGCCATTGAGTTGTCCGGCAAATACCAGGCAGTAGCCGGTAAAGTCGGCGGTGGCCTCCCCCCAGGCGAACATGTTGTGTTGATCCCGGGGAACCGGCGGGCCTTCCTTACCGCAGGCGCAGAGCACCCCGATCAGGAGCAAGGGCAGAGTGAGACGGACAAGGCGATCAAGACGGTTCACGGTTATTCCCCCATAGTGTTTTCCATTCGCAGACAAGTTTGAGCGCCGTAAGCGGCGTGATGTCGTCCGGATTCAGATCCCGCAAGGTCGTGAGCAGAGGATGCAGGGGTTGTTTTACGGG
>Ga0082212_10000306_pt1 | contig 71079 bp, 61 predicted proteins | sample TergutNt197P3_FD_71548 | JGI IMG/M metagenome (GOLD analysis project Ga0082212, IMG submission 71548) | Neocapritermes taracua P3 segment gut microbial communities from Petit-Saut dam, French Guiana - Nt197 P3 | ecosystem: Host-associated > Arthropoda: Insects > Digestive system > Gut ...
TATCTTGTTCCCAGAAAGAAGTTTATTACTATTGACAACGAAGAGACGCTCTTGCGCTTGCTGTCGTTATGTTCCCGGTCTGCAAATGAAGCTTATCAGAAACTGAAGCGGACAACACAGCCTGCTCAGATTGTGTTGTTTTGATGTTTGTTGATTTGTTTGGGGGTTGCGGTAGGCCACTCAGTGAATGTCATTGAATGTAGAAAATAATGTCAACTCCCGAATTCTTGACACACTCTCCCTCCCTATGGTATATTAGATCTTAAGACAGGGGGAAAACTCATGTTTGTATTAGGGGTTGCTTTTGTTTTGAATCTGCTGTTGCTAAGCCTCGTTTTATCATATAAAAACGTGGTGTGTTGTCGCATTTCAAAAACATAAAGCCGTTCACTCAGCAAGAAGTTTTTGAATCAAGGTAAAAGAAGGCCTGGGCGATGATGAATCGCACAGGTCTTTTGATTATAATATACTAAAGCAACGGAGGGACTCAGATGAACGCATTAAGAGACATCACCATCGGCGGCATGTTGGAGGAAACAGCGAACAAATTCCCGACCCACCAGGCGGTCAAGTACATTGAAATGGAGTTTAACAAAACCTACTACGATTTCAACCGCAAAGTTGACCGTATTGCCAAGGGGCTTATGGGTATGGGGCTGAACAAGGGCGACCATGTCGCCGTTTGGGCTACCAACTATCCCCAATGGCTGGTACTCATGTTTGCCACAGCCAAGATTGGTGTCGTCCTTGTCACGGTCAACACAAACTATAAAGAATACGAATTGGAATTCTTACTTAAGCATTCAGACAGCAAAGCGCTGTTTATATGTGACGGGCTCAAGGATATTGATTGCGAAAAAATCATCTATTCCATCTGTCCTGAACTCAGAACATGCGACAAAGGCAAATTAGAGTCCCCAAAACTTCCCAACTTAAAAATGATCATCTCTTTTGACAATTATTATAGCGGCATGTACCACTGGAACGAGATTGAATCCTTTGGCGTCCTCGTTTCAGAAAAAGAATATGGGGACAGAAAAGCAAGCCTTGATCCGGATGATGCCATCAATATGCAGTACACATCAGGAACGACAGGGTTTCCCAAAGGGGTTATGCTGACCCACAAGAACATTGTCAATAATGGTCTGTCCATTGGCGATTGTATGAAATTTACAGAAAATGACCGTCTCTGCATCCCGGTTCCCTTTTTCCATTGCTTTGGGATGGTGCTGGCAATCATGGCCTGCGTTACTCACGGAACGACGATGCTGCCCCTGCTTTGGTACACCCCCATGAAAGTGATGCATGTCATTGAATACGAAAGATGCACAGCCGTTCATGGCGTGCCCACCATGTTTATCGGCGTCCTGGAACATCGTGATTTTGCTGAATATGACTACTCAACCCTCCGCACGGGCATCATGGCGGGATCTCCCTGTCCCATTAAAGTGATGCAGGATGTTATAGATAAAATGAATATGCAAGATATCACCATAGTCTATGGACAAACAGAGGCCTCGCCGGGATGTACACAAACAACAGTTGACGACAGCGTGGAGAAGCGTGTCAATACTGTTGGCAAAACATTGCCGTTCATAGAAAGCAAAATTGTCAATCCCGACACCGGCGAAGAAGTTGGCGTTGGCGAAAGCGGCGAGTTCTGTGTGCGTGGATATAACATCATGAAGGGCTATTACAAACTGGAAGAGGCCACCAAGGAGGCTATTGACAGCGAAGGCTGGCTCCATACGGGCGACCTGGCCACAGTTGATCACGATGGGTATTATAAAATCACAGGACGCATCAAAGATATGATTATTCGTGGAGGCGAAAATATTTTTCCAAAAGAGATTGAAGACTTTATCTACACTCATGAGGCGGTGGCGGATGTGGCCGTTGTTGCGATTCCGTCTAAAAAATATGGCGAGGAAGTCTGCGCGTATGTTATTTTGAAGCAAGACGCCACGGCGACGGAGGAGGAGATCAGAAGATATGTCAATAAAAGGCTGGCTAAACATAAGGTGCCCCGCCGCGTCTTGTTTACAGACAAATTTCCTCTTACCGCAAGTGGCAAAGTGCAAAAATATATTCTGCGTGACAAGGCTGTGGAGGAGTTGAAGTTGGAGGGGTAAATGGGGTAATGGAATGGAGTAAATGGGGGAAATGGGGTCATGGCATCACAGTTGAATATGCCGTCCAGATGTGTCATAATTAATACTAAATCTGGTGAGAAAACATTTATAAGTATGCCATAAAGGGTGAATAATGATTATAGTGTGTTCTTTGCTGTGAAAGGGGGTCACTATTCGCAAAATGGAGAGTAACGACTTTGATAAACCGAATCAACTGAATGACCTAAATAACCTGAATAAGCCCAAAAAACAAAAACCCTCAGAGCCGGGAACGCCGCCGAATCGCAACGCCATGATGAATGTTTTGATTATGGGGATCTGTATCACATTGGCAGCGTATTTTTTCAATAATTTTTTGAATTCTCAATCCAAGGCCGAGATTACTTACAGCCAGTTTATGGAACTTGTAGAGCAGAATACTGTGGAATTCGTGGAGATTGGGGATACACAGCTGCTGATCCAGCTTAAGGCTGACGCGGAGATAAAGACTCTCAATTCAGTCCTGGGTTTCCAGGACAGTGCCACGCAAAAAAAGATCGAGGAAAAACGGATCTCTTACTATACAGGCATTGTAGAAGATCTCCAATTAAGGCCATGGCTGCGTGAACACGATGTGGATTTTACCAAGGCCATTGCCGATACCAATCCACTCCTTTCCTTTCTGTTTATGTGGGTTCTGTTGCCGTTACTCATCTTTTATTTCATCTATCGCAGCTTGATCAAGCGGATGGGGGGAGATAGCAGTGGCAGCGGCGGCGGGTTCGGCGGATTTATGAATGTCGGAAAATCAAAAGCCAAAATGTATCACATGGAAAAGGCTACAGGCGTGATTTTTGCGGATGTGGCCGGGCAGGATGAGGCGAAGGAGAGCCTCAATGAAATGGTGGATTTTCTGAACAACCCGGAAAAATACAAGGATATTGGCGCCAAACAGCCCAAAGGAGCCCTGCTGGTGGGCCCGCCAGGGACGGGCAAAACCCTTCTCGCTAAGGCTGTCTCCGGGGAAGCCGGAGTTCCCTTTTTCTCCTTGTCAGGATCCGAATTTGTAGAGATGTTTGTAGGCGTGGGGGCCAGCCGTGTCCGGGATTTATTCGAGCAGGCAAAGAAACACTCGCCATGCATTGTTTTTATTGACGAAATTGATGCGATTGGCAAGAGCCGGGATAACCAGATGGGTGGCAACGATGAACGGGAACAGACATTGAATCAGCTATTGTCGGAAATGGATGGGTTTGACTCAACGAAGACAGTCGTCATTCTGGCAGCGACCAACCGCCCGGAAATCCTGGACAAAGCCCTGCTCAGGCCCGGGCGCTTCGACAGAAGAATTGTTGTGGAGAAGCCGGATCTGATTGGCCGTGAAGCCATTCTGGTCGTCCACGCGGCTAAGGTTAAAATGGATGACAGTGTGGATTTGCGGGAGATTGCGCTGATGACCAGCGGCGCGGCAGGGGCCGACCTGGCGAATATGATCAACGAGGCCGCTCTGCATGCGGTACGCATGGGCCGCGAGGCGGTGAGCCAGGCGGATCTGATGGAGGCTGTCGAAACCGTGATCGCGGGCAAAGAGAAGAAAGACCGGGTGCTCAACAGCAAAGAGAAACGTCTCGTGGCCTATCACGAAGTGGGCCACGCGTTAGCTGCTGCTTTGCAAAAGGAATCCATGCCGGTTCAGAAGATTACCATTGTGCCGCGGACTATGGGGTCTCTGGGTTACACCATGCAAACCCCTGAAGAAGAGACATACCTGATGACAAAAACCGCCATGGAGTCGCAAATCACGACCCTTCTGTCCGGGCGCGCGGCTGAGGAAGTGGAATTCAGTGAAATGACCACTGGGGCCGCCAATGATATAGAGCGGGCCACAAAGATGGCGCGCAGTATGGTGACGCAGTATGGCATGAGCGATACGTTCGGCATGATGGGTTTGGAGAGCGCTCAGAACCAGTATTTGGACGGGCGCAACGTACTCACCTGCTCCGAATCCACAGGGGCCGCTATCGACAGAGAAGTACGCGAAATTCTCAAACAAAGCTATACCCGGGCCGTCGGGCTTCTGCAGGAAAACAGGGAAGCCATGACACGGATTTCCGAATATTTGGTTGAAAAAGAGACCATTTCAGGGGCGCAATTTATGAGGCTGCTCAAAGGGGAAGAGATGTCGTCTGCCAACGAGGCTGCCTCAAAAGACCAGGGAAAAACATTGGGTGAGATCACAGGAGGGAACACGGAAGTTACGGAGGTTGCCGATCCAAGCGCCGTTGACCAAGGAATCGCCGAGACCGATAATGGGGTTTCGTACGGAGCCGGACTGGTAGGCCATCAGACCTGAAAAGGAGATTATGCGTGGAAACAAGAAGACCTCCGGTAGGACATGAAAACTTTGAAGAGATTCGCACAGAAGATTTTTATTATGTGGATAAAACATCATTCATTACAACATTGATGTGCAATCGAGGGAAAGCCAATCTCTTTACACGTCCCCGCCGCTTTGGCAAAACCCTGAATATGAGCATGTTGCAAAGCTTTTTCGAGATCAACAGAAATAATCAAGACCTCTTTGCCGGGCTGGATATTGCCCAGGAACCGATCCTCTGTAAAGAACATATGAACAAGTACCCTGTGATCTTCCTGACCTTGAAAAGCGTGGAAGCCGAAGACTTTACGGGCGCTTTGGCAAGGATAGGAGTTCAAGTTGCCAACGAATGCAGGAGATTGTCTTTCTTGGCTCAGAGTCAACAAATCGGACCGGATGATCAGAGCGACTTCATGGCATTGAAGGCGCGAACCGCCACACCGCAGCAACTTAAGGATAGCTTAAAGACCCTCTCCCGTATACTCGAATCTCATTTTGGCCAAAAGGTGGTTCTGCTCATAGACGAATATGACGTTCCCCTGGATAAAGCCTTTCACAGAGGCTATTATGACAAAATGATTTCTTTCATGCGTATTTTCCTGGGCGAAGCTCTGAAAACCAACTCTTCGTTAAAGTTTGCGGTCATCACAGGGTGCTTGCGTATCTCCAGAGAGAGCATATTTACCGGGCTCAACAATCTCAAAGTATACACGATTACAGATCCTCGTCATGATGAGCACTTTGGTTTTACAGATGAGGAAATCAAAAGGATTTTGGAGGACTACAACCTTTCCTCAGCGTATGAAGAATTGCGCCAGTGGTACAACGGGTACCGTTTTGGGAAGAAGGATGTGTATTGCCCTTGGGATATCATGAACCATGTGGACAGACTCTTGGCGGATCCCCAGGCTGAGCCAGAGTCTTACTGGAACAACACCAGCTCCAATGATATGGTCAGGCGGTTCATTGATAAAGCCGATAGCAACACCCGTTATGAGATCGAACAGCTTGTTGCCGGCGGGTATGTGGAAAAGGCCATCAAAACTAATCTAACCTATGCAGAGGTAGATGAAAGCCTTGACAACCTGTGGAGCGTATTGTTTCTTACAGGATACTTAACACAACAGCCCACAGAAGAAAAGCTGTCCCGACACACCATGCGCTTGCGCATTCCCAATGAAGAGGTCAAAGAGATCTTTATTGAGAAAATTCAGAATTGGTTCGCGGAAAAGGTCAGAAACTCTTCCAGTCGCGAAGAGATGGAAGCCCTATACTGCGCCCTTCTGGAGGGAGATTGTAACATTATCGAAAAGATTCTGACCGCACAGTTGCGCACTACCATTAGCTATCATGATACCTATGAAGGCTATTATCACGGTTTTTTGGCGGGACTGCTAAAAGGCGGAGGTTTCTGGGGAGTAAGTTCCAATCGTGAAACTGGTGATGGGAGAAGCGATCTCCTGATTGTCACAGAAGATGGTGCAAAAGGGATCATCATTGAAGTCAAACGAGCAAATAGCTTGGAGGATATACCTATAAAATGCCAAGAGGCCCTGAGACAAGCCGAAACCAGAAACTATGCGGATGCCTTTTTGGAAAGAGGCCTTACCCGGGCTGGAGTATATGGGATCGCTTTCTGGAAAAAAAACTGCGGCGTTGCTAAGTGTGAGGAACGCAAGTGATCATAGCTGCCTAGCTGCCTATTGCCGTGTATCCCGGTAAGTTGTTAAACGCTCCCGAAGGTGAACATTTTGAGTTCAAGGAAGCGAAAACCCGCTTCGATTTCGGCGAAGCAACAAAATACTGCTGTGCACTAGCCAACTGCGGCGGCGGGAAGCTCGTCTTTGGCATTACTGACAAACGACCTAAAGGGACCCCTCTAAAAGAGTTACATCAGGTTCTGCCAAGCCATTCAAGAAGTCAAATCCAAGTTTTGCTTCGGGAATTACAAAACGAAACTTATCCATCTCTGCGCATCTTGATGCAACTAATGATTCTCCGATTGCCGAATATAATGTATTGACACTTCGCGTCTGTAAGGGACTATCATCTAACGCGGGCTACGCCCGCAAGTGGTCAGTGATCAGTGGTTAGTGGTCAGTATTGGATTTTCTTGTTTTTTATTGACGCTTCGCGTCTGTAAGTTACTAAAGCGGTTTGCCTGCGGATATAATTGGCCTTGGTTTGGTTGTGGATATGGCTGACCTTGGCTTGGCTGCGGATATGATTGGCCTTGGCCTGGCTGTGGATATGGGCGGCCTTGGTTTGGTTGTGGATATGGCTGACCTTGGCTTGGCTGCGGATATAATTGGCCTTGGTTTGGCTGCGGATATGGCTGACCTTGACCTGATTGTTGGGCGGGCTGCCTGGGGGGATATGAAGGAGCTTCTGCTGCAAAACCCAGCGCAACATCTTCCAAATACCCGTTGGGCGGCTGTTGAGCCCAATGCTCCTTCATATTCTCAAGGTCTTCTTTACTAATATTGGGATTGAGCCTTTGGATGCGTTTCAACATAGGCGGGTGCGTCGCAAAGATGCTTGACACACCCTTCCCAAACAGCATATGACCAAATTCTTGCGCTTTATCCTTATGATCCCTTAGTTTCGCCCCCGCCGGGACGCCGGAGATTTTCATCAAGGCCCCTGACAACCCTCTGGATTGCCGGGTAAATTGCACTGCCGACGCATCTGCCAGATACTCGCGCTGGCGGCTAATTCCCGCTTTGATGATCTTGCCAAATAAGACGCCAACATACCCAATGATCAACAAAACCAGGCCAAAGATCAGGGTGGGGATGCCATCTTTGCCTCTTCTGAGAGAGATACGCATAATCCATCCTGCAATAATACCCAATCCCATAATTCCAAAGATGATTCCGACAAAACGAAGGTTTATACGCATATCGCCATTGGCTATATGGCTGAATTCGTGGGCAATGACCGCCTGCAATTCTTCGCGGTTTAACTGATTCAATGCGCCTCTGGTAACGCCTATAACTGTGTTTTCGGGTTTATTCCCTGCCGCGAAGGCATTTATGCCAGGTTCATTTTCCAGGACATAAAGTTCCGGCATGGGGACACCTGAAGCGATGGCTATTTCTTCTACAACATTGCGATAGCGCCGCAATGTGAATTCCTGCACATCTTCCGGGACTTGCACGCCGCCTAACTGCCGCGCAATCTCTCCGCCTCCACCCCGCAGCGAGACAATACGGTACAGTGACATCACTCCAACAACTAAAAGGACACTTAGTGTTGCCCATATGAGCGCCTTTGTAAAGTATCCCTTTATCAATAATGTTGGGATATCTTCCAAGGGCATGTTGTAAATAAATGCCAATGATACCATCACCAGAAGATTAACCGCAACAACTGTGAGAGCAACCCCAAAGATAAATAAAATGCTCAAGCGAAGCGTACCCCGGCGAGCCTTATTCTGATATTCAAAAAAATTCACTGCTGATACCTGCGGATTTCCGTATCCATTATCATTCATTGCCGACCCCCCTCTGGAAATAGCAGGATTGCTGGATGGCCACCAACGCTCAATTTCATTCTTGGGTTGATTTTTGTCCTAGAACTGAACCTTAGGCGCTTCTTGAACCAAGTGCCGCTTCTCTACAGGAATCTCCAGCAAGGACGCCTGCTTAAACCCAAATATCCCAGCTGCAATCATGGTTGGAAAGGTTTCACGCTTCGTATTATATATCATAGCGGAATCATTAAATCCCTGACGGGCAAAGGCGACTTTGTTTTCTGTGCTGGTGAGCTCCTCACTCAACTGCATCATATTCTGGCTGGCTTTGAGATCCGGGTAGCCCTCTGCTACGGCTAACAGGCGTCCCAATACACTGTTTAACTGTCCCTCGGATGTTGAGAGCTGTGCCATGACTTCCGGGTTGCCCGGTTGAGCTTTGGCTGCGTTTAACCCGGCCTGAGCCATTGAACGTGCGGCCACAACGGCTTCGAGAGTTTCCCGCTCGTGACTCATGTATTTTTTCACAGTTTCGATAAGATTAGGAATTAAGTCAAAGCGCCGCTGCAACTGCACATCAATTTGGGCAAAGGCGTTTTGGTATCTGTTGCGGACGGCTACTAAACTGTTGTAACTTGCGATAAGCCAAAAAAAGACTCCTGCCAATAGGACGCCAATAACAATAACGATGATCAAGGATGTCGACATGTTCTCCACCTTTCCTTTACTTGGTTTTATTTCTTGCTTTCTTTCTTTTGTTCTTATTCTGCCATGTTTCCAGGATTTCCTGAACACATATGACAGCTTGAGGAAGAGCCTGGCGCACAGGATCGCTGAGTTCTGTTCCCCAATCCAAAGTGCGAGGCTGGATGCCGACCACGGCAATATGAGCAGGGTAAGCGTTATTCAATTTGGCCAGATTGAGGATTTCGGCGAAACTCACCTGGTGTACCGACATTTTGGAGGCAAAGAAATAGGGGACATCATCCCCGTGCCAAACCACCACATCTCCGGGAGGGCGCTTGGCCTCCACCGCGTCCAGAATAAGAAGCTTATGGGCGTCTTCAACGATACCGAGAAGAGGAAATCCCATGGTTCCTCCGTCAATAAGACCAATCTCAGGGGCGACTTTACCTTCTAAGGCCCGAAGGAGGTGGATTCCCACTCCTTCATCTTGCCTGACGAGATTGCCGATTCCTAAGATAGTTATAGGGTGTGAACTCAATAGAATTTCCTTCTCTCGTGGTTATTGAGCCTTCATTTAACCTTAACAGTCATAAGCTCCTTCCCGTCAGGATCGAGCAAGTGGGTAGCACAAGCAATGCAAGGATCATAGGAGTGAATCGTACGCAGCAATTCCACAGGTTCATCGGAAACTTCCATCGGCGTGTTCTGAACAGCAACCTCATAGGCGCCTTGCTGACCATCAGCGGTCCGGGGAGAGGAATTCCATGTGGTCGGAACGATGGCTTGATAGTTTTCAATCTTCTTATCTTTGATTTTGATCCAGTGACCGAGAGATCCCCGCGGGGCTTCACAGAAGCCAACACCTTTGCATTCTTTATCCCACGACTCAGGATCCCATTTTGTTTTATTGAAGGTCGACGTATCACCGGTGTTGATGTTAGCAATCAAGTCATTGTAAAGCTTCTCCAGAAGATTGACGCGCTGCTTAGCCTCCAAAGCTCTGGCCAGAGTACGGCCCAGAGTGGAGTGCAGAGCGCTCAGAGGGAGGTTGAGCTGCTGGAGAGCGTCATCAACAGCTTCCTGAGTTTCCGCGTCGCCCTTGGCATATGCAATGACGCAGCGAGCCAGCGGCCCAACTTCCATGGCGTTGCCATTCCAACGGGGCGCCTTGGACCAGCTGTACCCTTTGGTGGGGTCAAGCTCATCATAAGGCGGCTTGGGCCCGTCGTAGTCGGGAGTGGTTTGACCATCCCAAGGGTGAAGGCCGGTCTTGCTGGACTTGTCGCCACGATAATTGTACCAAGCATGGGTGATGAATTCTTGAATTTGCGATCCATCCTTGAGATTAAGGTCGCGAACATCCTCCATATTCCCATCTAACACGATGCCCCGAGGGACATAGAAACTGTCAGGATGATTGATATTCTCGGACGGGAAGTCGCCAAAGGACATATAGTTTGTGACGCCTTTGCCCCAGGTTTCGCCCTCATCCGCATAAACTTTGGCAATAGCCATGATATCAGGAAGATAGACTTTCTCCACGAACCTTTTGGCTTCGGCAATTTTAGCGGCTACCAGATTCAAGCGTTCCATATTGATGACATTGCTGTCATGAAGGTTGATAGAACAGGGAACGCCGCCGACTACATAGTTAGGATGAGGATTTTTGCCGCCAAAAACAGCGTGAATTTTAACAATTTCTTTTTGCCAGTCCAAGGCTTCAATATAATGGGCAACAGCCAGCAAATTCACTGAGGGAGGAAGCTTATAAGCCGGATGCCCCCAATAGCCAGTAAAAACACCGAGACGGCCACTGTTGATAATGCCGCGAATTTTTTCTTGGATGCCCGCAAAATAACCGGCATCGTTTGGAGACCAATCAGAAATAGATTGAGCGATTGCACTGGCTTCCTTAGGATCGGCCGCATTAGAAGCGGCGCTTGCGACATCAATCCAATCAAGACCATGCAGATGATAAAAATGAACGGTATGGTCGTGGACATCTTGGGCGGCAGCCATAATATTCCGGATAATGTTTGCATTCTTGGGGATGTCGATACCCAAAGCGTCCTCGACACTGCGAATAGAAGCCAGGGCATGGGTGTGGGTACAGACACCGCAGATCCTTTGGGCATAGGCCCAAGCGTCACGAGGGTCACGCCCTTGTAAAATTATTTCCAGACCCCGAAATATTGTCCCGGAGCTCACGACATTTCGCAGGCGTTTGTCTTCGAGCTGGGCCTCCATCCGAAGATGTCCCTCAATCCGTGTTACCGGATCCACCACGATTCTTTGTGCCATAGATTATCTATCCTTTCTTAAACTCCTTTAATCGATTATGATCAGCTTCTCTGCCCTATGAGTTTATTTGCATAACATATCGTCATCGCCGGGAGTCTTCGGTTCTGACTCATCAGAGTCTACCGTGCCGCCCTCTTCAGGAGATTCTGATTTTTTCTTCTTGTAGGCGTTGAAAAGGGATGTCCCGACAAGGGTTCCAAGGGCGCCGCCCACAGCCAAGGAAACCCCGGTAGCAGCCACGACTTTATGCGGCGTGTAATCTTTCGGAGGAGCGATGTCGGGGGCTTCAAGTGTTGTGTAGAAGGGGCCCTGATCATAAAACTTGTCTTCCGAACAGCCGAGACAAGGATGGCCGGATTTAATCGGATAGCTTGTCCCTTCATTCCAGCCGGTAATGGCGCACGCGTTCTTAGTTCGGGGTCCGCGGCAGCCCATGAGATATAAGCACCAGCCTTGTCTGGCCCCTTCGTCGTCAAAGTCGCGAACAAAGAGTCCCATATCGAAAAAGGCGCGGCGGTTGCAGGTTTCGTGAATGGTATGGGAATAAAAGGCCATCGGACGCCCTTCCGGCGTCAATTCGGGGAGCTTTCCAAAAGTCAGATATTGAACAATCGTCCCCGTAATGACTTCAGAGATGGGAGGACAGCCCGGAACCTTGATAACAGGCGTATCCTTCAAGTCCGGGTCGTTAGCGAGAATCTTGTGAACCGGCTGGGCGCTGGTGGGGTTAGGCGCAGAACCTTGAACACAGCCGTCTGTGGCGCAGGTGCCGTAAGCGACAACGGCGATAGCTCCCGCGGCGGCTTCCTTGAGGAGGTCTTCGCAAGTTTTGCCCCCGATGGTGCAGTAAACACCGTCTGCAGCGGTGGGAACGCTTCCTTCAACGACCAGCAGGTAGCCTCCCTTATGGATGACTCTCTCTTTGGCGTTTTCAGCCAATGATCCGGCCCCTGCCTGAAGAACGTCCATGTACTCTAAAGTAATCAAGTCCAAAATCAACTCCGAGGCAAGAGGGTGACCTGAACGGATGAAAGACTCGCTGCAACATGTACATTCTTGCAAATTCAAATAGATCACAGAAACTGGAGGATTCGCTTCTAAGGCTTGCACAATCTTGGGAACTGCCGTGGCCCCTAATCCCAGCATGGCAGCTGTAGCTGTACAAAGCTTCAGAAAATCCCGGCGGGTTACCCCTCTTTTTACAGCCTGTTGGTAACAAGAATCCTGCATAAATAGTACCTCCCCATGTAAGCCGATAGAAATAACGGCCTTTTTTCTAACCTAATCCTGTTTCTAAGCTGTACGGTTTGAACACCTAAAAAACAAATAAAAATCCAACGAGACTTAAAGCATCCTTAAAGCATCCTATTGTTTTTGAGTATTAGTATTCTTCAATATACCTAATAAATCCTCTTCCTATTGAGAAAAACCCGATAAAACGTTTTTTAATATAATAGATAAAAAATTTTGATGGATTCGCTCTCGAAAAAAGCCGAAAAAATATCATATGCAGTATCTATAATGAAGTAAAGGGGACGGATAGTGAGGTCAAGAGGGCTGATCATGACTTATAATGACTCATGAAAAATAAAAACTAAGGGTTTTTTCTTTCTATGTCGTATGATATAATACTTTATAATGTGAGATCGTGATGGTTTGGAGGGTGAATTATGGCACAGTTTCCGCAGGTCAGACCGCGGCGTCTGCGGCAAAACAAGGAAATCCGCAATCTTATCAGGGAGACGCGCATTCATTTGGATCGTCTTGTATATCCTATGTTTGTTATTCCGGGGAAGGATCTGACGGAAGAAATTTCGGCAATGCCAGGAGTTTTCCGGTACTCGGTGGATCGCCTTGTGGAAGAAGTATCCTACCTTGTTGAGCTGGGACTGAAGTCTCTGCTCCTATTCGGGTCTGCGCGCGAAAAAAGCTGGAATGGACATGAGGCTTGGGCTGAGGACAGTGTTGTTGCGGAGGCTGTTCGCGCCTTAAAAGAAAATTTTCCCAATATCTATCTTATAACTGATGTGTGCCTGTGTGCGTATACTGACCATGGACACTGCGGCCTCACGGCTGAGGATGCAGATGCGCTTGGGAAGACAGGTGTTTCTCCTAAGCAGGCAGCTTCGGCTAAAGGCGCTGAAGGATATCGGCTGCAGGGAGATACGATCCTCAATGATGAGACGCTGGATCTTTTGGCTAAAACCGCTGTGGCCCATGCCCGGGCCGGGGCGGATATGGTGGCGCCATCTGACATGATGGACGGCCGTGTGGCGGCGATCCGCCAAGCCTTGGATGAACAGGGGTTTACTCATATCCCGGTGATGAGTTACGCTATAAAATATGCGTCGGCTTTCTATGGTCCTTTCAGAGAGGCGGCGGACTCCGCGCCCAGCTTTGGGGATCGCAGCAGTTATCAGATGGATCCCGCGAACCGCGAGGAGGCGTTGCGAGAAGCAGCCCTTGATATAGAAGAAGGCGCCGACATTCTCATGGTTAAACCGGCGCTGGCTTATTTGGATATTATTCGTGAAGTCAAGAACACATATGGGTATCCTCTGGCGGCTTACAACGTCAGTGGCGAATATGCGATGGTGAAAGCGGCTGCGGCACGAGGGTGGATTGATGAGCGCCGTGTGGTTGAGGAGAGTATCACTTCTATGCTGAGAGCTGGGGCTGATATAGTCATAACGTATTTTGCCAAAGACCTGGCTCGGTATAAGTGAGTTGCAAGGGCTGTCCCGGCAATCGAACGTGTTGCTGAAGGATCCGGCTCTTTTAAAAGTACCTTGAGAAGGAGGAAGTGACTTGGGAAAGCTGGGATTAAGATTTCGCTTGCTTGTCAGTGTTATGGTGATTGTCATTGTTATGGCGGCAGTGAATATTGTGATCAATTGGCTGCGTTACGAGGAACAGGCGGAAAACCAAATGAGGGAAAAGGCTAAAACGGTTACTGAGCAGCTTATTTCAACGCGCAAGTTTATGGCGGAGAAGCAGTTTGCGATCAATAATGATACCAACACAGGGAGTTTCCAATTTAAGCACTTGAATCCGGCGGCTGTTGGCAAAGGACTCGGGGATATTTTCAAGGATAGAACAGGATATGTGCTTAAACAAACGAGACTCAAGCCGCGTGCCCCGGCAAACGCGCCGGATCAGTATGAAATTGATGAAATGGAAAAAATGATTGCTGAACCAACACTCGCGGAAACCTTCCACCGTGACACGTCGGACGGAGTACAGATGTTCCGTTACATGTATCCTCTTTATTACGAAACGTCATGCCTGGATTGCCATGGTGAACCGGCGGGATCGCTGGATATCTCGGGGTATCCTAAAGAAGGAAGCAAAGAAGGGGACTTTGCCGGCGCTATCAGTGTTATGTTTCCCACCCAAACTGTGGATGCTGATGTTCAGGGAAATCTTCTCACCCAAGGACTCATTTGGCTGATTATTATACTTGTTACTTTTCTCGTTATGTTTTTCATGATGGGCAGAATTGTTGTCAGACCTTTGCGGGCCCTGACCGCGAATGTGGACAAACTGGGCGGCAGGTCCTGGGAAGACAGCCGGATTGACGTTTCAAAGACCTTTGCTGAAATGCGCAGTTTAGGGGTGGCCTTTAATACCATGTCGGAAAACCTCAGACGCTCTTATACCACTCTGGAGGATACTGTGGAAGAGCGCACGCATATGTTGCGGGAGGCCAATGAACAACTGAAGCAGAAAGGCACGGAACTGCAGCGCATTAACTCGCTCCTCAGCGATTCTGACCGTAAAAAATCAGGGATGATAGCTGCCCTGAGCGGCGAATTACGTCAGCCCTTGAGCGCGATTATAGCCTTTACGCAAAACGTTATGGAAAATTCATATTCCCACCAGGATCAAATCCGATATCTTGATGATATTAGAGGAAATGCTCAGATGTTGGATGATCAGATCAGCGACCTGATGGCGATGTCGCAGATTGAGGCTGGACTTATGAGCCTTGATTATACAGAATTCAAGGTTGAAGATGTCTTCAAGGATCTCAGAAAAATAGTGAACCCAATCGTTGAGAGAAAGGGCCTGAAACTGAGCGTCGATATAGATTCCGCGACGTCTTCCCTGGTTGCTGATGAGAAAAAGGTTGTGCATATTTTGCGCAACTTGCTCAGCAACGCGGTTAAGTATACTCCGGAAGGCGGGTGGATCCGTGTTAAGGTTGAGCCGGCATCCCGGGAAGACGGGCAAGATATGATCTTAATTCAAGTGAGTGACAGCGGCATTGGGATTAAGCCGGAAGACCTGTCCAGTCTTTTCACTCAGATGTGGCAGGGTGAGCAAGGAAGCCAAGGCGGCCAGGATAATCACGGATTGGGTTTGGCAATTGTAAAAATCCTGATTGAACTCCATGGGGGAACAATCGATGTGAAGAGTATCTGGCAGAAGGGCACACTCTTCTCTATCAGGATCCCCGGCGGATTGGAACAATTTTGAGTTTAACGGAATTTTGGGGGAAGGATAATAATTGTGGGTATCACTTGAAGGATCGGGTTGAACGCTATCAACTGGGAGGATAATATGAACACTTACCCCGTTGCGCTTAAGCTCGCAGGTCGGCTTTGCCTCGTGGTTGGCGGGGGGAAAGTCGGCGAAAGGAAAGTCGCTTCGCTGCTTGCCAGTGGTGCTGCCGTGCGTCTGGTCAGCCCTGCGATTACAAAGCGGCTGATGGGATGGGCACGGCAAGGACCGATAGAGTGGAGGCAAAGGGCTTTTCAGGAAGAAGATTTAGAAAATGTGATGCTGGCGATTGCGGCTACGGATGACTATGAAGTTAACTGGGAAATTTCCCGGCTGTGCGATGAGCGTCACATCTTGGTCAATGTTGTGGATATTCCTGAGCTCTGCAGTTTCTATGTTCCGGCAATATTGCGGCGCGGTCTCTTGTCTATCATGGTATCTACAGCCGGCGCCAGCCCGGCTCTGGCCAGAAGGATTCGCGATATGCTGGGAGAGGTGTTTCCTCCCGTCTACTCTAAGTATTTGGAGCTGTTGGCCGGATGGCGGCGGCGGGCTTTTGCCGATATTCCGGATGCGGCCCGCCGGGAGGCTTTCTTGAAGCACATGGTCGATGATGTTACAATGCAGTTGATGCAAGATCAGAAATATGATCTCCTAAAGGAGCGATTGGAAGATGTTTATCGCGGTTATGGGAGTCAACCACCGCGGCGCCCCCGTTAATATTCGGGAAAGAATGGCTTTTTCGGAAAGCCGTATTAAGGATGCGTTTGCTGAGCTTCTGGCGTATCCGGGAGTGTCGGGATGCTGCATTGTTTCCACGTGCAATAGAACGGAAATATATATTGCGGCAACACAGTGGGAAATGGGGCGCGAAGCTCTCTGGGCTTTTTGGGCGGATCACTCGGGGCTGGATGTGACTGAAATCAGCAGATATACTTTTTGCCATACGCTGGAGAAGGCGGTCAGTCATCTTTTTCGTGTGACGTCGGGGCTGGATTCGATGGTGTTGGGGGAAACGGAAATCTTGGGCCAGGTTAAGCGCGCGTATAGGATGGCTCATGAAGCGGGAGCGACAAACGCGCCGCTCAATACCCTTTTCCAACAGGCGTTAAGCATAGGGAAGCGCGCCAGGGCGGAGACGGGAATTGATCGCAATCCTGTTTCGATTCCTTATATTGCGGTTGAATTAATTAAACAGGAATTGGGATCGTTGACGGGCCGCTCGGTTCTTGTGATTGGCGCCGGGAAAATGAGCGAAATGGCTCTTGTGCATTTAAAGGCCAATGGGATTAGCGGGATTGTTGTGTCTAACCGCTCTTATGCCAGAGCTGTTGAGATGGCCCAGGCTTTGGGGGGGCAGGCTATTAAATTTGATGGGATTATGGATGCGCTGGCGGAAGCGGATATTGTGATTTCCGGAACGGCGGCGCAGCATAGTGTGTTGTCGGCGGAGACGGTGGCTCGGGCTATGCTCCGGAGGCCGGAGAGACCGCTGCTGTTGGTGGATATCGCTGTTCCTCGTGATATAGAGCCTGAGGTACGCCGGATTTCGGGGGTGACGCTGTTTGATGTGGATGACCTGCAAAATGTGGTGGACAGATGTTGGCTGGAAAGGCAGCAGGCGGCCTGTATTGGGGAAAAAATTGTTGAGAAAGAGTGCGGGCTTTTTATGGAGAGGCTGGCCATGAGTACGGCGAACCCGACGATGAAGGCGCTGCAGGGCTTGGGTGAGGGAATTAAGGATCAGGAACTCAAAAGGGCGTTATCTAAGCTGGGCAATCTTTCGGACAAAGAAAGAACGGTGGTGGAGACGCTGGCCTCTTCTATTGCCCATAAAATTATACGGCAGCCTCTGTTGATGGTGAAGCAGATGGCGTTATCTGCTGACGGGCATTGTTACACACAGATGACGAGAAAGCTCTTTGGTTTGGAGGAGCTGACTGAGGACTGCACGAGAACCACTATACACCGCCTTGAGAAAGGTATAGCAGGAGTCGCAAATGAAAAAGAGCTTTGTGATCGGGAGCCGGAAGAGTCCATTGGCTCTGTGGCAAACAAACTGGGTTATCGAGCGCTTGTGTGAAATCTATCCTCAGTATGAGTTCAAGATCCGTACGTTTGATACCCAGGGTGATCAGGTTTTAGATGTGGCTTTGTCTAAAATAGGGGACAAAGGGCTTTTTACCAGGGAGCTGGAACAGGCTCTTCTGGAGGAAGAGATTGATTGTGCGGTACACAGCCTGAAGGATATGCCCAGCGTGATGCCGGAGGGTCTATATTTGGGTGCGATCGGCAAGCGGGAACACCCTGGAGATGTTCTGGTGAGCCGGGGGGTTGCTTTTCGTGACTTGCCTCAGGGGGCCCGGATAGGAACGTCTGCTTTGCGCCGGTCGGCCCAGCTTTTATGTGCCCGGCCGGATCTGAAGGTTTTTCCTCTGAGGGGGAATGTTCAGACGCGCTTGCGCAAGTTGGACCAGGAGGGGTATGATGGGATTGTTTTGGCGGCGGCGGGAGTGATCCGGCTGAATTTGCAGCATCATATTACGGAATTCCTGCCCACGGAGATGTGTTTGCCGGCGGTAGGACAAGGGGCGATTGCTGTCCAGTGCCGAGAGGCGGATACTTCTGTCCTGTGTGTTTTGGAAGGGATTGATGATGAACCTACACGGGTGGCCACGACAGCGGAACGGTCTTTGATGCAAGAGCTGGGCGGGGGGTGTCAGGTTCCCTTGGCGGCGTTGGCTGAGTGGCGAGAGGGGGTTCTCTCGATGGAGGCGCTGGTGGCGAGTCTTGAGGGAACACGTGTTTTGCGCGCGGGACGCACCCTTGCTCAGCAGTCGGGGTGTGATATTCGGGCGGCCCATGCATTGGGGGTTCGGGTGGCTCAGGATTTGCGCGGACAAGGGGCGGAAGAGATCTTGGCAGATCTGCGGCCGTGAAGGCCTTGAATTTGATGAGATTCAGGAGGGACTATGAAAAAAGGAATGGTTTATTTTGTGGGGGCGGGGCCTGGCGATCCGGGCCTCATGACTGTTAAGGGGCTTTCGTGTATACAGAAGGCGGATGTGATTGTCTATGATCGTCTGGCGTCGTCCAAATTGCTGGCTCAGGCGCCTCGCCGGGCGGAGTTGATTTATGTGGGGAAGTCTCCGGAAAAACATGCTCTGGTGCAGGAGAAAATCAATCTTTTGCTGGTGGAGAAGGCTAAGGAAGGCAAGTGTGTGGTTCGCCTGAAGGGGGGGGATCCTTTCCTGTTTGGCCGGGGAGGCGAGGAAGCGGAATGTTTGTGTGAACATGCGATTCTCTTTGAGGTTGTGCCTGGGGTGACGTCGGCCCTGGCTGTTCCGGCTTATGCGGGGATTCCTGTGACTCATCGTAATTATACGTCGGCTGTCTGTATTGTGACGGGCAACGAGGATCCTATGAAGGAAGATTCTGATTTGGATTGGAGCAAGATTGCGACATCAGCGGGAACGTTGGTTTTTCTTATGGGCATGGCCAACTTGGGGGCGATTTGTCAGCGCTTGATGGAGAATGGGCGGGCGCCGAAGATGCCGGTGGCGCTGATCCGCTGGGGCACACGTCCGGAACAACGGACGTTGATTGGAACTTTGGCGACTATAGAGACTTATGCCCGGGAGACTCATTTTACGAATCCGGCTGTCATTGTGGTCGGAGATGTGGTTAATCTCAGGGAAAAACTGGCTTGGTTTGAAAGGAGGCCTCTTTTTGGCAAGAGGGTTCTGGTGACTCGCGCCCGGGAGCAGGCCAGCCAGATGTCTCAGGCGATTGAGTATTTGGGGGGCGAGGCTGTGGAGTTTCCGACTATCTGTGTGGCTCCGCCCTTGAAGGAAGATGTGGCTAAGCTTGATACGGCTCTGGCAGAGGTTTCGGGATATCAATGGATTGTTTTTACCAGTGTCAATGGCGTCGTGGCCTTTTTTGACCGTCTGGCGGCTCTGGAGATGGATGTGCGTGACTTGAAGGGGCCGCGGCTGTGCGCTATTGGGCCCAAGACGGCGGATGAGCTGCGCGGAAAAGGGCTGCGAGTGGATTTTCTGCCTGAACTCTACCGGGCGGAGGCTATTGTGGAGGGGCTTAAGGGTGAGATTCAGGAGGGCGATCGGATCTTGCTGCCTCGTGCGGATATTGCCCGCAAGGTTCTGCCGGAAACGCTGACGATGTTGGGGGCTCAGGTCAATGAGATTGCTGCCTACCGGACGGTGCAGGCTGATGACGAAGGGGCGGGAGAGCGCTTGTGTCAGGAATTGTGTGAGGGCAGGATTCATATTGTGACGTTCACCAGCTCGTCCACGGTGACGAATTTCCTCAACCTGGTGGGGGCTGAGTCTATTCCGTCCTGGCGCAGTCAGGTGAGGGTGGCCAGCATCGGGCCGATTACGTCGGAGACGGCGGCAAAGAGGGGGTTGACTGTTGATATTGAGGCGGAGGAGTATACAATAGAGGGTCTGGTTAAGTCGCTGTGCGAGAGTGTACAATAAATAAAAAAAAAGAAACGCAGGAAGAAGAATAGGAGGGGTTCGTTTTATGATCAGCATAAGCAAATTGCTGTGCGATACGGAAAACTATGGGGATAACTTGCGGTATGCGCCGGGGAGTCATGGACAGCGCAATGGGGCTGTTTCCGGGCATGGTCCGGTGGTGGTGTGGAATTGCACACGCACGTGCAACCTTAAGTGTATCCATTGCTATTCGGCGTCGGATCACGAGAAGTATGATCAGATGAGTACGGATGAGGGGAAGAGATTTATTGATGATTTGGCGGACTTTAAGGTGCCGGTGATCCTCTTTTCCGGCGGAGAACCGTTGGTGCGTCCGGATTGTCTGGAGCTGATCGCGTATGCTCGCGAACGGGGACTGCGGACGACGCTGTCGACGAATGGAACGCTGATTACGGCGGAGAAGGCCCAGGTGCTGAAGGATCTGAATGTGGGGTATGTGGGGATTAGTTTGGATGGGCTGGGAGAGGTGAATGACCGTTTTCGCGGCCAGGAGGGGGCGTTTGACAAGGCGCTGCAGGGGATTCGCAATTGTTTGGCTGTGGATCAGAAGGTGGGCCTGAGGTTTACTATTAATAGGCATAATTATAAGTATTTGAATGATATTTTTGATTTGGTGGAGCAGGAGAATATTCCGCGGGTGTGTTTTTATCATCTGGTGTATTCGGGCAGGGGCAGCGCTATGATTGATGAGGATATCAGCAAGGAGGAGAGCCGTCAGGGTATGGAGCTGATTATGGAGAGGACGCTGGATTTTCATCAGCGGGGAGTGACTAAAGAGATTCTGACGGTGGACAACCATGCGGATGCGATCTATGTTTACTTGAAGCTTAAGGAGAGGGAGCCGGAGCGGGCGGAATATGTCCGGGAGCTGCTGCTCAGAAATGGGGGAAACCGTTCGGGGATTGCGATTGGGCAGGTGGATTGGCTGGGCAATGTTCATCCGGATCAGTTTACGGGAGGGCATTGTTTAGGGAATGTCCGGGAAAGAAATTTTGGCGAAATTTGGTCGGACACGAGCCATCCTATTATGGCGGGAATGAAGGATCGCAAGCCTTTACTCAAGGGCCGCTGTGCGGCGTGTGCGCATTTGGCGATGTGCAACGGGAACTTCCGGACTCGGGCGGAGGCTGTGTATGGTGATTTTTGGGCGGAGGATCCGGCGTGTTATTTGACGGATGAGGAGATAGGAGGCAGCTGATTAATGATCATTTCTTGGAATACGACGAATGCGTGTAATTTGTTTTGTGCCCACTGTTATCGGGACGCGGGGGCGAAACAGGATGAGGAGCTGAATACGGAGGAAGGCAAGCGTTTGCTGGATCAGATTGCTGAAGCGGGCTTCAAGATTATGATTTTTAGCGGCGGCGAGCCTTTTATGCGTTCTGATATTGTGGAGTTGGTGGCTCATGCCCGTTCGCGGGGGCTGCGGCCGGTTTTTGGCACGAATGGGACTTTGATAACTCCGGAGATTGCCAGGGATCTGAAGGCGGCTGGAACTATGGGTGTGGGGATCAGTCTCGACAGCTTGGATCTTGAAAAGCATGATCACTTGCGGGGTCAGGCTGGGAGCTGGGAAGGCGCTGTGCGGGGGATGAGGGCCTGCCGGGAAGCGGGGCTGGCATTTCAGATTCATACCACGGTTATGGAGTGGAATGACCCTGAGGTGGAGGCGATTACGGATTTTGCGGTGGCGCAGGGGGCGGTGGCTCATCATATTTTTTTCCTGGTTCCTACGGGCCGGGCGGTGGATATTGAGCAGGAGTCTCTGCGGGCGGAACAGTATGAAAATATTCTGGAGCGGATTATGCGGAAGCAGCAGACGGTGGATATTGAGTTGAAGCCGACTTGCGCGCCTCAGTTCATGCGCATTGCTAAACAGATGGGTATGGAGCTGCGTTATGAGCGGGGATGTCTGGCGGGAACGTCTTATTGCATTATTGGGCCTAAGGGGGATGTGCAGCCTTGTGCGTATTTGAATATGTCTCTGGGCAATGTTAAGGAGAAGTCTTTCGTGGAGATTTGGCGGAACAGCCCGGTTTTTCAGGAGCTGCGTACCTTGGAGTATCAGGGGGGCTGCGGAACGTGTGAGTTTAAATACAAGTGCGGCGGCTGCCGGGCGCGGGCGTATTTCTATCATGGCAGCTATATGGCGGAAGAGCCGTGGTGTTTGTATCATGGACGGAGGGGATATTGAGATCCGGCTCGCCGCGCAGCAGCACGCTCAGTGGGGGGCCAGGAGAGTGAGCTGCTTCATGCTTTTTGTGATAGTTAATCCTGATTCTAATCAGAAGACATTTGTATGAAAGCATAAAAATCCGGTATCTGTCCGCGAATATTTGGGCCGGAAGAGAATTTTTCAAAGGGTTTTTTGGGAATGTTGAAGAATATACACTTATTGTGATTGTTCTTGGCAGGGGGATATGTTATAATCTTTGTGCGGTAACTGCGTTGATTTGTGCGATAATACCGAATAAGGGGCGTGATAGAGTCGGGTATGCTGAAGAAGCCTGTCATGAAGATCGATGTCGAGAATGTCTCCAAGAAGTTCGGCTCGCGCTCTCTGTTTTCCGGTATTTCATGCCATCTCGGTGCTGGGGACTGCTTGATTATTACGGGGCGTAATGGTTCGGGAAAGTCGACTTTGGTGAAGATTTTGGCCCGGCTTTTGCGTCCGACTTCCGGGACTGTTGCGTTTATGTATGAGGGGCAGGAGTGCTGCGACTGGGAAGACTGTCTTTCCCATATCGGCTTTGTTTCGCCGGAAATTATGTTCTATGATAATTTAACAGGCCGGGAGAATTTGGAGTTTATGGCGCGTGCGCGGGGGGTTCGCCTTCTGCCTGCCCAGTTCGAGGAGACGCTGGCCCGGGTGGGGCTGGATTCCCGGGGATCTCAGTTTGTTAAGACGTACTCAACGGGGATGAAGCAGCGCTTAAAGTTTGCGGCGATGCTGGCTTTGGAGCCAATCGTATGGTTTGTGGATGAGGGCCTGTCTAATCTGGACGCTGATGGCCGGGGTTTGGTTCTTGATTTGGTGAAGCAGTCCCTTGAGAAGGGATGTGTGCTGATTATGGCCACAAATGATGTGCTGGAGGCTGAGTATGCAACACAAACCATCGCGCTTTCCTAGTTTTTTTATGAGTGTGGGAGCTGTGCTGCGTAAGGACGCGCTCAGTGAGCTGCGCAGCAAATACGCGTTTAGCACATTGGCGGTGTTTGCGTTGACCTGTCTGGCTGGGATCAGTATGAGTATAGGCGGTGGTGAGCTGACTCAGCTGAATCCGCAGGTGCAGTCGGTGCTTTTGTGGATTGTCTTGTTTTTCTCCGCTATGGCCGGATTGGGCCGGGTTTTTGTTCAGGAACAGGATGCGGGGACGCTGCTGACTTTGAAGGTTTCTGCGCCTCCTCAGGCGGTTTATTTTGGTAAAGTGATTTTTAATGTTTTTTTGCTGGTGAGCTTGAGTGTCCTGGTCTTAATTCTTTTTATAGTTTTTTTTGATGTTTCTGTGTCGGATTGGCTTTCCCTAATTGGTGTGCTTTGGCTGGGCAGTATAGGGTTGTCTATCATTGCGACAATGACGGCGGCGATGGCGGCCCAGGCCCAGGGACGGGCGTCTTTGTTTACCATTATTACATTTCCGTTGATTTTACCGGAGTTCTTGAGTGCGATTGAAGGGACTCGCGCCGTTCTGGCAGGTGAAGCGGTTGAGCTTACGCAGTTTCTGTTTTTGGGAGGCTATGGGGTGGTGGCGCTGGTTGCGGGCTCTATTTTGTTTGATTATCTTTGGATAGAGGGATAGAGAAAGGGGGCCAAAGAGATGTTGGGGAGGCTGTCTAAGGGAGATAACTTATTTGGAATTATTACTGGTGTATGGCTTGTGGCCACGGCTGTGGCTGTTTTTGCCTTACCGCCTGTTGAACCTATTGAGTATTTTGGGTATAGTGCACGTATTTTATTTTTCCATATTCCTATGGCCTGGATCGCTGTTGTGGCTTTTCTCATGGGGGCTTGGTGGGCGGTTCAATACCTGAGGAAGAGAGATTTGGCTCAGTTTCATCATGGTTCATTGTCCAATAAGGTGGGTTTGGTTTTTACCTTGCTGGCGACCGTCAGCGGAGCGGTGTATGGCAAATTGACCTGGGGAACTTTCTGGAATTGGGATGTCAGACAAACCACAATTTTTATTCTGCTGCTTATTTATGCCGCATATATTGTTTTGGGGTATTCGATTGAGGATGAGGAGAAGAGAGCGAGGATTTCCGCTGTTTATTCTCTGTTTGCTTTTGTTACGGTGCCTTTTCTGTTTTTTGTGATTCCACGGCTGGGAATTACCACGATACATCCTACATCATTTAACATGACTTTTAATATGGTTCTGGTTCTTGTTGCGGCTTTGCTGGGAATTACGGCTTTATTCATCTGGATTGTCCGCTGTGGCGCGGCTTATAGACGGAATAGGGTTGTCGAACCGACTGCGCAAGAGGAGCCGGCTTCTTTTGCGCAAACGAGTAAGGATTTACAGAATGGAGAGGATCAAACATGACAAAGGGCCGGATGAAAAGACGTCATATGATATATCTGGGCATCGTTGTGGTTTTTATTGTCATTTCCGTTGTGGCTTTTGCCGGTTCAGTGACGCCCTATGTGACTTTTGATGAGGCTAAGGCTAGGAACACGTCGGTGCAGGTTCGCGGAGACTTGGTTGGCGAGGTTAAAAACTTAGAGGACGGGCAAGGGATTGCTTTTGATTTAAAGGATGATAACGGAACGGTGGTTCAGGTCGTGTATAAAGGAATCAAACAGGACAACATGGATCATGCTGATGGGTTGGTGGTGCAGGGCAAAATTGACGGCGATGTTTTTTGCGCAAGTAAGATTCTCGTCAAATGTCCTTCAAAATATGAGAGCAAAGGAGGCTGAAAAGCTCAATGATTGGGATGATGGCATTGTTTTGTGCGGGGGTATTTACGCTTATAGCGATTGTGCTCAATGCACTGGATCTCAAGGAGTTGCCTGTTGGGAATGGGAGTAAATCAGGTCTCCCTTTGCAGGATGTAAAGCAGCGTACCCATATTTTTTATAATTTGTCTGTGGCGAGTCTTGTTGCGGCTTCGTTTTATTTATGGTTTATTATTCTGAATGATCAGTTTGCCTATAAATATGTTTCCAATTACTCTGCTACGGATTTGTCAGTGATCTATAAGATTACCGCGTTCTGGGCAGGTGCGGAAGGATCGTTCTTGCTCTGGGTGCTTTTGCATGGGTTGATCGGGCTGTGGCTGTATCGGCGGAAGGATGTTTTGCCGGGAGTCAAGCTGGTGTACAGCGCTGTGCAGATGTGCCTGCTGGTGGTTCTGACAATGAAAAGTCCTTTTATGCAAATTACGGGGCATGCGATGGACCTTACGGAAGGGGGGGGGCTCAATCCGCTCCTGCAAAATCCATGGATGGTTTCCCATCCGCCTCTTTTGTTTATGGGATATGCGGGGTTAGCGGTTCCTTTTGCCCTGGCTGTGGGGTCGCTGCGGGGCGGCGATTATAAGTCATGGATCAAGAAGGCGTTGCCTTTTTCGCTGTTTTCCTGGGCCTTTTTGGGCGTCGGGATCTTTCTTGGCGGGTATTGGGCCTATGAGACTTTGGGCTGGGGAGGGTATTGGGCTTGGGATCCGGTGGAAAATGCGTCTCTCATTCCATGGTTGGTGTGCGGTGGGTTGATCCACTTTTTGATCCTTTCTCTGAAAAGGCCTCCGAATGTCAAAGCGGCGGGTTTGGCGGCGGTATTCAGTTATGGGCTGGTGTTGTTGGGAACTTGGCTCACGCGCAGCGGCTTCTTTAAAGATTCTTCACAACACTCGTTTGCGGGCGAAGAGGCTAGGGTTATCATTATATTGGGTGTGATTGTTTTCTTGGTCGTGGCTGTCCCCTTGATCCTGTTTATAGTGAAATGGCCGAAGCTGCCGGTGGCGGAGGAGGAGGAGGAACCTCTCAAAACCAGGGGGTCTATGACCTGGTACGGAGCTATTGCCTTGTGCGTTTTTGGAGGGGTCGTGCTGTTCGGCATCTTGGCTTCGATAGTGACGGGGATCGTCAAAGCCCCAACGGAAATCGATATGTCGTATTATAATCCGACGGGACTGCTGGTGATGTTGGCTGTTCTGGCGCTCATGGTTCTGGCGACTTTTTTTGCCTGGGGGAAAAGCCCGAAAGGAACAGGCCAGAAAAAAGGGGCATCAAAGCAGGCGGGTGAAAATATAGGTGAAAATATAGAAGAAAAAGCTGAGGTCTTGGACCCGGTCAGGAAACCTGGCGGAATTAACGGATTCACACTCGGCGTGGTGGTGTTAAGCGCACTGCTGTTGATGGGGATTGGAGTGCTTATCGGCATTCGGCCTGACGCCGGTTTTATGAATATCTTGATGTTTGCGTTTATCCTCTTGGGATTGGCGGGAGCGGGCGCGGTCTGCGCCGCCAGTGTTCTTGCGTTCTTCAGGAAGGACGTGCGCAAGGGGATGAGCCGGGCCGCGTTATTTACCCATATCGGGTTGGCGGTTCTCACGGCGGGGATTCTGTTTTCATCCGCAGGAACACACAAGGATCTGCAGACACTTGAAGCTGGGGCGGAAAAGACGATTTTGGGCCGTCAAGTCACCTATATTGGTCTTGACGTAGGGGACTTCCGCCTTGACCGTGACGGGTATTTGATTGAACCGGGCACAGGGGAGGTCGTCCAGGGGTTTGCCAACAGCACTTTGCGGGGGACGGAGACAAAAGGGGTGAAACCAACTTGGAGCACGGATCCCGGCCCGGTCAACATGAGTCTTGGTATGCCGCATCCGGATCCTGCCTTGAAAGATTTCGTTCTTACCGGCTTTTCCGTCACTGGAAAAGGTGTGGTTATCGGAGTTTATAGGGACAGCGCTCAGTCTATTTCGGAACAGCTGTTCGTGGTGCCTTTGGAGGACTTTATCTTTAACAATGACGGCAACATGATTGAACCCTTCACAGGAGTGCTTGTCCCGGGGTTTGCCAACAGCTCTTTCCAGGGAACGGCTGCTGATGTCGTGGAGCCAGCCTGGAGTACGGATCCCGGTCCCATCACTCTTAGCCTGGGTATGCTGCATCCGGATCCTGCCAAGAGTGATTTTGCCCTTGCTGATTTCACTGTTGATGAGAAAGGTGTGGTTACCGGGATCTATGCGAACGGCCTCATGGAGATGATTAGGGAACAACTGTTTAGGGTGGCCATGAAGAATTACACCAATCCTGGTGGTTATGTCCAAAGATTTGTTGTAGACGGTGAAATTGTTGAAATCACAACAGGTATGAGTGAAAAATTTGGAGATCTGCACAAGCCGGCTATTTTATGGTCGTTGGTGGAGGACTACTATATGGCTCCCGGCCATATAGAGAACCAAGAAAGTTCTGACCATGAGCTGGCCCAAGGAATTCCTGTGGAGATCAAGATTGATAAGGAGACGATCCGTGTCAGACTGAAAGAAATTAAAATGGAAAATCCGGATGCTGATGATGCTTCCGCGTATGCCTTGTTTGATGTTGTTTACAAGGAAGAGCTTCAGGAGGTTCGCCTGGAATGGATAAAAACCGACGCCGGATTCAACCCTGTGCCGGTAATTATGTTTGATAAATATGAGTTTAGGATGACGGAGATCAATAACGAACAATCGAAAGTTGTTCTGCGTGTCAAGAAGGAATATGAACTGCAGCAGGAAACGCCTATTACACTGGCAGTTGCGGACGAAAAACTTACAATAACGCTGAAGGAGTGCGGGGCGGGCAGCGAGGATTCTGCCGCTGCCAATACGTCGTATTTCGCTGTGTTGGACGTGGCTCGGAACGGAGCAGTTCAGGAGAATGGAGAGATCCAAGAGAACGGAGAGATCCAAGAGAACGGAGAAGTCCAAGAGAACGGAGAGACCCAAGAGAACGGAGAAGTCCAAGAGGTTCGTATTGAGATGACGAGATCCGGTTCTAACGCGAATTGGGTTTCTGTCCCGGGGACGGTCTTTGATCAATATACTTTTGAGTTGACAGGAATCAGCGTGTCCCAGAATCGAATAGCGATAGCGATTCAAGATATGAATGAAGCTATCATTAATGATAGAGTGAACATGGAGGTTTCCACCAAGCCGCTCATGGTTCTTGTTTGGCTCGGCACGATCTTGATCAGTGCGGGTATAATCTGGGCGGCTCTCAAAAGATGGGGTCCTAGTCCTTTTCAGGATTTACGTAACAAAAAATAACAAAAAGGAGGCGATAATGTGAAAGCCGGCAAGCAATCTTTCAAAATGGCAGCGATTGGGTTCGTTGTCGCGTTGGTTTTAGTGGGCGCTGGCGGGGCAGCTTACGCTTACATGGAATCACCCAGCTTTTGTGGCGGATGTCATGCCATGCAGGAACAATATCATTCATGGAATGACTCCGCGCATCAAACTGTTGATTGCAGTGACTGCCATCTGCCCCACGATAACATTGCTAGCACTTTGTGGGCCAAGACTCAGACGGGTGTTGTAGATGTCTATCAGCAAGCGACGAGAGGGTATGATTTAGAAATCACAGTTACCGAGAAGGGCAAGGAATATTTACAGAAAAATTGTATACGTTGTCACGAGCCTGCGATCAAAGAAACCGGAATGGGCTTTGATAAGGATGGTGACGGCAGAGACTGTACGTCATGCCACCGGAACCTTGTTCATGGCGGCAAGACGATTTCACAATAGGGGAGGGATCTGATGTGAGTACTGCCCAAAAAGTATTGGTTGGTGTGGTGATCGTTGTATGTTTGGTCGTAGGCGGCGTCCTCGGCTTTTTACTTGGAGGAGGCAATGGCTACAAGGTCGTTGAAACTGACTCAAAAGGAGTGAGTGGCAACAAGTACGATCCTGCATCGTACAAAGACAAGTATCCGCTGCAATATGCAAGCTATATGGAAGCGTCTAAGTATCCTGAGGGCCGGGATAAACCCGGGGATTTTGGCGGGGATAAACTTTTTGATCATGTGAATGGAGGTAAACAGACCGAATTAGTAACACTCTTTGGTCCAAACCCGTTCAGTGTTTATTACGCAGATGACCGCGGTCATGTCTATGCTCTCGATGATCTTTTCGATTCAGGACGTACCAAGGGTCCGAATCCATACGATCCACCCAAAACATTCAGTCAAAGGGGCGCCTGCGTCACATGCAAAACTCCATACCTGGAGCAAATCTTTGACGACAACAAGTTTGGGAGTGATGATTGGGGTTTTGCCAAGGTACCTTTCGATGAAATGAGGGACAGCTATTTTGACGATCAGATGAAGGAGCATGGGTCAATCAACTGTGCCACCTGTCACGATCCGGAGACCCATGAGCTGAGGATCATTAATAAGGCTCTGAAGTTTGCCTTTGAAAAGGGGATTCCTGGATACAAGGATGGGGAGCCCATTGACTGGGAAAAGGCAACCAAGCAGGAAATGCGCACCTATGTTTGCGCGCAGTGTCATGTTGAATACTACTTTGAGCCTGACACTTTCAGAGTGGTTTTCCCATGGGATAATGGATTGGAGTTTGACAAACAATACGAGCACTATAAAACGGAGCCCAATGGCTTTAAGCAGGACTTTAAGAATGGGACTTCCGGAGCGGCCATCCTAAAAGCGCAGCATCCTGATTTTGAAGCCTGGACGACCGGCGTTCATGGCAAAGCCGGTGTGGCTTGTGCTGATTGCCACATGCCTTATGTGACCAAAAACGGAGAGAAATATTCGACTCATGATGTGACCAGTCCCTTGCGGACCGTGGAAAATTCTTGTATGCAATGTCACAATGATCAAACAAAAGAATGGCTGATCGATTCTGTGACGAGCATTCAGGCTAATTTCTGGGTCCAGCAGCACGAAGCCGAGTTGGCTGTGTCCAAAGCCCACCAGACCATTAAAGCTGCTAAGGATGCAGGGGCCTCTGACGAAGCTCTGGCCGAGGCACTTGAACTCGTTAGGGAAGCACAATGGTATTGGGATTTTGTAGCCGCTGAAAACGGTATGGGCTTCCACAATCCCGATCAAGGAATGAAAGCCACTGGTCAGTCCATTGTGAAAGCAAATGAAGCTATTCTCTCCGCTTACAAAGCCGCCGGCAAGTCACTGTAGGCAAGCCGCTTTCAAGCCCCTTTAAAAACACGCCTTGTGGAAAAAATCACTTCGAAACAAGGTGTGACAGGAAAATGTTGAGACAGAAAAGGACGGGACCTCTTTTTCGTCATCAGCACAACAGATATCAGTGGGGTGTGCGGCAAGTGTGCCGCACACCTTATCTATGAATGAATTCTAAATTGCCAAAAGGGCATGGACATTGTAAACTATAGGGTGTAAAGGTATCTCAAAGGAAGGTGGATGCAGTATTGGATCAGATAGACAGGGACTTGCTGAATCAGATTCAGGAGGAGATTCCGGTGACGGAGCGGCCCTATGCTCAGATGGCGGAAAGCTTGGGAATTAGCGAAGAAGAAGTGATAGAGCGCCTGGCAGTCTTCAAGAACCAGGAAGTGATCCGTAGAATGGGGGGGGTTTTTGATTCCCGGCGCCTTGGCTATAAGGGAACGCTGTGTGCTATGAAGGTGCCCCGGGAGCGCATTGAAGAGGTGGCGGCGATTATCAATCAGTACACGGGAATTACACACAATTACTTGCGCCGCCATGACTACAATATGTGGTTTACTTTGTTAAGCAGGAGTCTGGAAAAGACGGAGAAGATTTTGGCGGAAATCCGCAGAAAGACGGGGATCGATGACTTGATGGATCTGCCTTCGCGCCGTTTCTTTAAGGTGAGAGTGAATTTTGATGTGAAGGCGACTTAGATGGGAGATGGGAGATAACCTGATGGATTTTAACGAAGCGGATAAGAAACTCATTGTTGAACTGCAGGCGGGTCTGCCCCTTGTGTCCCGGCCTTTTGCCGAATTGGGAGAAAGAGTGGGTCTCAGCGAAGCTCAGGTTCTGGGGCGGGTGCGGGAATGGAAGGAGGCAGGTGTCCTCAGACGGCTGGGGGCAGCGCTGCGCCATAGAAAGGTGGGGTATTCGGGTAATGCCCTGCTGGTCTGGAAGATCCCAGAGGATCGTGTCGGCGAAGTGGGAAAAAAATTCGCGGCTTTGCCGGAAGTGAGTCATTGCTATGAACGGCAGGTGCTGCCTCAGTGGCCGTATAGTCTGTATACCATGGTGCATGGGGCAACGGAAGAGGCCTGTCTGGCTCTGGCAAAGAAGTTGGTTGACTTGGCGGGAGTGAGTGAGCATGACTATGATGTTCTTTATAGTTATGCGGAGTTGAAGAAGAGCAGTATGGAGTATTTTGCGGATTAATGCTGTTGATTCCCGATTAATACCGATGAGCATAATACAAGGAGAGGACAGAAGTGCCCATGAAAAACACGAGAAAGTCTGAAGACCTCTTTGCGCGGGCAGGCAGAGTGATACCGGGAGGGGTGAACAGCCCGGTTCGGGCTTTTGCTTCTGTAGGTCTCACGCCGCGTTTTATCGCACGGGGCGAAGGATGCAGGATTTGGGACGAAGATGGTAATGAATATATTGATTATGTGTGTTCGTGGGGGCCGCTTATTTTGGGACACAGGCATCCGAGTGTCGAGGCGGCGGTGCGGGATGCGTTGGGCCGGGGATCTACTTTTGGCGCATCGACCCGGGGCGAGGTGGAACTGGCTGAGAAGATTGTCCAAGCTTTGCCGGGGGTGGACATGGTTCGCCTGGTCAATTCGGGGACGGAAGCGACCATGAGTGCGCTGCGTTTGGCCCGGGCTTTTACGGGGCGCAGTAAGATTGTCAAATTTGCCGGATGTTATCACGGTCATCACGATTCTTTGCTGATTAAAGCCGGATCAGGGGCGCTGACCTTTGGGGCGCCGTCGAGTCCGGGCGTGCCGATAGAGGTTGCCAGAAATACGCTGACAGCAGGTTATAATGACTTGGCCAGCTTGGAAGAAGTGTTGAGCGCCGAAGCGGGGTCAGATGCCGGCTTGGGATCCGGGCCAAAAGCCGGTCTGGGATCCGGGCCAAAAGCCGGATCAGATGTTGCCGCGGTCATTGTGGAGCCGGTGGCGGGAAATATGGGATTGGTACTGCCGGAACCTGGATTTCTGCAAGGGGTTCGCCGGGTATGTGACATGTATGGGGCTTTGCTGATTTTTGATGAGGTCATCACAGGGTTCCGTCTGGGCTATGGCGGCGCTCAAGCCTATTATGACGTCGTTCCGGATCTGACTTGCCTGGGCAAAACCATTGGCGGCGGGCTGCCGGTGGGGGCTTATGGCGGCAGACAGGATATTATGAGCATGATTTCTCCCAGCGGCCCTGTTTATCAGGCCGGAACTCTTTCGGGAAATCCTCTGGCTGTGGCGGCGGGGCTGGCCACTTTGGAGGAGGTGGCGCAGGAGGGTTTTTACGAAGACCTTGAGAAGAAGACCGGCGTTTTAGCTGAGGGATGGAGGCAGGCGGCTGAGAATGCGGGGGCGCCGATCTGTCTGAACCAGATGGGATCCCTTATGACAAGCTTCTTTGTTCCGGAGGGGACATTGAGGGTCACGGATTTTGAGACAGCCGGCTCGGCGGATACACAGCGATATGCGGAGTTTTTTAAATATATGCTGGAACAGGGTGTCTATTTGCCTCCGTCACAATTTGAGGCCTTGTTTGTGTCCGCGGCCCACGATGAAAAGAGCGTGCAGAGAACGATAGAGGCGGCGCAGCATGCGTTCTGGCGTTTGGGGCAGGACTAAAACCGGAACCAAAGAGGAGACCCAAAGTTACAGCCCCTAAAAGGTATAATACAGAAGTTATGCCACAAATTATAGTCGGAATTTTTAAAAAAAGTAAGACTAAAGGGCTTTAATAATGTTTTAAAATGGAGTATAATGTAAAAAAGAGCATAGATATTCAATGTTGTATGTGGCAGCCTGTGAGGAGGAACCAGATGAAAGACATTGTTCAAATACTGGGATTAACTTCGAATGGAGATTCGGAGGTATTACTGCAGCAGCTAAAGAAGCGCAAGATGGAGGCCATGCGGAAGCTCTATCATGTTTCTAATGATGCTGAGAAATCGCAACAATTATACAACCTCCTGGAAGATATAGAAATGGCCATATCCAATGTGCATGCCAGGGAACTGCCTAAGACGGATTCTACGGCGCTTGTTCCTCGTGGAAGGAGAGGTGAGAGGATAGAACATCCGCAAAAGAATCTGTCCCTGTCTAAAAAGGAGGGTTCTTTTGAGAAGAGTGATGGCGAGAAGCGAGTCAGTGATACAATGTCAGCTCTTACATCCTATATCCTGCAAGAATATGGAACCAGCGAGGTACAGAAGGAAGGGATATCCCATAAGAAAGAGGTGTCTGGCAAGAGCGAGGCATCTGGTAAGAGAGAGTCTGCTAAGAGGGAGTTTGGTAAGAGGGAGTCTGGTAAGAGGGAGTCTGGTAAGAGAGAAACTTATGGCAAGACAGAAGCGCACAGAAAAAAAGGAACATCTGGAGAGGCGCTAAGAAGTGCTTTTTCTAAAGATGACTTGGGTCGGGCACACCAGAATAAAACCCGTTTCGCAGAAGATGAGGCTAGGGGCTTTTTTTTAACAGAATCTGGGCATGAGGACAGGATTAGTGAAGAAAAGGGTCACAAGGAACCTGTCAGGCAGTTAAAGGCTTCGTCAAAAGCTTTCCCAAAAAAAGACCCCGTCAACCCGGACGAGATTGCCCGTGCGCGCCAAAAGCTTGAAAAAGCTTTGCGTTCACGTGACCAGGAGATGGATCTAAAAAAAGACCTCATCAATATTGACGAAGTTAATTTGCTCAGGAACAAAAAGCCGAGGGCGTCTGCGCAACTCAAGTCTTCTGTTCCGGCAAAGGCGTCTGCTCCGCCCAAATCTTCTGTTAGAGCCAAAGATTCTGCTTCGCCCAAATCTTTTGCTCTAACAAAGGACGCTGTTCAGCCAAGCCCCTCTGCGCAGTCTGAGGCTGCTGCGAAAAAAAAGGTTTCCACACAAAAAAGGGCTTCCCTTCACCCCAAGGCGTCCGTTTGGCCCAAAACTTCTGAGAAAGAAAAAGCTTCTGTTCAGACTGGCGAGACTTTTGTTGAGACAAAAAAAGCCGCTCGGGAGGAGTCTCTGGTTCGGACGGAGTCTCCGATCCGAAAGGAGTCTCCGATCCGAGTGGAGTCTCCGGTTCGGACGGAGTCTCCGATCCGAAAGGAGTCTCCGATCCGAGTGGAGTCTCCGGTTCGAGAGGAGTCTCCGATCCGAAAGGAGCCTCCGATCCGAGTGGAGTCTCCGGTTCGAGAGGAGCCTCCGATTCGAGTGGAGCCTCCTGCCCGGCCCAAGCCTCAAGTGCGGCGAAGCGCTTCCCTTCAAAAAGAGCCTCCGATTCGAGTGGAGCCTCCTGCCCGGCCCAAGCCTCAAGTGCGGCGAAGCGCTTCTCTCCAGAAAGAACCTCCAATTCGAATGGAGCCTCCCACTCGGGCCAAGCCTTTTGTGCGGCGAAGCTCTTCCCTCCAAACAGAACCTTCGATTAAACAAGAGCCTGCTGTCCGGCCCAAGCCACCGGTTCAGGCAAGAGCTGACCTTTGGTCAGAACCGCCGAGCCGCTCAGAGTATTTTGCTCAGCCAGAGAGTTTTCCTATTCCACAAGAGAAGGGGGCTGACTCCGGTTTAATAAATGGGGCTATGGAGTTCGACGATTTCAGAGAGCCGACTCCGGTTTTGAACAATGGTTATAAATGGGATTCAGAGAGACAGGCTCATGAACAGCCTCAATGGAAAAGGATGGGCGGGGAGAACACGTGGGCTTCTGGGACGCACACCGCGGCCCCATTTTCCAGAGAGGCTGCTGGAGATGAGATTAAGGCCGACGCGGTTCTCCCGGTCGGCGCGGTTCTCCCGGTTGGCGCGGTTCCCCCGGTCGGCGCGGTTCTCCCGGTCGACGCGGTTCCCCCGGTCGGCGTGGTTCTCCCGGTCGGTGTGGTTCCCCCGGTCGGCGCGGTCCCCTCGGTCGACGCAGTCCCCTCGGTCGACATAGCTACCCTCGAAGAGACCCGCTTGGCGGAGGTGACTACGGGGATCATGCAGGCTGATCTACTTGCCAAGGTTAACGACCTGGAAACCCTCGTAGATTTTGGAAACATGTTTTGGCAAAGCCAGGACTATACACAGGCTTTGGACTATTATCGGCAGGCTGCCGAAAAAGGGTATCCTCCCGCGCAAAAGAAGATTGGCGACAGCTATTATTATGGCAGGGGCATTGAACAGGATTATAAAACGGCTTTGGGCTGGTATCTGAAAGCAGCGGAGCAAGGGTGGCCGGAGGCTCAGTGGATCCTTGGAGAGTGTTATTTTTGCGGAAATGGCGTAGAGGAAGATTATACGAAGGCCGTGAAGTGGTATCAGAGAGCGGCGGAACAAGGGGTGACTCAGGCCCAGTGCAATCTTGCTGACTGTTACTTCAATGGCAAAGGGGTTGCCCAAAATTATTATGAAGCCATGCGATGGTATCGCAAAGGGGTGGAGCGGGGCCATCCTCAGGCCTATAAAGGACTTGGCGACGGCTATTATTCCGGATGTGGTACGGGTCAGGATTATGCTGCGGCTGCGCAATTTTATCAAAAAGCGGCAGAGCGCGGCAATATAGAGGCGCAAATCAATTTAAGCAGCTGTTATTATTATGGTGAGGGGGTTACGCAAGATTATACCAAGGCCTTGACATGGATGAAAAAAGCGGCTGAACGGGGCAGCTCAGTGGCTCAGGTCAATTTAGGGAGCTGCTACTCTCAAGGTATTGGTATACAAAGAAATCCTCAGGAAGCTGTCTCATGGTATCGCAAGGCGGCTGAGCAGGGGGATGCGCTGGCTCAGATGTATGTGGGCAGCTGTTATTATTTTGGGGATGGCGCCCCCAGGGATTATGACCAAGCGGTATACTGGCTGCAGAAAGCAGCTGAGCAGGATAACCCAGATGCTCAGTTTAATTTAGGAACCTGTTATTATCAAGGTCAGGGGGTTGCTCAAGACCAGCAAACAGCCCTGCTTTGGTATCAAAAGGCGGCTGGCCAGGGGCATGCTATGGCGAGGGAGATGTCGGATAAGATTGAGAGGAGTCAATTTTCATGGTAGACAAATAAGGGTCTGGCGCCAGCCCCTAAGGGACTGTAAGGTCTTATTGCCCTTCTTGGGCCCGTCTGAGGGCCTTTTCCCGGATATTCTGATCCATGAGCCACAGGGGATCGAAGGGGATGTCGCCCTGGGATGCGGAGAAATGCAGGTGAGGACCTGTGGAATAGCCGGTTGAGCCGATGAGGCCGATCATGTCGCCGGTTTGGATCATATCGCCTACTTTGACATGGCAGGCATTTAAATGGGAGTAGCTGGTGAAAATATTGGCGCCGTGGTCAATGATAACAGTGTTTCCGGATATGCGCAGGGGGAAGGACAGCACCACTTTGCCGGGCGCGGCTGCGGTAACGGGGGTGTCTTCGTCGTCGGCGATGTCCACAGCGTTGTGGGAGCTGCTAAAGACACCGTTGGTATAGCGGGCTTCCCCGTAATAGGTGGACAGGCGGCCTTGGTTCGGCATGGTGAAGGCGCCTTTCCAATAGGGATTGGGATGACTCTGGGCTTTGGCGGCGGTGGTTTTTTCTCTGTCAAAGCTGTAGTTTTCGGGGATGGCTAAGGAAACCATCTCTGTGGAGGCGGCCATATCTTGACGGGTGAAGGTCTTTTTTTCTACGGTGAATGTGGTGGAGGCGATTTCGCTCCAGGCGGACTCCCGGGATCCTTGGGGAGAGGGAATATGGGTCTGCACGAGGATTTTAGCGGTGTAGCTGCCGGGCTGGACTGTATTGGCGATGGGGAAGTACACGGTGGCGAAGTCGGCGGTGGCGGAGTCGGCGGTGGCGGGGGTGGTGTCGGAAGCGGCAAGAGTGTCTGAACCTGAAAAAAAGAAAGGGATTTCTTCGTCCAGGAAGGGGATCTGAAGTTTGTAATCATAGGTTTGCGGGGAGCCGGTGTGGGTCAGGACGATACAGCCGAGGGCGCCCTGGGGGTAGGCGGTATGGGAGGTAAAGGGATGTACCCCCGAGGTTAGGCTCATGAGAAAGGTGCCTGTGACACTGCCGTGATAGCTGGGGTCTTTGGCGCCGTAGGTCAGAGTGTAAACAGCGATGTAGTGTCCGCTTTGTTCGGGCTGGATACTGGGGCGTCCGGCGAGGTCGAGGGTACCGGCGGCGGCGGATTCGAGATCGCCGACCTCCAGGGCGTAGTAGGCCAGGGAGGTGGTATCGGCTGATTCAGGGGCGAGCAGGGTAAGCCGGCTTAAATCGTGGACTGTGACAATGTCGGGAGGGTGTGTGGCGTGGGTTCGCGAAAAGGACAGGTTTTTTTTCTGGGGGGCCAGTGTGCGCCGAAGGTCGATGCTTTGGCCGTAAAGGGGCACAGGCGCAGAGGCGGAATTAGAATGGGAGGCGGATCCGGAGTCGGAGGAAAGGGAGAGATGGGCGGCCAAAGGCCACACAGCGCTCATATATGTGCCTTGAAAAGCGTGTTGTTTGAGCAAGGCGCGCGTCGCTTTTTCTGTTAAGAGATACGTGTCGTCTTCATGAGGTGTATTGTCTGTGTTATCGGAAGGATTTATGATGTTGGCGGAGATATTGGATGCCCAAGCGCGCTGGCTGTCTGGATCAATCCAAACACGGAAGAGAGAGGTGTTGCCGTTATTCATGGTTGTTTGTACAATGAAATAGGAGGGGGCTTCTGAAGGGGAGACTTCCTTTCGGCCTGATGTCAAAGCGTGATAGATGCTCAGTCTGCCGGAGGCGTTTGTTACGGCACAGGATGTGCTGCTTAGAGGATGGCCGATGTGGTCTTGGTCTTGAGGGATAAGTTCGGAGACAATGAGGGAGGAGGGGCTGGCGTTGAACCATTCCCAAACAAAGGCGTAGGTCAAGAAGGCTGTGATCCCAAGAACAAGGCAGGAACAAAGAATGATGAGTGACACAAGATGTTTTTTCATGAAGTCTTCCTCTTAAAAGATTTTGTCGTGAATCAATTATGACAGATTCTCACGTGAGGAACAAGAGGAGAGTGCAGCGAAACAAGAGACTTTGCTTAAGAAATGAAGGTGTAAAGGTATGGCTAAGATCTTTATTAACCCAGGGCATGGGCCGAGTTCTACAGGAGGAGCCTTTGATCCTGGCGCAGTGGGGCCAACGGGACTGAGGGAGGCTGATGTCAACCTGAAAATTGGCCAATTACTGAATAGTAAGATTGGTTCTTTATGCACAACAAAACTTTATCAGGATGCCAATCTCACCATGATATGTAACGAATCGAATCGTTGGATGGCGGATTGGTTTGTGTCTATTCATGGCAATGCCGCGGCGGCTTCGTCGGCCCATGGCCTGGAAACATTCTGCTATTTGTTTGGCGGGCAAGGGCAAAGATTAGCCAACAGTGTTCAGACGCAGCTTGTCAAGCTCCTGGGACGCGCTGATAGAGGGGTCAAGGAAGGTAATTTCCAGGTTTTGCGCAATACAAACGCCCCGGCGATTCTGCCTGAAATCGGATTTATCTCGAATCCTCAGGAGGAGGCCCTGATGAGAGGGATAGAGTGGCAGGAGACCGCGGCGGAAGCGTTGGCCATTGGCATATCAGATTACATTGGCTTGGGGTATAAACCCTCTGCGACTGCTGTACCTGAACCGCCGCCGGTTCTACCACCGGATTTGGGAGAGGGAGCTATGGAAAATCTAGTGGTATGGTACGGCGAAGCGGATGCTTCAACAGCCAGGTATCTGATGACAAAGCTTGGGTGTCCGGGGATGCCTTTTTCTCAATGGAGCGCAAACACAACCCCGGCGAAAACAGTCTATAAAGTGGGGGGCGCTGCCGCCGCAGGAACTGTGTTGTTGGCGGGGAGCACCCAGTATGAAACGGCTCGGGTGGTATTGGATTGGATCGCCAAGAACTAACGCGGGCTACGCCCGCAAGTGGTCAGTGATCAGTGGTTAGAGAGCTTCAGGATTAAAGAGTTGAGCCTTTTACCATAAGATCCTCAACAAGGATTACAAAGAGTGGATCAGCGCCAAATCCGCGATAATTGCTGATGCAAAAGAAGATACCAGGAGTCAGTGCAACGCAGACATTCACGATCTGCCTTCTTGTCATATTTTTATCCCTTCTGCACCAAGGTGTATCAAATGTCTTGGATAGGAAATGATAGGAAGTATGCAAGAAGAGAAAAAAACTGTCATAAAAGAAAAAAAGCCGGCTGTCAGGCAAGAGAATAAACAGGAACGTCCTGTTCGGGAAAAAGCTGCGGCTATAGCCTACAATGATATGGGCGTGCCCCGGGTTGTGGCGAAAGGGGAGGGGGAACTGGCTAAGAAGATTCTTGAACACGCCGAAACAGAGGGCATCCCCATCCAAAAAAATGAGATTCTCGTGGATGCCCTTCTCAACGTGGAACTTTCTAAAGAAATTCCGCCGGAGCTTTACGAAGCTGTGGCGGAAATATTGGCGTTCATTTACCGGCTTAATAGACTCAAAGGCAAAACCTGATGCACTGCGAACAGAAAGGGAATAAAGTCACATGGAAATGGGTTGTTGCTGCCGTTGGCGATCCATCTGTTTTTGCGCGAAAACTTCAGCAATAACACTATTGTCACCCAAGGAAATTCCTGATAGGCGCCATTCGCGGAAAATCCGCCAAAATTGTTTTTCAGTCAAAGACGCTGTATAAGGTTCGGCATCTTCATCAATGGGCCAAAAAACATCTACCCATAATTGGCCATGATCATCCAGAACGAAGATGAAATGATGCAGTTCGGTGTTCGCATCGTCAAGGTTGCGCATGAGGATGCGGGAACGACCGTTAGGGAAATTGGTTTTGAGATACGACAGATTCACGTTAAGCTTTCTCCCCCTTTCATGTTCATACAGTGAGTTCAGGAAAGGGTCATTGAAACTTTGTTCATTAAAATAAGAATCTTCCTCTTTAAATTATACCATGAGTTGAGGTAAAATGAGTATGCGAAGCCTATTTTATTGATGGTAATTTTTGTTTTAAAGGGGTCAGAAAGACGGTGTTTCCAGTTTTTATATCACTTTCCTATAGTGACTTAGAGGGCGGTTACGTGTTGGCTGCCAGGCGTTTTGAGGGTATAGACGTCGGTTCAGGGGATCATAAGGATCCTCTAAGTACCAAAAATTTACGAAATTCCCAGAATCCCCAGAACCCCCAGAATCACCAGAATCCCAGGTATGGGGAATTTTTCTGGCGGGATGATTTTTCGGAGCACAAAAAAAAAGAAGTCGGTCAAAAATTCAGCGATTTTACTCGCGGTTTCACAGTGATTGGGCATGGGGTAGAGAATACTCTCAGGGAAAGGGTACATGCCCTTGTTGATTTCAGGCATAGTGAGGCTTTGGGTTATTCCGGTCAGAATGGCTATTCTGGTGAGGGTGCGGCGCCGGCAAGACCCTTGGAAACAGGGATCTTGGATACGGCAGTTTTGGCCCGGGTCTTTTTCCCACGTATGAAACACTATTCCCTGGCGGCCCTTGGGACAGGTTTGGGTTTGGGGTCGGCGCCTGTGGAGACGCCGGCGGAAATCACGCAGGCCATAGGCCGTATTTTTATGTTGTGCTGGGAAAAGGCCCTCAGCTATGATGTGAGCTATTTTCTGCGTGTGGAGGAAGTTGTCAGAACGACTATTTACTGCGGGCTGTTTGAAGAGATGAAAAAATCTGTGGCAGGGGGTCCGGGCCGAGGGGTTATGACGGGCCTTTTTGCCCGTGAAGAGGGGGAAGAGGCCGGAGGAACCAACAGTGCCAACAGCGTCAAGGGTGTCAAGGGCGCCAATGACGTCACGGGAAGCAATGATGTTAAGGCGTCTTGGCAAAAAAGGGGATCTCAGGTTCCCAAGGATTTTCAGTGGCCCGCTTCCTGTTTTGGCAAGAAGGGGCTTTTGGCGTCGGCTCTGCCGGGGTTTGAGAGCCGGCAGGCTCAGGTGGTGATGGCTCAACATATTGTTGATGCTTTTGACGCGGAGAGCCACATGGTGATTGAGGCGGAAACGGGAACAGGAAAATCTATGGCCTATCTGCTGCCGGCTCTCTGGTGGGCGAAACTGATGGAGGAAAAGGTTATTGTGGCCACTCACACCATTGTGCTGCAGGAGCAGCTGTTTACTAAGGATTTGCCTTTTTTGGCCGAGACGCTGCCTTTTTCCTTTCGGGCGGCGTTGCTGAAGGGGCGCAATCATTATATCTGCCCGCTGCTGTTTGAACAGAGTTTTCCTCAAAGGGAGGGATTTGTGGCGACGCGCGGGGCGGCTCATACGGCATCCGGAGGGACTGACGAGATGGTTTGGCCAATGCTGCTCAGCTGGCTGCGAGAGACAGAGACAGGGGATTTCAATGAGTTGCCCCGGCTGCCTCAATGGGGTGCGCTGTGGCAGAGGCTTAATGCGGAGACGGCTCTGTGTTCTCCGGCCCGGTGCCGGTACGCCCGCCGGTGCTTTATGCTTAAAGCGCGTCAGAAGGCTCAAGAGGCGGATGTGGTGGTGATTAACCATTCCTTGCTTTTTTCGGATATGAAGATGGGCATGCTGCCGGAATATCATTATTTGGTGGTGGATGAGGCCCACCATCTTTATGAGAGCGCTCTTGCCCATTTGGGGTTTGCGTTGAACCGTGAGAATGTGTCCCGTTTGACGGAGCGCTGGCGCAAGACGGGCCGGGGGTCGACTTACGCCATGTGGCTGGAGGTGGCCCGAAAAATGGGGGAGATGTGTTCGGAGTATGATTTTCAAAGTTTTACGGAACGTCTCCATGAGTGCCCGTCTCTGGCGGCGCGCATTGATGAGCAGGCGGCTCAGACTTTTGATGTGTTGGCGCAGATCTTGGGAGATCGCGTCACGGCCCGGCTGACGCTGGAGAGGCTGCCTGATTCTGTCCGGGGGCTGTTTGCGGTGGAGATGGAGAATCTGAGCGGTCGTCTGGAGGGCTTGGACGGGGCTTTGCATGGGATGTGGCTGAGTCTTGACGGGGCGCGTCAGCTGGAGGAATTCAAATATGATATTGTGCGGGATAGGGCGCTCTTGGGGGAGTGGATTCGTGGTCTGCGTCAGGTGGCGGAACTGGAGGATGATCAGCGGATTACTTATGTGGAAAAATCCTCGGGGGAGAAAGTGTCGAGTCTGTGGCTGAAAAGCGCGCCGTTGGATATTGCCGCGCTGTTGGAGGATCAGCTGTTTAATGAGAAAAAATCTGTGATTCTTTGTTCGGCTACGTTGAGTGTGGCCGGGGATTTCCGTTATTTTATGGGCGAGATTGGATTGAAAAGGGATTGCGCGGGGACGTTGGCTTTGAGATCTCAGTTTGATTATCAGTCTCAGATGCTGTCCTGTATTGTTTCGGGGTTTGCTCCGGTGGGAGCTGGAGGGGAGCGACGGGATCTGCAGGAGGGAGGGAAGGCGGCGGGATCTGCAGGGGGCGTGAATCGGGAGGCTGTGAACTCAGAGGCGTATGTAAATGGCGCTATTGCGAGGATATCCCCTATAGAGGCGGAGGGGGGACTGGCTCGTGAGGTGGCGTCTTTTGTGGCGGAAGCGGCTCGTCTTGTGGGGGGGCGTACGTTGGTTCTGTTTACATCTCATCGTCTTTTGCGTCTTGTGAATCAAGCTCTTGAGGAGTTTGTGGGTGAGGACTCGGTTTTGGCTGAATCGTCTCCTCTGGAAATTCTGGCGCAGGGGATCCATGGCAGCCGTGATGCTTTGTTGGATGATTTTCGCGCTCATGCGGGGCGGGTGCTTTTGGGATCCAGCAGTTTTTGGGAGGGGATTGATTTGCCGGGGGAGGAGCTTTCCTGTTTGATCATGGTGCGGCTGCCTTTCTGGCCGCCTAGTATGCCGGTGATTGAGGCCCGTTCGGAATTGCTGCGAAAAAAGGGGCGCAATCCTTTTTATGACTTGCAGCTGCCGGAGGCGGTGATTCGTTTCAAGCAGGGTTTTGGCCGCCTGCTGCGCACCCGTGAGGATAGGGGGGTGTTTATTCTGCTGGATGATCGTGTTGTGACAAAAAGATATGGCATGAGTTTCCTGGCGTCTTTGCCTAAACGCAACCATATGCGGGGGGATAGGGAGCAGGTCTTGGGGAAGGTGAGGGAGTTTTTTCACTGATAGGTGTTAAATGGAGGGAGCAAAACATCAACGAAAAAGGTATCCTAAGGCGGGGAAGTAGAGGGGGCGAACATTTAACGCGCTCCATGCTGAGAAATTTCTGAGCGCCGCGCAGCTCAGAAATTTCCTCAGCAAAGTCGCCGCTTATAAATGTTCGCCCCCTCTACTTCCCCTTTGTTCGAGACTTGACGAGTTCCACCACCCAATCCACCACCTTCTGCCTACCTGCCCTACACCCAAAAACACACCTACGACCCCTTCGGCCAGCAGATTTAGCGCACTGTGTGAGCGTCGATTTAAGAGAAAACGCAAATGGGGGGCGTAGTTTTATAGCTACCACCTGGGCGGCTTTGTGCCGCTGGCGATGCAGGTACAGGCGCTGGAAGATGAGGGCGTTGGGAAAAAGCTGTACTACTACCAGAATGACCCAAACGGGATGCCCTTGCGCCTGTTAGATGAAAATGGGATAATAGCCTGGGAGGGGCATTATTCGGCCTTTGGGCTGGTTGATCGGGTGAGCGTGGAGGCGGTTGGACAGCCGCTTAGGCTTCAAGGGCAATACTTCGATCAAGAGTAGGGGTTGTGTTACAACCGGCACCGGTATTATGATGCGGGGGTTGGGTGCTTTGTTAGTGCTGATCCGATTGGATTAGAAGGTGGCGAAAATCCGTATCAGTTTGCGGCTAATACCCTTGGGTGGATTGATCCGTGGGGGCTTTTGGGTAAAGGTGCCCACTTTTAACTCTTCGACAAGAATTGTTTTTCATACCAACAATACCGGATGGAATGTGTGTTACTGTGTTTTCGTCAATTCTGCGACGGAAAGAAGGTTATTCAATATCTTCTATTAGAGATGTTGTTGGAAAATGTATTGTTCAGTTTGCATGATTTCGAATAAAGCAAGAGTGGAAGTTTTATAGTTTTAACATTTAAAGAAAGAGGAGTACTTATGAAGTTGTATATTAAGCAAAAAGCGTTTTCATGGCGGGACAAATTCACCATTAAGGATGACAATGGGGCCGACCGCTGGTTTGCGCAAGGGGAATCTTTCTCCTCGGGGCGCAAGCTGCGCCTTTATGATGCGTTTGGGAATGAGGCCGCGTTTATACGGCAAAAGACAATGTCGTTTCAGCCGCGCTATTTCATTGAATTGGGTGGGGCAGTCTACACAGTCAAAAGCGAATTCACGTTTATGCACACAAGGATTAGTATTGAGGGTGTCCCATGGAAGATGAATGGAGATGCTTGGGCGCACAAGTTTGAATTATATGATGACATGGGTGCTATTATGCGCATTTCTAAGCGCGGGTTTATCTGGGGAGATTCTTATGAGCTGGATATTCTCAACCCGGATCATGAACTGCTTTGCTTGTGTATTGCTCTAACTGTGGAGTGCATGCAAGCTGATGAATCGGAGGCGGCGATGATCACGAGCATGTTCTTTTAATGCGGGCTTTGCCCGCAAGTGGTCAGTGATCAGTGGTTAGTGGTCAGTATTGGATTTAGTTACAGCCCCTAACGTCTTAAAAAAACTGGAGGTATTTATGGCAAACCCTGTTGTGACCCTGGAGATGGAGAATCGAGGTGTGATGCGTATTGAGCTTTATCCTGATGTGGCGCCGAATACGGTGCGGAACTTCGTGTCCCTCATCAAACAAGGATTTTATGATGGTCTTATTTTCCATCGGGTGATTCCGGGCTTTATGATTCAGGGGGGCTGCCCCGAGAAGAATGGAACGGGAAATCCCGGGTATGCTATCAAGGGTGAATTTGAACAAAATGGCTTTGCGAATGACCTTAAACACAAGCGCGGGGTTGTGTCCATGGCGCGGGGCCAGGCGCCGGATTCGGCAGGATCGCAGTTTTTTATCATGGTGGCGGATTCAAGCCATTTGGATAGGGCATATGCGGCGTTTGGCCAGGTCATTGAAGGGATAGATGTGGCGGATGCAATTGTTGCGGCGCCGCGCAATCAGATGGATCGGCCTTTGGAGGAGCAGCGCATGGTTAAGATGACTGTGGAGACTTTTGGCGAGGAGCATGGTGAGCCGGAAAGGCTTTAGAACCTCGCCAAGACGCAGAGGAGGAAAAAGTGTATGAAATTTTTTCGAGCATGTATAATTTAGAGGATAGAGGAAATACTAGGAAAGAACATCTCTTTTCTCCTCCTCTTTCTTCCCCCCAGATTCTTGGGGGTTTTTTTTTGTGTGTTTTGAGGAAATGACTTTGTGCAACAGCCCCGTTCCGCTATAGGGCGCCAGCGTCATGGAGTGTTCTCTTCTTCTTCAAAAATCTCTGGTTTCTTGGCGCTCTTTTTCCTGCGTTTAACACATTCCGCGAGCAGGTATTCGATCTGGCCGTTGAGTGAGCGGAATTCGTCATCGGCCCAGGCCGAAAGGTCTTCCCAAAGCTTTTGAGAAATGCGCAGGGGTATTTGTTTCTTTTGACTGCTATCGTCCAAAACACATCCCCCTTTTTAGTAACTTACAGACGCGAAGCGTCAACAAAAAACAAGAAAATCCAATACTGACCACTAACCACTGACCACTGACCACTTGCGGTACTGATGCAATCGGAGACCGCATCAGTACAATGTACCGCTGTTGACAACAGGCTGAGCATCGCGATTGCCGCAGAGCACAACTAACAGGTTGCTGACCATGGCGGCTTTGCGTTCATTGTCGAGGGCAACAACATTGTTCTGACTGAGCTGAGTGAGCGCCATTTCTACGATGCTCACAGCGCCTTCGACAATCATCTGCCGCGCGTCAATAATAGCGGAGGCCTGCTGCCGCTGTAGCATGGCGGCGGCGATTTCTGGCGCGTAGGCTAAATGTGTAATGCGTGCTTCATGGACCTCGATGCCAGCGATCTCCATTTTTGACTGGATTTCGTCTTTCAGTTTCAACGAGATTTCCTGACTGCTGGCACGCAGAGTCTTTTCATGATCATCCCCGAAGGTATCGTAGGGGTAGAGGCGTACAATATTGCGCAACGCTGAGTCGCATTGGATGGAGAGGTATTCCTTATAGTTGTCCACATTGAAAACGGCTTTTGTTGGATTCACGACCTTCCACACAACCACGACGCCGATGATAATTGGGTTGCCAAGTTGGTCATTGATTTTTTGACGCTCGTTATGGAGCGTCGAAATTTTCAACGATACTTTTTTACCTATTGTTGGGCTTTGGGTGGTGTGTCCACTCCCGGCCCCTTCCTTAGCGGCGGCCTTAACGGCAGCAAGCTCAGCCGTAGATGTCGTAGAAATGCCTGTTGGATTGACAGCTATGACGAAGGGATTGACAAAATAAAAGCCTTCGCGTTTCAATGTGCCGTAGTACCGTCCAAACAGCGTTAAAACCAGGGCTTCATTCGGCTTTATCACTTTAAGACCAAGAAAAGGGATCCATCCAATTAGAAATGCGTAGACTGCACCGACAACTATCAGGATAATACCTAATGGATCGGCTTCGCCTTTATTTTCACACAGGGTGATGCCGAAAATAAACGCGGCTATGGCGGCAAGAATGAGCAGTATGCTCACCACTAAGACGGCCATACCGCTTTTAGCCTTGAGGTCTTTTTCTTCATAGCGATTCTTCGTTTCCGTGTTCATAAAAAGTCTCCTTTCAAAAGTTAAGATGTTTTTGGGGACTCAGGAATAGGAACCTCCTCTTTTTAATATTATTATGATATCATAACAGTATCATGATGCGTTCTTTTTGTCAAACATTGAAATGGGATTGCACAATACCCCCCCATATGGTATAGTAATACCGATGACATTTGTTTGGAATTTTTATGAAGCATGTGTTTGGAGTGGGATAATTCCCACTCCTTCATTTCAGTTGATCTCTTTCAACACAGTTGAGATCCTTCAACTGTAAGGCGGAATTGGAGGAAAACGAACTATGGACAAGGATTTGACCGGCAAAGTGGCCGCACTGGCTGAACCTGTTGTTCAGAACATGGGATTGGAACTATTCGATGTCGAATATGTCAAGGAAGGGGATTACTGGTATCTGCGCATCTATATCGATAAAGAAAAGGGCGTTGACCTGGACGACTGCACACAGGTGAGCCTGGCTCTCAGCGATATTTTGGATACCAAGAACCTCATTTCTCAGTCCTATCTTTTGGAGGTGTCGTCGCCGGGTCTGGAGCGGCCCCTCAGAGACAGGACGGATTTTCTCAAATACCAGGGCAGCCTGGTCAGCATCGAGACCTTGGAAAAAATCGAAGGATTTATGAAATTCACAGGCTATTTGACGGAAGTGAATGATCAGGGGATGCTTCTGACCTATGAGAATAATCAGATTTTCATTTCGTGGCCGGCTGTGGAAAAAGCGCATTTGGCCGTTGAGTTCTAAAGCTTACCAGGAATTTGTTTCATGTGCGTGAGATCTTGGATAAAGAGAAGGAGTGTGTTAAAAAGTATGAATATGGAGTTCATCGAGGCCATTCATGAATTGGAAAAAGAAAGGGGGGTATCTGCTGAAATCCTGTTTGACGCCATTGAAGCGGCGCTTATCTCCGCATACAAGAAGAATTTTTCCACCTTACAAAACGTTAAGGTGACAATAGATCGTCAAACGGGAAAAATTAAAGTGTTTGCCTACAAAAATATTGTCGAAAAAGTCGAAGACGAGAAGCAGGAGATTTCTCTAAGCGACGCGCTCAAGATGAATCCCAACTATACAGTGGAAGATATGGCGGAATTCGAAGTGACGCCGGGGGAATTTGGACGCATTGCGGCCCAGACGGCAAAACAAGTTGTGGTGCAGCGCATTCGTGAAGCCGAGCGGGGCATGATTTATGATGAGTTCATTAATCGCGAAGGGGATATTGTTACCGGGATTGTCCAACGCTATGAACAGCGTAATCTGATCATTGATCTGGGTAAAGTAGAAGCTGTTATTCCGGCCAATGAGCAGATTCCCGGAGAAGTGCACCAGCCTTTTGACCGGGTTAAGGCCTATGTGGTGGAAGTGAGGAACCACAACAAGGGCCCGCAAATCCTCCTTTCCCGCACCCATCCCGGCTTGATTCGGCGCCTGTTCGAATTAGAAGTTCCCGAAATCCATGATGGGATTGTGGAAATCAAAGGTGTGGCCCGGGAAGCCGGCGCGCGATCCAAAATTGCTGTCTATTCCGGCAATCCCAATGTGGATCCTGTGGGGGCCTGTGTTGGCCAAAAAGGGAATCGGGTACAGGTGATTGTTAATGAATTGCGCGGTGAAAAGATGGATATCATTCCCTGGTCCCCGGATCCTGTAGATTTGATTTTTAATGCTCTCTCTCCAGCCAAGGTGCTGGGTGTTTATCCTAAAAACGAGCAGGGCGCCGCGGCCCTGGTGGTGGTTCCTGATTATCAGCTGTCTCTCGCCATTGGCCGCGAGGGCCAAAACGCGCGCTTGGCCGCAAAAATAACAGGATGGAAAATCGACATTAAAAGTGAGTCCCAGGCTAGAACTCAAAACCTCTATGAGGAAGAGTTTTCTTCTGATAATTATGAGGAAGGTTATGACGTCGATGGCTATGATGATGAGGGCTATGATGCCGGAGAGAGCTATGATGCTGAAGAGAGCTATGATGCTGAAGAGAGCTATGATGCTGAAGAGAGCTATGATGCTGAAGAGAGCTATGATGCCGGAGAGAGTTATGATGCCGAAGAGAGTTATGATGCCGAAGAGAGTTATGATGCCGAAGAGAGTTATGATGCTGGAGAGAGTTATGATGCTGGAGAGAGTTATGATGCCGAAGAGGGCTATGATGCTGAAGAGGTCCATTAACACAAATGAGGAGGGGGACAATTGAGCCGACACATACCTTTGCGCATGTGCTTAGGATGCCGGGAAATGAAGCCAAAGAGTGACCTTGTGCGAGTCGTCAGGACAGAGGGAGGGGAAGTGGAATACGATCCCAGCTTGAAAAAGAACGGCCGGGGCGCCTATCTGTGCCGTGCTCACGAATGCTTAGCCAAGGCTGTAAAGAACAAGAGTTTTCACAGAGCTCTGGGATCAGAGCCAAATGCGGATGTGTTCGAGGCGTTGAACCATGAAGTGATGGATATGGAAGTTTAGGCCCAGAGAAGTTTGGGGAAGAGAACTATGGGAAGAAACACAGTTGGAAATATCAACTGCACAGCAAGAAAAGCAAAAATAAGAGACTTACTGGGATTGGCCCAAAAAGCAGGAAAATTGGCCTCAGGAAGTGCTCAAGTTGAAGCCCTGATTAAGAAAAAGCGAGGATACCTGCTCATTCTTGCCCAGGATGCGCCCGGGCTTATCAAAAAATTTGAGTTATGGGGGCAAGATATAGGGATTCCCGTTTTGATCTTCGCCAGCAAAGAAGAGTTGGGCAGAGCGACTGGGAGTATGCCCAAAGGGGTTATGCTTGTTTTGGATCCTAACCTTGCAAAAGGGATGATTACGGAAGTTAATGATTAGGCGGTTGGTGTTTGCGGTAAGCAGTTAACAATTAAAATGGAGGTGGGAATGTGACGGTTCGTGTACATGAGTTAGCTAAACAATTAGACATATCCAGCAAAGAATTGATTCAACGTTTGGAACATATCGGCGTTGCTGTGAAGAACAACTTGAGCGCTGTCAGCGATGAAAACGCTCAAAAAATCAAAAAAGACTTTAAAAAACAGCCCGATTCAGCTGTGAAGGCGCCGGAGTCCAAACCCGGAAAGAAAGAGGAAACTCAGGACGAGGGACAACATCCGGAAAAGAAAGCTGGGAAGCAGGCAGAGCGTCCGCAACAACGTCAGGCGGGGCGGCCTGGTGCTGATCCTGGCCAGAGATCAGGGGATCGTTCTCAGGGTCATAGAGCTCAGGGAGAGAGAGTCCAAGGAGACCGTCCTCAGGGGTCACGGCCTCAGGGAGAGAGAGTCCAAGGAGACCGTCCTCAGGGGTCGCGGCCTCAGGGAGAGAGAGCCCAAGGAGACCGTCCTCAGGGGTCGCGGCCCCAGGGAGAGAGATTTCAAGGAGACCGTCCTCAGGGGTCGCGGCCCCAGGGAGAGAGATTTCAAGGAGACCGTCCTCAGGGGTCGCGGCCCCAGGGAGAGAGATTTCAAGGAGACCGTCCTCAGGGGTCGCGGCCTCAGGGAGAGAGATTTCAAGGAGACCGTCCTCAGGGGTCGCGGCCTCAGGGAGAGAGATTCCAAGGGGATCGCCCCCAGGGCCCGCGGGCGCAAGGGGATCGTCAGCAAGCCCAGAGACCTCAAGGGGGAGTAGGACAAAGGCGACAAGGTGACCGTTTGGGGGGTCAGGGGGAACGTTCAGGTTACCAGGGTCAAAGACCCTACAACGAGCGCTCTGGCGGCGAGCGTACCAGTGGCCAAGGGCAGAGGCCTTATGAGGGTCGTTCTCAAGGGGGAAACCGCCCTCAAGGTAACCGCCCAGGATTCCAGGGGGATCGTCCTGGGGATCGAAGTGGAGACCGCTCTGGCTACTACCAAGGACAGAGACAAGGACAAGGACAAGGGCAAGGACAGAGGTCTTATGGGGATCGCCCACAAGGCGGAACCCGTTTTCAGGGAGGACGTCCCGGCAGTCAAGGACAGGGACAAGGACAGGGACAAAGGCATCCGCAAGGTCAAGGTCAGAGGTTTGACGATCGGTCATCCAGCCAAGGCGCCCGTTCTCGCCCCCAGCGTCCCGGCGAAGGGGCAGGCAGAGGGCCGCAGCCGGGGCGTGGACCGGATAAAAAAACGCCCACTATGCAGAAGATTAGAATTGATGGCAAGACGGCAGAATTATCTGTCACAGAGCAGCCCGCCAAGAGGCAGGTGCCCAACAAGAAAAAGGCCCAGGATTCACGCTCATTTGCCAAACCCAAGAAGACAGAACGGGACATCTCCGCTCTGACGCGCAGAGACCGTCACAAGGGTTCCAAGGATCAGAAAGCCCCGGTGTCCGCCACACCAAAGCATATCATCATCCCAGAAACGATTTCTGTGCAAGAATTTGCTTCTCGCATGAGCCGGAAAGCGGGAGAGGTGATCAAAACTCTCATGACTCTGGGCGTTTTAGCCACGATCAACCAGGAGATTGACAGCGACACAGCGGTGGTGGTAGGCAATGAAATGGGTGTGGCTGTTGAAGTGCGGGCGGAAAAACCCCTGACCATCATTGAAGATATTGCGGATGATCCGTCAGATCTGCGGCCGCGGCCCCCTGTTGTCACAGTTATGGGGCATGTGGATCACGGAAAGACATCTTTATTGGACGCAATCCGGTCTACGAATGTCATGGCCTCCGAAGCAGGCGGCATTACGCAGCATATCGGCGCCTATCAGGTAGAGATCAAAGAGCAGAAGATTACCTTTTTAGATACACCCGGTCATGAAGCTTTCACAGCCATGCGGGCCCGGGGGGCCCAGGTCACAGATGTGGCGGTTCTGGTGGTGGCTGCTGATGATGGCATTATGCCTCAGACCGTTGAAGCCATCAATCACGCCAAAGCCGCCAATGTTCCCATTGTTGTAGCCATTAACAAAATTGATAAGGAAGGGGCTAACCCCGAACGGGTCAAACAGGAATTGACTGAACAAGGGCTTGTGGTGGAAGAATGGGGAGGCGAGACCATCGCTGTGGCTGTATCAGCCAAAGCGCGTCTCAACATTGAATCTCTGCTGGAAATGATTCTGTTAGTGGCCGAGATGAAAGAGCTCAAGGCCAATCCTTTCCGTAAGGCCAAGGGGACTGTGATCGAGGCCAAACTGGACAAAGGCAAAGGGCCGGTAGCCACAGTTCTTGTGGACAAGGGAACCCTTGCGGTGGGGGATGTCATTATTGCCGGGCCGGTCGTCGGCAAGATACGGGCCATGGTAGATGATAAAAGCCGCCGTGTCAAAAAAGTTCCCCCGGGAACGCCGGTCGAAATTCAGGGTCTTTCAGAAGTTCCCGAGGCCGGCGAGATTTTTCATGTTGTTGAGGATGAAAGGCTGGCCCGCCAAGTGGCCTCAGCCCGAGTCAATGAGCGGAAAGCGGAAACCCTGAAGCAGAGGAGCCGCATCAATCTGGACGACTTATTTGATCGTATCAAAGAGGGGGAAGTCAAAGAGCTCAATATCATTATTAAAGGCGACGTTCAAGGATCTGTGGAAGCGATCCGGCAATCCTTGAGCAAACTCTCCACGTCGGAAGTGCGTGTCAATCCGATTCATGGAGGCGTGGGAGCTATCAGCGAAAACGATGTCATGCTGGCAGCGGCGTCCAATGCCATTATTCTGGGTTTCAATGTGCGGCCCGATACGAACACGAAAGAGATTGCCGAGCTGCAGGGGGTTGATATCCGTTTGTACAGGGTGATCTATGATGCCATCAATGATGTCAGAGCAGCAATGGAAGGGCTTCTTGAGCCGGAGTACAAGGAAGTCTCCGAAGGCCGCGCCGAAGTGCGCCAGGTATTCAAAGTGCCTAAGATTGGGGCTGTTGCCGGATCTTACGTGTCGGAAGGAAAAATAAACCGCTCCTCACAGGTGCGCCTGATTCGAGATGGTATTGTGGTTTTTGAAGGAGACATTGATTCGCTGAGGCGGTTCAAGGATGACGTCAAAACAGTTATGGAAGGCTATGAGTGTGGGATAGGGCTGAAAAATTATAACGATATTAAAGAGGGGGATATCATAGAGGCCTATACTCAGGAAGAGATACAGAGGGGGCTTTAAGAACATCAAGTGAGGGGGTTGGGTATGCATAACGACCGTGGCCATCGCCGGGGTCACCGTTTGGCGGGATTGCTGAAAGAGGAGATCTCGCGGATTTTGCGGGAGGATCTTAAGGATCCGCGCTTGGGATTTGTGACGGTGACAGATGTTGAGGTCTCCGATGACCTGAAGAGTACAAAGGTTTTTGTCAGTGTCATGGGGAATGAGGAAGCGATTCAAGAAAATATGGAGCTTTTAGAGAGTGCGGCGCCTTTTATCCGTAGCCAAGTTGCCCACATTATCCAGTTGCGTCATGTTCCGGATATTGTTTTTAAATATGATCCGTCCATCCAGCATGGAGCTCGTATTTCAAAGCTTTTGACAGATATGGGAAAAGGGGAAGGATGAGTGCTGTGTTGAATGAGGTGGCGGCTGCGCTGCGCCGGAAGTCGTTGTTTGCGCTGCGGACACATGTTCAGCCCGATGGGGATGCGCTGGGGTCTTTATTGGCGCTGGGGGCGGCTTTGGAGCAGATGGGTAAATCTGTGGTCTATTGTGCGGAAAGTTCGGAGCGCTTAAGTTTTTTGCCTGGTTATGAGAAGGTGGGGCGAGTATCAGATAGTGGGTCTGTTGAGAGTGCGCCTGTTGAAGTTGTCATTTATCTGGATTGTGCGACTCAGGACAGGAGTCTGGAGGGAAAAGAAACCTCCACAAGGAACAAGGAACGGAACACAAGGGCTCTTGTGATCAATATTGATCATCATGTGTCTAACGAAGGGTTTGGTGATATTCAGTGGATTGATACGGGAGCTTCATCGGTGGGTGAGATGTTGTGGCTGCTTTTTCAAGAGTTGGGCATTGTCATTGATGAGACGATCGCGGCTAATCTGTACGTGTCTATTATCAACGATACGGGACAATTTGCTTTTTCGAATACGACTCAGCGTACCCATGAAGTTGCTGGGGCCTTGATTAGTCATGAGATTGGGGTGTCTAATCTACATAAAAAAGTGTTTTATGAAAAGTCCCGGGAACAGACGAAGCTTTTGGGGCGGGCTTTGGCGAACCTGTCCTTTCTTGATGAGGGGGAGGTGGCTGTGATGTATCTGAGCCGCGATGATTTTGACGCTGTAGGAATTGATGATGACTGTGAAGGATTCATTGCCCAAGCTATGAATATTCGTGGTGTGCAGACGGCTGTGTTTGTAAAAGAAAAAGATCCTCAGATGTGTAAGGTCAGCTTCCGGTCGCGGCGGATTGATGTCAACCGCGTGGCAGCTCAGTTTGGCGGCGGTGGGCATGTGCGCGCTTCGGGCTGTACGCTTAAAATGCCTTTGGCCCAGGCTCTGCCTTTATTGCGGGAAGTTTTGGAGAAGGCGGAGGGTGACGGGTGAATGGAGTCATTAATGTGAACAAGGGGGCGGGGATGACCTCGGCGGATGTTGTGTATCGTCTGCGCAAACTTCTTCGCATGAAAAAAATCGGCCATATGGGAACTCTCGATCCTGAGGCTCAGGGTGTGCTGCCGGTTGGGGTGGGGCAGGCGACGCGGCTGACGGAGTACTATAGCGTCCAGGGTAAGACCTATCGCGCGACACTGACTTTGGGGGTGGTGACGGATACCCAGGATGGAGCGGGGCGGGTGCTGGAGACGCGGCGGGCGAATGTGTCGAGGGAGGAGCTGGAAGGGGTGCTGCCTCGTTTCACAGGGGATCTGATGCAGGTTCCGCCTATGTATTCGGCTGTGCACCACAAGGGCCGCCGTTTATATGAGCTGGCGCGCTCTGGCGTGACGGTGGAGCGTGAGGCTCGTCCTGTTCAGGTTGAGGTGCTGCGCCTGTTGGAGTGGCAGGGGGGAGAACAGCCTCGGGCGAGTCTGGAGGTGGCCTGCTCGAAAGGAACATACATAAGGACGCTCTGCCATGATATTGGGGCGCACTTGGGCTGTGGGGGGCATATGTCTGAGCTGTGGCGCATTCGGGTGGGGTGCTGGAGGCTGGAAGAGGCTTGGACTCTTGAGGAGATTGCGCGGTGTGTTGATGCTGGGGAGTATGGGTTTTTGCAGGAGATGGGTTATGGGCTGCCTTTGCCTAAGGTTGAGATTCCTGTGTCCCGCCGGCGGGCTTTTGCTCATGGGTTGGCTACGCAGTGTCCTGCTTTCCAGTATGACTATGACGGCAGGTGTGGTCATACGGCTGATAGGTGTTTGGACGGGGGCGGGAATCAGGGAACACACGTGCAAGTGTACTGTCAAGGGGCTTGGATGGGCATAGGAAGATGGCAGAGAGGGTGTTTGTATCCTGTCAAGGTTATGGTTTCGGCGGAGGGCATGTAAGAGGAGGATGCTTCATTGAGAAAAGAAGTTGTTATTGCGCTGGGGAATTTTGATGGGGTTCATATTGGTCACCAGGTTTTGATCCGACAGGGATTGGACTCTGCGCGGGCAATGGGAATGAATTTTCTGGCGCTGCTTTTTATGCCCCATCCGCAAAGGGTGCTTTATCCGGAGAGGGGATTTTGTTATTTGACGGACTTGGATGAAAAGAGAAGGATTTTGAGTGAAATGGGAACGGATGAGGTTCGGGTATATCCTTTTACGAGGGAATTTGCCGCGCTGTCGCCGGAGGAGTTTGTTGTGCAGGTTTTGGCGCCGCTGAGTCCGGCTCATGTGGTTGTGGGATATAACTATACTTTTGGGCGGCGGGCTCAGGGGGGCGCGCAGGAATTGATGCGGATGGGGCAGAACTGGGGGTTCTCTGTGGATGTTGTGCCCGAACAGCGTCTTGACGGCGTGCGGGTGTCTTCAAGCGATATCCGTCAGGCGTTGAGGCAGGGGCATGTGGAAGTTGCTGCCCGTATGCTGGGACGGCTTTACCGTTTGAGAGGGTGTGTGGAAAAGGGGTGTCAACGCGGGCGGGAGCTGGGGTTTCCCACGGCTAATATGCGGGTCTCTGCGGAGGCTGTTGTGCCGAGGATGGGTGTCTATGCGGCGCGGGTGCGCCGGCAGGGGAAAATGTGGGGGGCTCTCGTCAACATTGGCTTTAATCCTACCTTTGCACAACAATTAGATACGCAGAAAGATCTGAGTATTGAGGTGCATCTCTTGGATTTTACCGGGGAGATTTATGGGGAATTTCTTGCTGTGGATTTTTTGGCCCGGATTCGTTCGGAAAAGAAATTTGAGTCTGGGGCGCAGTTGGCTGAGCAGATTCGATCTGATGTTGTGGCTGCGCGCGCTGTGCTTGGGTCGTATGAGGGGTAGGGACCTTAGGGACTATAACTTACACGACATCTGTATCCCTGGGCATGATGATCGCGGCTACGAGATAGGCGATGAGACCGCTCCCGCCCAGGCAGGCAAAAACGACCCATGCCACTCTTATAATTGTTGGATCTACATCAAAATAATGTGCAACTCCTCCGCATACACCATCGATCTTTTTGTCAGTTGTTGATTTTGTTAATCTTTTAGTCATCGTGCATACTCCTTTCTGATTATATTTCTTTTAGGTGTGTGTGTTGTGTGTTCTGATATCTCTTACACTTACTATTATAATATAATATGTTTGATAATAAATCATATCTGCGTCTCGATTTCCGCGCACATATCATCCAGAACTTTGTTTACCCATTCTTTATCCTTACCGGAGCCGTACAACTAAATCCCATGCAAGAAATGCTTGGAGACAGCTATCGCCGGTTTTATGCACCCGCATTTGTTCGGAAACTTGTTTTAAGGTATCTGCCAAGGAATCACTTGTTTTAATGCAAAGATAACATTCACAAAAGCCTACATAATTGCTGATGCCGTAATGCACGCCTGCTGGGATGAATTTTCGCATATCCAATGTGGAAGGCAGTATGATTTTTTCGGTAGATGACTGATAATTGCACAAAGGGTATCTCTGTCTGCTTTTCTGATGAGATAGATCTTGAGTTGAGGTTCTTCGGAAAATTCAATACCAGAGGAAAAAAGGTGTCTGATTTGTTCTTCCGGATTATCATTGGCTTCAACTGACTGTACGATATCTTCGCCTGTAAAGCCCTTTTCGACCCAGCGCGGACGGTTTCGTGAAACGGTAAAGTCGTTTTCATGAAATCCAATGAAATACAGGACATGTTTCTGGGCAAGCTATATGATCACATGGGAATAATTAACACATAAATACAATTATGGATGAAAAGGGGTCTTGGAGGACGAGGATAACATCTTGACAGAGCTTTCCTGAGCAGGGATATATGAGATCATGTAGAATTTTGCATGTGAAACTCATTTTAGGGGCTATTTGGGTTGACATATATGGAAAGGATGTGAGCGCGTGAAAGGGAGAGACGAGATTATAGGATTGCGCATTGTCAATATCCAGACAGCGATGGAGGTCGGGACGCTTAAGGATGTTGTGCTTGATCCTGTGAGCAAGGGGATCGCCTATTATGTGCTCAACGAACCTTCCGATTATTTGGGGGCGCGTCTGATTGACCAGAAATATGCTGTGGGGTTGGGGGATTTTGCGTTAACGGTGATGGGGGAGGATATCATTGAAGGTGTGGCGCATTGTCCCTGGGCTATTGAGCTTTTAAAAGATGATGTTCAGGTTATTGGGACTTACGCTCTTTCGGATAAAGGGTTGCTGCTGGGTGTGGTCAAACAGATCTTTTTTGATGAAACCACAGGGAGTATTGTCAGGTGCCGCATCCAAAATGATGAGGGCAGGATCTTTGATATTGATGGGACGGACATTGTAACCTTGGGCGGCAGCTTTACAATTTTGCTGGAGGATAGCGTGCTGATTGAGGTGGAATATATTGAGGGTCAAGGAAGCGGCAGTGCGGGCGAGGTCGGTGTTGGCAGCGGAGTGAGGGGGGGCGCCGAGCAAGATGGGGGGGGCGCCAATCAAGATGAGGGTGATTCTAACAAAGTGGGCCTTGACTCTGACCAAGAGGGTGTAGAGACTAACGAGGGTGATTCTGACAGGGCTGATTTGGGGTCTGGAAAAGTTGGGTCTGAGGAGAAGGAGGATGGGGGGCCCAAGGAGGGCTATGGAGAAAGGGGCAGCGTGTGGCGGAAGGAATTTGTGGGGCAGGAAGCGTATCGGGCAGCACAGCACATGTCGTATGATGCGGCGCATAATGTGTTTCGTGATGTGGCGCATACAGATTCGATTCTCCAGGAAGATCCTGGGCGATATCAGGAAGGGACTATTGGCTCAGAATATGCGGGTTCTGGGCATGCCTTAGAGGTGTCGGCCCGGCCTTTGTCTGCTGCGGAAGCTGCGTTGGTCAAGGCTGCGGAGACCTTGCGCCGTAAAGCGGCGGCGGAGGCGGCGCAGGAGAGATCGATAGGGCCTTTCCATGAAGCTGAAGTGATGAATAAAGATAACAAAATAAACAAGACTAATCACGTGAGTAAGGCGCACGTGAACCGGATGGATCCTGGCCTTAAATGTGAGATGCCTCCAGCCTCTGAAAAAGATACCAGAGATATCTGCGGGGCAGATTCCTTTAAGAGCTGGGGGACTGTGGCGAAGGCGAGAAAGACTGAAAGCGCAGCGGTGGATAAGCATCAACATAAGGATGTGGATGGGGTTGAGAATAGGGTTACGGCTACAGATGCGCATAAAGAGGGAGATCAAAAAACGGACGAGGACGCAAAGGGGTGCGGAGGCGATGGCGAAAGATTGAGAAATGCTGATGTTGTCAGATTCCCAGATAACCAGGGAGGAAAGGCTTCTGAAAGCAGTGCCCTCAGTGCACCCAAAAACAGGGGGACTGCTGAGAAAAGTTTGGCAGCGGCTGAGATTATTTATCCGAGAGCATTCAATCATTTTGATAGAAGACAGATGCAGTATTTATTGGGAAAAAGGCTTTCCCAAGCTGTTCGATTGGAAAACGGGGAGATGATGAGAGAGGGGGAATATATTACGGCGGAAATGTTGTCGCTGGTACGCACACGGGAGACTTTGATGGAACTGACAGTGCATATCAGAAGCCCGCATTAGATTTAATATGTGAGCATAATATGATATAGTTTACTATAAGTTATCGAGATTTGTCTCTGTTCGGCGTTTTATGCAGGAACGTCAGGTGGGACAATATCAACTCATAAACTTAGGAGGAGTATTATGGTTATAGGTGTAACGGAAATCTGTGTTCTTATTCTTACTGTGCTTGCTATCCTGGTAGCGATTTATCTTGTGGGATTTCTGCGCTCGTTAAGCGCGACTTTGAAACGGACGCAAACTGTGATGGACAATGTGGATCACACGCTGAAGATTATCAATGAAAAGCTCCCGCCGCTTGCTGAAGAGGCTTCTCAGGTTGTGGCCAATGTCAATGGGATTACCAAGAAGGTCGATCATGGTGTCGGTGTGGGTATGAGTGTGCTGGAGAAGACGCCGATGACAGCTATTTATACTATTTTTGGGTTGGGGCGGACGGTAGCGAAGATGGTTGGATCGCGTAAAAAGAACAAGAAGAAGTGAGAGGACAGATCTGGCAGTGAGGCTTTTGCGCGGTACAGACGCGGCGGCCGTGCCAAATGAGCCGGTGGTGGGCGTCTTTCCAACAGGTGTCGGGGAGAAGGGCCGTCAGGTCTTTTTCTACGGCCAGGGGGTCTTTGCTTTGGCTCAGGCCCAGACGATTGGCCAGGCGCAGGACATGGGTGTCGACGGGAAGGGCGGGGATGTTGAAGCCTTCCATGCGGATGACGTTGGCTGTTTTGCGGCCAACGCCGGGGAGTGAGGTAAGGTCATTCAGTTCGCGGGGGACGCTGCCGTGGTAGTCGGTGACGAGAACGCGGGCCAAGGCGTAGAGGTTTTTGGCTTTGTTGCGGTAGAGGCCGAGGGAGCGGATGTGTTCTTCGAGTTTCTCCAGGGAGCAGCTGAGGAAGCCGTCCAGGGTCGGATAGGCTTGGAAGAGGGATTCGGTAACGATATTGACTTGGCGGTCGGTGGTCTGAGCGCTGAGAACAGTGGCGACAAGGAGCTGAAAAGTGTTGGAGTAACGGAGTTCGCAGTGGGCTTCGGGCCAGAGATCGCCTAAGAGGGTATAGATGGTGTATGCTTTGGCAACTTTGGCGGGGTCGGGGCGCGTTTCAGTGTCCTGCTTTTTCCGGGTGGCATGCGCTTTTTTGTGTGGTTTTTCATGAGGGGCAGGTATGGCTTTATCAGGGTGTTTAGGGGAGGCCGCCGGAGCGGCTTTTTTTGTGGGCTTTTCTGTGGGTGGGGTTGACATACGTGTTTGTGCCTTTCTGGGTAAAGGGGTTGAGGTAAGGTTCTAATAATGGTAAACGCTTCCTCCAATGAATTCCCGCAGGATCGAGGTGTTGGGAACGGGATCAGGGGGCATGGGACGGAAAAAGGAAAGCAAATTGAGCAGATGTTGTGCCATGGCGTAGTAGGGGCTGTCGGGGGTGAGGGTTTTGAGCAGGGGTTCGGCGTAAGGGCGCAGGATGTTGAGTTCGAAGAGCAGGCTGGAGTTGAACATAATGTCGGCTTCTTCCTGATAGGGGAAGATATTCTCGTCTTCGCCGTGTCTGACGCTGGGCCATTGTTTGAGGGTGCGTTCGACGGGAAGGGATCTGAAATGATCGTCGCGGACGATGCGGCGCAGCAGGCGTGTCTCAGTGGTGGCGATGCGGTTGCTGGTGTCGATGTTCAAAAGGAAGAGGGCGCTGATATAGATTTTGAAAATGTCGTATTTGGAGGAGGGGAGGCGGAGCAGGTCGGGGTTGAGGGCATGGATGCCCTCGAGGATCAGGACATGGCTGGGATCCATGCGCATATAGTGGCCGAAGGGCTCACGCTGGCCGGAGGCAAAGTTGAATTTGGGCAGTTCGACTTCTTCGCCGGAGATGAGGCTGTTCAGGTTGTCGTTGAGCAGATCTAAGTCGATAGCGCCTAAGGAATCGAAGTCGTAGTGGCCGGTGGCGTCCAGGGGGGTTTTTTCCCGGTCGACGAAGTAGTCGTCGAGGGAGATGGACAGGGGTTTGAGGCCATTGACTCTGAGTTGGGTGGCGAGACGGCGTGTGAAGGTGGTTTTGCCGGCGGAGGAGGGGCCGGAAACGAGCACGACTTGGACGGTGCGGTGATGGTGAGTTATGGCGTCGGCAATAGCGGAGACTTTTTTTTCGTGAAGGGCTTCGGCCAAGGTGACGAGTTCGTCGAAGCGGCCTTTATCTATGTAGGTGTTGATGCTGTCAAGCTGGGTGATGTCCAAATGGCTGAGCCAATTTCGGGTTTCGGCGTAGGTGGCGGAAAGGTTGGCGGGAGGGATGAAGAGGATGTCTTGGTTGGAGGAGCTGGGCAGATAGAGGACGAAGCCTGTCCGGAAGGGGATGAGGCGAAAGTCTTTGATGCAGGAGGAGGAGGTCAGGGCGGGGTAGACGGATTGGAGGGTCGTGGAATCGAGCCGGTATAGGTAATAGCCGTTATCCTGGCCGAGGTAGTCTATAGGGGAGTCGTTGTAGACCCAGGTTTTGAGACGATCGAAGATCTGGGCGACTTCTCGCTTGGATATGGGTGAAGTGCCCAGCTCGCAATAGAGGCCGTTGGGGATGGAATAGGGGATGTGCAGGGTTTCATCGGGGAAGAGGGTCTGGGTGACATAGAGGAGGCCCAGTTGAAGGGTCTGGCGCTGCTGGCGCCGGTGGGATTCGGGGCTGGGGGTTGTCATGTGATCACCTCGAGAGTTTTGATTGGGATTACTACACCAATTACTATAGCAGGAGTGAGGAGGGATGACAAATGAAGCTATTTCGCCTACTCCTTGACACGCTAAATATACTGTGATAGTATAGTGGTACACTACAACAAAGGAACAATGAAGGAGGTGAGCATATGCTTCCCACGGAGAGCTGGCGAGTGGGATTTGACGAGAGATATCCCATATACCGGCAAATTATAGGGCATTTCTCCCGAGCTCTCATTAAAGGGGAGCTGGGTGCGGGGGATCGCATCCCCTCAATACGGGAGATGGCGATGGCCTTGAAGGTAAATACGAATACCATTCAGCGGGCTTATCAGGAGATGGAGCGGGAGGAACTCATCGGTTCCCAGAGAGGGAAGGGGTATTTTGTCATGGATAATGAGCAGGCGGTGGCGCAGGTTAAGAAAAACATGGTGAATGAGACAATGTCGCGTTTTTTGGAAGAAATGCATGCTCTTGGGTTTGAGGATCCGGAGATTTTAGACGGGCTTCAGGCGGAAATGGCGGAAATGACGAAAATGGATATGGCAGAAGCGGAAATGGCGAACATGGAAAGGACCAAGGGGGGAGATCAGTATGGCGCTGTTGACAATCAGAGGGCTTGAGAAGAGGTATCCCGGTGCAAAGGCTCTCAACGGGGTGGATATGGAGATGGAGGCGGGAAGGATTTATGGGCTGCTGGGTCCCAACATGTCGGGGAAAACCACATTGTTGAAAACGATTGCCTGCCTTTTACAGCCGGATGCGGGGGACATTGTTTATCCCCGGGAAGCCAGGCGGGGGGAGGAGTCGAAAAAAACGGTATCGCTGCTCCCGGATGCGGTGGCGTTTCCGACGTGGATGACGGTGGGGGACGCGTTTCGGTATTATGAGGATATGTATGACGATTATTCCGCTGAAAGGGCGGACAGCATGGCGAAGATGCTGGAGGTGCCACCCGCGAAGCGTATCAATGGGTTGTCCAAAGGGATGCAGGAACGTGTGGCCTTGGGGCTGGCTTTTTCCCGGGAAACATCTATTTACCTTCTGGATGAGCCGTTGGGCGGCATAGACCCGGTGGGCAAGATGAAGGTTATGGAGTCTATTCTGGCTATGCCGCTGGAGCAATCGTCGATTTTGTTGTCTACACACTTGGTTAAGGATGTGGAGGCTGTGTTTGACAGTGTCCTGTTTCTATCGGCCGGAAGAATTGTTTTTTCCGGCGACTGCGAGGAGATTCGGGAGAGTCAGGGAAAAACGGTAGAGCAGGTCTATTTGGAGGTGTTCGCGAATGTTAAACCAGATTAAATACTCTGCCCGTCAGAACTTAGGGCTGCGGGTGTGGGCGTTTGGGAGTGTGCTTGTTCTAAACGTTGTGTTCATCGCGTTGGGGGCTTTAGGAATGTCCGGCTTGGCTGGCATGATCATGAGTGTGATGGGGGCGTCTTTGACTTCTCTGGCTCTGACCGGACTCTTGGTGGTTATCGTTATTGCTGATGTGCAGGCGTTTCGGAGTCTGTTTGCCGCTCCGGGCGCATATACTACGCTGCTGGTTCCGGCGCCTGGCTGGAAGATCTTGCTGGGAAAGATCATTCCTATGGCGGTTTTTGACTTGGCAGCCTTGGGAATAGGCGCCGCGGGCGTGGTTGTCCAAGGACTGTCTGTGGCCAACATGTCTTTGGAGTGGGGAGAGGAGATCGGGTCGCTGGAGTTCGGGTTTGGGGAATGGATGGCCTCTTTGTTGAGTGGCGCTGGGAATTATCTGCTGCTGATTATAAGCATCTTCTTTGTCTGCGCTTTGGTGAAAAGCGTGTTTTTCCGCGCCAGGGTCAAGGGACTTTTGGGGGTTGCGAGCTTCTTTGCTGTGTATTATGTGCTGAACCTTCTTGATATGCCCCTGATTGCCATGGCGCCCTATTCCCGGTTCGGGCCTTTCTTCTCCGTGGATATCGCGATCGGATTTAATGTGGGCATGGTAAGTTATCTGCTGCTCATGCTTATAAAAATAGTCGTGCTGTTTCTGGCGACGGCGCATTTATTGGATAGGAGGATAAATCTATGAACTATAAAGCTAAATGGATGTGTATTGTTTTGCTGGTGCTGATGGCAGGGTCCCTGTCCGGCTGTGTAAGTGTCAACCTGGGTTCCGGTGGGGAAGAAGCGGGACAAGGGGATATGCTCAAGCGTTCCTATGATGTGGGGAGCTTCAGCTCTGTGGAGATCAAAGATATGAACTTTAGGGGGGTCACTATAGGGAGCAACATAAGTTATCAAGAAGTTGGCTTTGAGCTTATTTATAAAAATGGCCGGGAACACAAAGTTGAAGTCGAGATGCAGGAAAACCTTTTTGAGTACATCCAAGTCAGTGTTCAAGAGGACCGGCTGATTTTGGAGAGCAGCAGAAATATTAGAGCCGGCGCGGGGAAAAGACCTAAGTTGTATATCACCACGCCGGAATTCAACGGGGTGATCATCCATGGGGTGATTTCGTTTAAAGATGCGGACAAAATTGAGGGGAAGAAATTTGACATTGTTGTTTCCGGGGTCTGCGACATGGATCTGGATGTGAATGTGGAAAACATGAAGGCGAAGGTATCCGGCGCGGGATCAATTAAGCTGCAAGGCAGTGCCCGGAGTGCGAATATTGATCTGTCAGGAGCGGGGGAAATCGATGCGCTTAAACTTGATACTGTGGATACTGAGGTGCGCATCAGCGGAGCAGGGGATTGTGGTATAAGCTGCTCAGGGAGCTTAAGAGTCTATTTGAGCGGTGTCGGATCTCTGAAGTATAAGGGAAGCCCTGAGATCACGAAAAATGTGTCCGGAGTGGGATCTATCAGGCAGGTTGATTGAGAGGAAGGAAGAAAGAAAAATGGACAAAAGGGATGTCATTCTGGCAACAGATAAGCTTTGTAAAAGCTTCACAGCAGGAGCCCAGGAACAGCAGGTTTTAAAAAATCTTGATATTGAGATCTATGAAAATGAATTTACTGTTATCATGGGGTCTTCAGGGGCGGGGAAGTCTACCCTTCTTTACGCTTTGTCCGGCATGGATAAACCCACGGGCGGGGCTGTGCGGTTCTTTGGCGCGGATATCGCGGGTCTTAGTCATGACAAGCTGGCTGTTTTCAGGAGACAAAACTGCGGGTTCATCTTCCAACACATGTTCTTGTTGGATAACATGAGCATCTTAGATAATATTCTCGCCGGCGGACTGCTGATACGCGGAGATAAAAAAGCCATTGTTGCTGAGGCGAAAGAGCTGCTGGGGAAGGTGGGCTTAACTGAAACAATCTGGCGCAAGTTTCCGGCGCAGCTGTCGGGCGGAGAAAACCAGAGGGCGGCTATTGTGCGAGCTCTGATCAACAAACCGAGGGTGGTTTTTGCCGACGAGCCGACAGGATCCTTGAACTCTGCGGCGGGGCAGGCGGTTTTGGATGTTTTGACTGATGTCAACAAGGGGGGCCAGAATATTGTTATGGTGACCCATGATCTGAAATCCGCGCGGCGGGGAAACCGTATTTTGTATATACGGGATGGGGTCATGTGCGGGGAGTGCGATTTGGGGAAATATGTGAGCGGGGACCAGGCGCGCCATGATAAACTGAGGGTTTTCCTCTCTGAAATGGGGTGGTAACCTTGGATAAATTGTGGATGCATGCCTGGGCCAATATTGGCAAAACGAAGTCTGTTTCGGGTACTTTGGCGATTATCTTCCTTATTGCGGCGCTTCTGCTTAACGCGGGATTGCTGGTGGTAGTCAATTATGGAAACTTTTTTGAGTCTCTGAAAGAAGAGCTTTTGCCGGCAGACGCCTACTATTGCATGTCAGATATCCTGTATACGGAGGAGGTAAAATCCTATCTTGACGGAAATGAGCATGTACAGAAAGTCCAAGCTCATGATGTGAGATGGCTTAGCACGCAAATCATTTACCAAGGGAAAGAACAGTCTTTTGCGGTTTTGTTCAATGATATGGATGAACCCAGGGAGATGTGCAAATGGAAGATCGTCGAAAATGGGTCTTCGAATGGGCGGGGCGCGATGCCGGGGGTGAAGGATGCGCCGATGCCGGTCTATGTGCCGGACATCTTTAAGGCGGTCGGCGGGTATCAGCTGGGAGATCCCATTGAACTGAAATATACAGAGGCGCAAACCGGTGGGGAGAAAACACTTGCCTTTACGGTGCAGGGGTATACGGAGGATATCTTCTTCAGTTCCATCGATGTCGGATTTGTATCCTTTTATCTGCCGGGCGAGACTTATCAAGAGGTCGCGGATATCCTCAATGATCCTTTGTATAAAGCTCATGTGGTGTTTACAAATGTGGACGATATCAATAATGTGGCGGTTATCGAAGGAGGGATCCAGGAAATCTTGGGCCTGAATTCCGCATCGTTGGTAGCCGTGGACTTTTCCGCCTTATTTGCAGCGGTTGACCTTTCTTTGATTGAGATGGCCCGGTGTATGATGGCGAATATGGTTGCGGCAATGATGGTGGTTTTTGCTTTGGTCCTTGTCGTGGTGTGTTTGCTGGTTGTGCGGTTCAGAATCGTTAACAGCCTGGAAGAGGATGTTGTCAATATAGGATCTCTGAAATCTATGGGGTATACCTCTCAGCAGATTATCCTTTCTGTCATACTCCAGTTCTGCCTGATCGCCGGGGCGGGAAGCTTGGCCGGAATTGCGCTCTCTTATCCGGCGCTGCCTGCGGTTTCGATGGTCTTTGAACAACAGTCCGGACTAAAATGGGAACAGGGGTTTGACGGAGGAGTCAGTTCAGCGGCCTTTTTGGCTATCGAATTGATTGTGGTTTCTGTGGCGTGGCTCTCAGCGCGTCATATCGGCAAGCTGAGTCCGGTCAGCGCGTTACGCATGGAGACGTCTGCACGCAAATACTCAAGAAATTACCTGCCTTTGGAGGGGGCTGCTTCTGTGGCATCAGAGAGTCGTCTCCCGATGCTGCTGGCGCTTAAGTCTGTTGTGCACAATATGAAGCAAACCGTTATGATTGTGACGATCCTGATTGCGGTGACGTTTGTGGGGGCCTATGGGGTGATTATGTATTATAATACGTCGGTTGACACGAAGGCTTTTGCAGAGGTTCCCGGGATGGAGATCTGCAATGCTATTGCAATGCTGAATCCGGGACTGGATCAGACTCAGGCGGTTCAAGCTATCGAAGGGATGGATGCTGTCCGGAAGGGTCAATATCTGGATGAAGTGAAGCTGAGGGTTGAGGGCACTGATGTGGCAGCTGTGGTTATGGAGACCTATGCGGGAAAAGAGTCTATGCTGGTGTATGAGGGCCGGTATCCGCTTTCTGATCATGAAATAGTTTTGGCGGGTATCTTAGCGGAAAGATTGCATAAAACTGTGGGGGATACAGTTGCTGTGGGGTTTGGCGATCAGGAAGAGGTTTTTAACGTGGTTGGGTTGTCTAATGGGTCTTCCATGGGAGGGCTGAATACGTCTATCCTGACGCGGGATTTTCTTCGGTTCAATCCGGATTTTAAACATCAGTCTTTGTATATTTACCTCGCGAAAGGAACGGATGCCGCGGGGTTTATAGAAGACTTGGAGACGGTATTTAAAGACCGGTTTGAAGATCAGGCAGATCAAAAGATGCTGCTGGGAACGGTGAATTTTGATAAAGAGCTGGCCAGTGGTATGGCGTCGTACCAAAGCATTGTCGCTGCTATGGGGCTTGTTATGCTGGTAATTACGGGGTGTGTGGTTGCTTTGGTTCTGTATTTTGTCATCAGTTCTTCTGTTATCCGCAAGAGGAGGGAATTGGGGATCCAGAAAGCGATCGGGTTCACGACGTTCCAGCTGATGAACCAGATTTCCATCGGGTTTATGCTTCCGATCTTTGTGGGAGCGGCTGTCGGCAGTGTTTTGGGGGCGTATTATACGAATCCTCTGATGTCAGTTGTCATGAGGGGAATGGGGGTGATGAAAGCGGGGTTTATTGTGGATCCTTATTGGGTTGTGGCTTTTGGGGCGGCAACTGTTGTGGCCTCCTATCTCTTGTCTCTTCTGATTTCATGGCGTATCCGCAAGATTTCGGCTTATGCCCTGGTGGCGGAGTGAGGGAGGAGCTATCTCACCAACGCGTGCCAAGTGATGGGGCCGACAATACCATCCGGTGACAAGCCAAGGACGCGCTGGGCGGCTATGACGGAGTTTCGTGTGAGTGGACCGAATATGCCGTCCACGGTGACTCTGGGGACGGAAGAATGGGTTGCGGCCAGCCTGTTAATGGCGTTTTGCACAATGCGAACGCTCTCGCCGGTGGAACCCTGCCGAAGCAGATAACCCGGGAAGGGAGGGGCTGGGTTGGCGAGATTGTTATACTGTGTGACAATGGCGTTCCAGGTCAGGGGACCAATGACACCGTCGGGGTTCAGGCCAAACAGCCGTTGGAATGCGATGACGGCTCTTTCGGTAAGGGGGCCGAATATGCCGTCGGTGGCCAGACTGGGTATGGACGGATGGACACTGGCCAGGGCGTTGAGATATTTTTGCATAATCTGAACGTTGTTGCCCCGGGAACCGACTCTTAACGGCGTACCCGGATAAGGGGGTGACACCGGGGGTGTTACAGGGGGGGGTGTTATTGGAGGGGTTACGGGGGGCGAAACAGGAGGGAGGGTATTTCTGATTTCTGCATACACTTCGTAAAGCGCATACCATGTCGCTGGGCCGACAACACCGTCCGCAGGCAGGCCAAACCGGCGCTGGAAGGCAATCACGGCGTTGTTCGTGCCGGAGCCAAATGCGCCGTCCTGCCTGACTGATGGAACTTCCGGATAAACCTGATCTATAATATTGAGCATATACTGCAGCCGGGAGACATATCCTCCGCTGGCCCCTTGCCTGAGCACAACATTCGGCGGGATCAGATCCAGGATGATGCGGTCGCCTTCGCTGGTGAGCTCGGCAAGATCTGTGACAGCCACATAATAAAAGGAGATTTTATTCCAAGTCGCTCTGTCAATGATACTTGTTTGCGGCAACTGGGTAATTTGTTGAAAGGTTCTTACCGCGTTTGCTGTTTCTGTGCCGAATATGCCGTCGGTGTTCTGAATCAGAGGAATGAGAGGATAGTTTTGCCGGATGCGGTTCAGGTATTTTTGCATCAATTGGACATCCGATCCCCGGGTTCCCTGAGACAGAGGGATGCCGGGAAAAGATTCGGAAATCGAGGCAACAGGCGCGGTATCTATCATCAAATCATTGGGGTAATAGTAGCGCAAAATTTGCATGGGTGTCATACCTTGCTCGGCCAAGGTAACGGTTCCCCACTGGGACATTCCGGGACAGGTGGAGGTTGTGCCGTTGCAGAATTCGGTAAAGAAGGGCTCGTTGTGATTCGGGCGGCGCAGATATTCTCCCATGACTTGATCAACAATGACGGCGATGCTTGTAAAAATGTCACGGCCGTCTACAAAATACATATCAGTTGAGGTGGAACTGGTAATATCAAAATTGAACCCTCTGCCGCGGTACCATTCCGTATACACCCGATTCAGCGCAAAATTGATTATTGCGCGAATATTGGCTTCCAGCGAAGCGACAGGCCATGTTGGGAAAATTTCGCTGGAGGCCACGTTTTTTATGTAAAACGGAAAGGGCACTCTGACATTGCGGGCGCTTGTATCGTTGTATCTGCCTAAATGGACGGTAATAAAATCGGGAATAATCACGCGTCTCGCTCTTGCGCCGATAGAGGATGACCGCCCGGATGCTGCGAAGGGGGATATCGGGGATATTTGCCGGGCTTCTGCGGAGTCAGATATCTGCTGTTGAGCTTCCGCAGGGTCGGAATTTTGCATAGCTTCCATGGGAGCAAAAACCGGCACGGCTTCCTCGGGTGTGGAGACAGGACTGGATTCCGGCCCGAATTCCGATCCGGGGTCCGCTTCGCTCCAGGATCCGGGGTCCGCTTCGCTCCAGGATCCGGGGTCCGCTTCGCTCCAGGGTCCGGGTACCGGTGTGGCTTCTGCACGTCCGAATCGAGGCCTGGATGCCGGGGGTCCTTGTTGATTTTTTTGTGATCTTAAGACTTGCTCATGAGGTGGAATGATAATCACATGTTCCTTAGAACCGGACGGAAAAAGAGGATGCATATTCACGTACTCGAAGGCTTCCACGGTGTCAAAGATCTGTACGCCTTTGATGATTTCGGTAACAAAACCAGGGGCGCGCACCTCTACCTGATACGGAGAATAATAGGCTCCTTGATAATACGGATCCATTGTGTGGATTTTATCTGGCGCGTACAGCTGTACTGCCGTGGTTTCGCCTGAAGCATCGGTTTTTAGCGTATATAAAGGATGTCCGTTAGTATCCTTAATGACGACTTGAGCGTTTGCTACCGGTACAGCATTATAAGCCATACTGGTTTTAACACCTAAAAATCCAAATCCCATAAAAAACCCTCCCTATATTAGTCTGCCTTATCATATGGTGAGAGGGAACGAATCGTGATTCGAAATTTGAAATTCGTTGTTTGTAGAGCTGGGGCGTTTGGTGTAGAACGAGTGGCTTAGGAAATCCAAACGTTTGGATTTTATCCGCCATGGATGTATGGATGTATGGATGTATGGATGTATGTATGGCTGTATGGCTTTCTGTATGGCTTTCTGTTATGATTGTGCTGGTAGGAGTTACAGTCCCTAAGTTAACGTATGAGTCAAAAGGAGATGAATCCATTGTTTTATGAAAGTACGCGGGGAAATACGGAGTCCCAGCAGGCATCGCGAACCATTCTGCTGGGGATGGCGCCGGGAGGAGGATTGTTTGTGCCGCAGAGGTTTCCCCGGGTCGATTGGCGGGGGTGGCTGGATGATGGATATGCGGTGTTAGCTGAGAAAATCTTCGCTCTTTATTTAACGGATTATAGCCCAAGGGTGCTGCGTGAGGCGTCCCGGCTTTATGAGGATGGCCGGTTTGGCGGGACGAATCCGGCGCCTTTGCGGGATTTAGGAGAAGGGGGATCTGCGGCTCCCCGAGCAGCGAACTCGCGGACTTCGGGCTTGGGGGTATTGGAGTTATGGCATGGGCCGACGGCGGCTTTTAAGGATATGGCGCTGCAGGTGCTGCCGCGGTTTTTGACGGCGGCGGGAGATGTTGGGCAAGGGGCGAGGGATCCTGCGCAGCGTGTTCTCATTTTGACGGCCACGTCGGGGGATACGGGGAAGGCGGCCTTGGAGGGGTTTAAAGATGTGCCGGGGACGGAGATTGTGGTGTTCTATCCGGCAGGTGGGGTGAGCCCGGTTCAGGAACGGCAGATGGTGACGACGGGGGGATCGAATACCCATGTGGTGGCGGTTCGTGGGAATTTTGATGAGTGTCAGAGTGCGGTGAAGGCGGCGTTTTTGTCGGAGGAGCTGCGTGAGGCGGCGGCTCAGACGGGGAGGAGTTTTTCGTCGGCGAATTCGATTAATTGGGGGCGGCTGCTGCCCCAGATTGTGTACTATGTATGGGCGTATATTCAGGCGGTGCGGCGGGGGGGGGTACGGCCGGGGG